>Ga0105240_10003717_pt1 | contig 23572 bp, 18 predicted proteins | sample KBSC54metaG_FD_80426 | JGI IMG/M metagenome (GOLD analysis project Ga0105240, IMG submission 80426) | Corn rhizosphere microbial communities from Kellogg Biological Station, Michigan, USA - KBS C5-4 metaG | ecosystem: Host-associated > Plants > Roots > Rhizosphere > Soil | place: Michigan, USA...
GGACAATGCCCTGATCAGCCGGAGCCTGTCATCCGCAGTTAAAAAATTCTATATTTGTTACCTTGCATAAGGAATCCGGTAAAGGACTGATTTCATTCCAAACAAATTATATATGCAATTTTCTGCAGCGCAGATCGCGGGACTGATCGATGGTAGAGTGGAAGGGGATCCGGAAGTGTCCGTAGACTCTTTTGGAAAGATTGAAGAAGCCCGCGCCGGTCAGCTGGCGTTTCTGGCAAATCCAAAATACGAGGATCATTTGTATACCACCGGTGCATCGGTTATTCTGGTGAATGAGAGTCAGCTGCTAAAAGAAAAAATACAGGCGACCCTGATCCGGGTTCCTGATGCTTATCTTGCTTTTGCCGGCCTGCTGTCCAAATACCAGGAGATGATGAAACAGCAACTGACCGGCATACAGGAACCTTCTTATATTTCCAAATCGGCGGTTCTGGGAGAACAGGCGTTTGTCGGCGCCTTTGCCTATATCGGCGATCAGGTGAAGATCGGCAAAAATGTGAAGATCTATCCCCAGGTCTATCTGGGCGACAGGGTAATTGTTGGCGATGACACGACTCTTTTGCCAGGTGCAAAAATTTATTCCGATTGTGTGATCGGGAAGCGCGTGCTGATTCACGGCGGCTGCGTAATCGGAAGCGACGGATTTGGTTTTGCTCCCCAGCCCGATGGCAGTTTTAAAAAGATTCCGCAAATGGGTAATGTGGTTGTGGAGGATGATGTGGAGATCGGCGCCAATACCAGCATTGATCGCGCCACGATTGGTTCCACTCTGATCCGTTCCGGAGCCAAGCTCGATAACCTGATCCAGATTGCCCATAATGTGGAAATAGGAAATAATACCGTTATCGCTGCCCAGTCGGGCGTTTCCGGCAGTACGAAACTGGGAAAGAATGTGATGGTGGGCGGACAGGTCGGCATCGTGGGCCATATTCAGATCGCCGACGGCAGTAAGATCAACGCGCAAAGCGGCGTAACGAAATCTCTGAAGACCCCCAACAGCGCAGTAACGGGTAGTCCGGCCTATGATTATACCAGCGCCCTGAGAAGCCAGGTGGCCAGCCGGCATTTGCCGGATTATGAAAAGCGTTTGAAGGAACTGGAGAAGAAGATTGAGCGCTTGTTGCAGAATGAGAATCGTTGATGGTGGATGGTAGATGGTTGATGGACGAACGTAAAAGATCAGGCAACCCTTGTATCTGTAAAGTTCATGGTGTTTACTGTGCAGCGTCGTCCATCCACCATAAACCATCCACCATCCACGAAAACTGATTATTTTACCTTCATAAATTGTCCCCATGTCCGACCAGACCGCCTTTCTGACCAGCATTAAAAATGGTTACAGCTTCAAAACGGAATCAGTAAAAATCGGAATCGGAATGCTCGATGGCAAGCCCGTTGCGGGAGCAGACGTCAACCTTCCCCTGAAAACCATGAACCGCCACGGGCTGATTGCCGGCGCCACAGGTACCGGGAAAACCAAAACGCTGCAGATGATCACGGAGGCCCTGAGTAATGCCAGCGTTCCGGTGCTGGTGATGGACATCAAGGGAGATTTGAGCGGCCTCGGTGCAGCAGGAACCCTGAATGATAAAATCAGCAGCCGCTGTGAGAGCATCGGTATAAAATTCAGCCCCCGGGCTTTCCCGGTGGAATTCATGACCCTCAGCAATGAAAAAGGGATTCGGTTACGCGCTACCGTGAGCGAGTTCGGCCCCATCCTCCTGTCACGCATCCTGGAACTCAACGATACACAGGAGGGGCTGGTGGCTATGATTTTTAAATATTGCGATGATAATAAATTACCCCTGCTGGATTTGAAGGATTTCATCAAGGTGCTGCAGTATATTAGTAACGAAGGCAAGGCAGAGATACAGCAGGCTTATGGCTCCATCGCCACTACTTCTACCGGAACCATCCTGCGGAAAGTGATAGGCCTGCAACAACAGGGCGCAGATGTTTTTTTCGGGGAAAAGAGTTTTGAGGTCAGCGACCTCATGCGTATTTCAGATGATGGGCGTGGCGTGGTGAATGTGCTGCGCGTCACGGATCTTCAGGACAAGCCCAAACTATTTTCCACTTTCATGCTGCAGCTGCTCGCCGAACTCTATGGCTCCTGTCCCGAAGAAGGCGATCCGGACAAGCCCAAACTGGTCATGTTTATTGATGAAGCGCATCTGGTTTTTGAAGAAGCCAGCGATGCGCTGCTGAAGCAAATCGAAACCATTGTAAAACTAATACGTTCTAAAGGCATTGGCATCTTTTTCTGCACGCAGAATCCGACCGATGTTCCTCCGGGCATTCTGGCGCAGCTCGGTTTAAAAGTGCAGCACGCTTTACGCGCATTCACCGCAAACGACCGCAAGGCCATCAAACAGGCTGCAGAAAATTATCCTTCCACCACATATTATAAAACAGAAGACCTCATTACCGGTCTGGGCATCGGCGAGGCCCTGGTGACTATGCTGGACGAAAAAGGCATTCCCACGCCCCTGGTTCATTGTATGATTGCGCCGCCCTGTAGCCGGATGGACATTCTGACCCCGGCAGAAATCGATGCGATTGTTGCGAAATCCAAACTCGTTTCCAAATACAACCAGGTCATTGACAGCAACAGCGCTTATGAGATGCTGACACAAAAGTTACAGGACGCAGCCAACAAGAGCCAGGCAGATCCGGCCAAAACAAAACCGGGCGGAAAGCCGCAGCCTTCCACAATAGAGAAGATCCTCAACAGCGGAGCTGCCCATCAGGTGGAAAGAACGGCCGCCAGTATGATCACGCGGGGACTGCTTGGTGCATTAGGCCTCGGCGGCAGGAGCAGTTCCAAAAAATCGGGCTGGTTTTAGATGGACCATTACCTGTCTTGATATCACAATTTGTGACTTCAGGATAGGAAGACAGTGTTAGTTCTCATTACTTCTTCGAAATCCTACTCGTGGCCTTTGTTCTTTTGCAGAAGATTTCAGCAGTTTTTTTAATGCATCAAAAACCATTCGGATGTCGTGATCATGTTTTTTCAGCCTGCCATCCTGCTTAATCATTTTCTTTTCCGCCTGTTCCAGTTTTAATAAAATATCCTTATGCGTCAAAAGCATTTCCCGCATATGTGTAAAGATCCGGATGATCTGAATATTAACCTCAATTGCCGAATCGCTGCTTAACACGCTGGATAGCATGGCAACTCCCTGTTCTGTAAATGCAAGCGGTAATTTTCTCGATCCTCCCCAACTTGATATCACACTTTGTGATATCAAGTTCTTAAATTCTCCATCCGTCAGAACGAACATAAAATCTGGCGGAAAGCGCCGTACGTTTCGTCTGACAGCCTGATTCAGTGCCCTCGTCTGTACGCCGTACAGCTCAGCTAAATCGCGGTCCAGCATAATCTTCTTCCCTCTGACGAAGTAAATTTTATTAATAATTCCTTCCTCAGTAATGGATAAGGGTGAATTTAATTTTGTCCTATTGAAAATTTTATTACAGCTCAAATCTATTTTTTTGTGTTGCCTTTAATACAGTGTATTTATGAATATCCGACCGTGAAAAGATTTAAAAATCATGCTTATTCACGTGCCTGATACAGGTGATTTGCCTGACATATCCTATTTCAACCTATGTACCCCTGCTGTAAAGGGGTTCAGGAGGCGCTGTCCTTTCCATGATATGGGTTGTTTTAAAAGAATTGTGCTTGCAGTGCCGAAATCGCAGTCAGTGTTCCAATTTGTGGCTAATTTTGCGTTTTTAAACAGTAAACACATGGATTTCAGGATAGAAAAAGATACGATGGGGGAAGTAAAAGTACCGGCAGATGCCTATTTCGGAGCCCAGACCCAGCGGAGTATCGATAATTTCAAAATTGCGCGGGACAGGGACCGCATGCCGGGAGAAATCATCCGGGCTTTTGCCTACCTGAAAAAAGCAGCCGCGCTTACCAATCTGGAAGCAGGATTATTGCCGAAAGAAAAATCCGACCTCATCGGAAAAGTTTGCGACGAGATCCTGGAAGGGAAACTGGACGCGGAATTCCCCCTGGTTGTCTGGCAAACCGGCAGCGGCACGCAAAGCAATATGAATGTAAACGAAGTGATCGCTTACCGGGGTCATGTACTGCATGGCGGAAAACTTACCGAGAGGGAAAAATTCCTCCATCCCAACGATGATGTAAATAAATCCCAGTCATCCAACGATACCTTCCCCACCGCCATGCATATCGCAGCGTATAAAATACTGGTGGAAGCAACGATACCCGGCATCGAAAAACTACGGGATACCCTCCTGGATAAAAGTAAAAAATATATGCAGCTGGTCAAGATCGGCCGTACACATTTTATGGATGCAACACCCCTGACCGTTGGGCAGGAATTCAGCGGTTATGCATCGCAGTTAACCCATGGACTCAAAGCCATCAAAAATACGCTCCCCCACCTCGCAGAACTCGCCCTGGGCGGAACGGCCGTTGGCACAGGTATTAATACCCCGGCAAATTATTCCGAAAATGTAGCAGTCCAGATCGCCAGGCTCACAGGTCTTCCCTTCATAACAGCAGAAAACAAGTTCGAGGCGCTTGCCGCACACGATGCCATTGTGGAATCCCATGGCGCTTTAAAAACAGTTGCGGTAAGCCTGATGAAAATTGCCAATGATATTCGAATGCTGTCTTCCGGCCCTCGGAGCGGGATCGGCGAATTGCATATCCCCGACAATGAACCAGGTTCCTCCATTATGCCGGGCAAGGTAAATCCCACCCAGTGCGAAGCACTCACCATGATCTGCGCACAGGTGATGGGCAATGACGTAGCTATTAATATCGGCGGCGCTACGGGACATTTTGAGTTGAATGTGTTCAAGCCGGTCATCATCTATAATTTTCTGCACAGTGCGCGGCTGATTGGGGAAGGATGTGTGAGCTTCAATGATAAATGCGCCGTTGGCATTGAGCCCATTGAAGCCAATATAAAAAAGCACGTGAACAATTCCCTGATGCTGGTAACAGCGTTGAATCCAAAAATCGGTTATTACAAAGCGGCAGAAATTGCGCAAAAAGCACATAAGGAAGGAACCACGTTAAAAGAAATGGCCGTTAAGCTCGGCTATCTTACTGCGGAACAATTCGACGAATGGGTGGATCCGGGGAAGATGGTGGGGAAGATCAATTGACAATGGACAATGGAAAATGGGAAATGGAAAATGGAAAATGGAAAGTTGAAAGTGAGCTCCAGCTGACGACGGCGAAGGAGGGTTGACGGACTTCAGGTGCAGGTTCGCACATAAAGGCAATCAGCCGATTTATTATCATTTATTGACCACGAGCACTTTCCTCGTTAGCACAATATTTCCATGTGCATCAGACAAGCGGAGAATATATAATCCCGCGCGCATGTTTTGCAAAGGCACATCAAAGCTATTTTCAGTGAATAGCTGCATCAGCGTCATTCTCCCTGACAGATCATATAACTGAACCCGGAAAGGGCCCTGCAAAATATCCCTGCAGAGCACATGGATATGATCCGTTGCCGGATTGGGATATACCAGGGTAGTTATGATCTTTTCAGATTTCGGATGTGGCGGCTCTTTTGCTCCTGCCGGAAGAACCGTCAGATAAACCATGCGGAGGATATATCCCGGCGTTTTAGTCGCCACCTGCTTTCCGGTGAAACCGCCCGTGGGGCCTGAAGTGGAACCGCTGCTGTCAATGGCCAGAAAAAGGGTATCGCCGGTTGGCGCAATGGCCAGGTCGCGGATACGGTATTCATGCAGATAGGCAATGGTATCCGTGATCTGCGCCGTGCTTGAACTATCCACCGCACTCCCGTTTGCCTTGAGTTTCAGCCGGTACATGCCCAGTTTGAGGGAAGTGACCAGCAGGGAATTATTCCATCCGGGAATATAGAGCTTGTCATAATAATCAATGCTGGAAGGAGCGATGGTAGGCCAGGTATAATTGGAGGCGCCGCTCGACGGAACAGCCGATGCATTCACATTGAAAAAAGAAAACAGTGGTTCCTTCACATTATTCGCCGAACAAAAACTATGTTCATTTACGATGGTCTGATTTGCCAGTTTATCATTGTCCGGATTTGCGTCCGTGTCGTTGTAATTATCATCGCACATCCCTGCTACCTTAGGCCAGCCGTAATTTCTGCCGGCCTGAATAACATTCACTTCGTCATCCGACTTATCACCGTGTTCCGAATTGTATAAAATATATTGCGACCCGATATGCGCCCAAACCAGGCCCTGTGCATTCCGGTGGCCAAAAGAATAAACTGCATTTACTTTTCCACTCACTGAATTGCTGATCGGATTATCATTCGGGATCCATTGACTGAAAGCCCCGTCATCCGCATCTCCGTCAATTTCCGTATTCAATCTCAGGACTTTTCCTTCATATACATCTTTATTCTGCGCGTTGTTGGTGCGGTAACCGTTGTTAAACTGTCCCGCACCCTGATCGCCGATTGTATAGTACAGATGATACTGCCCGTCGCTTTCGGGCACCGGGCTCACTTTGAGCCTGCCGGAATTGTGGTCATTGCTTCCCATGAGATCATCCAATACCGTAACGGGAGAACCCAGCGCATGCGAAACCAGGTTATAGGTATATCGAATGATCCTGGTTTTATAGTAACAGGGATTATTCGTTATGGAACCACTGCCCGAACAATTACTGTTATTGGGTGAACCGGTTTTGGGATAAACGTCATAAACCAGCGCGACATACACGTAGGGCTTTCCGGAGAGCAGCATTGGATGTAATGCCAGTCCCATGAGGCCGCCCTGCGGCGCCGGATATCCCGATGGCGGATCGTAATAATTAAAGGTTGTGAGCGAACGCAGGTCCAGCAGAACGCGATTGCCTTTATTGCCCGGGTGAATTTTCCAGATACGGTAACGATGTGCTTCCGTAACCCAGAGCGAATCGTCGGGCCCATACGTGATCTCCCAGGGAAAACTCAGCCCTTTGTTATGCGAGGGAATATCAAAAAGGGGATAGAGCGTGTCGATCTTGAAATACTCTCCGTTAAATGAGACGAACTGACCGTATCCGGCAAAAGATAAAAGGAGGCTGGAAAGAACCGGCAGGAACTTTTTCATCGGTATCGGATTTGACGGAAAAACGGGTTAAGCCGGGCTCCGTTGTCTGTTAAACTTACTCATTCCGGAGCCATTCCGGAATAGAAAAACTACCTGGAAACCCGTGTAATTCAACGGTCCGACATTAAAAGTTAAGCAACTGACAACGAATACTTTATAAAGTAAAATATCGTTGATTTACCAGGATTTAAGGGAAGAAGGGGCCCTGTTCGTTTCCAGGCAAAATCCCAGCGAACAGAAGAATGATATTCTTAAGATTTTCGGAGCAATTTATTAACCAGACAACTAATTGCATTGCTGTATACTCATGACAGTTTTCAAACCCTCCGGAATCGTTTCAGACTTCTTTTGCAGGACTGGCGGCAGGCATATCTTCTCCGGTTGCATCCGGTTCGGCCGGAAGCACTTCCGAATGTTTCCTTACAAATTTCTTCTGAAAAAGAAAAAGGACGATCACTCCAAAAGAAATCGAGGCGTCCGCAATATTAAAAACCGGACTGAAGAATTCAAATTCATCCCCGCCGACAAAGGGCAACCAGTGCGGGTAATGCGTTTTGATGAGCGGGAAATAAAGCATATCCACCACGCGGCCATGCAGGAATCCGGCATAACCATGGGCAGGAAATATTTTAGCGATATGATCGTACGTGCTTTCTTCAAAAATAAGTCCGTAGAACATACTGTCGATCAGGTTGCCCAGTGCTCCCGCGAAAATCAGCGCCGCACAGATGATATATCCGTTATGATAATTCCTTTTGATGAGCAGCCGGATATAATACACGCCAAAAATAACAGCCGCCAGCCGGAATAAAGTAAGTGCCATCTTACCCCAGTTGCCCCCAAATTTCCATCCCCAGGCCATGCCTTCATTCTCAACAAAAAACAGCTGGAATTTTTTCCCCAGTACGTGAATGCCATTTTCATAGGGAGAAATGGGCAGGCGGTAATAAGCTGCCCAGTTATGGCTTAACGGCATATGCGTTTTAACCCAGATCTTCAAAACCTGATCCGCAACAATAATCAGCAATACAATGAAAATGACCTTTCTTTCCTTAAGATTCATAATGAGCCGCAAATATAATGAACGTCTGCTTAAGCTTTTGCTAAAGCCGGACGGGGTTGAAAGTTGATCGTGGATAGTATATAGTGGATAGTTAATGGTTCCCATGTTCGAATCCGCACCCAAAGCCCATCTACTATCTACTATATACTATCCACGATCCCTTTTCCGGTTTTACTCATAATAAACCCTCTTCACCCTTTGCGAAATCCCCGCCAACAGTTCATACGAAATGGTTCCGGCCCAGTGGGCCACCTGCTCTACCGGCAATTCGGGTCCGAAAACAACAAGTTCATCGCCTTCCCTGGCATCTTCCACCCCGGTTATATCCAGCATTGTCATGTCCATGCAAAGATTTCCGATGGTTGGCACCAGCCGGTTTTTATACCACATCTTTCCGGCGCCATTACCCAGGGTTCGCGGATAGCCGTCTGCGTATCCCAGCCTTACGGTCGCAATCTTCATCGCTTTCTCCGCCAGCCCGCGCCGGTTATAACCCACCGTTTCTCCCGCGCCAATGGATTTGATCTGGGCGATCGTGGTTTTCAGGGTTCCCACTGTTTTCAGATCGGGCAGATGCGAAGCAGCCGGATCAATTCCGTAAAGTCCGATGCCCAGCCGCACCATATCGAGCTGCATGGCAGGATTCCTAACCACTGCAGCCGAATTGGAGATATGTTTCAGGAAGGGTTGTGGCAGCATTTTTTCCAGCTGCCCGGCCATCAGCTGATAGCGTTCAAACTGCTTTCGCGTAAATGCATCCTGCTGCGCTTCTTCGCTGGCCGCGAGGTGACTGAATACCGATTTTACCTGAACCGAAGCATGGGCCAGGGTTTCGAGCAATTCCGGAATCTCCGCAGCAGAAAATCCCAGGCGGTTCATGCCCGTTTCGAGCTCAATATGCACGGGAAACAGGCCGACGGCTTCCCGTTTCAGCATTTTATCCATCGCCCGCAGGATCTGGAATGAATACAAAACGGGCTCCAGCTGGTAGTCCAGCAGGGTGTCCAATGCCGACTCCTCGGTGTTCATAACGATGATGGGCAACCGAATTCCGCTGTTCCGCAGCGAAACGCCTTCATCTGCGTAGGCGACCGCCAGATAATCCACCTTATGAAATTCCAGTAACCGTGCGATTTCAAATCCGCCGCTGCCATAGGAAAAAGCCTTTACCATGGCCATGATGCGGGTGGAGGGCCTCAGCAACTGCTGATACTGTTTCAGGTTATGCGCCATCGCTTCCAGGTTCACTTCGACCAGGGTTTCATGAACCTGCCGGGAAAGCAGCTTGTCGATGCGTTCGAAACCAAATACCCGCGCCCCTTTCAGCAGGATAGTCTCATCGCGGAATGAAAAAGGCTGAAAGGAAGAGAGAAAACTATCCGTTGTGGGATAGAATGCCTGTTCTTTTATCGAAGAATTTAAAAATAATTTTTGGCCCGCTGTTATCTGCTCCCCGATGGCAATGAGCCGGTCCACCTTATATTTTTTCAATAACACAGCTACTTCTTTATAGAGATTTTCCGGAGAACGTCCGCTCTCCAGGATATCCGATAATATCACGGTGCGTTTCGGATGCTGCTGCTGCCAGGATAAAAAATCAAGCGCCATTTTCAGGGAACTGATATCGGCACTGTAGCTGTCGTTGATGAGCGAACAATGATTGATGCCGGTCTGGATCTCCATACGCATCGCCAGCGGACTCAGTCTTTGCAATCTCGGCGACAGCTCAGCCGGCGGAATACCCAGATAAAGCAGAACCGTCAGGCAGTTCAGTATATTCTGAATGGCCGCGTCGTGTACAAATCCGATAACGAGCGGCCAGGATGATCCTTCAAAAGACAGTGTCAGTTCGGTGCTGCCGGTTGCTTTTTTTTGAGAAAGGACCTGCACGGCCGAACCTTTTTTACCAAAGGAAAATAATTTTACAGCCGGATTTTCTTTATGCCAGGAGCGGACGGTCCGGTGCAGGACCTCATCATCCGAAGGATAGATCAGCGCTTCCGCCCTTTTAAAAAGCGATAGTTTTTCCAGCACTTTGGCTTCCCGGTTTTCAAACCCTTCGTCGTGCGCTTCGCCGATATTGGTAAATGAGCCCAGGGTGGGCCGGATCATTTCTTCTAATACCATCATCTCACCGGCCTTCGAAATGCCCGCTTCCACCAGGGCCAGTTCGTGCGTGCTTTTCATTTCCCAGAGGCTCAGCGGAACGCCGATCCGGGAATTATAACTCCGGGGGCTTCTTACAATTTGATATTTATCTTCCAGCAGCTGGTTAATCCATTCCTTTACGATGGTCTTTCCGTTGCTGCCTGTAATACCGAGGACCGGGTAGTCAAACTGCTGACGGTGAAAGACGGCCAGTTGTTGGAGCGCCTTCAGACTGTCCTGCACCAGGATGATATTTGCGGCGGGGAAATTACCGATGTCCACTTTCCGGTAAACGATAAAATTCCGCAGACCGCGGTTATACAAGTCATTCAAAAATGCATGCCCATCCCGCCGCGGACCATAGAGAGCAAAGAATAAAGAAGTTTCGGGAAACAACAGGCGGCGGCTATCCGTCAGCAGATTCTCCACCAGGTCATCCCGCTGAAATTGCAGGAATGATCCGTTCACGAGCGAAGCGATATGCCGGATGGAATAACCCAATGTTAAGAATATATTTTACGAAGATGGATGTTTTTTATCCCATACCAGCGAAATAACGATGGAAGTCAGGATGCAGACCAGGATGACAACCAGGGAAATTACCACAGAAATCTCAAGATGAACGAGCACGCTGAGCATTTTCAAACCGATGAACACCAGCACCGTGGCAATGCCCTGCTGCAGAAATCGGAATTTATCCACGGCCCCGCGCAAAAGAAAAAACAGCGACCTCAATCCAAGCACGGCAAAAATATTGGAAGTGTAGATCACCAGTCTGTTCTGTGTTATGCCAAACACTGCCGGAATGGAATCCAGCGCGAACACGATATCCGTGGTGGCCAGTAAAACAATTACCACAAATATGGAAGTATAATATTTTTTCCCGTTGATCCGGGTGGTGAGCCTGCCCTCTCCGTCGCCCGAAGTCAGGGGCAGAAACCGTTTCAAAAAACGGTACACCTTATTCTCCTCCAGGTTTACGCCCTTTTCCTTTTTGGCAAAAAACATGGTCAGCCCTGTGTACAATAAAATGGCGCCGAAAATATAAAGCAGCCAGCCAAATCTTTCCACCAGTGCAATACCGGCCGTAATAAAAATGATACGGAAAAAAACGGCGAGCAGGATACCGATGAGCAGTACCCGGGAGAAAAATTTCTCCCGCACGCCCAGAAATGAAAAAATTAATATAAAAACAAAGATATTGTCAATGCTCAGGCTCCATTCCATCAGATAAGCGCTGAGGTATTCCAGCGCCCTGGACCGGCCTTCGTCGAGCCATAAAAATAAAAAAAAAGCCATGGCCAGAACAACCCAGAAAGCGGTTTGCAGCAATGCTTTTTTAATGGTAATGATGGCGCCCTTTTTACTGAGCAGACCCAGATCAAAAATCAGGGCAAGAACGAGCACAATACCGAAAATAAGATATGCGAACTGGGAATGAGTCAATGCATTAGGAATTTAAAATGATCTGTACCGGACACTGTATTTTCTCTTTCTTATGAACTGAAAGACAACAGCACACAAAAAGATAACCAACAAAGGGCATACGATGTTGACAAACTGCCAGAAAGTTTTGTCCGCTTCTGTTTTTTCCGGATCCAGGAGCCGCAGGGTATAGTCCTTGGATCTTGCTTCGAGAATGCCGGACGGATTAACACAATAATCCAGGCAATTCTCCAGAAAATCCATATTTGCAAAAGTATAATTGATATCCTTGCTGAATCCCAGTGGCAGCGGCGATCTTTCGCCCAGCTCGTTCATTACCACGTCGGCATCTGCGCAAACAACTATCCGGGCAGATTTTTCACCGGATTTCAAAAAGGGCTGATGATAATATTTATCGAGGCTGTCTTCCGTTTCCGGCGAAATCCGGTTGGCATATAAGGAATTGAATTTCCCTTCAAGCAATACTGCCACGGGAATACGGGACTGATTGAACAGGGACGGATCGCCGGCGGTCTTAATGCTTTCCAGTGTTATCATGGCCGGTGTGGAAACAGTTCTTGCGTTCGGCGAGCTTTGCAGCAGAATGGATTTCCGGATTCCCGGAGCTTTCACCGTATCAATTGAATTGGCAAAACGGGAGAAAACCGGGTCCAGGTTTTTTGAAATGGGATTGGAAGGGCTTCCGTCGAGTAATGGATAATAAGGCCAGGGAAGCAATTGAAACTGCGGCTTGCCACCCTGACTGCCAACCACCAGGTTGATGCTCGCATTCTGCATGTCCTCCACCAGGTCCTGATTGATCCGAACACCATAGTGAAACAACAGGTCGTCGAGGTTCAGTCCCCGGTCATAAGCAATTACTTCTTTACTCACCAGCAGGCTATCCGTTTCTGCATGCAGATTATCAATCATCAGTATCAGGCTCCCTCCGTGCATTACATACTGATCGAGTTTGCGCTTTTCATCATCAGAAAATTTGCTGGCCGGCTTCACCATGATAAGCACATTCAACCGGGTTGGAATTACCGGGATACTGTCCAGCTGAACCATACCGAACCGGTAATTCTCCCGCAGGTACTGAATCAGGCTGTACACCCGGAAGTCAAGCGGCTCCCCATTCCCCATCAGGTAACCGATGGCAGGAAGGGTATCTTTTACCAGTTTATCCACGGCATTGGCAAACTTATATTCGAGCAGTGTTTCTGCATTCACATAAAGCTGTTCCGGAGGCTGGCCTTCCCGGCTTCGCTGCACACCCTTGAGCAGGTCGACCGGAAACACGCGACCCTTATATTTCACCATTGCGGCGGGGATCACAATCCGCTGACTTTGCTCCTCTCCTTTCTTCGCCTGCGCAACCTGGGTCATCGGCTGGATGCCCATCCTGCTCAGGGAATCCAGGATTCTCAGACGGGTTGAATCGTCCCCGCCGGCCACCGGGTCTACAAAACGATATTGAATATTCCCGTTTGCATAGTCATTGAATTCCTGCAATATGGCTTCCGTGCTGTTTTTAAGTTTACGCAGGCCCGATTTCAAATTCCCCTGCAGATAGATATCAACCCGCACTTCATCATGAATATTGCCCAGCATTTTCCTGACGGGTGCGCTCAGGGTATACCTGCCTTCACTGGTCAGGTCGAAACGCAGGGGCCAGAAAGAAGCGAGCACATTCACCAGGATTAATCCGGTCAATGAAAAGAGCCAGCCTGATTTGGAGGAGAAGATTTTTTGCATGGTCAGGCTATCTTTTATTCAGGTTGTTGCGGGTAAGCGTTAAAAAAAAGAGGATAATACTGAAGAAATAAATCAGATCGCGCAGGGTAATCAGTCCCCGGCTCATACTGCGGTAATGAAAATCAATGCCCAGCATGTCGATATAATAATCGGCACCTGCCGGAAAGGAAGAAATACCGCTGATGGCATGAAAGCCCGTATAGATCAGGAAGCAGGCAAAACCGGAAGCAATAAAGGCCACAATGGCATTGGAGGTAAAACTGCTGCAGCAAAGCGCAATTGCAGCGAACACCGCGGTGAGCAGAAACAGACCAATATAAGCACCGAAAGTGGCGCCCATATCCATGCCGGACTCTGTGGCGAGCTGCTGAACGGAAAAAAAATAAATCCAGGTTGGAATTAAAGCAATCCCGATCACGCCCAAAGCTGCCAGGTATTTGCCTTTTACGATCTGCCAGGGAGTAAGGGGTTTGGACTGCAGGATTTCAAAAGTGCCGCTTCTGAATTCCTCGGAAAAACTGCGCATGCTGATGGCCGGTATGAGCAGCAGCAGGACCCAGGGCGCCAGGTCGAAAAACTTCTCCAGGCTCGCGTAGCCAAAATCCAGGATGCTGGTATCGGGGAAAACAAAAAGCAACAGGCCGGTGACGAGTAAAAAAACGATAATGGCGATGTAGCCTGTTAAACTGCTGAAAAACTGTCTGAACTCTTTTTTACAAACGGCCCACATAACACGAAAATAACTGATATAATTGTTTAGTGGCCGCCGCCCCCGAAAATGATTCGGTTAATTGCAGGATTCCCAGAAAATTTTTTTTAACAAATCATTTTCTTATATATTCGCCCGCGCTATATAGCTTATTACCATAGCTACTTGCTTAGTTTCCCGCTTCGGCGGGAACTTTTTTTGGAGAATAGCAGACGGGACTGGCATTATCTGTCCACAGCTTTAATCAATTGTCTGGTAATCATCTGATCCTTATACTGAACCTGTAATACATACATTCCGGTTTGCAATGAACCGGGGTGGCTGAGATCAAAGCGGTTCAGTCCTTTGTAAGCAGTCCGGGATTCTCTTGAGAGCAGTCTTCCGTAGCTGTCGTATAGGCTCAGGGTAACTGCATGGTCTTCCGGAGCCGTTAGGTTGAAGGAAACCGAATGATAAAAAGGATTCAGGAGTCCGCTTAAGGCCAGGGGAATATCCTGGCTGCTCAGCAGAATAACCTTGCTGTAGCTATGATATACCTGATCATTGATGCGGATTCGGTAAAGAGCAGCTCCGTTCAGGGGTTGCGGGTCCTGGAACTGATAACTGGCCCCATTCATTCCGGAAGCTTTACCGGCAAAGGTTCCAATGGAAATAAAATGCGCTCCTTCATCATTACTGCGTTCAAGGCTGTATTGGATGCTGCCGGTTTCCTGACTGCTCGTCCACTGCAACTGTGCATAACCGTTATTAACAACTCCTTTCAAAGTGACGGCTGTCGGCAGCACGATCATACAATCCACCGTACGCACATATTTGGGTGCGGAAGTGATGAACCGGCAATTGGGATCGTTCAGGCTGGCCGAAGTCGAAGCCAGGATCAGCCGGTAAATAATGGTGGTATCCACATTGTTCAGCCGGTAATAGCGGGTCACTAAGTATTCATATAATCCGGAAACGGCATTGTAAACCGGAACAGAAGAACCCGATGCTGCATTACCCAGGGTGTCAATACCCGGAGAAACCCAGGTTGCCCCGCCATCCACACTTTTTTCCAGTCTCCACTCTGTATAATTATTAAAAAAGGCAGATACTTTGAATCTTACCGTATCATCGGATCCCCGGCAAAGCGTGTCGGGCTTATTGGGAGTAAGCGAAATCTGAGGTATACAGGTGGCAATGCCGATATCGTCAATGGCCCAGTCGTTACCCCCGCCGCCGGGTGCATTGTTACGGATATTAACGATCATGCTGGTTTGCGTGGGGCCGGTCAGGAAGACGAAACCCTTACGTACCCATTGGCCGGTATACAACATGTTTCCGGTAGTATAGTAATCAAATCCGTTCACACTGAATGTCAGGTTGGGATGCACACCGGAAACGTCGCCGGTAACGGGGTCCGTAGGGATATAGCCTGCGCCGCCGGCACCAACACCATTCGAGTCACATCCGCAACGGGAACAGATATTGCGGAACCAGGCAGTGTACTGATAATAGGTATTCGGACAAAGATTATAGACCGTATCCAGGAAGGCAGTGTCCGTACGGTAGGCAGCGTTAACCACCACCATATAGCCTCCGCTCTGTCCTGCCAGGTCGTCCGTTGCCGGATTACCCAGCGCCGGGTTAACGGCCCCGGTGTGGTCGCCGATAATATCCCATACTCCGAATATGCGGTGGGAAGGACTTTGTGAATTATCCGGTTTCGCCCAGGTATCAAGGGTTGAATAACCGGTAGCCGGCGTCGTGCCTCCGCTCGTATTATTGGACACACCGTAGTAATAGTCATTCGGCATGCCAAGGTTACTGGAAAAGGCGGAATACGTATAGTTGAGCGGAACTTTATTGGACATCCCCCGGTCTTTAACAGTTCCTGAACCAAAAGTACCACCATACTCGTTGATGATGGCATTGGTTCCGGAGGTACTCGGACAGATTCCCAGATTCTTAAAGATCATGACATTATCTGCATCAAAAATTTTTGACTTTACTCCACCACTCCCGTTGGGGCGGTAAGTAAAGGATCCCCCTCCAAGACTAACCGTGCTTCCGTAAGATCCGGTAACGGTCACTCTAAAAGAGGCAATCATGATACAGGTCGCCCCGAAAAAGGAAGGTTTGTCGTTATACGAAACGCGTCCCCCTGTAGTGGCAGTAGCCCGGGGAGCCGTCTTATACCCCAGGTTAATCCGGATATTACTACCGGAAATATAACCGGCATCATCCCCGGTCGCATCGGTAAAACTTTTATAAATCTTTCCTTCATTGGTCAGCACGGCGAGAGAGCCCGGAACAAAGGAAGTGTTGGCCGGAACCACGTCAAAATAACTGCAATTGTCGGCGAATCCGGTCTTGCTCACTACAATGGTAGCGCGGATTTCAAGAATATCTCCCGGTTCAATAGTTCCACCGTTCACTCCCTTGGTAATGTTTACATAACTCTTCCCGAAGTCAAAATTGGGAGTCTGGGCCTGAGCAGAATAAGCACCCAGTGCAAAAAGCATCAGTGTACTTAAAATCCGCGCAGTTGGCGTACTGCGGGTATAGGTTTTCATGGTATCGGACTTTTCTGGGTTATCAATACACCAGAATGGGTTTAGTCATGATAAAAGTAATAAGTCCAGCGCCGAAATCAAATCGTAAATCTACCCTTTGTGGACAAATAAAGAAGAAAACCGGCCGGTCGTCGAAGAAATTTTGAAAATTAGGGTACTGCGTTTTGATCTTTAAAGATTATTGCAAATCAGTATATTAATCAGGGTTTTCCAGATGGAAACCGGGCTTTCGCGGTGGCCGTGAGGTCGGCTTTCCGGTAGCTTGAGGTCAAAGAAACCAACCCGGCCGGGAAATAGGCCAGTTTGTGTTCAGAGAGTCAATAATTTATGCAGAAACGATCCGAATGCCTTCGGTTTTTCCCAATTTTGGAATTTCCGCATTTTAAACCGCAAAACTCTCCCCGCAGGCACAGGAACGGCTGGCATTGGGGTTATTGAAGTAGAATCCTTTCCCATTCAATCCCTCCGAAAAATCAAGGGTGGTATTTACGAGATATAAAAAGCTTTTCAGATCAGTAACCACCTTCACCCCATTATCTTCAAATTCCTGATCCATTGGTTTCTTTACGTTGTCGAAATCCATCTTATAACTTAATCCCGAACAGCCGCCGCTTACAACGGAAACCCGTAAGAAATAATCCGGCTTATCCGCAATGGCTGCGTCCTCCATGAGACGCATTACTTTTGCTTTTGCTTTTTCTGAGACAAATATCATGGTGACTGGATTTTTTTGTTATAAATTAATAATATGGAAATGTGTAAATGTGAAAATGTGAAAATAAAAATACAGGCAGCATGGCGCAATTCATTCTCACATTTCCACATTCTCACATTTCCATATTTCCACATTTCCACATTTCCACATTTCCCCATCTACCTATTTCCACATCCCCACATTAATCCCTTCTTCCCTCAGCTGCTTCACCGCAGCAGTTACCCGGCCAATGGCAAAATCAATTTCCTCCTCCCCCGAATTTCTTCCCAATCCAAATCGCAGGGAACTGTTTGCCAGGTCATCCTCCCGTCCCAATGCTTTTAATACATAACTCGGCTCGGGCGATGCCGATGTGCAGGCAGAGCCGGAAGATAAGGCAAGATCCTTATTCAGGGACATCATGAGTGTATTTTCATCCACGCCCCCGAAAGAAATATTGCTGACCTGGGGAAGACGGAATTCCTTATTTCCGTTCAGCACGGTATTTTCTATCTGCAACAAACTGCTCTCAAGCTTATCGCGCAGCGGTTTGATCCTTTTATTTTCTGCTTCCATTTCGTGCAGGCAAATTTCACATGCCTGGCCGAATCCGACAATACCCGGCACGTTCAGCGTGCCGCTCCGCATGGCCCGTTCATGACCACCGCCATCCATCTGTGCGGTTAACCTGACCCGCGGATTTTTCCTTCGCACATATAAAGCACCGGTCCCCTTTGGACCGTAAATTTTATGTGCGGAAAAAGCCATCAGGTCTATTCCGTCCCGGATCACGTCCACCGGAATTTTTCCAACGGCCTGGGTAGCGTCGGTAAAAAACAAAACGCCATGTTTTTTTGCAATTTCTGCAATGGCTTTTACCGGTTGAATAACCCCGATCTCATTGTTCGCATACATAATGGCAATCAGGATCGTGCCGGGCTTAATGGCGGACTCCAGTTCGGCCAGGTCAATGAGTCCGTCGGATTTAACCGGAAGCCGGGTGATATCAGCGCCGGTTTTTTCCAGGTGTCCGACCGTGTCCAGCACCGCCTTATGTTCCGTTACCACGCTGATGATATGATTTCCTTTTGCAGCATACATATCAAAGACGCCTTTGATCGCCAGATTATCCGCCTCTGTTGCCCCGGAAGTAAAAACAATTTCCTCCGGAAGGGCATTGATCAGTCCCGCAACCCGTTCCCGGGCAAATTTCACCGCTTCCTCCGCCTCCCAGCCAAAAGAATGGCTCCGGCTCGCCGCATTGCCATAGATTTTGCTGAAATAGGGCAGCATGGTTTCCAGAACCCGCGGATCGCAGGGCGTGGTTGCATTATGATCCAGATAAACCGGCAGTTTCAGCATTTCGGAAAATTGTGGCGGAACAAACAAAGGTACTTTTTAATAACAGATAAATGGAGGGAGGGTTCGGAAGCGTTGATGGTTGACGGATGACAGTTGACGGTTGACGGACTTTGTGCGAATCAACAGGACTAAAATTTCGTCAGAATGCAACATAGGAAGTCCGTCAACCGTCAACTGTCATCCGTCATCCACCATCGCGATTCGCCCTTACAGATTTTTACTGATCTTTGCCCATGCAAAAGATCGAACACATCGGAATCGCGGTAAAGAGCCTGGCTGATTCCATTGCCTTGTTTGAAAAACTGCTGAATAGCCCCTGCTATAAAACAGAAACCGTGCCGGCTGAACAGGTAAAAACTGCTTTTTTTGCGCTGGGACCGAATAAACTCGAATTGCTGGAGAGTACGGATCCTGAAGGAATCATTGCGAAATACATTCAGAAACACGGTGAAGGAATACATCATATTGCGCTGGCCGTAGAGGACATTCGATCCGAAATGAAAAGACTGGTTGCGGATGGATTTCAACTGCTGCAGGATCAGCCGCGACCCGGGGCTGATAATAAGATGGTTTGTTTTCTGCATCCCAAAGGCACGGGCGGGGTGTTGGTGGAACTGGTAGCGGACAAATCCGTGGATGGTAGATAGTGGATAGTAGATAGTCCAATCTGTAAAGCTACCTGCTTAAATTTATAGATACATAGGGTATTCCCTCTACAGGCTCGACTATCTACTATCCACTATCCACCATCCACGATTCCTCATTCTTCCCCTTCAATCTTATTCAGCCCCAATTTTTCCATCGCCTGTTGTGCGGCGATCTGGCTGGCATCTTTTTTATTATAGGCCCGGCCCTGGGCGATGAGTTCGCCGTTTACCACAGCGCCTACGGTAAATAATCTCCGGCCACCTTCCATGTGTTCGTCCAGAGTTTCAAATTCCAGGTTTTTGCCGTTTTTATTTGCCCAGCCATAGAGCTTGTTCTTATGGTTGATTTCGAGGTTTTCCAGATCATCCATGAAAAGATAGGGCTGAATGATGCGCTCCATGATCCATTGCCTGGTCTTGTCGTAGCCCTTATCCAGGTAAATGGCGCCCACCACGGCTTCCAGTGTGTTCCCAAAGATCTGGCTCATTTTCAGGGAGCCATCGAATTTATTGAAGTAGCTGATCTTGCGGAGACCCATTTTTACCGCGATATCATTCAACTGAACGCGGTTTACCATTTTGCTGCGCATTTCCGTCAGGAATCCCTCTTCTTTATAGGGATATTTTTTAAAAAGGAAATCGGCAATCACGGCGCTGAGGATGGCATCGCCCAGATATTCCAGCCTTTCGTTGTTCTGATCGGAACTTTCCTTTACGGAGCGATGGGTAAGGGCGGTTTTATACAAGACCGCATTGCCGGGTACAAAACCAAGCACATTTCGCAGTTGTTTTCGGAATGAAACAATGGATGAATCTCCCCTGAATATCCTTTCTAAGAATCCCACGGAGTCAAAAGTAGGAATTCTAAGGTGAAAAAGGGAGGGTAATGTGAAAATGTGCTGATGTGGGGGTAGTGATGCAAAAATGTGAAAATGTGCTGATGTGAAAATGATTTTATACGGGTCACCCCATAATCTTCATCCGTTGGACTTTTCCAATTTCCACATTTTTCACATCAGCACATTCTCACATTTTCACATTTGCTTCATATTTCTTCACTATCACACAAGCATTATGCCCCCCGAATCCGAAAGTATTACTCAGCGCGGCGTTTACCGTTCTTTTCTGGGGCGTTAAAAAAGTAAAATTGAGGCGGGGATCCAGACCGGGATCGTCGGTGAAATGATTGATGGTGGGGGGTACAATGTCATGCACCACGCTCATGATGCAGGCAATGGCTTCCACCACACCGGCAGCGCCAAGACAATGACCGGTCATGGATTTGGTGGAACTGATATTGACTTTGAAGGCATGTTCTCCGAATACATCCATGATGGCTTTTATTTCGGAAATATCACCGAGCGGGGTGGATGTGCCATGGGTATTAATATAATCTATGCCAGCAGCCTGCATTTGGGCATCCCGCAGGGCAGCGTTCATTACATTCTTGGCGCCGAGTCCTTCCGGGTGCGGAGCTGTGATGTGATGCGCATCGGCCGTTGCACCGCATCCTGCGATCTCGCAATAGATTCTGGCGCCCCGCGCTCTGGCGTGTTCAAGTTCTTCGAGAATTACCGCTCCCGCGCCTTCTCCCATAACAAATCCATCGCGGTCCTTATCGTAAGGCCTGCTGGCCGTTTTGGGACTGTCGTTCCTTTCACTCAATGCCTTCATGGCATTGAATCCGCCAACACCTGCCTCGCTGATCACGCTTTCCGAACCACCGGCCAGGATGATATCGGCCATGCCCAGCCGGATCAGGTTAAAGGATTCCATGATGGCATTGGTGGAAGAGGCACAGGCGCTCACTACGGCAAAATTGGGACCGCGGAAGCCGTGCCGCATGGAGATCTGTCCCGCAGCAATATCCAGTATCATCTTTGGAATGAAGAAGGGATTATATCGCGGCGTACCGTCTCCTTTGGCAAAATGCACCACTTCTTCCTGGAAAGTGATCAGTCCGCCGATACCGCTGGCAAAGACCACCCCCACGCGATCGGGGTTTGCATTTTCTTTCGTGATCCCCGCATCCGCAACCGCCTGATCGCTTGCTCCCACCGCCGTCTGCGCAAAACGGTCCAGTTTGCGGGATTCTTTTTTTTCCAGGAAACTGAGCGGATCAAAATTTTTCAATTCGCAGGCAAAACGGGTCTTGAACTTCGTTGCGTCAAACAGCGTGATGAAATCGGCGCCGGAAACCCCGTGCAGTAACCCGTTCCAATAATCAGTCAGATTATTACCCAGGGGAGTAAGCGCTCCGATGCCTGTAACAACAACTCGTTTCAATTCCATAAAGCGTATTGCGCGGAAAATAAATAATGTGATAAATCCGCTTTCTCCGGGTAAACCCCTTCGAAGAGCGGATCAACTGGCCATGCGCAGCACAAGAGACAGCCTATTTGGCGTGTTCGTCCAGGTATGCGATCGCCTGCCCGACCGTAGTAATGGTTTCGGCCTGTTCATCCGGAATTGAAATATTAAATTCCTTCTCGAATTCCATGATCAATTCCACCGTGTCCAGCGAATCGGCGCCAAGATCGTTCGTAAAAGACGCCTCATTGGTTACTTCGGCTTCTTCTACTCCTAACTTATCCACTATAATTTTTTTGACTCGTGTTGCGATGTCTGACATTTTTGTAAAGTTTAGTTACGGGTGCAAAAATATAATTTTTGAACTAAACACAACCAACAAGCTATTCCAATTTTATTTTTTGCTTTGGATTATATACCGGAATTTGCAATTTCCACTGTAAGATGGCACAAATCAACCCATTACCTCATGGCGCTCAGGCTGATTGATTACGGTTCCCCCGAGTATGAGCAGATGCTGCGTTTGCGCTTTGAGATGCTGAGAAAGCCGCTGGGACTGAGTTTCAGCAAGGAAGAACTGGAAAAAGAAAAGGACGATGTACTCATGGGCGCGTTCGAGGACGACCGGATCCTCGGTTGCTGCCTCCTGACCCCCGAGGGTTCCCATACGCTCCGCCTCCGCCAGATGGCCGTGCCCAACAACCTGCAGGGAAAGGGGATCGGGAGGGCCTTAATGATTTTTGCCGAAAATATTGCCCGGGATATGGGTTATCATACCCTCATGATGCACGCGCGCGTTACAGCCATCGGTTTCTATGAAAAACTGGGATATGTGATCAGGGACGGGGAATTTACTGAAGTAACGATCCGGCACGTGATCATGGAAAAAAAACTCTGACCCGGATTCATCCCAATTGATATTTTCCCAGCTGCTTAGCGGCTCTCCATTTGCCTGGCGGTTTCAGCGGTATTTTTCTGTTCCATTTGTTTTACAGACCGGTGCATGCGCTGCATAAATTCCAGTAATATTTTAATGGAAGAAATATCGCTCAGGATCAGCATGAATAATTTTCCGTTCTGTTTCAGACGGGCCTGCCGCGTTTGTTTCTGAATAAAATCCAGCAGATTCCGGAATGTTTCCGATTCGAAATATTTTGAATCCGGACGATTGATAAAATACAGCCGCACGCCGGCGTTTTTAAAAATGAGTTTCTCGAAACCCAGTTCCACCGCGAGTTTGCGGATACGCACCGTATCAAAAAGATCTTCCACTGCTTCGGGCACGGAACCAAAACGGTCTTCCAGTTCCTGATGAAAGACAACCAGTTCTTCTTCCGTTTCACAATTATCCAAACGCGTATACAGCGACAATCTTTCCGTGATGCTTTCCACATAATCATCCGGAATCAATATTTCCTGGTCGGTATCAATGCTGCAATCCTGCGCCTCTTCTTCCTGCCGCGCAATTTCTTCTTTGAACAGATCTTTAAAGCTCGTTCTCTTCAGTTCGCGTATCGCTTCATCCAGAATTTTCTGATACATTTCAAAGCCCATTTCCACCATGAACCCGCTTTGTTCACCGCCCAGCATATTCCCGGCGCCGCGGATATCCAGGTCCCGCATGGCGATCTGAAATCCGCTGCCCAGATCGCTGTGCTGCTCCAGGGTCTGCAGTCTTTTCCTGGCATCAGCGGGCAGCGTGGCCAGCGAGGGCGCCAGCAGATAGCAGAAAGCCTTCCGGTTACTCCGCCCCACCCGGCCCCGGAGCTGGTGCAGGTCACTCAGCCC
>Ga0105240_10003718_pt1 | contig 23569 bp, 24 predicted proteins | sample KBSC54metaG_FD_80426 | JGI IMG/M metagenome (GOLD analysis project Ga0105240, IMG submission 80426) | Corn rhizosphere microbial communities from Kellogg Biological Station, Michigan, USA - KBS C5-4 metaG | ecosystem: Host-associated > Plants > Roots > Rhizosphere > Soil | place: Michigan, USA...
AAACCAGCAGGTCGAGGCAACTTTCACCGACTCGGTGCCCCTTGAATCCGATGGACCTCGCTGGCAGCGGCAAGCAACTCGGAGACACGCTCATCGAGCTCCTTGGCCGGCTCCTCCAGCGTCTTGGCATCCCTCGCCTCCTGGCGTTTCACACCGGGTTTCGGCTGCCCTCCCGCGACGTTGCCGGCCTAAGTGAACGGCATTGGCGCTAGCGCCGCGCTCAGCGCCGCGCTAGCGCACCGGGCCCGAACGCGACGCCATCCGGTTGGCCGCGGCGGCCCGAATCCCGGTCCGCGTTCGCCGCTTCACGGCGCGCAGTGCGCGGTGTCCGTCGACGAGATCGTGCCGGGGCAGGCCAGGGTCGAACAGCTGCCCAGGTCGTTGCACTGCTCGCACGTGCCGGCGTCGGTCGCGCTGCAGTCGCGGTCCACGGCGCCGCAGCCGCAGTCGCACAGCCCGTCGTCATAGAACGTCCTGTCGCAGGCCCAGGCCGGCGGGATCTGCACGATGCAGAGGGCGTTGTGGTTCGGGTCGACGTGGTACTTCTTGCCGCCCGAGCAACCTTCGACCGGGAAGCTGCCGCACACGTACAGCACGTCGATGCCCTGGCACATCGGGTCAGGGACGCCGCAGCCGCAGTCGCACAGCAGGTCGCGGTAGTGCGAAGGATCGCAGGTCCACCCGGCCGGGGGCGGCGCGCATTGCGAAGGGTTCGTCGGATCGATGGTGTCGCCGCAGATGCCGTTGCCCCCGCACTCCTCGCAGCGGATGCAGCTGGCCACGTCGGGCGTTCGACAGTCGATGTCGGGGACGTTGCAGCCACAGTCGCAGACGCTGTCACCGTAGATGCCGGGCCCGCAGGTCCACCCCGGCGGCTCGGGGGGCTTCTCGCAGTCGCCGTTGGCGGTGGCGTTGATCAACCCCGGACAGGCCAGCGCCGAGCAGGACCCCGGATCGTCGCACTTGTCGCACGCCGCCACGCCCAGCGAGGCGCAATCGGGATCGATGGCGCCGCAGCCGCAATCGCAGCGGGCGCCGTCGTGGTAAAGGCGGGCCGAGCAGGTCCAGGGCAGGGGTGGGTTCACGCAGTGCGCGTTGTCGTCGGCCTCGACCTGGCAGCCGAACTGGTCGCAGCTGGACGAGTCGCACTCCTCGCACGACGTGGCCCTGGCGTCGGGACAGTCGACGTCGACGGCGCCGCAGCCGCAGTTGCAGACGCCGTCACCGTAGGTCGACGGCGTGCACGACCACTGCGCGGGGATCTGACAGCGCGTGTTGTCGTCCGGCACGATCGACGAAGGGCACAGGCCCTTGGCGCACGAGCCCGTCGCCAGACAGTTGTCGCAGCTGGACACCGTGCCGTCCTTGCAATCGGGATCCGGGATCCCGCAGCCGCATTCGCACTGCTGCCCGTCGGCGTAGGTCCACGCCGAGCAGGTCCAGCCCGCTGGAGGCGCCAGGCACGTGGTGGTATCGGCGGGGTCGATGCGCCCCGGGCAGGGGGCCAGGTTGCAGCTGCCGGTGTGATCGCAGACGTCGCAGTGCGCGAGATCCGACGGCGTGCAGTCCACGTCCACCGCACCGCACCCGCAATCGCATCGGCCGTCGCCATAAGGCAGCGGACCGCAGGTCCAGCCGGGCGGCGTGACGGACAGACCGCCCGCCCCGCCCGAGCCCGGCGCGCCTCCCGTGGCCGCGGGGATTCCGCCGCTCCCCAGGGCGCCGCCGCTACCGCCCGCGCCGCCGCTACCGGCCCTGCCGCCCGTGGCGGTGGCGCCCCCCGAGCCTCCGCTCGACGTGCTGCCGGAGGCGCCGCCCGTCGCGGAGCCGGACGAGCTGCCTCCCCCGGAGCAGGCCGCCCACGTCGCCAGCAACACCCCGACAGACAACGAGGCGAGCAACGATCGCGCGGGCCGGGCGAGAGCCACGCGTTCATATAACCTGCGTTGTGGCTCAAAACACGCGGAAAACGCGCGAATTCCGGCCGCGACAGCCCGCATCGTTCGCCACGGAGCGCGGCACCGGAGGGTTGCCGCGGAAAATCGCTCGTTCGTCGCGCCCTGCCCTTTCCTCCACGACTATTGGTGTGACCTTCGAAAAGAAGGTGCCCGACGGCGCGGCGGCGGGGTCACGGGTACGCCCCGGCGTCATCGTTGCCGGCCTGGTACAGCTGCTGGCCTCCCGCCCCCTGGAAGACCTGCGTCGCCTGGCAGGCGGGCAGATGGGGATCGTTCTCGACATCCATCGTGGCCAGCTGCTGCAGCGACCGCAGCGCAGTGATGCTGGCCGGCTGCGCCTTCTGGGTCCACCGGCGGCGCCGCCGCCCGCGCTCGCCGCCGCACCACCGCCGCCCCGCTCGCGCCAGCCCCCGCTCCACCGGCGCCGCCCGTGCCCGGGACAGCCCCCGCCCCGCCGGCGCCGGGCGGACCTCCGCGGCCCCCTTGACCCCCGAGGCCCGTCCCTGCGCCCGCCGAGCCCGCCCCTGCCCGCGCCGCCCCCTTTCCCTGCGGCGCCTTCCATCACGCTGCCGGTGGCGCCCCGCCCGCCGTCGCAGCCCAGCGCGCATGCCGACGCCGCGGCGATGCACGCCACGGCGACGGACACGCCCCAGCCTCGACTTCCGCTCCGTTGCCCCTGCCACGCCGCTCTCATCTGGCGTTCCTCACGTCAATGGTCGGCGGTGACGGAATCCTTCCAACCGGCGGCACGGTACCGCGACCAATCCGTCGAAGATCGTCTGCCCGTGGCGCCAGGACCGTCGACGTCATCGAGCAGGCGTCATGGTGCGCATCGTGGGGCGCGTCATCAGTTGCCCCACCGCGCCCGAATCACGCGGCTGCGCCTTGAATCGTGCGCCGCCGCCCCCTACGATCGTTCCGGTGATGGCGACGCACCGACGGCGCGGGGCCAATGAAAACTCAGGCCCCGCTCGCCCCCGCGCCGGCCGCGTGAAGGTCAGCGCGACGGCCCTGGCCCTGGCTGGATTCCTGCTGGACGGCGCCCGCGCGCTGCCGGCGCCCCCGACCCCCGCGCCGACGCCGCCGCCCGCCGCCCAGGCGCCGGCCAGCGGCCAGTTGCTGGTCGTCGAAGGCGGCCGCGCCGTGGGCCAGACGACGCCCGACGACGCGCGCCGCGACGGCCTGACCGTGCTCGATCTCTCCGACGACTGGCTGCCGTACGTCTTCTCGGAGGTGCCGGGGAAACCCCAGCCGCTGCGCCCCTACCTGATCGATCTCGCCAACGGGCGGTTCCGTTCGGGCAAGGCGTACGCCCGTGCGCGCGAGGATCGCTTCTTCGAGGCGTTCGGCATCTTCCCCAGCCTGAACCTGCTGCGGCGGCGCCTGGCCGACGGCAAGCGGCACGCCTGCCATGAACGGGTCAAGGACGGCGTCCTGCAAGAGATGTCTCCCAAGAGCGTGATCCTCCCCGAGGAGCCGGAGAAGCCCACCACCGGCGATCCCGAGCTGAGCCCCGTGCCGGGAGAGCCGGCCAAGCCGACGGGCGCGGCGCCGGCCGGCGCGCCACCCCCGCCCGCCCAGGTCACGGCGCCGCCCCGCAAGCCGCTGACGCCGATGGAGCAGCGGGCCGTGATCGCGATGCAGGCGCACCTGCGCTGCGAGGAGCTGTTGCCCGCGAAGGCCAAGGCGGGCCGGATGGATCGCCGGACCGTGGAGGGCCTGAAGACATACCAGCGGCTGCAGATGCTCGCCGACAACGGCCGCATCGATCTGGAGACGCGCACGGCATTGCTGGCCGACAGCCGCGAGCAGGACTTCCGCGCGCTGCTGCGCGCCCTGCGCGAGCGCGTCGTCGACGCGACCGGTTTGCTGGAGGACGGCTCGGCGCTGGGGGTGCAGGGCACCGTGCAAGAGCGGGTGATCGACACCACCGAGTTCCGGCCGCTCGCGCCGCCCACGGCCCCCAATGCGCCGGCCAAGCCGGCGCTCGCGGCGGAGCCGCCCACCGCCGCGCCGACGCCCGCGCCGGCGACGCCGCAACCGCCGCCCGCCGTGGCCGCGGCGCCCGCGCCGAAGATCACCCCGGCGCCCGATCTGATCTCGCCGGCCACCCAGGCGGCCAGCCAGGCCCTGGGCTGGACGTCACCCGAGGCCGTGCTGGCGAGCGCCCTGGTGACGGCGCCCGAGGCGCCGCGCTCCCGCCGGCCCGCGCGGAAACCACCCAAGGGGCCCGCGCCGCTGCCCGCCGCCGTGGCCATCCGCCTGCCGCCGGTGCCCGCGTATCACGGCCCCAACATGCAGCTGCGCGCCGAGATCGATCGGGGCGAGGTCGTCCTGGCCCGACCGAAGCTGGACAAGGACGGGCACAAGGTGTGGAAGCCGCCCGTCGCCGATCGCCCCACGCTGACGCTGTACGCGCGCGAAGGCGATCACGACGTCGCGCTCTGCCGCTGGCCCACCACCATCGGCGGCTGGAAGACGTTCCAGAAGTCCGATGGCAGCATGGCGCTGAAGTACAAGGAGTCCGTCACCGGCGACGCCCTGTGGCCCGAGGTGCTGGCCACGCCGACGTGGCACCCGGCGCCCGGCATGCCCATCCGCCGCCTGCTGGTGAAGCAGGGCGACGGCTGGGCGCCGAAGACCGAGATCATCGGGCCGGGGTATCACGCGGCCTACGGTCTGGTGGCGATCGTGCACCACCAGATCACGGGCCGCGACGAGCACGGCGAGCCGCAGCTGATGGACCTGCGCATCCGCACGCACGGCACACCCGCCTACCGCTCGGTGAAGCGCGGCGAGAGCAACGGCTGCCACCGCCTGCACAACTACCTGGTCCTGCGCCTGACCGGCTTCCTGATCAAGCACCACGCCAACGTGCGCGACGGCCTGGTCCCCGAGGACTACGTGCGTCACCTGGAATACAAGGGGCAGCAGGTCGACCTGGAGAGCGCCACGAAGGGCTACCGCTTCAAGCTGACGCCGCCCGTGCCGGTCAGCGTACTGGCGGGCGACGTGCGCGGCAACGCGAAGGCCGTGAAGCACATGGTGCCGCTGGCCGCCGTACCGTAACGGCAGCGCACAAACTGCGTCGCGCGCGCCTTCAGGCGCAAGGCTGTCGCACGCGGCGCACCGGCCGGGGCCGCTTCTGCCGGGTTGCCGCCCGCGGCGCTGGCATCCTTGCTGCTGTGCGTGGGTGACGATGCACCCGCTGTTCCCGACCCTGTTCGTCGCCGCGAGCACCATCGTCTCGCGCGCCCCCGAGGAGTGCCCGCCGGTCCCGCTTTACGAGCGAGGACAGACCCACGAGCAAGTGTGCGGCGCCGCGCACGCGACCATCGTCAGCCTGGCGGACGACTGGGCCCCGGGCGTGTTCGGTGATCCAGCGGATCGCCCCCCCGCCTATCGCGCGCGGTTCGTCGCGCTGGCCAACGAACGTCTCGGTGATGGGGCGGACTGGGCCTCGGCGCGCAGTGACCGCTACTTCGAGCTGTTCGGGGTCTCCCCCTCCTTCTCCGTGATCAGGGCCCGCCTGCTGGACGACGAGCGACACCGGTGCCACGCCGCGATCGACGACGCCCCGCTGCTTCTCACCGCCGGGTCGGCCGGGGCGCGCGCCGCCGCCGACAAGGCCGCCATCGCGACGGCCCAGGCCCATCTGAGGTGCGAGCGGATGCTGGCCGGGGGACGGCCCGGCGTCTTCGACGGCGCCACCGCCACCGCGCTGAAGCTGTACCAGCGGCGTCACATGCTGCCCTCGCCCGGCAGCATGGACCGCGAGACCCGCCAGGCGCTGGCGACGGACAGCCGGGAGCTGGACTTCCGCACGTTGCTGCGCGCGCTGCGCGAGCGCGTGGTCGACGCCACCGGCCTGATCGAGGATGGCTCGGCCCGCAACGCGCCGGAACCGGTCCTGGGGCGCTGGATCGAGTCGGGGGAGTACCGGACCATCCTGCGCGCCGAGCCCCTGCCCACCGGCGCGCCCGACCTGATCGCGCGCGCCACCGAGGCGGCCGCCGTCGCGCTGGGCTGGACCTCGCCCGAGGCGGCGACGCGCCTGCTGGAACGCCCGCTGCCGCCGCAGGTGGCGCTGCGCCTGCCCCCGTTGCCGCCCTACCACGGCGAGACGATGCGCCTGCGCGCGGAGATCGATCGGGGCGACGTCTGGACCTCGTTTCCGCTCGACGCCGAAGGCCAGCCCCGGCCCTCGCCCGCGCGACGGCGGCCTTGCTTGACGTTGTTCGCCGCGACCGACGAGGGCGAGGTGGCGCTGGTGCGCTGGCCCACCACCATCGGCGCATGGAAGCCCGAGAAGATCGGCCGCGACCAGGAGACCCTGCGCTACAAGCCGTCCCCCACCGGTCGCTGGTACTGGCGCGAGTTGGTGGCCGGCCCGGCGTGGCTTCCCCCGCCGACGACGCCCGATCGCGAACTGGTCCACCGGAACGCCCAGGGCGCCTGGACGATCGACGAAGAGGGCGTGGGCCCCGGCTATCGCTCGGCGTTCGGCCTGGCGGCCTTGCTGCATCAACGACCGGTGGCCTCCCGCGCCGACACGTCCTACTTCGACTTCGGCATCCGCACGCACGGCTCCGGCAACTACCGCTCGATCTTGCGCGGCTCGAGCCACGGCTGCCACCGGCTGTTCAACCACCTGGCGCTTCGGCTGGGCTCGTTCGTGCTGGCCCACACCGAGCACGAGCCCCGGGGAGAGATGGCGGAGAACTTCGCGCGCACGCTGCACTGGAAAGGGCACACGTTTCACCTGCGCGTTCGTTCGCGCGGCTACCTGTACCTGCTGAAGGAGCCCATCCCGGTGGACGTGCTGCCGGGACGCATCGTTCGCTCGCGCCCACTTCCCGCCGCGACGCCCGCGCCCAGCACCTGAGCAGCGCGGAGCGCGCGGCACTCCGGCCGCCGCCCCTTGCACGTCCTCCGGTGCGAGTCGGCGAACGACGACTCGCGACCAGAACCCAGGCCATCCGCGCCGGCGGTGGGTTCGGCAGCATCATCGGCCGCAACAGCTTCCAGCGCCGCGAGGCCGATGGCCGCGCGCTGCTGGCCCAGGTCATCGGCCTGCTGGCCTGAGGGCGCTCAGGCCGATTCGACGACCAGCTGCTCGTCGATCGCGTCGACCCCCGGCAGCCCGCGCAGCGCCGCGATGATCGCGCGCCGGTCCTCGGCCGAGGCCACCGGCCCGGCGATGTGGATCCGTCCAGCATCGATCACGACCGACGGGCGAACGCCCCCGTGGGAGGCGTGGCGCTGCACGATGCGGTTGACGGCGTCCTCGACGACGATGCAGGCCGCCCTGGGATCGACCGCCAGACCGTCGTGGACGGCCTTCACCCCGCCGACCTGCCCCACCACCTCGGCCGCCCTCCGCCGGGCGGCCTCCGAATGCACGACGCCGGACAGGCTGACGATCCCCTCCGAGATGGTGGTCCGGACCAGGGCCGCCTCGGCGGCCGGGGCCGCGCTCAGGGCGCGCCGGACCTTTCGCGCCAGCGTCAGATCGTCGGGCATGCCGCCCTGCCCCGACTCGACGGACAGCTGGCTGATCACGTCCTGGACACCGGGCGCCCGGTGGGCCGCGCAACGTGCCGCGGCGGCGATGGCCGCCGTGCCCACGATCCCGCCCAGGACCACGACGCCGCCGACGACCTGCACGCCGATCTGGCTCTCCTTCACCGCGGGCTCCCAGGCCAGCTCGGACAGCACGTCCTCTCGAATGTCGCGGTCGGATCTCACCGTCATGGCTCCGCACACGAGCAATGCGCGTTCCACGACAGGAGCGGCGCCCGCCGCGCCGGGCCCGCGCACACTTTGCGCCGCGCGATAGCCCGGCTGAAGAATGTGCGCCGGCGGTCGCCCGCCCACCGCCGTTTCGGGTGGCCCGCCTCTTGAACTCGGGGACCGTGTGCGCGGGATCCTGAAGATCGCCTACAAGCTGCTGGTCAACGACCGGGGCAAGTTCACTGCCCTGCTGGTGGGCATCACCTTCGCCGTGTTCCTGATGATCCAGGTGACGTCGATGTTCGCCGGCATGATGATGAAGGCCTCGGCCACGGTGTCCAACACCGGGGCGCGCATTTGGGTGATGGACAGGGCGGTGAACAACGTCGCCAGCAGCATCCCCCTCCCCGACTACGTGCTGGACGCCGTACGCAGCGTGCCGGGCGTCCGCTACGCGGTGCCGTTCTTCTCGGGCGGCGCGCTGGTCCGCCTGCCCGACGGGACCTACCAGGCCGTCACCGTCATCGGGCTGGACGACAGCAGCCTGTACGGCCGACCGATGCTGACCCAGGGGCGCATCGAGGACATCTACGGCGAGAACGGCTTCATCGTGGTGGCCGACGAGGAGCTGCCCAAGCTGGGCAACCCGAAGGTCGGCACCGAGTTCGAGCTCAACGACCACCGCGGCGTCATCGTCGGCATGGCGAAGGTCTCCGCCAGCGGCCTGTTCGGCATCCCCACCCTCTACACGACCCTCAGTCGGGCCATCCAGTACATCCCCTCCATGCGTTACACGATGTCGTACGTGCTGGTCGAGCCTGCCAGCGCCGCGACCATCCCCCGCATCAAGGGCGCCGTGGAGCGGCTGGGTTACCTCGCGCTGACCGAGCACGAGTTCATCGACCGCATCACCACCTTCTACAAGTACCGCACCGGCATGGGGATGAACATCCTCATCATGACCGTCATCAGCTTCATCGTGGGCCTGTCGATCTCGGGCCAGACGTTCTACACGTTCACGCTCGAGAACCTGGATCGCTTCGGCGCCTTGAAGGCGATGGGGGCCAAGCGGCTGGAGCTGGTGTCGATGATCCTGTTCCAGGCGGGCGTCACCGCCGTCGCCGGCTACGGCCTGGGCATCGGCCTGTGCGCGCTGCTGATCGCGCTGGCGAAGCTGCGCATGCCCGACTACGCGTCCGTGATCACGTTCCAGAACCTGGGCATCGCGTTCGGCATGGTGCTGGTCATCGCGGGGATCTCCAGCTACATCGCGGTCCGCAAGGTGCTGAAGATCGAGCCGTTCGAGATCTTCCGGAGCTGACCATGACGGACGACGCCATCCGGGCCCAGGGGCTCTCGAAGTGGTTCGGTGACGGGACGGCGCGCAAGTACGCCGTGCGTGACGTCAGCCTGTCGACCCCCTTCGGCGAGATGCTGTACATCGTGGGGCCGTCCGGCAGCGGCAAGACCACGCTGCTGAGCATGATCTCGGGCATCCTGCGGCCCGACGAGGGGAACGTGGTGGTGGAGGGCATCGACGTCTGGAACCTGGACGACGATCACATCGCCGACTTTCGCCTGCGGACGGTCGGCTTCGTGTTCCAGGACTTTCACCTGTTCCCCCGCCTCAGCACCGTCGAGAACGTCGCCGTTCCCCTGATCCTGAAGCGCCGCCCCTGGGACGACGCCATCGGCGAGGCGCGGCGGGTGCTGGACGTGGTGGGCCTGGCGGACCACGCCGAGCTGCCCCCCGGCAAGCTGAGCGGCGGCGAGCAGCAACGGGTCGCCATCGCCCGCGCCATCGTCAGCGCGCCCGACCTGCTGATCTTCGACGAGCCGACGGCGTCGCTGGACGGCGACACGGGCCGCAAGATCGTGGAGTTCGTGAGGCGCGATGTCCTGACCGAGCACCGCTCGGTCCTCATCGTCACCCACGACAGCCGCATCTTCGAGTTCGCGGATCGCATCGTGAAGATGGAGGACGGCCGGATCGTGAGCATCGAAAAGGGAGCCCATCGTGCGTAATCGAATCCTGTTCCTGCTGGTGGGGCTGGGCGCCGTCGCCGGGGTGGCCAGCGCCTACGTGTACGCGCGGCCCAAGCACCCGCTGCCGCCCGCGTTCAATCCGGCGGCTAACCCGTTCCACGACGGCATCTACGCGAACGGCATCCTGGAGAGCTACCAGTCGAACGGACAGAACGTGAACACCTACCCCGAGGTCGCGGGGACGGTGACGAAGGTGCTGGTGGTGGAGGGGCAGGCGGTCATCGCGGGCACACCGCTGTTCACGATCGACGACAGCGTGCAGCGCGCCCTGGTCGAGCAGCAGCAGGCGCAGGCCGACGCCGCCCGCGCCATGCTGGACGAGATGCGGTCGCTGCCCCGGAAGGAGACGCTGGAGGTGTCCGCCGCGCAGGTCGAGATGGCGACGGCGAACGCGAGGACGGCGAGTGACCAGCTGCAGAAGCAAAGCCGGGCCCGCCTGCTGGACGCGCGCGCCGTCAGCCAGGACGCCTACGACAACGCGCAGAACGCCGCCCGCGTCGCCCAGGCCAACCTGACGGTCGTCACCCGCCAGTACCAGCTGACGAAGGCGGGCGCCTGGACGTACGACCTGCGCAACCAGGAGAAGCAGGTGGCGGCGCTCTCCAAGGCGGCGGCGGCGTCCGCCGCGCTGCTGGCGAAGTACACGGTGCGCGCGCTGAGCGACGGCGTGGTGCTGTCGATCCGCGTCTCGGTGGGCAGCTACGTGTCGCCCCAGGGCGCTTACGACACGTACACGCAGGGGTTCGGGCCGGCGGCCTCGCTGGGCACCGGGCAGACGTTCCTGGGCGTCCGCTGCTACATCGACGAGATCCTGATCCCGCGCCTGCCCACGCCGGACAAGATGCGCGCCCGCATGTACGTGCGCGGGACGAACGTCAGCGTGCCGCTCGAGTTCGTGCGCCTGCAGCCGTACGTCTCGCCGAAGATCCAGCTGTCGAACCAGCGCACGGAGCGGGTCGACCTGCGGGTGCTTCCGGTAATCTTCCGCTTCACGCCGCCGCCCGGCGTGCAGGTGTACCCAGGACAGCTGGTGGACGTCTATGTCGGCACGGCGTGAACCGCGGCGCCTGCTGCGGTTGGCCTGCGCCGGCCTGCTGGCGGCGACCTGCGCGGTGGGGCCGAACTACCGCCGGCCAGACGCGCCGGCCACCGCGGGGTACACGCCGAAACCGCTGGCGGCGACGGCGGCGGTGCAGGGGCAGGCGCAGACGTTCGTCGCGTCCGATCGCCTGGTGCCGGACTGGTGGCAGCTGCTGCACGCGCCGGCCGTCGACGCGCTGGTCCGGGACGCCCTGGCGCACAGCCCGACCATCGCGGCGGCCGAGGCCGCCCTGCGACGGAGTGAGGCCAGCCTGCGCGCCGGCTACGGCATCTTCTTCCCGCAGCTCGATCTCTCGGCCGGCGTCTCCCGCCAGCGCTACAGCCCCGCGCGGGCGGGCTCGCCCCAGCCGGCGAGCGTGTTCAATCTGTTTACCGTCTCGGGCAGCGTGACCTACCCGCTGGACGTGTGGGGCGGGCAGCGCCGCACGGTCGAGGCGCTGGCGGCGCAGACCGAGGGCGAACGCTTCGCGCTGGTGGGGGCGCGGCTGGTCCTGTCCAGCAACGTGGTCAACGCGGCCATCGCGGCGGCGGCGTACCGGGCCGAGCTGGACGCCACGCGCGAGCTGATCGAGCTGGAACAGGACCAGGTGCGCCTGGGAAACGCCCAGGCCGAGGCGGGGACGGTGCCGTACGCGAGCGTCCTCAGCCTGCAGAGCCAGCTGGCGACCACCCGCGCGACGCTGCCCGCGCTGCAACAGCGCCTGGACCAGGCCGAGAACCTGCTGGCGAGCTTGACCGGACACTTCGCCGGCGCGTGGAGCCCGCCGGTCGTCGCGCTGTCCGAGGTGACGCTGCCCGCGGAGGTGCCGGTCAGCGTCCCGGCGTCGCTGGTGCGGCAGCGCCCCGACATCCTGATCGCGGAGGCGCAGCTGCATGCCAGCACCGCCCAGATCGGCGTGGCCACCGCGGCGATGTTGCCCAACGTGACCCTGGGCGGAAGCTACGGCGCGAACAACCCGGCGCTCGCCGACCTGACCGCGAGCAACAGCATCTTCTGGAGCCTGCTGGCCGGCGTGACCCAGCCGCTGTTCCACGGCGGGGCGCTCTACTATCAGCGCAAGGCGGCCATCGCGGCGCGCGATCAGGCGCTCGCCAACTACCGGGGGACCGTGCTCGACGCCATCGCGCAGGTGGCGGACAGCCTGCGGGCCCTCACCAACGACGCCGACGCCGCCAACGCGCAGGGCGAGGCGTTGCGGACGGCGACCGACGCCTTCGGGCTGATCCGCATCAACTACGACGCGGGGCTGGCGAACTACCTGCAGGTGCTGACCGCGAACGGACAGCTGCTGCAAAGCCGCCTGGCGGTGATCCAGGTCGAAGCGCAGCGCCTGCAGGATACCGTCGCGCTGTTCGTCGCGCTGGGCGGCGGCTGGTGGAACGCCGGGCCCTCGTGAGCGGCCGCCGGCGGAAGGGGACTCAGCCGCCCGCCTCGCGGCGGGCGACGATCTTCACCGTCAACTCGACCTCGTTGCCGACGACCACGCCCTGCCGGTCCAGATCCTGATTCCAGCGCAGGCCGAAGTCCTGGCGGTTGATGACGGCGCGTCCCTTCAAGGCGATCTGGTCGGGCTGCCAGGGCGTCGCGCCATCCCGTTCCAGCTCGATGGTGGCGGGGGCCGTGACCTGACGGATCGTCAGGTCACCGGTGACGGTCCAGCGGTTGCCGCCCGGCAGCGCCGTGACCTGACGGCTGCGATAGCGGATCTCGGGGCACAGCCGCGCGTCCAGGAACTCGACGGAGCGGATGTGCTCGTCCCGCTCGGGGTCGCCCGTGTCCAGCGAGCCGGCGTCGACCACCACGTCCACCCACGAACGGGCGGGGTCGTCCAGATCGATGGCCGCGAACGCCTTCCAGCGGGTGACGCGCCCGAACATCTGTGTGAACAGCAGGTGCCTGAGCGAGAATCGGATCTCGGACTCCGGGGGCGCCGCGTTCCAGATCCTGGTCGGCCCCTTCCCCCCCTCCCCTTCCCCCTCGCCACCGCTTCGCGCCCTCTCGTTCGTGCTTTCCATGCCGTCCCCGGATGCACTCGCCGGACCACCCGATGACCGTGCGTCCCGTCGAGCTCGGGTCCCGGCCCTGCAATTTCTGACGGAGCTCCCGCGAACGGCGCAATTCCTGCGGGCTGCCGGCCGCCCGCGCGCCGGCGCGCGTGGCCGTCGCCTTGCACACTGGCAGACGCATGACGCGCTCCCGGGATCTGCCGCGCGAGCTCCCGAAGGGGCTGGAACCTCTCGCCGAGCTGGCCCTCGATCTTCGCTGGACGTGGTCCCACCACGCTGACGACATCTGGCGCTCGATCGACGCGGGCGCGTGGGACACGACCCGCAACCCCTGGCTGATCCTGAACGAGCTGTCCGCCGAGCGGCTGGAGGAGCTGGCGCGCGATCACGTGTTCCGCGATCAGCTGGCCGCCGTGTTGAGGGAGCGTCACCAGTACACCTCCCGGCCCGCGCTGGCGACGCGCCTGACCCGGCCCGTCGTCTACTTCAGCATGGAATACGCGGTCGGCGAGGCGGTGCCGTTCTACGCGGGCGGCCTGGGCGTCCTGGCGGGCGACCACCTGAAGGCGGCGGCCGATCTGGGCGTGCCGCTGATCGCCGTGGGTCTGATGTACCAGGAGGGCTACTTCCGCCAGATGGTCGATACGGCCGGCCGGCAGATCGAGGTGTACCCGTACAACGACCCGAGCACGATGCCGCTGCGGCCCGTGCTCGCGCCTTCCGGGGCCTGGCTGACCATCCCCATTCAGCTGCCCGGGCGCCGGCTGGACGTGCGAGCGTGGCGCGCCAAGGTCGGCGGCGTCGAGCTGCTGCTGCTCGACAGCAACATCCCCAGCAACGAGCCGATCGATCGCGGCATCACGGGGAAGCTGTACGACGACGCGACCGACGTCAGGCTCCGCCAGGAGCTGGTGCTGGGACTGGGGGGCTGGCGCCTGATCGAGGCGCTGGGAATTCGCCCGGGCGCCTGTCACCTCAACGAAGGTCACACGGGGTTCGTGGTGCTCGAGCGGGCCCGCAGCGCGATGCGGGCCGCCCGGCTCACCTTCTCGCAGGCGCTGACGGCGACGCGGGTGGGGACCGTGTTCACGACGCACACGCCGGTGATGGCCGGGATCGACGCCTTTCCCGTCGCGCTCGTCGAGAAGTACCTGGGGCGCTCGGGCGGCTTCGCCGAAGAGGTGGGCATCCCCTTCGCCGAGCTGTGCCAGCTGGGCCAGCCGCCCGACGCACCGCCGGCCGCGCCGTTCCGTCCCACCTACCTGGCCATCCGGGGCGCGGGCCGGATCAACGCGGTCAGCGCCAGGCACGCCGAGACCAGCCGCCGGATCTTCGGGGCGCTGTTCCCACGCTGGCCCATCCCGGAGATCCCCATCTCGCACATCACGAACGGCGTCCACGTCCCCAGCTGGCGCTCCCCGTTCACCGACGGCCCCACCGCCGCCGAGGAGCGGTCCTCGGGCGCGGGGGCCGGGGACGGCCGACGGCTGGCCGAGCTGGATGATCAGACGCTGTGGAACCTTCGCGCCCGGGAGCGCGCCAAGCTGGTGCAGCTGAGCAGAGCCCGCCTGGCCCGGCAGCTGGAACGAAGGGGCGCACCGGACCACCAGGTGGCGGCGGCCAGACGGGCGCTCGATCCCGACGTGCTGACGCTGGGCTTCGCGCGCCGGTTCGCCGAGTACAAGCGCTCCAACCTGTTGCTGCGCGATCGCGATCGCTTGCGCCGCCTGCTGGGCAACCCGGCGCGGCCGGTGCAGCTGTTGATCGCCGGCAAGGCGCACCCCGATGACGAAACGGGCAAGGCGTTGCTGGCGGACTGGGTCCGCTTCGCCCAGGAGCCGGAGACACGGAACCGCTGCGTCTTCATCGAGGACTACGACCTGACCGTCGCGCAAGAGCTGGTGCAAGGCGTGGACGTCTGGATCAACACGCCCCGTCCCCCCTGGGAGGCCTGCGGCACCAGCGGAATGAAGGTCCTGGTCAACGGCGGCCTCAATCTGTCGGTGCTGGACGGATGGTGGGCGGAGGCGTTTCACCCCGACGTCGGGTGGGCCCTGCACGGCGCGGACGACGACGCGGACGCCCAGGAGCTGTTTCGCCTCCTGGAGCGCGAGATCGTCCCCTGCTTCTACGAGAGGACGTCGCCGGGCCTGCCGCTGGCCTGGCTCCGCCGGGTGCGGGCCAGCCTGGCCCGATTGACGTCGCGGTTCTCGGCGGAGCGGATGGTCCGCGAGTACGTGCAGCGCATGTACGAGCCCGCCGAGGCGGACGTGCTGGGGAGGCTGGAGGAGGGGGGCGAGCGGGCGCGCCTGATCGACAGCTTCTTGAGCAGCCTGCGGACGCACTGGAGCGACCTGCGGTTCGGCCGCCTGGCCAGTCGCCCACGCCCGGCGGGCTGGTCGTCACCGTCGAGGTCTACCTGGACGACCTGTCACCTGCCGACGTCGACGTGCAGTTGTATGCCGACGCCTTGCCGGGCGAGAACGAGCCAATGGTGGTGTCGATGAGCCGGGAGCAACCGCTCGTCGGGACCAGCCACGGCTTTCTTTATCAGGCGACTCTCCCCACCCTCAGGCCGGCATCGCATTACACCCCCCGCCTGGTCCCGGCGCGCGGCACGCTGCTGACGGCGGCGGAGTCGCAGCTGGTGCTGTGGCATCACTAGTGCACCGCTGTGGGAAACGAGGCGAGCCATGGAACCGAATCGTTGCAGGAATGACGAGCAGGTGAGCCACGACGTGGTGCGGGCGCTGACCGGGCACCCGCCGCTGCAGGGGATGCCCATCACCACGCTGGTTCGCGACGGCTGCGTCACGCTGTCCGGGGCGCTGCCGAGCTGGAAGCACGCCCGCGACGCCTGCCGGCTGGCGCACACCGTCGAGGGCGTCGTTCAGTTGCGGAACGAGCTGGTCGTCGAGCCAGCGGAACGCAGAACGGATCAGGAGCTGGCCGTGGCCGCCGGCGCTGCGCTCCGCGACAACCTGCTGGTCAGCCACGACATACGCGTCACGGCGAAGGACGGCATCGTCACGCTGGAGGGGACCGTCCCCTACGCCAGCCAGCGCTACGACGCCGAGGTGGCCCTGGAACGGCTGGCCGGCCTGCGCGGCGTCGTCGATCTCGTCTCCGTGATCACGCGCGGTCAGGTCGACCTCACGGCGGCGCGCGATCTCGTGATCCAGGCGCTGAAGAGGCACGCGGCCTCCGACGGTCTGGCCCTGGCGCTGGAAGAGCGGGACGGCACCTTGACGGTCTCGGGCCTTCTGGACAGCGCCGACGAGAGGTCGTGCGTCCTCGAGGCCCTGCGCGGCGTGCCGGGGGTCCGTCATCTCGTCGACGAGATCCGCGTCGCCTCCCCCCCCGCGCCGGGGGACGCGCGCGGGTAGTCCCGTCGCCGCCCCGCCGTGTGGGCGCGCGCAAGGCTTGCGCCGCCTGGCGACGACGAGCCTGAACTCTCGCGTCCCTTGCCGGTCTTTCGATGGTCAGGTCGTCCTCCGTGAAGATGCGAGCTGGAAACCAGCCGCCCCGGCGAGCAGCAAGCGCCGTTCCGGACCCAGGCCGGGGTGGCACTCGCCGTGCAGGTTCGCCCGTCATGAGAAGACGCGGACTGGGTGCTGGTCGCCTCTCGCTGACGTGGCTGTGCCTGGGGATGGCGCTGGTGGCCACGCCCGTCGAGGCCTTCGCGCCCGTCCGGGCGCGGCCGAGCACGCTGTCCACGCGCCGGGACTACCGGATCGATCGCGCGCGCAGCCGGGTCACGGTCGAGACGCACTCCACCAGCCTGCTCTCCTACTCGGCGCGCACCCAGCTGCTGGCGGCGCGTGACTTTCGCGGGCAGGTCAGCCTGGTTACCGGGATGCTGGAGACGACGGTCGTCGACTTCACCGTGCGCGCCGACTCGCTCACCATCCTGGACCAGATGAGTGAAGCGAGCCGTCGCGACATCGATCTGGCCATCCACCGCTCGCTCGACGCGGCCCGATTCCCCCGGATCGTATTTCACTCCAGCAACGCGACGGCCGACGCCGTGGGGCCCGACATCCACGACGTCGCCGCGGCGGGGACGCTGGACCTGCACGGTGTCCGGCGTCCTCTCACGGTGGCGGCCCAGGTCTCCCTGGAGGGGGACATCTTGCGAATCCGGGGGGCCTGCACACTGCGGCAGACCGACCACGGGCTGGTCCCGTTCACGCTGGGCAACGGCACCATCAACGTCGCCGACGACGTGACGCTGACGTTCGACCTGGTCGCCATCGCGCCGCAACAGCGCGATTAAGGTTCGCGTCAACGACCCGCGGAGGATTCATGGATTCGCAACTGATGGAACATCTTCGCGCCAAGCTCCTCGGCCGGCGAGAGGTCTCGCTGGCTCGCAAGGAGCGCCTGTCCGCCCAGCGCGCCGGCCTGATGGAACGGCCCGCGGCCGGGACCGATGACGCCGCCGTTCGGACCGAAGCGGCCCGACTGGAGGGGCTGGCCCGGCTGGAGGCCCAGGCGCTCGCCCGCATCGATGCCTCCCTCGACCGGATGGCGAGGGGGACCTACGGCCTGTGCGCGCGCTGCCACGGCGCCATCGAGGACGAGCGCCTGCGGGCCATGCCGGACGTCAGCTTCTGCGCGGGCTGCACGCGCTGAGGCAGGCCGCCGGCGCGCGCAGCGCCGCGGACAGCGCGGCGCCGAAGTCGCGCGCGGACGCGTATCGAACGCGGCGGTCAGGCGCGTACGCCAGGGCGATCACCTCCTCCAGCTCCTGGGCGAGCGAGGGGTGATAGGCGGCCACGGCGGCCACCGGGTCGGTCAACAGCTCGTCGATGATGGTGCCGCCGGACTTGCCGTCGTGCGGGCGCACGCCGGTCAGGGCCTCGCACAGCACGACGCCCAGCGAGAAGAGGTCCGTCTGCTCGTCGACGTTGGCCGGCTCGCACACCTGCTCGGGCGCCATGTAGTGCGGCGTCCCCACCACCCGCCCCAGGTCCAGCGCCTCGATCGTCTGCGCCAGCGGATCCGCGGCCGCCCGCACCTTCGCGATGCCGAAGTCGAGGACCTTCACCAGGTCCCCTCCCCGCTGACCGGTGCAGATGAACAGGTTCTCGGGTTTGAGGTCGCGGTGAATGATCCCCGCGCTGTGGACCGCTTGCAGGCCGCGGCAGACCTGCAGCGCGATGCGGAAGGCGCGCTCCGGCGCCAGGGGCCCCTCCTCGCCGATGACCTCACCGAGGTTCCGGCCCTCCAGGTACTCCATGACCAGGAACGGGCGATCCCCGGCGGCATGGCCGAGCCCGCGCATCGACACCACGTTCGGGTGGGCCACGCGCGCGAGCATCTGCGCCTCGCAATCGAAGCGAAAGCGGGCCTCCTGGTTGCGAATCAGCTCGTGCCTCGAGCTGGGGCCGCGCCTGGCGAAGACCGGCCGGCGTCCCGGGCTGATCCTGAAGATCGAGACGGCGCGGGCGGTCCACGCCGCCCCCGAGCTGATCGTCGCCACCGCCCAGCACCTTCCCGTGGGATTGATGATCGCGCGCGGCGATCTGGCCGTCGAGGTCGGGTTCGAACGGCTCGCCGAGCTGCAGGAGGAGCTGCTGTGGCTGGCCGAGGCGGCCCACGTGCCCGTCGTGTGGGCCACCCAGGTCCTCGATCGCCTGGTGAGAAAGGGCTCGCCCACGCGGGCCGAGATCAGCGACGTGGTGCTGGCCGCGCGCGCCGAGTGCATCATGTTGAACAAGGGGCCGTTCGCCGGGGAGGCGCTGGCCATCATCGACGACATCTGCCGGCGCATGGCCGCCCACCAGCACAAGAAGGCCGCGCGCCTGCGGGCACTCGGCGCCTGGACGTGAAACGCGTGGCCGCCCTGCTTCACCCGGGGGGCGGATCGCGCAGCACGCCGGGGGCCAGCAAGCCGGCCTCCTCATGCGACATGTCGGCCATCAGCCAGTCGGTCATGAACATCAATTGCGTCGCCAGCGTGGGCACCGTGGGCGCGGCGGTCGCCTGGCGGTAGAGCGCGCTCAGCATGGCGCGTTGCTGTCGATGCTCGGTCTCCAGCTCTGCCGCCTGGCCCGGTCCCGCCGGAGGATCCGCCCTCAGGATCGGGAGAAGCACGCTCTCCTCGAACGACAGATGCGCGTCCATGACGGCCAGCAACTCCGCGATGGCGGCCGTGACGGCGTCGGGGGCGAACGCCTCGCCTCCCAGGGCGGCGTCGGCAACGTTTCGCGCCCGCTCCAGCAGCTCGCGCAACCGCTGATGCTGGGCCAGGATGCTCCGGCGCGCGCCGGACGCGTCGAGCGGTCGCGCAGGTGGCCCAACATCGGAGTTGGTCATGCATGTCCGCGCAGCACGCCGCATGCCACACGATTCGCTCGCACGACCACCCGACAGATGCGCAAGCCATGCACGCCCGCACGCCTGCCGGCGCAAAGCTGGCGGGACCGCGCCCCGCCCTCACGGACCGGGCATGGCGCCGCCCCCGTAGGCGATCCGCTGCAAATCGAAGTGACCATACGTCCACTCACCCGACGGCTCCTGCCAGCGGGCCTCGCCCGCGCTGGCGAGGCGGGCCACCCCGAAATCACGGTACTGCCCGAGCGGCGTCGACCACGGGAAAAGGCGAAAACGCTTGCCGTCGGACTGGTAGCGGTCGCCGGAGACGAAGCCGACCAGGTCGCCTGCCTCGTCGAAGGACAGCACCGCCGAGATCGACTTCCCCGCGTTCGTGTAGGTCGCTCGAACCCGCCGCTGATCGATGACCTGCCAGGTGATCGGCGCCTCCAGCAACGCCGCCGGCGCCAGGAAGCACATGTCGTTGAACAGGGTGACGGTTTCGCTCTGGGTCATCAGCTCGCCGGAGGCGTGGACCACCTCGATCACCCCCGCCAGACGGATGCGCATCGTCGCCTCCGTCCCGACGTACCTGTGATAGCCGACGAAGGGGACGCCCCAGCGCCTGGCCTTCATGAAGAACAGTCGTGCCGGGGGACCAGGGCCGAAGTAATCGTGCTGCTCCACCTCGGCCGTCATCCACCCCGCGTCAGGGGCGCCGCGCATCTTCGCGCGAAACACCGCTTGGAAGCTGCGCACCCGTGGTTTGCCGACGACGTTGGCGCGGCGCAGATAGGTCTGGACCGCGGCCGGTAGCGCGACCAGGTCGGCCTCGGTGACGAGCGGAGGCAGCCCGGCCAGCTGCACCTGTCGCTGGAACCGTCGGACGTCCGCCTGATACAGGGATCGCAGGCTGGTCGGCCGGCGCTCCAGCACGCGCAGCGCGACCGCCCCGGCCGTCACGGCGACGGCGGCCAGGCCCGCGGCAAGCGCGATCTTCCGGGATGTCTGCACGTCCCGCCGTCATGCGACGACCGTGCCAGTGGCGCCCCGGCTACCGCCGCGCGTACTCGGTGAACACGAAGTCGCGCGCCTTGGCCTTGGTGTGGCACGCGAAGCCGCACTTGGCGTCGTTCGCCTGCGGCGGATGATCGGTCCCGTTGGCGGGCCTGAAGACATCGGTCGCCGCGTCGTACTCGAACGCGGCGTATCCCCAGCCGCCGCTGTCGGCGAAGCGCTTGCTGTCCTTCAGCATGAAGTCGACGTCGTGCTGGGCGCCCGGCACGGACGTCTCCGGGAAGAACTCCTGCTTCTTCGGCGTCCAGTGCACCTTCGCCAGCTTCGCCCCGTCGGGGAAGGGCTTGCCGTTGCCGGGCGCGCCGGCGCGGTAGGCGTCGATCATCAGGGGGTTGGCCAGGATCACGGCCATCGCCTTGTCGTTGCGGCTCAGCGACACCACCTGCCAGGCCTCGTATCCCTTGAAGTCGGAGAAGCCGAGGCCGCCCGGGACCTTCACGGCGTACTTGTCGTGGGCGGGCTGGGCCCCCGACTTCGCGACGAAGCCGATGGATACGGCCAGCGCGGCACAGCTGGCGAGGGTGAGCAGGGACTTCGATGACACGTGCATGACGAGCTCCTTGGCGGACGATTGGTTGAAATGACGTCTGCGGGAAGTCCTCGCGGGGCCACGAATCCGATCCGGGAGGACGCGTCCTGCTCAACCGAGCGGCAGCTCGCGATGGCGAGGGTGGGGGCACCTCCGCGCCGGTGCAAATACGCCGGGGCGGCGCGGCCGTCAAGCGCCGGCCGGCCCTGCGATCAGCCGGCGTCCTGGTCCGGCGGCGGAGCCGTCCGCGCGGCCCGTCGCGCCGCGTGGGCGGCGGTGGCCAGGTCGGCCAGGATGGCGCGGGCGCGCGGCAGCAGCGTGGCGCCCGCCGGCAGCAGCCGCACACCGCGCGGCAGGCGTTCGAACAGCGGGACGCCCAGCTCGTCCTCCAGCGCGCGGATCTGGCGGCTCAGCGGCGGCTGCGAGATGCGCAGCCGGGCGGCCGCGCGGCCCACGTTGGCCTCCTCGGCCACGACGACGAAGTACTCCAGCTGCGCGACGCTCACCCGGGAAAGTCTAGCAGCCGCAGCCAGATCGAAAAGGTATTGGATCGGCCGGCGGGGTTCGCGCACATTCGGGCCATGGCGATCCAGCTTCTGGGCAGCGCGGAGATCGCGGCGATGCGGCGGGCCGGACGCGTCGCCGCCGCGACGCTGGCGGCCGTGACCGCGCGGATCGCGCCGGGCGTGTCGACGGCCGATATCGACGCCTGGGTGCGCGCGGACACCCGCCGGCGCGGCGGGCGTCCCAGCCAGCTGGGCTTCCAGGGGTTCCCGGCCGCCGTGTGCACCAGCCGCAACCAGGTCGTCTGTCACGGCGTCCCCAGCCCCCGCGAATGTCTGGCCAGCGGCGACATCGTCAACGTCGACGTGACCACCGAGCTGGACGGCTTTCACGGCGACACGTCGGTGACGGTGTTCGTCGGCACCCCCAGCGCCGAGGCGCGGCACATCGTCGAGACGGCGCGCCGCTGTCGCGACGCCGGCATCGCCGCCGTCCGCGCCGGCGCGCGCCTGGGTGACATCGGCGCCGCCATCGAGCAGCTGGCCACCCGCGAGGGATGCAGCGTCGTGCGCGAGTTCGGCGGTCACGGCATCGGCCGCGAGATGCATCAGCAGCCGCACGTCCCCCACGTCGGCAACGCGGCGCCGGCCTGCGCCTGAGCGAGGGCATGGCCATCACCATCGAGCCCATGATCAACCTCGGTGGCCCCGAGGTGCGGCAGCTGGATGACGGCTGGACCATCGTCACCGCCGATGGCTCGCTGTCCGCCCAGTTCGAGCACACCGTGCTGGTCACGCGCGAAGGCTGCGAGATCCTGACGCTGGAGCAGTAGCCCGGTAGCGACGACCGCCGCTCACATCAGGGAGAACGGGAAGGACACCACCTGCCCGGTGTTCGAGGCCGGGAATTTCAGACTGGCGAGGACGTTCTTGATGCAGCCGGTGAGCCCGCCCTTGTGCAGGATGACGGGCGCCTCGACCTGTACGCCCTTCACCGCGCCCGTCCGCTGGATGTGAAACTTCACGGTGACCCGCCCCGGGACGTCCGTATCCTCGTTCGGCCGCGCGCGCGCGATGCAGCCGAGGACGGCGTCCTCCTTGGTGCGGAAGCGCGCGTCTATCTCGCTGTCGGTCAGGTCGTGGCCGCTGTCGTTCGACATGTCGAGGCGCATGGTGTCCGGCGGCGAACGGTCCTCGCCCTGCCAGACCATCTTCAGATCGGCGGCGCGCAGCTTGACCGGCTGCGGTTCGTCGACGGGCCGCCGCCCTCCCCCGGCCGACGGCGCCGACGGCGACGGGCCATCCGGACCGAACACGTCGTCGGGCGCCGCCTCCGAGACGGACGCGCCCCCGGGCAGCGGCGCCGGCCCCTGCGACGGGAGATCGAACACACGGGCAGGCGCCTCGCCGGCAGGCGCCTCGCTGGGGGGGGCCTCGGCGGTGGCCACCTCGCCGGCCGACGGCGCCCCCGTCGCGGCCGGCGCCGCATGCCGGGCCAGACGTCGCGCGCCATGTCGCCGCCGGCGGCGGTGCTCTTTTCCTTCGTCCTTGGGCGCGCTGGCCGAGGCGACGACCGGCGCGCGCGTGGCGAGGGACTTGCGGAAGTAGAGAACGCCCGCCAGCCCGGCGGCGGAGAGCACGAGCAGCACCAGGAACGCCTTCATCGTCTTCCCGAAGACTACCTTACGAACAGCGCGGCCCACTCTTCGAGGCGACGTTCCACCGGGGAGGGCCAGGGTGAGTCGCCGGCATTCGTCCCGGCGCCGCTGTTTGCGTAGAATCGCAAATTGTCCGCGCCGGTCCGCGCTGCGCGCCTGGCGAGCGTCGACCGAAACAGGCTCCGCGCAAAGGGAGGACTCGTGAAAAACCAGTCACCGCTCGTATCACGCGACCAGCACGACGGCGGCGCTCTCCGCGCACCGCGCGCGCATTCATCGAGCCGTGGCGGCGGTCGAACGAGACCGAAGCGCGTGCTGGCGCGCCTGGCGCCTGCAGCGGTGGCAGTCCTCTTCCTGGCCACTGGCTGCAGCGGGTCCTCCGGCCATGGCAGCCTCGGCGGGGCGCCGGGCGGGGGCGCGGGCCGCGCCGCCGGAGGGATCTCGGGGACAGCCGGCGCGCAGGGTACCGGCGGAATGTCCGGCGCCGGGGGCGCGCCCGCCGCGTCGGGCGGCGCGGCGGGCGCCGGTGGGCGCGAATCGCTGGGTGGTGGTCCGGGCAGCGGGGGCGCCGCGGGGTTCGGCGGCGTCGCTGGTACCGGCATGGCGGGCCGGACAGGAGCGGGCGGCGCGGGGACGGCC
>Ga0105240_10003719_pt1 | contig 23567 bp, 21 predicted proteins | sample KBSC54metaG_FD_80426 | JGI IMG/M metagenome (GOLD analysis project Ga0105240, IMG submission 80426) | Corn rhizosphere microbial communities from Kellogg Biological Station, Michigan, USA - KBS C5-4 metaG | ecosystem: Host-associated > Plants > Roots > Rhizosphere > Soil | place: Michigan, USA...
AATACGACGTTATGGCGAAACGTCTGCTTCAGCGAGTGCGCGTTGACCCGAAAGCCCTGCCGGCTGAGTGTCCGATAGCGAAGTAATGCTCAGCCCACCACATCGCTAACTTCGAGCATTCCCGCGGTTTAAGGGCCCATCGCTCCGCTCATAACTACATAGATAAGAAGTAGTTATGCGGTGTGCAACTTGGTAACTTTGGTGGTATAGCGTTTTCAGCTGAACCGGTTTACTCTTGCTCCACTAACCTTTCTTGCGATCAGGCAGCCAGATTCGGGGAAGCCTCACGGCCTCTCCCAACGGCTGCCATTTCGTTTCAGGCGATGGGCTGCACGGTGCCCTTCCCAATTAGCTCTTCGACACGCTCCACCCAGCAACGATCCGCCGCCACGCTCATCTGCTCCGGCTCCAGAATCACCTGGAACTCACCCTTCTTCTCAAGAAAGATCATCACCTTGCCCGGACCCGGTGCGGCCTCTGCCGCGCTCTTCAGGCCTGCTAGCATCTCCTCCGTCGCGCGATCGAGGCTGATGCGGATGCGCACCGCATTGGGCAGTTTTACCTTCACATCCTCCAGGGACTGAATGCCACTCACGGAAATCTTCGGAGCAGAATCCTCTTCACCCATCAGCATTCCGCGAATGATCACTGGAGCCTGAATCTTCCATTGCTCAGTCAGGCGCTCGTAGTCGCGCGCAAAGCTGATCAGTTCAATCTTCCCCGTCGCGTCTTCCAGCGTGCCGACGGCATACAGCTTCCCATCCCGCTTGCTCTTCTGCACGCGGAATCCGTGGATAATGCCCGCCACCTGGATCTCATCGGCAGGATCCGAATCCTTGCCCCAGCGCCGCTCCGGCGGCTTTCGCTCCAGCGCCTCGGCCGTCGAGATGATCCCGGAGAGATTCTTGATCTTGTCCGCATACTTATCCAGCGGGTGCCCGGAGACAAAGAATCCCAGCACCTCTTTCTCGTTGGCGAGGCGCTCGCCCTCCTCCCACTCGGGAACGTTAGGCAGATCGTGACCGTTCTTGCCCGGCGCAGGCCCCTCATTGAACAACCCAAACAGCCCTGCCTGTCCCTGTGCAGCGTCCTTCTGCGCTTTCTGCGCGCTTTCCATGGCCTTGTCGATCCCGGCGAACAGCGGACCGCGCTTCCCCATTGAGTCCAGCGCGCCGGCCTTGATCAGCGACTCGATCACTCGCTTGTTCATCACGCGCAGGTCGACCTTTTCGCAGAACTCCCACAGGTCCTTGAACCGGCCACCTACCTCTGCCCGGCCCTTGATGATCGACTCGATCGCGTTTCCGCCAACGTTCTTCACCGCGGCCAGCCCGAAGCGGATAGCATCTCCCTCCGGGGTAGCAACCGGCGTGAACTGCGCTCCTGAAATCTGCACGTCAGGCGGCAGCACGCAAATGCTGAGTTCCTTGCACTCGCCGATGTACTTCACCACATTCTCTGGCTTCGAGGTTTCCGAAGTCAGCAGCGCCGCCATGAACTCAACCGGGTAGTGCGTTTTGAGATATGCAGTCTGATACGCGACCCATGCGTAAGCCGCGGAGTGGGACTTGTTGAATCCATAGCCGGAGAACTTCGCCATCTGATCGAAGATCTCTTCAACCGCACCTTTCGGATGCCCCAGCTTGGCGGCGCCCTCCATGAAGCGATCGCGCTGCTTCGCCATCGCAGCCGGGTCTTTCTTTCCCATTGCTCGCCGCAGCAGGTCAGCTTCTCCTAGCGAGTAGCTGGCCAGCACGTTCGCAATCCGCATCACCTGTTCCTGATAGACGATCACACCGAGAGAATCTCTCAGGATTTCTTCGAGTGCGGGCAGCAGGTACTCCACTTTTCGGCGGCCCCACTTGCGCTCGATGAAGTCATCGATCATGTCCATCGGCCCGGGACGGTAGAGCGCATTCAACTGCGTCAGTTCTTCCACGGTATCCGGCTTGTAGCGCCGCAAAATATCGCGCATGCCCGACGATTCAAACTGAAACACGCCCGAGGTGAGTGCCGTGTGAAAAACTCTCCGGAAGGTTTCCGGATCATCGATCGGAATCATTTCGATATCGAGTTTTTCGCCGCGCGTCTGCTCAATCAGCTTCACCGCGTCAGTGATTACCGTGAGAGTGGCCAGGCCCAGGAAGTCCATCTTGAGCAAGCCCATCTTCTCGACGGCCTTCATGTCATAGGCCGTCACCACTTCGTCGTTCTTGGTGCGATTCAGTGGCACCAGCTCTGTAAGAGGCCGCGGCGCGATCACAACCGCGGAAGCGTGCACGCCCGCCCCACGTACGAGCCCTTCGAGCTTCTTGGCGGTATCAATCAACTCGCGGACCTGCTTATCGCTTTCGTACGCCTTGCTCAGATCGGGAGATTCTTGAAGCGCCTTCTCGATCGTCATGCCAACGGTGGCAGGAACCAGCTTGGCAATGCGATCCACATCGCCGTAAGGCATATCCATTGCGCGGCCGCAATCTTTGATGGATGCCTTTGCCGCCATGGTGTTGAAGGTGATGATCTGCGCTACCTGTTCACGCCCGTACTTGCGCGTGACATAGTCGATGACCTCTCCCCGGCGGTTCTGGCAGAAGTCAACGTCGACGTCGGGCATGGTTACGCGCTCGGGATTAAGGAATCGCTCGAAGAGCAGCACGTTCTGCATCGGATCGATGTTTGTAATTTCCATGCAGTAAGCCACCAGTGAGCCAGTCGCCGAACCGCGCCCCGGACCCACGGGAATCCCGTGATCGCGCGCGTACTTGATGAAGTCCCACACGATCAGGAAGTAGCCGGAGTACTTCATCTGCCGGATAATCCCGATCTCGTAGCTGAGGCGGGCCTCGTATTCTGCGGGCGTTGATCTGCGGACGCCGCGCAGTTCCAATTGACGCACCGAGGTCTCAAGCCGCTTCTTGTAGCCCTCGCGGCAAACTTGCTCGAAGTAGCTGTCGATCGTGTGCCCCGCCGGCACCGCAAACTCGGGAAACGGATTGTCCACCGGGTGCAGCTTGAAGTTGCAGCGCTCCGCGATCTCCATCGTCCGCTCGACCACGCCCGGAGAATCAGGAAAGATCCGCGCCATCTCGTCGGCGGACTTCACAAAGAACTGGTCGGAGTCGAAGCGGAAACGATCCGCATCGTGGATCTTCGCGCCCGTCTGCACGCAAAGCATCACGTCGTGCGCGTGCGAGTCTTCGCCACAGAGATAATGCGAGTCGTTCGTCAGCACCAGCGGAATGTTCAGGTCCTTCTCGAGCTGGAACAGCCCGGACTGGATCTTCTTCTCGTCTTCCAGCCCCTGGTCCTGAATCTCAAGATAGAAATTGCCGCGCCCGAAAATGTCCTGGTACTGCGACGCCACCGCCTTCGCCTTGTCGTACTTCCCCGCCATCAGCTCTTCGCAAAGCTCGCCGCTCAGGCAGCCCGAAAAGCCAATCAGCCCCTTCGAGTTGTCGGCAAGGAACTTCTTGCTCACCCGCGGCTTGCGATAGAAGCCGTGCAGGCTGGCCTCGCTCGTCAACCGGATCAGGTTCCGATAGCCTTCTTCGCTCTCCGCCAGCACCAGCAGGTGGTTGTACTGGTCATTCGGAGTCTCGGCGCGATGGTCCTCGGCCTTGCAGACATAAAGCTCGCACCCCAGGATGGGCTTGATCCCCTTGGCCTTGGCTGCATTGAAAAAGTGCACCGCCCCGTAGATGTTGCCGTGATCGGTCATCGCGACAGACTTCTGTCCCAGCGCCGCTACGCGATCAATGAGCTTATGGACATCGCAAGCGCCATCAAGCAAGGAGTATTCAGTGTGTAGGTGGAGATGAGTAAATTCAGCCATGGACCTGTCTTCATTCTACCGGCCAACAAACTCCCACGCTCCCGGTTGAAAACAAGGCTGAAACACGCGCTGGACACGTCATCCCTAAACTCGCGTCCATCCATGACAGCTGTCATCCCATGATGGGTGTCGTCCTGAACTCAATCACGGAGGCTGTCATCCTGAGCGCACGGGCCCCACGCGCTTTCTTCAGCGTGGGGGTGGTAAGCGCAGGATCTGCTTTCTTTTTTTCTCTTTCGCCGGGTGCCCCATGTCTCCCGATGTTGGAGACATGGGAGACCACGAACCTCGCTCCTACGCCGAGATCCCCACGTCCGGATTCTGGGAAATGCTCCCCACACACTGAACTGGCCCCCTACTTAAACACCTTCTTCTCATCCACCCCGAAGTGATCTGCCCGCGGCACGCAGTCATCAACATTCCGTAGCAGAATGTTGTTTTCATCTCCCACATTCTGCCCCGCGATGATGTAGGGCCGGTACTGTTCCTTCGGCGTGTGGTTGTCCACGTAGCGTTTGATCCACGTCGTGCAACCGCCCTCAAGGTTCATGAACGTCTTATCGTCCGTGAACCAGATCGCCCGGAATCGAAAGGGCCTCCCGCTCTCCGCCACACCCGTAATCACCGAGTACGACCGGTCCTTGCTAGTAGTGATCGACTTGAACTGGTTCACCTTGAACACCAGCGTGTGACCTTGCTTCGTGTTGTCCACGAACTGGCACGCCTCCGCATCGCAGATCCGCACCAGGCGGAACACGTCGATGGTGACGGGCTCTTGCGAGATGTTCTTGTATTCGATCACCACTTTACTGTCGATGGGATCGTATTTCATTGAGCCGCCCAGCGGCCCGGCAAACCCGAACTGTCTACCCATCTGGGTAGCCTGAACGCAGTTTTCATTTTTCCAACATTGTTTGGCGGCCTTAACCGTCGACCATCCGACCTCCACCTCTCTGGCCGAATCCAGCCGCGCCGTGTAAACCTCGCCGGGCTTCAGCACCATGCCCGACTTGATCGGAACATGCCGCACCGTCGCCTGCGCCACGCCCACACTCAGGACCAGCAGAATGCAAATCTTCTTCATCTCAGGATGGAGAACATCCTAGCGCAGCTTCTCGACTGCGGGCTCGAGAAAGTGCCTTCGTGGACTCTTATCAACACTCAACGTTGTCCCAAGTGCATGATTCCCCGGCTCAAATCCGAGCTTTCAAGTCCCGGCAGACCAAACACCCAGTCCTGGCAGCCCTTGTGTCACGTTACCCCCGAGAATCCCTCAGCGACTTTTCACCCAATTTGGTATCTAATTATCTGTAGAGTCTTAAATTAAAGCTCCCTAGAGGTACACATATGCATAGATCCCCCTGGATGGTCATTGGGCTCGCTGCCGTATCCCTCTCAATCTCCTCGGCTTCTGCTGCAGCTCAGAAAGTGCCCGTCAACGTTCTTTACCGGCAGGACAGCGATGTTGTGTATCACGCAGTCATTCCCGGCTACTCCGGACCGAACGCCGACGTCACCGGCGCCTGCACGCTCGACCCCGACCCGGCCAATTGCCCTGATCCGAACCTGAACTCCGATCCCAAGGGAACGCCCACCTACCTCTTGTCAGGCACCACCCTATCCCTCGGGCTGCCCGACGGCCGCATCGCCCTCGTGAACTGCGTCAACCGCCACTCGGCTAACGGGAACTACATCAACCGCCATAGCTGCGGAATGCCCATGACTGAGCGCGCGGATGCAGAGTTCACCGGCCAGAGCGCAAAACTGAGCTGGATACTCGCCTCGAACGGCAACAAAGCCGAGTCGGAAACCTACAGAGTGGTCGCTCTCCTTCCAAAGCCGGGCGACAATAATCAGCTCGCTGCAAACCGCGAACCCGCACGCGCAAGCACCCGCTAATCTCCAGCCCGACAACCATCTTTGACTCCGCAGGTGGGGTGCGCTACCCTCGACTTTCCCCGCCCCGGAGGTCGATTTTCATGCGTAAGAACCGCTCTGTTCCGCCCTGTCCTGTTATTCCCGTCCTCATCTACCCTGACCCGGGCGCCGCGGCCGAGTGGCTGTCGAACGCCTTCGGGTTTACCGTCCGCCTTCGCATCGCAAACCACCGCATCCAGATGCGCGCCGGCGAGGGCTGCTTCACCATCGCCGAGGGCGACGTGAAACCAAATCGGTCCTCCATCACACAGGTGCGAATTGAAAACACATTAGCCCACTGCGAACGGGCGCGCCGCAACGGCGCCATCATCCTCACCGAGCCCAAAGATCACGTCTACGGCGAGCGTCAGTACAACGCCCAGGATTTCCACGGGCACTACTGGGATTTCACCGAGACGCTGGCCGACGTAGAACCCGAAAGCTGGGGCGGAGTGTCCGTGGCTCTCTGAGCCACTTTGGAACCTCGCTGCACAATTCCATTGCCGTCAGGAACTTCTCCCCGCGTGAAGCTGCGTCACGCCATGACTGTTCGCGCGTTTTGAGCCGCACAAGTACCTAGGTGTGAGCACCCCACCGGGACGTTGTATTTACCAAAGCTATGCCGAGGGCGCTTACTGGACCGAACACGCTGGAGCTCGATTGATCTTCAATCCCTCAGGCCGCTCGTCTCGAGGTCGATTGATGCGCCTGCACAGGAGGTCAACACCTTGAAACCAAGGCTTGTTTTTCACGTGGTAGCCGTCGTCGTGATCGCAGCCGCAGTGGCGGCAGCACAAACGCCCAAAGATCAAAAGCAGTCACAGCCCAGCGCGACTCAGAGCCGGCAAGCGAGCATCCCTTCCGTTTCCGAACGCGAAACGGGCAGCGGTATGGCCACCGGCAAGCGTCAGCATGAGCCGGTGTCTATCACAGCACGAGAAGCGATCAGTGGGATGGCAACCGGTCGCAAATCGGGCAGCGTGGTTGCGGCCGATTTCAATTCCGTGACAACTGCACGCGAAACCGGCAGCGGTATGGCCACCGGCAAGCAGGTCTCCGGGAATCCGCACGAGCCCTTGACGGAGCGCAACTCTGCGCATGCAACAGAATCGCTCGATGCGGATTCGAAACGCGCGGCCAACATGTCGTCGGCTCAGTCGAACCCGCTCTACAAAGATCCCGGAACTGCAGGCTCCAACCCGCTTTACCAAGGCAAGGACAAAGTCGCCGCACCATCGAACAACGGAACGAAACCAGCCGAATACAAAGATGGCGAAGACGGAACTACGCACACCCGTCCGGCGAACCACAAACCGTCGAAATAATTTTGGGCTGTAAAGCGAAGCCGGCCCTGACCAGGGCCGGCTTTTCCCTGATACGCCCTCCACTTTCGTGGGAGTGTAGCGTTCGCATGTTGTATGTACAGTAACTTCTGGGCGCGATGTACTGGTTACGACCGAGCAGGAAGTAAGCTTACCAACCTGCCGGCGGGCCAACCTTTCTGATGGAGTTGCTGTTCATGAAAGCGCGCATCGCCTTTTACTTCGCTGCTGTAGTTGCCTTGGTTCTCTTCCTTGCCGCCGCAGTTCCCTCGCATGCCACGCAGCATCGCGACCCTGCCCTCACCACCGACAACATGCAGAAAGCCGCGCCGCCGTCGCCGAGCGCGAAGCCCACTGCCCCGTCCGGCGCACCCGAATCGAACGCTCCCAAGAATCACAACGGATCGGCCAAGCCCCCCAGGCAATCTTCCGGTCCAAACGGTTCGAGCCACAAGCCCGGCCGATAGCCAACTGCACTAGTAGCGCCAGCTCGTAAGGTCCGCACCCGCCGGCGCGGTCTTCTTTATCTGCTCCAGGATCTTCGGCAGATATTGCGTGTTGTAGTGCAGCCGCGAGTAAGCGTTCGGCAGCTTTGGATCCCCATTCCAGCAGTGCTCCGCGCGCGGGCCGTAGGTCACTTCCCCTCCGTACGCTGGGCTCTTTGTCGTGTTCAGAAAATCCTCCATCCGATAAACAGCATCGTTCAGGAAGTACGTATCATCCGATCCGACGTAAATGTGGATCTTGCCTTCGAGTTTGGGTCCAAGCGTCGCCCAATCGCGCTCGAGGATAGCTTCGAGATCGTAGTGCTGACGCCAATACTCGGCCACCGAGTGATCGATGACGCCCGTTTCCTTATCGAAGATCGCCTTGGGATAGCCGTCTTCGCCAACAGGTGAGTAAACCGCCTGCCATATATCGAACTGCTCACCGCTCCGGCCATGATCGCCGAGGGCAAGCTCGTATTGATTTATCTCCTGCGTCGTGATGAACGTGTGCCCGAGATAGTCGCGCATCGCGGGCTGCGCTACGCGCTTGTGCGCGCCTTCAATAAAGAACGCATTCTTGTCGTCGTAGAGGTTGATGTTCGTGAAGGCATGAAAGTCGATCGGGTCCGGACACGCCGCAAAAGCTCCGTTGTAGTGATCGGGATACAGGACCTGTACAGCCAGCGATTCCCAACCGCCTGTTGATCCCCCATAAACAAAACGCGCCCACCCCTGGCCCAGGCCGCGAAACTGCTTCTCAATCGCGGGAATGAGCTCGTTCTCAATCGCATCCCCGTAGGGGCCCACATTGGCGGAGTTCACCGCGTAGGAGTCGTCGTAGTAAGGATTGGCGTGCTGAATCTTGATGATGAGCACGCGGGGGAAGTCAGCCGAGGTCCATTGCTGGTAGAACTTGTACGCCTCTTCCTGCTCGATGCGGTTGTAACCGGCAAGGTGGAAGCGCTCGCTGTAGTCAGGTTTCAGATCAGGATCAGGCGGCGTGGTGCGGAAGCCGTCAAAGTCATCGACAAAGTGATCGTGGAAGATGATGAGCGGGAAATGCGCCTTAGGGTGTTCGTCAAACCCTTCCGGAACGAGGATGGCGGCGCCGAGGAACATGGGACGGCCCCAGAATTTTGTGAGTACGTCGCTCTGGATGCGGATGTGCCGGATGTACTTCGTATCCTTCGGCCGCTCGATCGGCGGAATGACATCGGTGAGTTCCACGCTGACAGGCGCGGCATCCGGCGCGATCCTGATCTTCTTCGGCTTGGAGTACAGGTTTCCCGGCGAGATGTTCCAGTGCTGACCCTCGCCCATATCGGGGTGCAGCTTCACCGTCTTTCCATCGCTGCGATGAAAGGTCTCGTACTTATTGAGCACAGCCTGCACCGTGTACTCACCCGGAGGAAGATCCTTGAGGCTGCGAATGGGATAGCCGTGCGCGGAGGCGTCAACAACGGTTGGATGCCCGGCTGCCCAGCCATCGACCGTGACGCCGAACATCAGTTGCGAGCGCGGAGTATCGTCAATCTGAAAGCGCGGCTCAGCGCTGTTGTCCGTTGAAAGCAGCAGCAGAAGACGTCCATCGAGCGGCTCAGCGCTCAAGCTCTTCTCGTAGCTCACTGAGAAAGTCTGAGCGGAACAAATGCAGGCGGCCACACTGAAGCTCAAGCCGAGTCCCACAACCAGGTGTTTGATCATTCTCGCAATATACAAGCGCAGTCGTGCACAGCGGAAACTCTTCTGCTCCGGCCTCGGAGCAGCGCTATCATTAGGCAGCTTTCTCTCGTTTTGCTGCCCGGAGTAACGATGCTCGATCGATGGCGTCTGGCGATCGTACTTGCGCTGTTCGGCTTCCTTGCCAGCGGAGCCCTGATCGTCCGCGGCTCGATGGGCAGCAACTCAGACCTGGAAACGCGCTGGGGGTGGGTTATGGATGTAGCATGCCCAGCTCATCTGCTCATGGCGCAATTCTTCCCCGGCGTAAACGACGGCACATCCACCATGTTGCTGTTGATGATCGGTCAGACTGTCGTGAACGCGGCCATCTGGTTCGCCGCCGGTGCTCTCCTCACAAAAATCGCCGGGGGATGAGCCCATCCCGGTTGCCGATCTTTACTCCGGCGCCTTATCGTACGGCTGCTTATTGGTGATGCGCGGACGATTCTCCGCCTGAAGCTGCTTGCCCACCTGCTCCACCTCGCGAAACACCCGCAACAGATTGCCGCCAAGAATCTTCCTGCAGTCTTCAGCAGAGTAGCCGCGCTGCATCAGCGCCTCAGTAATCTTCGGCAGACCGGCCGGCGAGTCAAGACCCTCCGGCAGTTGCCCGCTCACTCCATCAAAATCGGAACCGAGCCCGACGTGATCCACTCCCGCAACCTTGGCGATGTGATCAATCTGATCCACAAGCACCGAGAGTGGCGGCCGAGGTATGCGATCGGCATACTGCCGCTGCAGGTTCTCGATCTCCTTCGATGGCGTCTCTTTCCCTTCGGCCTTGTACTTGTCCTTGAGCGCCTGGACGGCCTTGTCCACCTCCGGCTGCATCGCCTTCTGCGCGTCGCGATACTGCTGCGAGATGAAAGCCGAGTAGAAATTGACCTGAACCACTCCGCCCTTCGACCCCGGACCGCCCGAGTTCGCAACCGCACGCAGCATATCGTCCGTCATATTCCGCGGAACATCGCACAGAGCGCGCGCCGCTGAATGCGAAGCAATCACCGGAGCCCGCGTAATCACCAGCGTCCGATAGAACGTGCGGTCCGAGACGTGCGAGATATCGACCATCATGCCCAGCCGGTTCATCTCGTACACCACGTCTTTCCCGAATTCGCTGAGACCTTCCTTCGTATGCGGAATGTTCGTATCGTTGATGTCTCCCGAAGAATCAGCCCACCCATTTGAGTTTGACCACGTCAGCGTCATGTACCGCACGCCCAGTGCATAGAACTGCCGAAGGAGAGCAATTGAATCCTCGATGGAGTGGCCACCCTCGATCCCCATCAGCACCGCAATCTTGTGCTCGCGATGCGCAAGTTCGATCCCTTCCGGCGAGGTGACAAACATCAGCTTGTCCGGATGCTTCGCGACCTGCTGCTTCACCGCATCGATAAGAACCAGTGTGCGGCGCGCGTAGTGCCCTTTTTGGGCCTCGGGGTCAACCCAGATCGAAAAGAACTCAGCGCCGAGGTTGCCCTTCTGAGCCGTTTCAAGGTTACAGTTGCCGCCCTTCAGCGGATCGGCCAGGTCGTAGTCTTCATCGACAAAGCGCTGCGGCGTGTCGGCATGCGTGTCGATCACGATGGCGGAGCGGTGCACCTGTTCAGGCGTAAGTTTAGTCGTCATCTTCGGGGAATGTCCGGCGGGAGCTTGTGAGTACAGCGGGGCTGATACTGCGAGCAGCAGGAAGGCGAGCAACGCACGAGTCCGCATAGGCTTGGGAAAAGTATAAAGACAGGGATCAGGGATTAGCGAACAGAGATAAGAAAATCTCCGCGGCTGAAACGGCAAGAGAACGCAAATCGCAAGTTGTGCCCGGTCAAAACGTCACGCTCCGACGGCCAACCCCGAACCCATTGCCTGAATCCATGATCGGAGCAGTGGGCACGCTAACTTTGAAGCGGTCGGGATCCGGCCGCAGGAGCAGTGAAGATGACACTATCGAGAACTACGAGAGACCACGACGAGATTCGTAAATGGGCCGAAAGCCGGGGAGCAGTTCCGGCCGAAGTTGCAGGAACCGAAAAAGGCAGCGAGCCAGGAATTCTCCGATTTGAATTCCCCAAGGCGCCTAACCACAACGATTCCAAGCTGCAGGAAATCGAGTGGGACGACTTCTTCGAAAAATTCGACGAGAACGATCTTGAACTCGTCTACCAGGAGAAGACTGCAGACGGCGAAAAAAGCAACTTCAACAAGCTCGTTCACCCCTCGAGCGACGAACACTCATCACGCAGCAAGTCTCATTCCGGATCTTCTTCGAACAGCGGACGCAGCAACAAGTCAGAGAGCGAAGACGATAACGAGTCCCGCAGCAGTTCGCGCGGCTCTGGCTCCAAGTCTTCGAGCGCGAGCCATGGCTCCGGCAGCAGCAAGGCAAGTGCCTCAAACGAGTCCGACATCGACGACGAAGACCTGGACGATGAGGATGATGAGGATATAGAAGACGACTTTGAAGAAACCGCCGGCGCTGACGATCTCGACGACAACGGCGAGCCTCGCAAAGCCTCCGGAAGTTCTTCGAGCAACTCCGGAAAGTCCGGATCATCCTCTAAATCCGACGGGGCCTCATCGTCCAAGTCGAGCGCATCGTCATCTTCCAAGTCAGGTGGATCGTCTTCGAAAAGCTCCGGAAGCAAATCTGGTTCCGGCAGCTCGGGCACGAAATCAAGCAGCAGTTCCAAAAAGAAGTAGCGCAGTCGGAGGGAGCAGCAGCCTTCAGGCTGCTGAGTCCTTCGGCGATCTTCCGAACCGGCTTCAGCCGCGGAGAATTCTCCTTCGCACCTGAGGAACTCCGCCGCACATAAGACTCACTAAACAAGATCAAAAGTGTCGTAGACTCCGGGCCGACAACCGCCGGCCCCGGACTCCCTCCCCTCAAATCGGCATCCGTCCGCCCTCAGGCGTCGTCTCCTCGTTTCGTCATCGAATGCAAGACCGATTGGTAACGTCGGATGCTCCTGCCCGCCCGGAATTTTGTTCTTACAGCAGAGCGGAAGTGCTAGAATTCAGGCCAAATCGATCCTCTCTGATTGCACCCAAAAGGAGTCATCTGGTGATGCGCTTTGTCCGCCATCTTGCTGTCGTGGTTGCTTTTGCTGGATTTATGGCCAGTTCGTCCATCGTCATCGCCCAGAGCGCCGATCTGCCGGATACCGCGCCCATCGCGACCATCGGTGCCGGATCGACCGTTGCCGTGAACGCCGACATCCTGCTGCCCGCCAATCAGGGAACGATCTACCTCCAGAACGGCGCCGTCACTACCTGGGAACAGATCGATAAGAAAGCCCCAAGCTGCCGCCTCAATGCAGTGGAGAGCCCCGTCGTCCGTCGGCTCGTCCCGGGCCGCAAGCTGATCATTACCGGCACCACCCAGAACAACGGCAGCGTGTTCTTCTACGGCGACGTGCTCCAGTTCGAAGAAGACGCCACCGTGAGCCAGTTCCAGTGCTCACCCGGACACAAGGGCGCCATGACCATCGGCGAACTCAAACAGGTCTTCGGCAACATGTTCTCGCTCATCCAGGCCCCCGCCGTCGTCGGCGAGTAGAACGGCCTCGCAGCCCGCCGATCCTCTAATTCAGCGTGTCTGAACAGAGCGCCGACTTTCAGTAGTCGGCGCTCTTCTGGCATCCAGCAGAACTCCGCACGAGATCATCATCGAACTCACAATCCACACCACGTCGCGTACAGTGACGTGAGCCAACGACCTGTGCAGGAACACGTCCATCGAGTGCAGAGAGATCACCTGCGCCAACCAGGTAGAGATCCACAGAATCATTCCGCACGACGCCAACTGCGCGCCTCGCCTGCCCCGCAGGCTCCTCAGCAGCAGCCCGATTGCGGTGAACGCCCCCGCAGCCACAAGCAAAAGTGCAAGATGCTGTGGGCCCACCCGGCCATCGTAGTAGCGATGTGCCCGGAATTCACTTGTCAGCTCGTTGTGCAATAGCCAGCGCACGCTGAAGAGCATGTCGACCGCGAGCGCAGACTGAAGCACAGTGAGAGACACAAGCACCGGCCAGTCATCACGCCTGTGCCGCGTAAGGACACATGCGGCTGTACATGCCGCAAGCGCGATGACGCAGCAAACCAATCCGATTGGGTGTTGGGAGAACGCAAGCGCCATTGCATCGATTGTCCATGAAGCAGCCCCAAACAGAAAGCCGCGCACTCATCTCAGGACGCCTATCCCCTAATGCGGTGCGGTCTCAAGCAACATTCCGTGCCTCGCCAGGATCGCACGAACCTCTGCATCGACTTTTTGCTCATCGCTGTTAATTGGGCGATACCAGCGAGGCAGGACGAAGTTCGAACCAGCCGGGAACTGGCTGATCTTCTCTTCGAATGATTTCAGTGAACTGGTTACATATTGCGCCACGACGATGTTATCGGCGGGCAAGCCTACCAGTGGCATCTGTTGGTCGAGAATAAACAAGTCGTAAGGAGATACCGCAGAACGACCAGCACTCTTGAGTTCTCGGCACATGGACTCCCCGACGCACCTCTCCAATACACGCGCGATCAGATCCGGATCTGCAAACCATCCCGGATTCTTGAGCATTGCGTTTCCAAGCTCTTCGCCGATTTCAGAGCTGGCAAAATCGCTATCCCAATTAGACCGCCCCGCTTTGTCGAGAAGATTCGCCTTGTTCTTGTACGCCTCAGTCCATGCCACATACCGACTCCAAAGCGCAGCTTCATCCTCCTTTCTGCCGTAGGCAGTCAGATATCGGACTCCATCGATCATCTCTGGGGGCTTTGAACTGCTGAGATCGTCAACCGCGAGGTCGTTCAGAACCGGCGCAGTTGTCAATTCCGAAATTAATCTCAGGAGATCGGCGTCGCACTTACCTTCGTTTGTTGCTCTCTCATGCTTGAACCTCTTGCGTGCAAGGTCGGGGCTGAACCGCGCCATATACGCCAGCGCAACAATGTGTGCATCGCAGGGATAGCCGCTCTTTTCATCGAGCTTGGCGATCATCTGGCTCGTTGCGGCTCCCGTTCCAAAACGGACAAGCAGAGAACCGATCGCCCGCTCTTGCAATTGGCTTTTTGTGTTCAGGAGCGCTTGCGCCCAGACTGGCTCGAACTGCGGAAACTGTTCGTCGGGCAGAAAGGCGATGGATTGTGCGGCAAGCGACGGAGAAGCGCTACCGATCTGAGCAACGATCTCGCGATGTGCGCCCTCGGGATCGAGTTCATACCAGCGCTTCAGTGCCATGCCCTTGAGCTGCTGCCATGAGTAGGTAAAGTCCTCGTAGCTGTCGCCCTGGACTGGCACCCTCGCTAACCGCCGCAAAATGGGGAGAAACTCCGGTGACCTCAGCCGGTCCCATTCGTTGAGCAGATCGTCTGTCTGGCTTCTGGTATCAAGGTCGAGAAACGAGAGCTTCAGCAGCGCGGCCATCTGCTGCCTCACCTCCGGAGTGGAGATGTTTCGTCCATGAGCCAGCAACGTCTGCACCGTCTCGGCCTTCGCAGCGGGTTCTTTCTTCGTGACCGCGGAGAAGATGGCCGACCAGATGATCGGATTGATTGCCTCGTGCTGCTTGCGAATGCTGTCTTTTTCGGAGCCTGGAGTCACATGCAGAAACGACAGAGTAGAAAAGAACCATTGGTTGATGGGGAAATCAGGCTCCTCGATTCGCTTCTTCATCGACGCGATGGCAGTCTCCCGCATCGCCGGTGGTAAACCTTCGAGCCCAATACTGCTCTGGTCCGCGAAGTTATACTTTTCGCTCCTGAGCCGGCGCGTCATCTCATCGATAGTTGCCGGCGTTGCGAGGTACTTGAGGTCTGCTCTTGCGCTTTCGAACAGTTCACCCCGGCGTTGCCATTGCGACTGGCTCGATTCGCCTTCGTCCTGGTCCGCTGTCGGCTTGTCATACCAGTCCAGATTCTGCTGGATCCATTTGAACTTCTCGTTCTGCCATTCTGGTGTCGCCGGCACGATGTGCAGTTCGATCGTTCCAGAGAGAGGATGAAGAGCTGGGGCCTTAATCTTTGAAACACAGAAGCTGGTGACCTTTATGGTGTAGTCGCCTGGCTCATCGAAACGAATCCATTCGTTGAGGTCAACTGAACCTGTAACCGGCTTGGACTGGATCAATGGAGGCCAACTCCAACCGTGCCCCGTACGCATTAAATCCTGCTTGAAGTACATCTCCAGCGGGTCTGACCATCCCTTGGCAGGACTCACTACCTCGAATCGATTGCAGTCGAATTCATCACCGCGCCCGCGTATCAGCGGCTCGATTCGGTAATCGGTGTCGTTCGGGCTGCTGAAGGTGAGCTCGAGCGGAACGCGCTCGCCGATATGAAACGTGCTCTGCCCGTCTTTGGTCTGAAAGCTTAGGCTCGCCTGGTTCTCTTGTGCATCCCCAACCGAGGCAAACTGAAGTGGCACTGCGAACAATAAGCAAAGATAGGCCCTTGTCTTGCGCATCTCGATGACTTTCCTGCGAGAAAGTGTATCTCGGTCGGGTGGCTCCTGCCTGTACGTTACCGGGTTGTAGGCAGCCATTTTCATCGAGCGTCGGTCCCGACCTGCCTCCTGCAGCACGCGTCACACGCTTCCGCTAGCTTTCAGCGCTACACTCGTGCGCGGGAATCAGACGGGCCGGGTGGTGAACTGTGGAGACAAGCTACGCGCTGGTGGACGTGAAGGTCACCGACAACATTGGTGAGATCACGCTGAAAAACCCTGCAAAGCACAACGCATTGAGCACAGCTCTGATCGATGAGCTTTGTGCGGCGCTGGAAGAAATGCTGCTCGGCCAGGTGCGGGCCGTCATATTGCGCGCGCATGCAGGAGCAAAGGTCTTCTCCTCGGGACACGACGTGCGTGAACTGCCCACCAATGGCCGTGATCCGCTGACCTACGACGACCCGATCCGTCGCGTGATCCGAATGGTCGAGCTCTTCCCCGCTCCCGTGATCGCAATGGTCGAAGGCAGCGTATGGGGCGGCGCATGCGAGCTCGTCATGAGCTGCGACATCATCGTGGCCGCGGACGACAGCACCTTCGCCGTGACGCCCGCGAAAATGGGAATGCCTTACAACATCTCAGGCGTACAGAATTTCCTGAACGCGGGAGGCATGCCGCTGTGCAAGGAGATGCTCTTCACAGCACAGCCGATCGCCGCTCAGCGGCTGGTGGTTCAAGGTATCGTGAGTCACGCCGTACCGCGCAGCGATTTGGAGGCCCTCACCTGCAGAATCGCGCAGCAGATCGCGCACAACTCGCCGCTGGTGATCAGCCTTCTCAAGGAGGAGTTGCGTTTGCTTTCAGCATCCCAGAACCTTAGGCCCGAAACCTTCGAGCGTGTACAGGCCATGCGCCGGCAGGTATACGACAGCGAGGACTACCAGGAAGGCATCCGCGCATTCTTTGAGAAGCGCGCCGCGCACTTCGAAGGACGGTAATCAAGTCCGATCTCGCCGCATGACGAAGACCCAGGCCGTCTTACTTTAGATTCAGAGTACCCAGCAGGTTGCGGATGTACTCATCCACTGTCTCGACAAACGAGCCGAAGAAGACGCCGACACAGGCGCCAACCAGCAAGCCTACAACTGCGCCCTCGGTAGCGGCCATGCTGCGCGACAGATCTGCTGTGTGGCGTGACAGATCCGACAATCCGAACCCCGCCACCGCCCCGAAAACGGCGCATAGCAGCGATCCGCCAATTGCAGCGCAGGCAACATCTTCCGCCAGCCGCCCGCGCCTCGAAATCACGCAAGCCGCGGTCCTGCCAACTTTCTGAAGTGAATGGTCAACAATCCCCCAGAACCCATTTGCCATCTCCCTCATCGTCACCTCCTTCTCATTAGATGAATTGAATGACGGATAAGATCGCAATCGGAGCTGGATTTCCAGAACCCACTCTGATTGCCGCGCGCCCTAAGTCACGCGCCGGCGCTTGGCCGGTGCTTGCGCCCAAGCGGAATCAGCCTGGGATACAAACCGCTGGCGGTGTCTTGTTCCTCCAGCGCCTGGGCCAACTCTCGCGCTTCGCTCCATGCGGCGCGCAGACCGCCCGAGAACACTCCTCGCCCCATCATCAGCACAATCGCGATCCCCCAGCGGATCGCGCGAGGCGCTGTGCCGTCCGGCCACAGCGCCGCCAGGGACTGCGGCTTGCCCTGCCCATCCGGATGATAGACGCGCTCATCCCATCTCTGCGACCCGGCCGGGAAATGCGGATAGTGGCTCACCACATCCACTGCAGACTGCAGAATACGGTGCTTCAATGGCTGCGCATACTGCGGCATGAACAAGATCCGGCTCACCTTCGTGTCGCGGATCTCCTGTGCAAACTCGTCGAAGCACTCAGCGTTGCTCAGATTGATGTTTGCGTTTGGCTCCAGCGCGTGGCGATCTCCGCCGGACACAAGCACGATCTCCCATTGCTCAGCCAGGCTGAATGCGTTCCGATTCTCACTCCAGCTCCGCAGCCCGTTCAGCTCAATCGCGTGTATCCACTCCCGGTTTTCGCGGAGAAACTCGTTCGCCGAATGCACATGCAGCTCTGCTCCAACGTTGTACAGATCCCACATCGGGTGATTGAAGATGATGAGCACTCCCGGCTCGGCATGGAGAGCCGCCAGAATCTCCTTCAACTGCGCGTTCGCCGGATGAAGCGTGTAGGACGCCAGAATCTGCATCCATTCCGAACTCCGCGCGCGCGGCAGATTGTGCACTCCGAGATGAAACGCTTCTCCGCCGAAGGGAACGGTCCACTCAACCGAGATCGGGCAGTCCGATACTCCATTGCCGTTCTGCAGCGAAAGGCATGCTTCGATGCTGTCGTGATCGGTAAGAGAAACCATGGGCCTCAGCCCCAGCTTCTCGATCTGCCCGCATTCAAGATCGAAGGCAAGCCTGGGGTGCGCGGGCGGCGTCCAGTAACTCAAGCCATAATCCACTTGCATCCCGTGGTTAACCATCGCACGCTGTTCAAGCTTGTCCATGAGCTGCCGCATGAAGGAGTAGCGGCTGCCAAGCACCGCGAGAAACTTCAGCGTCTCGCGCGACCTGTTCGTATGGCTGTGCAGTGAAATCCCTGAGCGAAAGCTCTTCGTCACCTCAGGGTTACGCCAAGAGTAAAAAACCTCACTGTCTTTCACTTCCCGCCCTTCCCTGCTGGTCCGCCGTTCTGATTAGAGATTCGTTTGTTGTCTTCGGAGAGCCTCAACTGTCGCAAAGCTGCTGTTTCGTATGCGCGTGTGCTGCAAGGGTATGGGGGGGGGAATTGAGAACAGAATCGCCCATCGGCATCACTGGAAACCTATCAGACCGAGCCGCCTCATTGTCACTACGAATGAGAAAATGAACGACTCGTCATCTTTTGCATGAGAACGCCGTCGTTCTAGACCGCAATTTCAAGAGATGATCGATCTATCATGCTCAGGCGATCTGGCCGGCGGCGCGTGTTACTCTCTTTTGATTCATAGCTCCACACATACCCATGCGCATCGCCTTCTTCACCGAGACATTTCTGCCCAAAACCGATGGAATCGTCACAACGCTCTGCCAGACTATCCATCAGCTTCGCGAGCTTGGGCATGAAGTTCTCATCTTTTCACCGGAAGGCGGAATCACATCGTTTGAAGGCTTTCGCGTGGTGGGAATGAAAAGCTCGGCCTTCCCGCTCTACCCTGAGCTTCGCCTCGCTCTCCCTCGCGCTTCCATGCGCCGGATTCTCACAGACTTCAAGCCAGACATCCTCCACGTAGCCGATCCCGCTCTGCTCGGCATCGCCGCGCTCTACTACGGCGGCGGACCCTATGGCGGAGCCCTGCACCAGCCCGTCGTCGTTTCGTACCACACCGACCTGCCCCAGTACCTGCACTACTACGGCCTCGGATTTCTCGAGCGCCACGTCTGGAAAATCCTGCGCATCCGCCACCGGCGTGCAGCAATCAACCTCTGCACGTCTACCCCGATGGTCGACCAGCTTCGCGAGCACGGGATAGAACGCATGGCACTCTGGCCGGGCGGTGTAGATGCCGGGCTCTTCAGCCCCGAACGTCGTTCGCCGCAGATGCGCTCCCGCCTGACGGACGGAAACCCCGACAGCCCACTCTTGCTCTATGTGGGCCGGCTCTCCGCGGAAAAGAACCTCGAAGCTCTGCGGTCGTGGCTTGCAGCCGTCCCGGGCGCGCGGCTCGCGCTCGTGGGAGATGGCCCGCAACGCAAGCACCTCGAAGACCTCTTCAAAGGCCTGCCTGTTCACTTCGCTGGCTTTCTGCATAAAGAGGAACTCGCCAGTGCATACGCATCCAGCGACATCTTCGTCATGCCGTCTCTCACGGAGACCCTCGGCCTCGTCGTTCTGGAGGCCATGTGCTCGGGCCTGCCGGTTGTGGCAGCCCGCGCCGGCGGCATCCCTGAAATGATCGCGGAGGGAGTCAGCGGATTTCTGGTCGGGACTGACACCGAGGCCGCGATGCGTCTCAGGCAGCTCGTCAACTCCAGCGATAAGAGAGAGAAGATTGGTGCAGCCGCCAGAACCCATGCATCGCAGCGTAGCTGGCGGCACGCAACGGAGCAGCTCATCAACTACTACCGGCAGGCCCTGTCCCTCCATGCATCCCGCCAGAACACCGAACCGGAGCGCCTCACCTTGCGCGCAAGAAGCCGCAAGGCCCTGGGACGAGCCACCGTCTCCGCGCTTAGAAAGCTGCTCCGTTAGCTGAGGAGGTCGTCCTCCCAGCCCCGTGCCCCGCAGCTTCAGATCCAGCTACCTGGGGCTGTCCCTGCAACGTGACGTGATACGTCCCGTAGTCGATGGTCAGCACCGCGGTTCCCCCAACGCGAATCTTCGATTCACTCCGGTTCTTCTCCGGCAGCCATACGCCATCCGTCTTCCGGTTGGTGTTCTCGATGTGACTGCTGGTGATCCAGAAGGAAGGATTCTGCGCCGGCTCAACCTCAATCCGGGTCACTGCGAAATCCCCGGCGTCCACAAAAACCCTGCCGCGATAGAGAAACTTGCTCTTCCGCACGGGATCAACCTTCAGAATGTACGCCGGTCTTCCATTCACCGAGTCTGTTCCTGCAAGCTCAAACCGGTAGTTGGTCGGGTTCAACGCGGTAGAGGATCTGTCTTTCGACGCCTCCTCCTCGCTTTGGACTGCGCGTTTGAGCACCTTATCGCACAGCAGCTTCGATCCGCTCTGCGAGACGATCCGGAAGCTCTTCCCCGTCGCGCTGTCGTAGCTCAGGTTCACGTCCATAGTCGCAGCCAGATGCGTTCCAAATCCCTTGTACTGCACTTGGTAATGGCGCACGGCTTCATAGTGCTTCAGCTCTCTCGACTGGTTCGTGTCGTGCTGTTGCATCCGATCGACGATCTGCTCCACAGGCAGAACGGCCTGGCTGTGAGCTGCCGGAGCCCCCAGCAGGAGAGCCGATATAGCGCCAAAGCAGAGTAGAAAGGGGATATAAGGAACGTTGCGGCGCCAGGACATGCCACATCATATCCTGATGGATCGGTACTGCCATAGGCGGAGCTGCCACTCCAGTCTCATCTCCAATCGGGCCGCCAGGACCTGCTACTTCTGGACCCTATGAGACCGCTGTCACAAGCGATCGTGATTTGCCTCACATACAGGTCTCTCTTCAGACGTCCAATCTAGGCGCGAAAAGATGATCTGGGTCACAGGGCCGCGAGTCAGCCGTGACCCACTTCGGGAGATTGCGCTCGGATGAACATATTCAAAGATGCAGGGCATCTGTTCCGTTTTGCGGGGCTGTTTGTTCTCGCCTTTATTGTCTTCCTCGTGGTCCGAGGCTATGTGGTCCCCAAAAGTTTCGGGCAATACGGCCATTACCGCGGCGACGCCATGTCAGACATCGCTGCTCGCCCTGTGAAATATGCCGGGCACGAGGCGTGCGAGACCTGCCACAGCGACAAGGCCGAGGAGAAGAGCAAAGGAAAACACGCGCATGTGAACTGCGAGGCCTGTCATGGAGCGCTGGCCAAACATGCCGAAGACCCAGCCGCTGTGACTCCAACCAAGCCCGACACCGCAGTTCTCTGCGCCCGCTGTCACACAGCCACGGCAGCGAAGCCCAAAGGGTTTCCGCAAGTCAATCCGACGGACCACTCCAATGGCGTTCCGTGCGAAACGTGCCATCAGCCGCACAGTCCGGCGATTGCGGACGCGGGAGGTGCAAAGTGAATCTTTCTCGACGTCACTTCCTGGTTTTGGCACCTGCGGCAGCCATCGCGTGGAAATCGGTCCTGGCAGGTACGCCCGATCAAGCTCCGAACTACAAGATGGCGGAGCACTGGTGGGGCATGCTGATCGACATTCCCAAGTGCATCGGTTGCGGCAACTGCGTCCGTGCCTGCGCTACAGAGAACGACATTCCGGACGGCTACTTCCGCACGTGGGTGGAGCGCTACCACGTCGAAGACGAGGACATGACCAACCCGCAGGTCATCTCGCCCGACGGCGGAAAGGAAGGCTTCCCTGTTGCGGCCGAAGATGCTGGAAAGTATTTCTTCGTCCCCAAAATGTGCAATCACTGTGCTGACTCTCCGTGTACGCAGGTTTGTCCTGTGGGAGCGACGTTCGTAAGTCCCGATGGCGTGGTGCTGGTCGATCCCAAGTATTGCCTCGGCTGCGCCTACTGCGTACAGGCCTGCCCATACGGATGCCGTTACATCCATCCGGAAAAGAAGACGGCCGACAAGTGCACGCTCTGCTATCACCGCATCACGAAAGGGCTGACGACGGCTTGCTGTGAAAACTGCCCCACTGGCGCGCGACAACTCGTAGACCTCAAAACCCCGAAGGATCCTATTCACGTATTCCTCAGGACTCATCCCGTACAGGTGCTGAAGCCACAGATGGCGACGGGAGCGAAGGCGTACTACAACGGGCTCGATGGATCAGTGCGGTAAAAGCAGTCATCAGTCGTCAGTGATCAGTTTCCAGATTCCGCAATCGACATCCGCGATCTAAATCGAACTGAGGACTGAAGACTGAGAACTGAAAACTGGAGCTTCTTATGAATGGCGTTGAAGGTTTCATGTATCCGAACGAGATAGGCCTGCAGTGGAGCGTGTTGATCGTGCTCTATCCGTTCATAACCGGCCTGGTTGCGGGCGCATTCATTCTGGCTTCGCTCGAGCGCGTCTTCCACGTCGAGGCGGTCAAGCCGACCTACCGGCTGGCGCTGCTGACGGCGCTCTCGTTCCTGATCGTTGCGCCTTTGCCGCTCCAATTGCACCTCGGCCATCCCGAGCGCTCGCCCGAGATGTATTTCACTCCGCACAGCACCTCGGCGATGGCAATGTTCGGCTATGTATACCTCTGGTATCTGATGGCCGTGCTGGTGTTTGAGATCTGGCTCGACTACCGCAAGGACATCGTTCTCCTCTCGCAGTCCTCAAAAGGCCTGCTGAGAGTGATGTACAAGGTCATGGCCCTCGGGTCGAGCAACATCAGCCCCCGCGCGCTGCACATCGATGAAAAGGTCGGCTGGGTGGTCACGCTCATCGGCATTCCGTCCGCGTTTCTCCTGCACGGCTACGTCGGTTTCATATTTGGATCGATCAAGGCAAATCCGTGGTGGTCATCGCCTCTGATGCCCGTCGTGTTTATATTCTCGGCGATGGTGTCAGGTATTGCAGGAGTGATGCTGATCTACATGGCAACCACAAAGCTGCGCCGCCAGACAATCGATATGCGCTGCGTCGACACCATTGCCATGTATCTCTTCTACACATTCATCATCGACTTCAGCCTGGAGATGCTCGACCTGATTCACCGCATCTACGAAGCCGATGAGTCCTTCCGCAGCCTGGACTTCCTGGTGCACACCCAGCTCTACATTCCGCACATCGTCATTCAGATCATGCTGGGTACGGTGACACCTCTGGTGCTGCTCTTCATCACGCAAGTGATCAAGTTGCCGGAGCAGCTACGCAAACGGATTTACGTTGCGTCCGGATGCCTAGCCCTGATGGGCATCTTCGCGATGCGCTGGAACGTGGTAATTGGCGGGCAGCTCTTCTCAAAGAGCTTCCTCGGATACACAACCTACAAGATGACACTGGTTACGCGGGAGGGATCGCTGGTCGCGTTGGCACTCGCCATCCTGCCGCTCTTCATACTCTGGGCTCTGATCAAGGTGCTGCCTCCGTGGTTGTCTAAACCGGCAGCGCAACAGGCTAGCGGCGACTAGCAACGCGTGTCAGCAGAAATGTTCGGGTGAAATATGAATGATTCTCCCGGTGCATTGCAATCGCTCTCGGAGCGCGTCGA
>Ga0105240_10003720_pt1 | contig 23564 bp, 22 predicted proteins | sample KBSC54metaG_FD_80426 | JGI IMG/M metagenome (GOLD analysis project Ga0105240, IMG submission 80426) | Corn rhizosphere microbial communities from Kellogg Biological Station, Michigan, USA - KBS C5-4 metaG | ecosystem: Host-associated > Plants > Roots > Rhizosphere > Soil | place: Michigan, USA...
ACCCTGCGGACCTTTTGTCGATTCTGCAAAAAAAAGCACTGGCTCTCCGTGTATCCGTTCGACGATTTCAAGATTCCGAGGTCGGAATTTGTTGGGCGGTATCTCACAGAGGAGGAGCGCGCAAAATTCCTGTCTGTTAATCCCCGCTACGGGATCGATGTTCACTTGAACAGAGCATTAACGTTCGGACTCTACTCGCTCTTGCGCATCAGTCAGGTTTTCAATGCCGACTGGTCGCACTTCAAAACGCCGGACCAGTTGTGGGTTCCCGGCATTAAAGGACAGGAGGGGCGCTGGATCACCCTGCACCCGAAAGCGCTCGAAGCAATGGGAACGCCGAAGTCCGGCCAGATCTTTGATCACTGGGAGACGTTGGAAGCCTTTCGCGAAGCCGTGTACAAGAAGGCGAAACGCGAGAAACTGTACGGTGTCCGGTTTCACGAAACCAAGCACACGGGGATCTCGGCGCTTCTGGAGGCTGGCTATTCCGTCCCGGAAGTTTGTAAGATAAGCGGGAACTCGTACCGAACGATTGCGCATTACGCGCACGTAAACGAGCAGAGGGTCTTTGAAAAATGGAAGAGCTTTGATTACTCCCGAATCCGCGTGTTGGAGCCCTTGGATCGTACAGCAGCGGTACAGCAAGAAGTGGCGAAACCTGGGGCAAATCGGGCTCCGGAGAGCGCCACGGGGGAACAAAGAGAAATAGCCAATCTGCTCTAAATCGCGACGAATTCATCACCTCAGACGGAGGTGAATTTATCGCGGGGTGGAGCAGCCTGGTAGCTCGTCGGTCAGAACACAACTCTCTAAAAATCAACCCGTTTTGATACTTGTACAGCAAATGTACAGCAGCAATACGGGCTATTTGTTCTCTGGGACTACTTCAATACGTATCCGTCCCAATCCCATCCGAGGTCAAGGCCGTGTACAAATATTCATACTTGCGACGCCGGTGATATACCATGAACTCTTTTCAAATACCACCTTCCTTTTCTTGCCAAGCCTGCGCAGGCCCCCAGCGCACGCTGACCTCGGGCTCTTCCAAAGCTTCACCCGATAAGACTTCGCGATCTTCAGGACTCGATTCGGCGCATTCCAGAAAATTCGCCGACGGAAGCCGATTGATTGGTCACGCGAAGTCCCAAGTGTCGGCCTGATCCTCCTCAAAAAGAAGGTGTGCCGAGTAAATGCCGTGAACGCGTTTCTCCGAGTCTGTCGCGAGTTTGCGATCCGGGTTTGGTACGCCGATCGCGGTTGTGCGCACGCGATGTAGAATTAGCTGCTCACGGCCGCCACTGTGTGGAAGGACCTTCGCCATGTCCGCAACCGGGCCGGCTTCCCGACGGATCGGTAGCCCCGCCTGAAGCAGATCGATCACCACCCTTCGGTTGGAAAGGGCAAAGCCTCGGTCTGGATTCACCTCCCAGCAATAAAGTGGGTTGCGGGCGATTCTATAAGGGGACTCCCGGCCATCTCCCGAAAGGAGCCGAATCACGCCATCGGCGCAAAGGTATGCGGTCATCGGTCCGGAAGACGGCGGGTGCTGCTCAGACACTTCCGAACTGATGTATTTCGGTTTTGAGGAGAACGGATCTTCACTACGCAGCCAAAGCACCGGTAATCCTTTTTGCTGTGCGCGCGCGCCAATTGCCCAGGAATCCTTCAGCCGAATCGTGCTCGCCTCAATAGCCGAGTACTCCGGATAAAAAAGCACGGGCCCTGTCTCTACCCATTCGTAACGGTGCCGCTTAGGAGAGTATCGGAATTTGATCGCTGCGATGCGGTTGCCACCGGGATGCTTCGGATCGGACCAGCCGAAGTGATGACAATCGATCCATTCGGTAAGGTCTGTGTTGAAAGGCACGGGGTTCACGAATGACTGGTTCATGTCTCCGCGTGGGCTTGCGCTGCACATAGCCTCCCCGGTCTCGTATCCTTTTTGCCGTAGGGCCGCTGGGGGCTGGAGTATCTCGATGTCATCGCCGGCATTGTTTAAGCGAAACTGGGTAGCCTCGACGTGCAGCGTCTTCTCCATGAGGTCGAGCGACTCGGTGGCCTTGATCAACCGCCCGGACTCGGCGAACGCCCGAGCGTGCTGGTACCACTTGGCGACGAAAAGATTTGCGTTCGGCGGAACTTTGCCATGAATTCGCGCACCTTTCGGAACCCCAAAAACCGTCGGAGAGCCATTGTTCTTCTTATAAAGGCGCCCGTCGTCGAGAGGTCTCCAATCGTCAATCGAGCGGGCAAGAATTCCTTCTTTGAGCACACGGCCGGCGAAACTGCTGGAGCGTACCTGATAAATGATGCTGCGGTCTTCATCGACGCCGCGAAATCCGCGAGTAGCGTAGACCAGAAGAAAACGATTCTTGCCGAGTCGGATTCCGTTCGGGTGAGCCGGGAAAACTCCGTCCTTTCTGGTCTCGCCGTCAACACCGCATTCTTCGAGAAACATTCCGGAGGATTCGATACGGGCGGATGCGAAACTCCGTTGGGTATAAGCCAAACCTCCGGCGAGAAGTTGTCGTCGCGTCATGAGGCTGCCGCGTCGGGAGGTGTGACTGCCTCTGTAAAACCACCGGCCGAATCCGGATCCAGAAATAAAGTCGCCGCTGGATGTGTTCTCAGTATAGAGGCAGGGCAGAGCGGCGAAACCGCATTCAAGAGTGCATCTTTGACAGCCCGTGCTTTGGCAGGGCCAGGCACCATAACAAAAAGTTGAGGCACTCGCATGAGTGTAGGGATCGTTAGCGTAATGGCGGTGCGCGGCACGGACTCCAGGCTGCTGAATACGCCATCCGCAACCTGTTGTTCCCTGCAGGATTGAGCAAGGTGAACTAGACGGACAGGCAGCGGATCTTCAAAATTGGCTGGGGGATCGTTGAACGCCAGATGCCCATTTTCACCGATACCGAGCAAAGCGATATCCGGGGAGTGCTGCCCTAGCAGCGCGGCGTAACGCTCGCATTCATGCTCCGGGGAAGCGGCCTGACCATCAATCGCGTGGAACTTTCGCGGTGGCCGCCTGGAGAATAGATGGTCGATGAGGTAGCGCCGGAAGGAATAAGGCGCCGCCTCCGATGCACCTACGTACTCGTCCAGATGAAACGCCGTGATGCTGCTCCAATCGAGATCTTCGTCGCCCAAAGCCGAAAGTGTTTCGTTTTGTGAAGGGGCGGAGCCAAATATAACGTTTGCTTGACCGCGAACGGCGATCGCCTGCCGTAGAGCCGCCGCGATTGACGTGCCCGCCGTTACTCCGAGCATATGCCTGTCCGGAGACAATTTGACCGATAGTGAATCCGCTTTCCAAGCTGGTTGTGGTCGGGTTGCCATATCGTTTGCGACAGGTCTTTACGGGCTCGATTTGTGCCCAGTATAGGGCATGACCCACGTTGCTGGCAGGCGCGTTCCACGTCACGGAACGAGAAAGTCAGTACGCGCGAAGCGTGATACAGTTACCTTCGGTTGCGAGCGGCATGGAAAACGGAATTCGTCCCCTGGATTGGTTGATTATCGGTTTGTACTCGCTCGCCCTGATCGGTATCGCGCTTTACCACTCGAGAAAAATGCGCGGGCAAGACGATATCTTCCTTGCGGGCCGGTCAATGAGCCGCTGGCCCATCGCAATTAGTATGTACATGGCCCTCTTCAGCACGAACAGTTTCCTGGGCGTCACCGGTTGGGTGAACCGCCCGGATGGGACGATCTGGATTGGACTTCAGAACATCGGGATCATTCTCGCAGTGCCGTTTATCGTCTGGCTGTATCCCACTCTATTCTTCCGGCTGCGCATCACTTCCGCGTACGAATACCTCGATTTGAGATTCAATCACGCGGTACGGAATGCAGCGACCACCTTTTTCCTCGGCGCGAGATTGATGTGGATGTCGACGATCCTATATTCCGCCTCGTTGGTGGTGTCGATGATACTCGGCTGGACCAGCGAACAAGGCGTCCCGAACGGTCAGTTGTGGGCCGTGGTAATAATTGGTGCCCTTGGAACGGCGTTTGCTTTGATCGGTGGAATGCGGGCGGTCATCTGGACCGACGTGATGCAGTTTGGAGTACTGATGTCCGGCCTGACCTGCATGGTCGTCCTGGGCGTCCGCTTGAGCGGCGGAGCCGGAAACGTGATCCGAATTGGCCGTGAGTTCGGACGGTTCACCGCCCCGCACGCTTTTAGTCTTACCGACGATCTGAGTATTACGGGCGGGTTGTTGTTAGGATTCGCGGGCATGCTCTCCAGCGCCGGCGCCGATCAGGTCGTCCTCCAACAGTACCTGACTGCGCGGAGCGACCGTGAAGCCAAGGCCTCATTGTGGCGCAACGGATTTCTTCTCAAACCGCTGAGCCTGATCTATCCCGTGCTGGGTTTGATCATGTTCGCTTACTACCGGACGCACACAGACGTAGCGCGGCTCATGAGAGTTGCCGACGACGCGCTGCCGGTCTTCGTCGTTAGCGTGCTGCCCCAGGGTGCGCGCGGTCTGATGACGATGGCGCTGACGGCCTCAGTACTCACCAGCGTTCAATCCGGTTTGGCTGCCGTTTCCGCCGCCATTCAAGTGAACTTCGTCAATCCCAATCTCAAACACGGGCTCAATGATAGCGAATCTGTGCTGCTGGCCCGCTGCCTGCTTTTCCTTAACGGATTGGCAATCACTTACGGCGCATACTGGATCTACACGCTCGGCAGGCATAACAGCATTATTCAGATTCTGAACATGGTCATGTATCCGTTTGCAGGAGTGTTGCTCGGTATCTTCCTGCTCGGCCTATTGTCAGACAGGGCCAACGGCCCGGGCGTCCTAATCGGGGGGATTCTGGGCTTCCTCGGGACCATTGCGCTGCCGGCCGGCCGTTTCCTATTCCCGGGTTCAGCATCTTTTCAGTATCTTGCCCGAATTTCAACTTTCTATTACGGCACCTTTGGCGCGGTCCTTACTTTCGCAGCGGGTTATTTGGCAAGCTACTGCTTTGCGCCCCCGGCGTCCGCGAAAATCAACGGATTGACTCGCCGGAGCCTACCGCAAGAGTTCGACAGAGCTTATGTTCTTCATGATGGAACAATGAATTGACGCATCCTAGACGGCCGGTATACGATCTCACCGTGAACCGAAGAGGCTTTTGTGCGGCTGGCATGGCCGCGTTGGTCCGCTTACAGGCAGCCGAGACACCTGCGCGTCCCCGGGTCATCGCTGCCGATCGAAACACTAGGGATTTACGAAACTCGCAGCTCTTTCTGGACGATACGTGGATCGAAGATACGACGCGTCTGAAGAGAATGTGGAATTCCGCCGAGATTCTGCCTGAGCCGGTGTTACGTCCTGAAGCGCCGTGGGAAGGCACGCAAATCGTGATGTACGGATCCGTGTTCAAACTGAACGATGAGTGGCGGATGTACTATGGCACGTACAACCCGCCTCAGCCGTCGCTGTTCTGTCTCGCCACGAGCGATGACGGCATCCACTGGATACGGCCAAAACTAAATCTGGTTAATTTCCGCGGAAGCAAGGCGAATAACATCCTCTGGGCTCCCGAGGCCGGCGAGAAGCAGGATTGCCCCACCGTTTGCCACGATCCGCAAGACGCTGCGGCTCCATTCAAAATGATGTACTACGCCAGTCATGGATCTCAAACCGCCGGAGAGTACGTGGCGTTCAGCAAGGACGGAATTGTATGGAAGCCGCAGTCTTTGCCCGTCCTGACCAACACTGGCGATCGTACCAATTTGATGGGGACGCGCGACCGTGCGGGAAAGTTCGTAGCCTATCTTCGCCATCGAGACATGATGAAGATATACGGGGCCCGCTGCGTATGGCGAAGTGAAAGCAGCGATTTTCTGAAGTGGACGGATCCAGAGCTGATTCTGCGTCAGGATCTGTTGGACGACGCGAACACCGAGTTGTACGGTATGACCGGGTTTCCCTACGCAGACTTGTACCTCGGTATGGTCGAGCGCTGGCGTGACAATCCGGACGTGATTGAAGTGCAGCTTGCCTGGAGCCACGACGGCAAACAATGGCAACGTCCGTTAGAGCGTGGCGCCTTTATATCGGCGAGTTTCCCCTGGAACAAAGCATGGAACACCTGCGCCAGTAACGCGCCGATTCAAATTGGTAATGAGTTGTTGATCTACTTTGGTGGCCGCAGTGGGGCGCACGGCAAGGAATTTCCGCGATCGTACGGCGCAATCGGGTTGGCTACGATTGTCGCTGACAGGTTCGCTGCTATTCAGGCGGATTTCGTCGAGGGAAGGCTGATCACCCGTAGCATGCGCTGGCCGGGAGGCGACTTGGTATTGAATTGTTCGAACACGCGTTACCCGGAAGCCCATCCGAACTCCAAAGGTGGCAACATTCGAGTCGAGATCTGGGACGCTGATCAGCGGCCGATTCCGGAGTTCAGTGGCGAAAATGGTGCGGAACATAACGTCATCTCGCCGCAGTCAGGCCAATCGAAGCCACGGCCGGTCCGCTGGCGTGGGGACAGGTCGTTACGGGAGTTGACAGGCCGCACCATTCGCCCGGTTTTCTTCCTTCGCGATGCGCGGCTTTTTTCGTTCAGAGCCTTATAGGAACAGGAAATCCAGGAAAAAACATGATTGGAATAGAACCGATAATGACAACCATTACGCGGGATGAAATTGCGGCGCTCGCCGAGTTTGATACTCCGACAATTGCGAATGCGTTGGAGACGCTGCAAATCGCTCCCGTGGGCACGCTTGGTACCGATTTCCGCATGATGACGGACAGTGCAAAACCGTTCGTTGGATTAGCTGCCACAGCCACAATGTCTGAGCAGCGCGGCGGAAAATTTGAACATCTCGAAGCCTGGCTCGGATTCCTCGATGCGATCGCCGCCGTCGGATTTCCGGTTATCGCCGTCTTCAAAGACAACTCGCGGCAGCCTGCACGCGACGCCATGATTGGAGAGGGAATGTCCCTCGCCATGAAAGGCGCCGGTGCGATTGGAGCAATCCTGGATGGATGCATGCGAGACATCCGGCAGGTGGATGCGCTGGACTTCCCAGTGATCTGCAAGGGTCTGACTCCCGACCGGGGAAAGATTAAGTTTCATCAGTTCCAGATCCCTGTTGTCTTGGGAGGCACCGCAATTTCTCCCGGAGATGTGATTCATGCGGACGAGAATGGCGCCATTGTGATCCCGCCCGGACGGACGAAGGAAATCATTACTGCGGCGGCTGCCGTGGTTCAAAAGGAAGCTCAAATCTTCGCTCTACTGCGCGACCCGGATTTTCAAGTCCGAACGTTGAGGGAATTTTATGCTCCGGCCCTCGACATAGCCGAGCGCGAACGCCTCAATCCCGCGTAGTAACCAGTGCAGCGGACCTCGTTAATGCGCAGACGCTGCAGGGCTGACAAGCGATGGTGGAAAGGACGCTCCAGGTAACCGTAGCCCGTAGCGTCCGAGAGGGGCGAAGGCTATCAGAACACCATACGGAAACCAAGCTGCGAGTTCCGCGGCGGCGCTGTCCAGCTATTCTTCATCGTGAGAGTGTTCGGGCTGCCCAGGCTGATTGAACTCGGCGGCGCGAAGTTAACCCAATTGAACAGGTTGTAGAACTCCGCACGTACTTCGAAGGTAAGGCGTTCAAGCGGCCGGAACTGTTTGGTGAAATTCAGATCTACATTTTTTGTGTACGGCCACCGAATGACATTCCGCGGAGCTTTTCCGTAAGTCTCATCCTTCGGCTGGCTAAAGGCGGCCGCGTTTACGTAAACCAGGTTGGGATCGCTTCTCCAGTTGGGATTAATCAGTGGTTGTCCGGTCAAGTCCGGGCGGATGACGCAGGTGGAGCAAGTAAACGTATTGTTTTGAGCGGCCACAACGTTCACGGGCGTACCACTCATGATTTGCAACAGACTGGTCGCCTGCCAGCCTCCGATCATTCGGCTCAGGAACGATTTCGAATGGCGAAGGAACGGCACGTCCCAAGTAACCAGTGCCAGGAAATTATTCGGCCGATCGAGATTGGAGCGCGCCCAATCGATGGCGAGGGAATTCGCGTTCGAGCGCTGATATGTCCCCCAGATGCCGTCGATATCACTCATGGTGCTCGAATATGTGTAGTGTGTGAGTAAATGGAAATCCTGCACCCGGGCCTTCATGGTGAATCGCGCGGCCTGATAGCGGGAATTGGCATTTGCGGCCGAGTAAGCGAACGTTTGATAGCGGTACTGCTGAATTGGACGCCTTGCCGCTACGTTCTCGATGTTCCCGTTGTCTCCCGCGCCGGTCGCTATCGGCATATTCCAAAAATCGATGCCCATTAGATCTACACCACGATTGCCCACGTACGCGGCGCTGTAACTCCAGCCGGTACGAAACTCGTGTTCGAAGGTGACGTTCCACTGCTGGACATACCCGAGGCGGTTATCGGGAACATATGTACCGTATGTGCCCTTAGGATCGAAAATTGCGCGGGCAGGATTGGCCGGTTGCGAAAAATTCGGAATCGGCTGGTTGGTGTAAGCGAAAATATTCAGCCAGCCGTTAGGACCCGGATACCCGCGATCGAACGTTGCGCTGTAGCTTTGGCTGAACGGAAACGCCGACGTCAGGTTGATACCATCACGAGCGGAATCGGTCGAATCGTAGAAGATTCCGTAGCCGGCGCGGATAACTTTTCTGCCTGCGGAATCCAAGCGGTACGCCAGGCCTATGCGAGGCGCGATATTGTTCCAATCCGGCAGGCGGCCGCTCCGGGACGGCGATTGTGGGTCATCCAGACTGATAACCCCTGATGGGAAGTTCGGATATTTTGAGGACGTCACTCCAGGAATAAAAAGCAAGCCCTTATTGTTCTTGAGGTAAGCCCAGAACTGCGGTTCCCATCGGACACCCAGGTTCAAGGTTAGCCGCGGCGTAATCTTCCAATCGTCGAGGAAGAACAGGTTGAAGATATCCTTCCTGGAATTGCGATAGAAAGGCTCCGACGCGCAGCAAAGCGTCGCTGGCCAACCGATCAGATACTCCGCCGCCTGATTGCCGAGCCAACCGCCGTTGTATCTGTACTCGTTGTCGTAACTCAGCTTCGCGTTGGTATTCTGCAGCGCCACTCGCGTCCCGGCCTTCATGAAGTGATTGCCACGTATGATGGACACCGTGTCACGCATGTCGAGCCCGTCCCGTCCTTCATATTTGAAGTTCTGCCCGTTGAAGGAAAAGAAACTCGGCGAAAGCGTGTTGGTCTGTACGAAACCATTCGGATCAGGCTGCGGAAACGGGAAACCGAGTTTGGAAAAATCCGTATCGCCAAAACCCGCAAGCCGATTGTCCCAGAGACGGTTGTAACCCGCCACAACTTCGTTCACCAGGTTCGGCCTGAGCACCCATACGTCCGAAATCGAATAATGCTCGTTCTTGAATGTATCCACGGACGTGAACGAAGCCGGCGCGTCATTGATCTGTTTGATCTCCGGCGAATCGTGCCGCCAAAACATCGTGAAGCTAACGTTGTTCTTTTTCGTAATTACCTGATCGATTCGGAGTGAGAGTTCCGGTTGACTCAGGGACTGAGTTTCCTGCGTAAAGGCGAAATCGCCGCTGTTCTGAACAACCGGAATCTTGAAGTAGCTATACCAGTTAAGTGCAGCCGGACTGAGGTAGGGTTTGAGATTCGTGATCTTCTGTCCGGCCATTCCGGCGAAGGGTGAATTGGGCGCCGCGGCCGCCGCTGAACTCACGACCGGAATAATCTTGGACTGAGAGAAGTCGCCGTTCAACTCGGCCTGCGTCAGGCCGCCCCGCCGCCACAAATACGGAGACGCGGGCGTCTTAAGCTCCTGATAGTTGAAGAAGAAGAAGGTCTTGTTCTTCCCGTTATAGACTCTCGGAATATATACTGGTCCACCAGTGGCGAAGCCGAGCCGATGCTTGGCCAAAGCCGGTTTTGCTAAGCCCGAAGCGTTATTTTGAAAACTATTCGCATTGAGAACATCAGTTTGGTAGTAATCGTAGACGCTGCCGTGCAAAGAATTGGTGCCCGAACGAGTGACGGCAGTCACCGCGACGCCCGCGCCTTGTCCGAACTCGGCCGAATAATTCGATTCCACCGTGAATTCCTGCAGCGCATCAGGCGATGGCAGCCGGCTGCTATTGCTGTTATAGGTATCTGAATTGTCGGTTCCGTCCAGGGTGAAGTTGTTCGAACTACTACGAATACCATTGACGCTATACTCCGTTGCGGCCGCAGGTCCGCCCGCACGTCCCAGCGGTAAGACCGACCCGGGAACAAGTTTAAGCATTTCGTTCGAATCCCTTCCATTCAGCGGTAGACGCTCAATGAAAATACTATCGATCGAAGTACGAGCCGCACCCGATGTCGTGTCCAATACGGGTGCTGCGGCCTCTATCGTGACAGTTTCCGTCACATTGCCGGGCTGCATCACGACGTTGACCTGGGCAACCGTGCCCGCACCCAGTGGAATGTCGGTATGTCGATCTTTGTTGAACCCCTGCATTTCCACTTCGACCGTATAGACGCCCGGTCTTAGCTTTGGAGAATAGTAGTTGCCGCTCTCGTTTGTCTTGAGTGTTCGGGTTACTCGGGTTCCCGTCTCCGTGATCTTGACTTGCGCGCCCCCGACGATTCCGCCGGAAGCGTCCTCTACGGTGCCGTAAATCTGACCAGTCGCGTCTTGAGCTGGAAGCCGCAAACCGGCAGCCAGAACGACGACTATCAACAAAGTGAAAGTGCGCCCCATGTGTTCTCCTTGGATTACGTCCTACACAAGGTACTTCCTGCCGTACAGAAAGAGCAAGGAAAATGGAGGGCTCGTTCCAAGTGCCGGAACAGTACACGGGCCAGCGGCGGTTTCCGCAGACTAACTTGGCAGTCGATAATGTGCCATTACTCTTTGTGTTCCATCTGGCAGAACATCGTTCCTGTTCTGTAACACAAGATATTGCCCTGTTGTAGTATTGCAACTTAGGTGGAACCAGCCATGTCACCCACAAAAAAAGTCGTTTTGCGATCACCGCAGGGTGTGCAATCAGTTTCAAAGGCGCTCGATCTGCTCTGTTGCTTTTCACCCGAGCACCCGGAGTGGGGGATATCCGAGATTGCCGGACACCTCGGACTTTGCAAGAGCGCCGCGCATCGAATAATGACCAGTTTTGAGGAGTATCACTTCGTCGCACGCACTGCGACCCGCCGTTATCGCCTGGGTAACCGGGCACTGGAACTTGGACACACCTACCGTTTCACTCGCCGGCTGCTTTGGAAAGCTGACCCGCCGCTACGGCATTTGGCCGATGAAACCAGCTCCATCGCCCATCTGGGTGAACTGGACGGCCGCGAAATTCTCGAATTGTTACGGAGCTCGCCGCCTGGTGGCGCGATCTTTGGCCCATCGCCTCGATTCCGTGGACCTGCCCATGCCACTGCCATGGGTAAGATACTTTTGGCTTTCGGTGGGGACGAGGCGTTTCGCGAATTTGTCGGTCCATACCGAAACTTCAAGCGGTACACCGACCGTACGATCTCAACTCCCGCGGCGTTAAGAGAGGAATTGGACCTCGTGCTCTCGCAAGGCTACGCAATTTCCAATCAGGAGCGTGTGCCCGGTTGCTGCTGCATAGCCGTTCCTGTGCGCAACCGGTTCCGCAAGACCGTCGCCGCTTTAAGCTTGTCGAATACCCCAGAGAAGATCTCCGAGCGCGAAATTCCGCGCTTGCTTTCCAAACTGTTCACATCCGCGGAGATTATCGGCCGCGAGGTTCTGGATTGAATCGTGCCGCCTTGTACGATCAATATCGGCACCTCCTCTGCGACGGAATAGTGCCGTTCTGGTTGCATCACGGCGTGGATAGAGAGTACGGAGGCGTCCTGTCGTGCATGCGTGAGGATGGATCCCCCATCAGTTCGGACAAGTACACATGGTCTCAGGCGCGATTCGTTTGGACGCTGTCCGCACTCTACAACCGAATTGAGCCGAGACCGGAATTTCTCATTCGAGCCCGCGAGACCATTGACTTTCTATTGAGTCACGCGCGCGATGACCAGGGCCGATTTGCGTTTTGCACCAACCGGGAAGGCCGGATACTGGAGGGTCCCACCAGTATTTATTCGGATTGTTTCGTCGTGTATGGAATCAGTGAGTATTGCCGCGCTGTCCCAGATCCGGAATTGCTGAATACGGCGCGTGACATCTTCGAACGGGTGCGACGGCGGGTGGAAGAACCGGATTTTCAAGAAACGGCGCCGTACAAGTTGCCGTTAGGTCACCGCCCCCACGCCATTCCGATGATCCTGACCGAGGTTGCAAGTGAGCTGGCGCTAACCACTGGCGATACCGCGATAGAGCAAGCCGCCGACGATTATGCCGCGCGCGTGATGAACCATTTCGTGCGTCCCCGGCGAAAGCTGCTGGTTGAATTCCTTAGCTCGGATTACGAAGAACTTCCCCCTCCCGAAGGAACCGTCGTCATGCCTGGCCATGCGATTGAATCCATGTGGTTCCAGCTGCATCTTGCTCGGCGCAGGGGCAATGAAAAAATGATCCAACAGGCCGCGGAAGTAATTCGTTGGCATTTGGAAGCCGGATGGGATCCCGAATTCGGTGGAATCTTCCTGGGTATTGATGCACAGGGGAATGTGCCTCGCCTTGCCAATGCCGAAAAGAAAATCTGGTGGCCGCACGTTGAGGCACTATACGCGCTGCTGCTGGCGCATGATTTGACCGGAGAGAGTTGGTGTGAAGAGTGGTATCAGCGAGTACACGAATGGAGTTTCAAACATTTCCTTATGCCGAACGGCGATGAGTGGTACCAGCGTCTCGACCGCCGCGGAGTGCCCATTACGGACCTGATCGGCCTGCCGGTAAAAGATCCTTTTCACCTGCCCCGCGGCATCATCCTCATTCTCCAATTGCTGGACGCGAACCACAATACGAACGACCATCGTTGTTTACCGGCGTTATAGTCTATGCAAGGCTCGAGGAAGGACGCTCACGGAGCACTCCGAGTGGTGCCTTGCACTGTACGGGCCGGTCCGATCGGGATATTGAATACGTAGAGACTAGGCCCGCGTCCTGCGAATGTCTACGAGTTTCTGTGGAATCCAGTACATGACCCTAAGCTGTCGCGGTCATCGTGAGCTGTCAGGAGTCCCGAAAAGCGATACGGGCCACTGACATTTATAGTTGCGATCATCTGTAGAGAGATCCAACTGACGCGATTCCCAGATTGTGGGTAATCGATGGCCAGGGATATGCCGTGCCCCGCGAGGTTGCAAAACATTTGTACGCTTCCGCCTGAGCGAAAACACAGCGGGTTTTGCTAGGCTGAATGCCCGGAACACCATCGCTAGGGTCAATTGCGGGGGCCGAAATTTTACCCTAGAGACGGCATTGCCGCTGGAGATTCTGCCCCTTGTGACGAGACCGCTGGTGGCCCTCAAGCGGCCTTATACGCACTATCGTGTCGGGGCCGCTTGATGACCCAACGAGAGACCTACTGGGTTGCGCCATCCGCGCCTTTTGTCGAAAAAGTGTATACAACGGGCAGGAATAATGTCGAAAAAAGCATTTCTTCGGTCGCGATTTGTCGTCGGCTTGGCTCAGATTTTCGCAATTGTTTAGGAGACTTGAGCCATGGTGCGAAAGCACTGAACAGAAACCCTCTAGTTCGAGGATAGGCGCTCTGATTGTTCGGACAATATATTTGGATGGTTCGGTTCAAGCAACTGGACGGCGAGATCAGGATTAAGACGGTTCCCCGGATTGCCAAGATGGTATCGGATGAACCCTGGTCGTAAGAATTCACATTGCACTGGCACACATTCTGTTGGGGGAAACGGTCGTAACGTGGAGTCGCATCTTCTGCTGACTGGCTCAACCGGTACGATTGGACGTCGTTGGTACCGTTGCTGCTTGCGGCCGACGAGTCACGCTCCGTTACGGTTCTGGTTCGCGACGCGGGACGTATGTTAAAACATCGTCGAGTCAAGGTGGCAACCGGGGATCTGCGAACTCCACAATTGGGGTTCGATCGTGCCAGCTGGGACTCGTTGGCGAACACTATCACTGAGATTGTGCATTGTGCCGCCGATATCCGGTTCAATCGCTCAATTGAAGAGGCTCGCGCTGTCAATACGGTTGGTACCCGCACGATGCTTCGCCTTGCGCGGGAGGCGAGAAGGCTGAAGCGCTTCGCACACGTCAACACGACGTACGTAATGGGTCGCGATCAGGGTGAACTTCCGGAATGCCAATATTGCACTTCCAGCGGTTTCGTCAACACGTATGAACAGGCCAAGTATGAAGCCGAGTGCGAGGTGTTTGCTGCGATGCCAAGCATTCCCGCCGCTGTGTTTCGTCTCAGCTCGGTTGCCGGAACACAGACGAATTATTTCCACCAGGCTCTTCGACTAATCCCCCGCAATCCATTTCCTCTAATACCCGGACTGCCGGATCGACCTGATCTCCGATGAGTGGGCGGCCGCCACGCTTTCGTGTCTTTTCGAGCAGCACTTTCGACCTGGTACGCTTTATAACGTCTGCGCGGGCCCAAATGCCTCGATTCCGGTCCGCAGATTGGTGGAGATGGCATATGCGGCGATGGGCGTCTACCGCACCCTGTCATGGTCCCACTGAACGAGTTTGAGCGGTTCACCGAACGTGTTCTGCGCAATTGCGACCGCGAGTCGACCAAAGCAATTCTCCGTTCTGTATCGTCGTTCCTGCCCCATCTGGCGATTGATCAAACGTTTCAGAATGCTGCTACGACGGCACTCCTCCGAGACGATAACCTTCCTGCTCCCAGCGTTGAGGTTGTACGCGACGTACTTGCCCGCCTCACCGGCGATTCAGCGAGCTTGCCGGTACCAACGGGCGAGTCGATAAGGTGAAACTCCCGCCCAATAAAGGACCTGCAGCGTGATCCAGAGCGCCCATACCCTGGCATACGGGGACCCGGTGAACCGGCGCGCGGATGTGAAAATCCGGGTGTCAAGATGAACGAACCTGCCATGCCGCTTCATGCGCCGGACCAGGTCCAAATCTTCGAAAAGGGGGTAGGGGCGGCATCCGCCGATAGCGTCGTAAACAGACCGCCTGATGAAGATACCGGCGTCTCCATAGCTCAGGCCAAGCCATCGCAGGCAAGGATAAATCGCGGTCATCTGTCCTGCGGAATAATGTTCGCCTTCAAAAATCAGGGAAAAGTTGCCGCCGATTACGGAACTGCTTGTCAACGCCTTCTCCATTGCTTCGAGCGCACCCGCTGCCGGACGCGTATCCGCGTGAACGAACCAAAGGACATCGCCCTTTGCCTCAGCTGCCGCAGTTCGAATCTGGCATCCACGGCCGCGCGGGCACGCAACCACGCGGACTCCCAGTTCCGTTGCGATGTCTGCGGTGCGATCCTCGCTGCCTCCGTCGGCGATCAGGATCTGCTTGTCGCCCGGCAACGACTGCAAGGCTTGAAGAGTTCCGGCGATCCGGGTCTCTTCGTTCAAGGTTGGCACGACAATGCTTACCATGTAACTCTAAAGCTTTCAGGATGCAGGTCTGGAATGCTTCGACCCCTCATAATATTATTTGCTAAAGCTCCCATTGCGGAGCGGACAAAAACACGGCTATGCCCTCCGCTGACACTAGCCGAGGCTGCCGCGTTGCATGCCGCACTCATGACGGACACAGGCAACATGCTGATGAAGCTGGAGCGCGGACTTTCCGCCGGACGCAAAACGGTAATGGTGCTGGGAAGCGATTCTCCGGGCCTCCCGCTCGCGTATGTCACGGAATTACTTCGATCGACAGCCGGCGTGACCCTTGGCTCCACGCCGGACGGCGGATTTTTCGCCATGGTCTGCCGGGCCGTCCATCGCGATATGTTCGCGGGTGTCCGCTGGTCGGGCGAATACGCGCTAGCTGACGTGGAGCGCCAGGCTTCGGCGTGCGGCTTGAGCGTTGCCCTCGGACCTGCGTGGTTCGACGGCGATGTGGAGGCGGACATGCTTCGCCTCTTGGACATGCCCGATTTACCGGATAACACGGCCGTCTGGGCGCGGAGGTAACGAGAGCGATGAGACGATTTTCCCCCTGGATCGCAGGTCCGCTGATTCTCGGCGCGTTCGTGTTCCTGACGTGGCAGGAATGGCGTCGCCCCCTTCGCAAGCGCATCGAGCCCCGCATCAGGCACGGCGTTCGCAATTTCGTCATCGCCTGTCTCGGAGCCCTTACCGTCGTTGTCTTCGAGGCGCCGCTTATCCAGCCTTTGGCGCGTATAGTTGAGCAACGACGATGGGGACTTCTGGGCGTATTGCAATTGCCCGTCTGGGCCGAAGCCGGCGTTGCTCTCGTATTAATGGATTACACGTTTTATGTCTGGCATATTTTATTGCATCGCGCTCCGCTTCTTTGGAGATTCCATGCGATGCATCACGTCGATCTGGATCTCGATACGTCCACGGCACTTCGCTTCCACTTCGGCGAACTCGTTGCTTCAGTGCCATGGCGAGCGGCACAGGTGCTGGCAATCGGTTTAAATCCATTCACCTTTAGTATGTGGCAGGTGTGGTTCGCGCTCTGTGTCATGTTCCATCACTCGAACCTTCGACTTCCAGTCCAGTGGGAGCGCCGGATCAACCGCATTCTCGTCACACCGCGAATGCACGGCGTGCATCACTCCAATCATCCCGAGGAGACGAACAGCAACTGGTCTAGCGGATTGACCATCTGGGATTGGCTGCACGGAACACTTCGGCTAGGCGTGCTGCAAGAGGAGATCGAGATCGGCGTGCCGGCCTTCCACGATCCGAGCAGCGTCGTATTGCCCAAACTGCTGCTGATGCCGTTCGAACATCAGCCGGAATACTGGCGTTTTCCAGACGGGAGAGAGCCCGAGGAGCGGGCGGCCTCTCAATCCGATCTCCTGCTGCCCTGAGGCTTTTCAGAACCACAGCTTCGCGCCAAGTTGTAGAATGCGCGGCGGTGCGGCGGCACTCGCGGACAGAACCCGCGATCATTGCGCCGGGCGTGTCGCCATAAAGCGTTACTGCGAACAATGCGAGGAAGGCACACCAGTAAACTTTTCGCGCTAAAGCCCTCACTCCTATCATCATCACTCTTGAGTGTAAGGAATTCCGGGATTCTTATACTTAAAGAATGTGGACCTTACTGCGCGAACAAAGATGAGCGGAATGCTTGGATTATTGGGCTGCCTCGTCTTTGGTATGTTGGCCTGTGGCCAGGATACCGACCATGCGAAGTGGACGGCCCTCCTTCAGAAGTATGTAACGGCACAGTCGCGGGTGAATTACGCACAGATGAGACTGGATGGGAACGACGACCTTGATAGCTATCTCGACGAGCTGACCAAACCGTGGCCGGAGAGAATGGCCGCGGACGCCGCTAAAGCGGCCTTGATCGAAGCCTATAATGCCTTGACTGTTCGTCGGATCACATCGAACTTCCCAGTACCAAGCATCTGGATAACCCAGGCCCCGTTTCGTGTCGCGCGGCACAAGCTGGACGGCAAGATTGAGTCGCTCGACAGCATTGAAACCCGTTTTCGAAATATGGGCGATACTCGCATCCATGGCGCACTGGTCTGTGCGGCCAGAAGTTGCCCGCCTCTCCGGCGCGAGGCCCACACAAAATCGGCGCTGAGTCGTCAATTGGATGATAACTTCCGGCTGTGGCTTGCCGATCCTTCTCGCAATCATTTTCTGCTGGACGAAAGACTGGCGAAGGTGAGCAAGATTTTCAAGTGGTACGCGCGAGACTTCGAGAAGGCCAGCAGCGAGTCGGTGATTCTCGAAAGATTTGCGCCTCCGCACTCGTTCGCGATCTCGAACAAACTGGAATACCAGAACTACAACTGGAGGCGGAAAGATAGCGGCTCGGTGGCGAGTTCGTATTCCAGCTTCGATTTCTACCGCGATTATGCTCGCAACGGATACCTGCGCTCCGACATCGAGGGCTGGTTCTTTGGGCTTGGCAAGCGTTACGGCGTGAACCCCCTAATCTTCGGCGGCATTTATGTGGGTGCGATTCCCTTCTTTTCGTTATCAATCGCGTGGCTGGTCCGCAATCTCCGGCGCGGAAGATCGGCTGTCGCACCTCTGTTTTCCGTGGTCTTCTTCTTCGTGTCCGCCTACCTTTATCTGCTTGTCGCGAGCCAGAGTCTTCCCGTTTGGGTCTACATCTTCATCGCCGGAATGCTCGCGTTCGGCGTCTGGTCTACGGGCCCCAAGGTGCGGAACCAAGTGGGACGGGAGTCCGCATGACCACGGATTACGACATGGTCGTGATTGGCGGCGGAGCGGCGGGCCTGACCGCCTCCGGGATGTCGGCGGTGCTGGGGGCGAGGACCGCTCTCATTTCCGAGAACAAGTTAGGCGGTGATTGCACCTGGCAAGGCTGCGTGCCCAGCAAAAGCCTGCTGAAGGCCGCCAAGGTTGCGCATGAGATGCGCTCCGCGGCGAAATATGGATTAACACCGTCGAACCACCCGCATGAATGGTCGTGGATCATCGGGCGGGTGCACGCGATTCGCGAGCATGTGTACGAAGATGCGGACGCGCCCCCGAATATGGAAAAACTAGGTGTCGAAGTGATCGCGGCGCAGGCTCGCTTTGTGGATCGCAACTCAGTCGAGATCACCTCTTCAGAGGATTCGGGCAGGCGGATTGTGACCTCTCGCTATTTCATCATCGCGACGGGGAGCAGGCCCCAGATCCCGGAGATTGCTGGTATGAATCGTGTGCCGGTCCTGACGAACGAGACCCTGTTCGAACTTAAAGAACGGCCGCAACGTTTGCTGGTGTTGGGAGCGGGGCCAGTCGGGATCGAGATGGCGCAAGCTTTCGAACGGCTAGGTTCTGAGGTAACGGTGCTGGGCCGCTCAGCGAGGATACTCGGTCGTGACGATGCGGAACTCGCCGGAATGCTGGAACAGTGCCTGAAAAGCGAGGGGGTGCGGTTGCTCCTCGCCGACCAGATAGAACGCTTGGAACCCGGTCTGGCGCATCTGAAGAGTGGCGCAACGGTTCCCATGGACGCAGTGCTCGCCGCGGTTGGAAGACGCCCAAACCTTGAAGTTCTCCAACGGCAAGCCATCGGCGTGAACACAACCGAAAAGGGCATCGTCGTGGATCGTCACGGCCAGACGAGCGTGAAGAACATTTTCGCCTGCGGCGACGTCACGGGCAAGTATCTCTTCACGCATATGGCCGAGCACACCGCAAGGGTGGCGGTGATAAACGCCATATTGCGAGTGCCTTCGTCGACTGACGACAACCGCGTTTCCTGGTGCACCTTCACCGATCCGGAACTGGCGCACGCCGGGTTGGGAGAGGAGGAACTTCGAAGGCGAGGCGCGAAATTTCAGGTTTACCGATTTCCTTTTTCGAAACTCGATCGTGCTGTCACGGAATCGGAATCCGCGGGTCTCGTCAAGGTATTCGCAAACTCCCGTGGCAAAATCCTGGGAGCTTCGGTCCTCGGGGCGAATGCCGGCGAGATGATCGCCGAGTATGCGCTGGCAATCAAGGCAAAGACCGGGTTGGGAGCTATCTCCTCGACGATTCATCCGTACCCGACATATGCGCTGGGAAACCGGAGAGCCGCGGATATCTTCGCAACCAAGGTACTGACGCCTTCGCGGGTGACCTGGATTAAGCGACTTCTCAGGCTGCGTGGTAGCACGCGGGGAATCGCCAACCTGCGTCAATCCGCCGATTGACAGAAGTATTTCAATAGATGGCCAGAATCATTGTTTTCGACGTGAATGAAATACGGCTAGACATGCAGACGCTGACTTCGCTCTTCGAACGTATATTCGGGGGCCGTGGACCAAAATTTGCCCTGGCGCCTCGCCGTCTATCCCAACGTTCTATATTAAATTTCGTTCATTCGCTCGCTCATATGTCTAACTAGTAGACAGAAATTTTGCCCGTAGCGATTTCCTAACAGGAGAACAAAGATGAAAACTGCTTTGAAAACCTTGTGTGGTATCGGCCTGCTCGTGGGCTTCGCTGCTTGTGCCCAGGCCGATGAGAAGACATGGACGGGAAAGATTAGCGACAACATGTGCGGAGCCAGTCACGCCAAGATGCTGGCCGAACACAAGGACGCCAAGACTGACCGCGACTGCGTTCAGGCCTGCATTAAGGGCGGCGGCAAATACGTGTTCGTCAGCAACGGGAAGGTCTACAACATCGACAATCAGGATCTTGCCCTGTTGCAGGAACATGCAGGTCATACCGTGCGGCTCACCGGCGAAATGAGAGGTGACACCATCACCGTCTCAAAAATAGTGATGCCGTCGAAGCAAAAATGATCGGGTGAGTGATGTTCGGAAAGCCTGTTCAGTAGGCAATTCCTTGAACCTCATCGAACATCAATGGGAAGCGCTCCCGTGCTTTACCTTCATTGCTTTTGTCCCGAACCAAGGCACGGACGGAAACGCCGAGTTTCTTTAATTCACGCACTATGAGACGCGCGTATTTACCGGTCGCTCCTACCATCAGAACTTTCATTGCTTCTCCTCAACCACTCTGCACTATATTGGGATCTTAAAGGGGAACTATACGAGCGCTCGGCCATCTGCCCTCATTTGGGTTGCATCGTCGCTTGGAATTCGACCGAGAACACGTGGGATTGTCCCGCGCCCCTGGTCCCGGTTCGACAAGATGGGCAAAGTTGTCCACGGCCGTGCAGCCGGAGAGCTTTCGAGAGCGGAATAGATATCGGGTGCGTATAATATCCGCACAGAACATTGTCGGCGCTGGTTCGGGCTGGCCCCATTCGATAGATTCAACAAGCATCGGAATCGAAATATATTGTAAGAACGGGATTGACTTGGTGGCGAAAAAGTACCGGATACTGAGGGGCGGCAACGCGTGGGCGCCACATGTTTCATCTCTTTGGTCTTGCAAGCTAAAATGGCGTCCGCGCCTTCAAGCCGATCCGCCAAATGGTAATGGCCCTGCGCTTGCCTACTGAAATTCAGGGATGACATGGATCAAGGGAGGGTTTTGCTGTTTGCCTTCCAAATCGCGGCCCGAAGGAGGACGGCGACAGGGAAGCGAGGTCCATACTTTGACCCTGATACGAGGGCGGTGATTCGGTTGTGCATGCGAGGTTCTTGCCGTCTCCCTCGCTTTATGGCTAGTTCCGGGAACGGTAAAATCGTTCGCCAAGAACAGCTCGGGGCGCCAACACGAACCCGCCGAATCGCCGCCCTGTCGCAGGCTAATTCGTGAGTCGTCTTCAATTCATCACCGCGATCCCACAGAACGTTCGGCAAGGAAGCGGATGTTACGTAGGAACTCGGACCTTGGTCGATGCGATTCGGGGGTTGAGTATCGGCGTAGAAATGGTCACGCCGCAAATCCACCTGCCATTCTTCACGGCGACCAGAGTTCTGTTCAACGAAGCCCTGCGCTGGCACCACCGGACGGCCGAAGCAACGATTGGCATCGACGCCGACGGCCACGCCATTGCTGGAAAGCGAAATTCGGCGCCTCATGTTGCTTGCATCAAAGGCGTCATCGGCGACGCAGTGCTTTTTGAAAGCGGTATCACGAGAGCTAGTATGGCGTTTCATTCTCGGTTGGAGGCGAAAAACGCCCGTCGCGCCGATCTCGTTATTACGATAAGCCGCTACTGTGCGGAGCGTATCGAAGAGTTATATGGAGTAGGAGGCGCTACCGTTGTACCGGAACTAATCGATCTAAGAGCCTGGCGCCAATCATTTGATTCAATCCCTGCCCGGGAGAACCAGGACAATTTCACCGTGCTGTGCGTATGCCGCTTTTACCCGCGAAAGGGTCTTGACACTTTGCTCCGGGCAGCCTCGCAATTGCGTCAAACGATTCCACAGCTCACGATTCGAATTGTGGGCAACGGGCCGCAGTACAGGCGACTGCGATGGATCTGCGCCGAATTGCGACTCGATGGCCTCGTGCATTGGCTCGGCGATCTTCCGCCCGTGAGATTAGCCGAAGAATATAGGCGCGCGCATGTGTTTTGCTTGCCCAGTCTGCAAGAAGGCTTTGGAATCGTCTTTTTGGAAGCAATGGCTGCCGGCAAACCCGTTGTGGCCGTCCGAGCGGCGGCCGTGCCGGAAGTGGTGCGTAACGGGATTCTAGTGGAACCTGAAAATCCTGAAGCACTGGCCGACGGTATCGATCGCCTCTATCGCAACCCATACCTTTGCACGTCGCTGGCGTCGGCGGGCTTCCAGGACGTCGAGCAATTCGACGCGCATCGCGTCGCAGGATTATTCTTGTCTGAAGTCGCTAAGGTTGCGCCGGGAATGGCGACCGGCAGTCGAATATGCGAATCGATCCAAAACCGAATCCCCGCAGGGGCCTCCTCGCAGGAGCGGTAGGAGGACTCATCGCGTGCTTTGCGATGAGCCAGTTTCACTCGTTTTTCCAAAAGGTGGAGTCGCCGTCGGGCGAAGATAAACAGGAAGATTCGACGGTGAAAACCGCGTCCGCAGTCTCGCAAAGGATATTCCATCATGAATTAACGCCGCAACAGAAGAAGATTGCGGGACCTGCTGTGCATTATGGCTTCGGCGCTTCCATTGCGACGCTTTATGGAGCCGCAGTCGAGGTCCTGCCTCTATTGCGGATCGGATGGGGCATGCCATTCGGAGTGGCGGTCTGGCTGGGCGCGCATGTGATTACTGTACCGGCGCTTGGTCTGTCCGAGCCAGTGATTAGGTCGACGCCCCGGCGCGAAGCCGTCGAGTTTGGCGCTCATCTTGTATATGGAGCGGTAGTAGAGGGCGTCCGGCGTTTGCTGCGAAACACTGCGTGATCGATCGGAGGGAGGTCATGAATGGCAGATGATACGATCTCAGATCTGGCGTGGCTCTTGAAAGTCTTGCGGAAAATTCGTGCCCGCTCTCTCGGCAGACCGACGGTTTCGCGACTCGTCCAACTCGTCAAGATGGTGATTGGCTGTTCTGGCTATTGGGTCGTTGAGGCTCACTTCACCGACTATAAGCTTACCTTACCCCCCTCACATCGCCGACCAGATGCGGTCGGACGACCGCCAGTTATCGTCCTGCCAAATATGGCCAAAAATCAACACGTTTTGAACTTGGCACAACGAATATATACAACGGGAATCTCGTTTTTTCGCTCAGTCAAAATGTCTGCTATACTTATGAAAAGGTGGAAGATGTCTCTTCCTTGTGGAGGCCAACTATGCAGAACGGTGCATTACGAAGAGTAACGGAATTATCTAGTGACGCGCGCCATGCGATGGAAGGTCTATTAGGGCGCTCGCTGCGAGAAGACGAGGTTAGTGACATCAATCTGTATAAGCTGGCCCCTACCGGTGCGGCCAGGCAGGAGGCTTCTCAACGATTGTTGGAGCGCATCGACAAGACCGCCGAAAGAGTGCGAGGAATTCCAGATAGCGAAATCGACGCTGCAATCGATGAGGCTGCCGATCACGTCCGCCGCCATCCAGAATGAGAGTAACGCCCGATACCGGGATTCTCGTTCGCATGAATGTGTGCGCGAGCGGGCCCGCTCGGCGATTGCTAGACGTCATTCTCGCCGG
>Ga0105240_10003721_pt1 | contig 23562 bp, 16 predicted proteins | sample KBSC54metaG_FD_80426 | JGI IMG/M metagenome (GOLD analysis project Ga0105240, IMG submission 80426) | Corn rhizosphere microbial communities from Kellogg Biological Station, Michigan, USA - KBS C5-4 metaG | ecosystem: Host-associated > Plants > Roots > Rhizosphere > Soil | place: Michigan, USA...
ATCCCTTGGCGGCCGTCGCATAGACCAGCACATGGCTGTCGAACCGGTAACGCGCCTGGAATTTCGGCGTGAAGCCGTTCTCGCTATGTGAGTAGCTGACATCCTGCGCCCCGGCCTCCAGCGTGGCGTCGCGGGTCTGGTGGAATTTGACGCTGGTATCGAAATAGCGGCCACCCGCACCGATCTCGAACGGCCCGAGATCGAGATTGGCCTCGCCGAAGATGGCGCGCTCCTTCGCTTCGCCGTCGCGGTGGACGTTGAAGAAGCTGTCCCCGTAGGTCGGATCGTTGGCGCCGACGAGATAGACGTTTTGCGTGCGATGGAAATTCACGTTCTGGCCGAACGCGCCAATCAGCCAGTTGAACGCCGACTTGTCGGCGGACGCGATGCGGAATTCCTGCGAGAAGCCGTTCGAGCTGCGCTGCTCGACGTCGCGTGCTTCCTTGACGTTGGGGAACGGGCCGAAGCCGTAGACATCCTCGGACGGCACGTCGATGCCGACGGTCGCGTCCGGCACCAGCAGGCGGGTGAGATCCCCATCGAAGTCGCGCACCTTGCTCTGGTGCGCGGTGAGCGAGGTCAGCTTCACCGGGCCGAGCCGGTAGTTGATCTCCAGCTTCGCCATGCTGAAATGCGAGGTGTAGGAGGAGGGGTGCGGTGAATCGTAGAAGCGCACATCGGGGCCCACCGACGCGGATGTGTCGCCCTGGTGCGACTGCTGGTAGATGTAGAGCGCGTCGATCGTCAGATCGTCGGTCGGCTTGAACAGCAGGAGCGCGCGTCCGCCCTTCACCTTGCGGCCGTTGGCGTTGGTCTTCCCCGTGCCGATATTGTCCTGATAGGCGGGGTCGTCCTGATACTGGCCGACGACGCGCAGCGCGAGCACGTCCTTCACCAGCGGCAGGTTGAACGCACCATATACGGAGGGCCGGGTGTTGCCGCCCTGCGCCGAATCCAGCGATGTCAGAAACGACCCGCCGATCGACGCGAGATCGGGCTTCTTGAACGTATAGTCGATCGCGCCGCCCAGCGAGCCCGAGCCGTAGAGCGCGCCCTGCGGCCCGCGCATCACCTTCACCGCGTCGAGATCGAAGGCGGAAAGATCGGGCGTCGAGATATATTGGAAGGGATCGGTGAAGGGCACGTCCTCGATATAGATGCCGGTCGGCAACTGGCCGACGCTGGTGTTGTCGGACGAGGTGTTGGTGCCGATGCCGCGAATGGTCAGCAACGCGCCGTCGGCCGATCCCTTGTTGAACTGGATGCCCGGCGTCAGCTTGAAAATGTCCTCCGCGTCCTTGGCGCCGGTGCTGACCAGTTGCTGCGAGGACAGGATGTTCACCGTGCCCGCGACGTTGCGGACGTTCTGGAGCCGCTTGCCGACGACGACGATCTCCGGGGACGGCGCGTTGGCGTCGGCCGCCGGGACGCCGCTCGCCTGCTGGGCGCACAGAGCGGTGGGCATCGCCAGGGCGAGCGTCGCCAGGCTGATGTGGCAGGCCAGGCCCGGACGGGTCGAGACGCGCATCGTGAACCCCCTTCTCTCATCGCGGCCGGGTATTCCTCCCGTCCCGCTCTTGGGATGAGCCGCTAACCGACGGGATGCCGGAACGCAGCCTTCTTCCTGCACGGGTGCGTCTCTTGCAGCTTCGGAACCGTGTTCCGGCCGCCGGATCTCCGCCGGCACGCGCCCTCTTGAAAGCCGATGCTATGTTATGGTGCTTTGGCGCGGCCAATGCCGAGATTGGAACAAACGATAAGGGCGGAGCATAACCGATGGAACTGATGTGGCTGGAAGACTTCCTCGCGCTGGCCCGCGGGGAGAGCTTCTCGCGCGCCGCCGAGACGCGCGGCGTGACCCAGCCCGCCTTCAGCCGCCGCATCCGCGCGCTGGAGACGTGGCTGGGCGTGGTGCTGGTCGATCGCGACACGCACCGCATCTCGCTGACGGCGGCGGGCAGCCGCTTCGTGGAGGTCGCCGACGCGACGCTGCGCACGCTGGAGCACGGCCGGCGCGAAGTGCGCGAGATCGCCGGCGCCTCGCAATCCAGCCTGCGCATCACCGCGACCCATGCGCTGTCGTTGACCTTCTTCCCGAGCTGGGTGCGATCCATCGAGGCCTTGTCCGCTCAGGAGGTCTCGATCCAGCTGACCGCCGACAACATGGCGGCGGCGGAGCAGACCATGCTGCAGGGCCGCGCGCAGTTCCTGCTGTGCCACCATCATCCCGCGGCGGCGACGGTGCTCGATCAGCGCAACTTCGCCTGCATCACGCTGGGGAGCGACCGGCTCGTGCCGGTCAGCACGAAAATAGCCGACGGGGAAGGGCCGCTGCACGCGCTGCCCGGCACCGAGAACGCGCCCGTCTGCTATCTCGAATACGGCCCCGAATCCGGCATGGGCCGGATCGTCGCGGCGGCGCGCGCGGCGGGCGGGCCGGTCGCGCATCTGGCGGCGGTGTTCCGGTCGCATGCGGTGCTGGTGCTCACCGCCATGGCGCGCGAGGGCAAGGGCGTCGCCTGGCTGCCGGAGAGCCTGGTCGCGGAGGATATCGCTGCCGGCCGTCTCATCCCGGCGGGCGACGAGACGTGGAGCGTGCCGATGGAAATCCGCCTGTACCGGCCCCGCGCTCGCCAGTCGCCGGCGGCGGAAAGCTTCTGGTCGCTCGCCTCGGCCGGCCCGAAAGGCGACATCGAAGCATGCATCAATTGATAGACAGCCGGCATTGGCCCGCCGGAGAGGAGCGCCGCTAAGCACGGGGCTCTTCCCGGCGAGGTCCCGATGCCATCTCCCCGCACCTTGTACGACAAGATCATCGACCGGCACCGCGTAATGCCGCTCAACGATGTCGAGGGGCCGGGCGAGCAGTTGTTGCTCTACATCGATAGGACGGTGCTCAACGAATATACCAGCCCGCAGGCGTTCAGCGGACTGCGTGAGGCGGGGCGTTCGGTGTGGCGGCCGGAGGCGGCACTCGGCGTCGTCGATCACGTCAATTCAACCGCGCCCGACCGGACGGCGGCCGCGCCCGACGAGGATGCCCAGCGCCAGATCGACTATTTCGCGCGCAACGGTCGCGATTTCGGGATCGAGATGTACGACGTGCTGCATCCCCGACAGGGCATCGAGCACGTCGTGCTGCCCGAGCTCGGCTGGGTAGTGCCGGGCCTCGTCATCGCGGCGGGCGACAGCCATACGACGACCTACGGCGCCTTCGGCAGCGTCGGTTTCGGCATCGGCACCTCGGACATCGAGCATCTGCTGGCGACGCAGACTCTGCCGTACACCCGCCTCAAATCGATGCGCGTGACGATCGACGGCGCGGTGGCGCCGGGGGTCACCGCCAAGGACATGATCATGGCGGTGATCCGCGCGATCGGCGCCGCCGGCGCGCATGGCCACGCGCTCGAGCTGGCGGGCGATGCGGTTCTCGCGCTCGGGGTCGAGGGGCGGATGACGATCTGCAACATGGCGGTTGAATGCGGCGCCCGCGTCGCGCTGATCGAGCCGGACGAGGCGGTCGTCGATTATCTCGCGGGCCGCGCGAAGGCGCCTGCCGGTTCGCTGCTCGAACGGGCTCGCCGGTCTTGGGCAAGCCTTCGGAGCGACGACGGCGCCCTGTTCGACCGGGACGTTCATATCGATGCCCATGACATTGCCCCTATGGTGACATGGGGGACAAGCCCCGATCAGGCGCTGCCGATCGACGGCACGATCCCCGATCCGGCCGCGCTCCCCGCAGCCGAGCGGCGGGATGCCGAGCGGGCCATCGCCTATATGGGCCTGACACCGGGCATGGCGCTGGAGGCGGTGAAGATCGATCGCGCCTTCATCGGCTCCTGCACCAACGCCCGCCTGACCGATTTGCGAGCCGCCGCCGAGATACTGAAGGGCCGGAAGGTCGCGCCCGGCGTGCGCGCCATGATCTCGCCAGGGAGCAGCACCGTGCGCCGCGAGGCAGAGGCCGAGGGGCTCGATACGATCTTCACGGCGGCGGGGTTCGAATGGCGCCAGTCCGGCTGCTCGCTGTGCCTCGCGATGAACGACGACGTGCTGGCGCCGGGCGAACGTTGCGCGTCGAGCACCAACAGGAATTTCGAGGGGCGGCAGGGCACCGGCGGCCGCACCCACCTGATGAGCCCCGCGATGGTCGCCGCCGCCGCCGTCGCCGGCCATCTCGCCGATGTGCGCCGGATGCCGCGGCCATGACCGGCAAGGGCTTCTCCCGGCTCACCGCGACGGCGGCCGTCATGCCGGCGGCGAACATCGACACCGATGTGATCATGCCCAAGCAGTTCCTCAAGGGCATCGATCGGGCGGGCCTCTCGCGCGGCCTGTTCCACGATCTGCGCTTCGATGCGCAAGGAGCGCCCGATCCCGCCTTCCTGCTGAACCGGCCGGGTTTCGAGGATTGCCGCATCCTCGTCGTGGGTCCGAATTTCGGCTGCGGCTCATCGCGGGAGCATGCGGTGTGGGGGCTGCTGCAATATGGCATCCGCGCGATCGTCGGCACCGGCTTCGCCGGCATCTTCGCGGACAATGCGGCCAACAACGGTCTGCTGCTGGTCTCGCTCGAAGCGGAACCCCACGGCCGGCTTGCGGAGCATCTCGCGGCGCGACACAGTCCGGTGACGATCGATCTGGAGGCGCCGCGCATCATGGTGGACGATCTCGTCCTACCTTTCGACATCGATCCGCGGCGGCGGCGCGCCATCATGCTGGGGCTGGACCGGATCGGCGAGACGTTGGCCCATGCCGACGCCATCCGCGCCTTCCAGACCGGTTATCTCGCCGGCTCACCCTGGCTCGCATGATCCCTGTTCATGGCCATCCCGAGATCATGCCCGGCTTCCGCTGGCACGATGTCGAGGCCGGCGACGTGCGGATCCGCGCCGCCATCGGTGGCGATGGACCGCCTTTGCTGTTGCTCCACGGCCATCCGCAAACCCATCTCACCTGGCACAAGGTGGCCCCTGCCCTCGCCCGCCATTTCACCGTGATCGCCAGCGACCTGCGCGGCTACGGCGACAGCGGGAAGCCCGACGGCGGCATTGATCACGCCGCTTACTCCAAGCGTGCGATGGCATGCGATCAGGTCGAATTGATGCGCCAGTTCGGTCATGCGCGCTTCGCGGTGGTCGGCCACGATCGCGGCGGCCGCGTCGCCCATCGCATGGCGCTGGATCATCCTGACACCGTGTCGCGGCTGGCATTGCTCGACATCGCGCCCACCGCGACGATGTACGCGCGCACCGACATGGAGTTCGCGCGCCGCTATTTCTGGTGGTTCTTCCTGATCCAGCCGTTCGACCTGCCGGAACGGATGATCGGCGCCGACCCGGACCATTTCCTCGACCGGCATATCGCGGGCCAGATCAAGGTGCCCGGATCGGTGGACCCCAAGGTGATGGCCGAGTACCGCCGCTGCTATGCCGACCCCGCGACCCGCCATGCCATCTGCGAGGATTATCGCGCCTCGGCGGGCATCGACCTCGCCCACGATGCCGCCGATGCCGACGCCCGCGTCCAGGCACCGCTCCTCGCGCTGTGGGGCAAGCTCGGAACGGTCGGCGCGCTGTACGACGTGCGCGAGACGTGGCGGGAGAAGGCCGAGCATGTCGAAGGGCATGCGCTCGATTGCGGCCACAGCCCGCAGGAGGAGGTTCCCGATGCGCTGCTCGCTGCCCTCGACGGCTTTCTCGCGCCGCTGCGGGGCGAATGATTTGATGACGAACCGGCATTGGGCATCGGCCGCGCGGCCGTCCTACCATGCCGGATCGTTCGCGCAGGATCGGGAGGACGGGCTTCGGTGACGGTGATGCCAGACCATAAGGCTCCCCCGGCCACGCTGACGCGCGCCAACATGATCGGCATCGTGGCCGGCAACGTCCTCGAATTCTACGATTTCACCCTGTTCGCCTTTTTCGCCACCCAGATCGGCGCCACCATGTTCGCGCACGGCAAGGGCACGGACGGCCTGCTCCTCGCGCTCGCCACCTTCGCCGTCGGCTTCATCGCCCGCCCGATCGGCGCGGTGGTGATCGGCCGCTATGCGGATCGGCGCGGCCGCAAGCCCGCCATGTTGCTGAGCTTCGCGCTGATGGGCGCGGCGCTGATCGTGCTGGCGCTGACCCCGCCCTCCGCCGTGCTCGGCGTCGGGAGCGCGATCATCATCGCTCTCGCGCGGCTGGTACAGGGCTTCGCGCTGGGCGGCGAGGTCGGCCCCACCACCGCGCTGCTGATCGAGGCGGCGCCGGCGGGGCGACGTGGCCTCTACGGCGCATGGCAGATCGCCAGCCAGGGAATTTCCGCGCTGGCCGCGGGCCTCGTCGGCCTCGCCATCTCGTTCCTGCTCAGCCCGCAGGCGGTGACCGACTGGGGCTGGCGCATCGGCATGCTGCTGGGTGTGCTGATCCTGCCGATCGGCTTCCATCTGCGGCGTATCATGCCCGAGACACTGCACGCGCCGGTCGACGAAGCCGTCGACCGCGAGGCCGCCGCACTGCCGCTGGCGCAGGTCGCCGGCATCGGCCTGCTGCTGATCCTCGCCGGCACGGTGACGACCTACACGCTGCAATATTTCAACACCTACTCGCTCGCGATCCTGAAGCTCAGCCCGAGCCTCGCCTTCACCACCACCGCGATAACGGGCGCGAGCATGTTCGCGTTCGGGCTGCTGGGCGGCTGGCTGTCCGATCGGGTGGGCCGGCGCGCGGTGATCGTCGTGCCGCGCCTGCTGCTGCTGGTGCTGATCTATCCGGTGTTCGTGCGAATCCTCGCCGCGCCCTCGCTCGGCACGCTTTCGCTCGGCGTGTTCCTGCTCACCGCGCTGTATGCGATGTCGACCGCGACGGCGAACGTCTGCCTGGCGGAGAGCTTCCCGCGCGCACGGCGGAGCACGGCCTATGCGGTCACCTACACGATGGCCGTCTCGGTATTCGGCGGCAGCGCGCAATTCCTGATCACCTGGCTGATCAAGCGGACCGGCGACACGATGGTGCCCGCCTGGTGGCTGCTTGGCGCGACCCTCATCGGCGTCGTCGCGGGCGTGGCGATGCCGATGATCCGTATTGAGCGGGGCCGTCTCCGCAGCGACCCCCTCATGACCTCGGCGGGATGAACCGATGACCCTCGATCTGCCCGGATATGACGAAGACCTGCGCGAGTGGCGCCACCATATCCACAGCCATCCCGAGCTTTCCTGGCGGGAGCACGGCACCGCCGCCTTCGTCGAAGAGAAGCTGCGCAGCTTCGGCATCGAGGAGATCGTCGCCGGGATCGGCGGCACCGGCATCGTCGCGACGATCCGCCGCGGCACCTCGTCTCGCGCGATCGGCCTGCGCGCCGACATGGACGCGCTTCCGCTCACCGAGCAGCCGGGGCGCGCGCACGGATCGCAGACGCCCGGCGTGATGCACGCCTGCGGCCATGACGGGCACACCACCATGCTGCTCGGCGCGGCGCGTTATCTTGCGCAGGAAGCCGATTTCGACGGCACCGTTCGCCTGATCTTCCAGCCGGCCGAGGAATCCTTCGGCCCAGAGACGCAGCCCGGCGAAACGCCCGGCGGCGCCAACGCGATGATCCGCGACGGCCTGTTCGATCGCTTCCCGATGGACGCCATCTTCGGCATGCACAACCGCCCCGGCCTCGCCGCCGGCAAACTCGGTGGACGCGCCGGCCCGCTCTACGCTGCCGCCGACATCTTCGAGATCGTGGTGCGCGGCAAGGGCGTCCACGCAGCGCGCCCCCACCTCGGCGTCGATCCGGTGTTCGTCGGCGCGCAGATCATCGTGGCGCTGCAGGGCGTCACCTCGCGCATGACCAACCCGCTGGACTGCGGCGTCGTCTCGATCTGCCAGTTCAATGCCGGCACCGCGCCCAACATCATCCCGGACCACGCCACTATGGTGGGGACGGTGCGCACGATCGAGCCCGACGTGCAGGACTCGATCGAGCGCTCGATCCACGAGGTCGCGACCGGCGTCGCCGCCGCGTTCGGCGCGGTGGCGCAGGTGCGCTACATCCGGGGCCACCCCTCGCTCCACAACCAGCCCGCCATGTTCCGCGAGGCTCGCGAAGCCGCGATCGCCGTGGTTGGCGAGGCGCAGTTCGCCGATCTCGACGAGCCCACGATGGGCGGCGAGGATTTCGCCTGGTACCTGCGCGAGAAGCCCGGCTGCTTCATGCTGATCGGCAATGGCGACGGCGACGCCAAGGGCGCCACGATGCTTCACAACAGCGGCTACGACTTCAACGACGACGTGGCGACCATCGGCGTCCGCTACTGGGTTTCGCTGGTCGAGCGCCTGCTCCGGCCCGCCGGCTGAGGCCGTCGTCGCGACACATTTCCAACAGGGATTTCAGCATGCGCGCTCGGCCGTTTCGTTTCTTGCTGCTGACCGGGATCGCCATGCTCTCGACCGCCGCCACCGGCGCCGGGCCACGCGAACGGTCGACGCGCGCCGAGATTTTCGCGGCGCCCGCCTATGACGCGCTGAAGTTCAGCCCCGACGGGCGGCAGATCGCCATGCTGCGGCCCACCAACGGCGTCCCCAACGTCTGGGTCGCGCCGGTATCGGACATCGCGAAGGCGGTTCCCGTCACGCACTTCACCGATCGCGGCGCCGATGCCTTCCGCTGGGCGTCGGACGGTCGCTTCATCCTCGTCGAGAAGGATGTCGCCGGCGAGGAGGACAACCAGATCTACGCGGCCGACCTCCAGACGAAGATCGTGCGCGACCTGACCGCCAACCCGGCGGCGCAGGCGCATATCCTGAAGACGTCCGCGAAGCTGCCCGGCAAGGCGCTGATCAGCCTCGACGATCGCGACCCGAAATATTCGGACGTCTATCTGGTCGATCTGGCGAGCGGGCAACGCACGCTCGTGCTGCGCAACGACCAGCATTATACCAGCTTCGTCGCCGACAAGGATCTGCACGTCCGCATCGCCGGGCGGGTCGATCCGGCTGACGGCTCCACGACCTATTTCGATCTCGCCGGAGAGACACCGCGCGGCTTCTTCCGCATACCGCTGGCGGCGTTGCGCAGCTCGCGCGTGCTTGGTCTGACCGACCATGGCACGCTCCGGATGCTGAGCAGCAACGACGGCGACCTCGCCTCCGTCGTCGACATCGACATCGCGACCGGCAGGGCCACGCCGCTCGCGGAGGCGAAGGAGGCTGACATCGTCGATCTCGTCACCGACGACAAGACGGGCGCCATCCTCGCCACCGCGGAAGACCCGCTCGTCACCCGGTGGACCGCGCATTCTCCCGATGTGCAGGCCGATCTCGACGCATTGACCGCGAAACTCGGCGCCGGCTTCCAGATCGACGACGAGACCGACGGCGGACGTCTCTGGCTCGTCCGCCAGATGCCGGGCACCGGGCCGGAGCGTTACTATCTCTGGCGGCGCGACATCCGGTCGCTGTCGCTGCTGGCATCGACCCGTCCGGCGCTGGAGCAGCGCGTCATGCCGGCGACGCTGCCGATCGAGTTCCGCACGCGCGGCGGGCTGCGGATCACCGGCTACCTGACCCTGCCACCCAGCGTCGCGCTCGACGGCGGCAGGCTCCGCTCCCCCGTGCCGCTGGTGCTCAACGTCCACGGCGGTCCGTGGCTGCGCGACTCATACGAATTCGATCCCGCCAACGTCTGGCTCGCCGAGCAGGGCTATGCCGCCCTCTCGGTCAATTTCCGCGGCTCCTCGGGTTTCGGAAAGCATTTCATGCAGATCGCCGACCATCAATGGTCGAGGACCATGCACGACGACCTTCTCGACGCGGTGCGTTGGGCGGTCGATCACGGCATCACGAGCGAGGACAAGGTGGCGATCTGGGGCCTGTCCTACGGCGGCTATTCGACGCTGGTGGGCCTGAGCTTCACGCCCGACGTGTTCCGCTGCGGGGTCGATATCGCCGGTCCCTCCAACCTCACCACCCTGCAGGACGATGCGCCGGACTGGTGGGCCTGGCAGCGCTCCCAGTTCGTCCTGCGGATGGGCGACGGAAGCACGCCCGAGGGCAAGCAGGACCTCGCCGACCGCTCGCCGATCACCCATGCCGCGCAGGTGAAGAGCCCGCTGCTGATCGCGCAGGGGCTGAACGATCCGCGCGTCCGCCCCGCCCAGTCGATCGCCATGGCCGAGGCGGTCCGCGCCCACGGCACGCCGGTAACGCTGTTGCTCTACCCGGACGAGGGCCACGTGTTCGAAAAGGCCGCCACCGACATCTCCTTCCACGCCATCGCCGAGCACTTCCTCGCGCAATGCCTCGGTGGCACGGCAAAACCCTATGGCGGGGACCTGATCGGTTCCAGCGTGCAGGTCCCCATGGGAGCGCATCACGTGCCGGGTCTCGAAGCGGCGCTGGCGGCGAAGAAGGCTGGGCAATGAAGACGCTACCCCTCGTCCTGTCCGCCGCCCTCCTCTGCACTACGGCGCTCCCGACCGAGGCCGAACCGGCGCCGTCGCAACAGGTCCGCATCGATCGCGACGCGATGGGCGTGCCGCACGTCTTCGGCGAGACGTCGGCCGCCGTCCTGTTCGGCGCGGGCTATGCCGAAGCGCAGGACCGCCTTGCCGATATGGAGATGTCGCGGCGCCGCGCGCTCGGGCGCACCGCCGAGCTGCTCGGCCCATCCGCCGTCGCGTCCGACATCATCTCGCGCGATCGCATGCTTGCGCCCACCGAACTGCTCCGCATGTACCGCGCTTTGGAACCCGAATATCAGCGGATGATGCAGGCCTATGTCGACGGCGTGAACCGCGTCATCGCCGACATCGAGCAGGATCCGGCGCACAAGACGCCCTATGAGTTCACCGCTTGGGGCGTGAAGCCGGAGCGCTGGTCGCTGCTGGACTATCTGCAGATGGTCGCGGCCTTCCCGCGCGACCGCGAGGGCAACGAGTTGCAGAACCTCGCTTTCCTGAACGCGATGGTCGCACGCTATGGCGAGACGACTGGTCGTGCGATCTTCGACGATCTGGTGCCGCCCAGCGATCCCGATTCCCCGACCGCGATCCCCGCGGGCGAGGACCTCGCACCCGCGCGCCCCACGCCGAAGGCGACCTACCTCACGCTCGACACCGGAAAGGCCGGGGCAACCACTCCGCCGCCGGCGACCTCCACGCAGGACCACAGCCGCTGCCTCGTCATCGGCCCGCGACGTTCGGCCAGCGGCAAGGTGCTGATGCTCGAATCCACCGCCGACGGGCCGGAAATCCACCTGCACGGCGGCGGCTTCGACAGCGCCGGCTTCTCCGGCCCGGCCTGGGGGGTGCCGATCATGGGGCGCGGGCCGCACCATGGCTGGCTGGTCACCTCCGGCGTGTCCGATTCCACCGACTATTTTGCCGAGAAGCTCGATCCGCGTAATCCCTACCGGTACTGGTTCGATGGCCGCTGGCGGCCCGTGGCGCGGCGCCTGGAGGCGATCCGGGTCAAGGGCGCGGCGCCCATCGTCCACGAGGTCGCCCAGACGGTGCACGGCAGCATCATCTCCTGGGACAAGCCGCACGACGTCGCCTATGCGGCGCGCTTCGCCGAGCGAGGACATGAGCTGGACAATTGGGTCGGCGTCGTCGAGATGCAGCGCGCCCGCTCCTTGCAGGAGTTCGAGGCGAGGGGCATCGCCCGCCTCTCGACCGATTTCGGCGTCTGCTACGGCGATGAGCAAGGGAATATCGGCTTCTGGGAAACCGGGCTCCAGCCCAAGCGCGCGCCGCAAGCCGATCCGCGTCTGCCGACACCCGGCACCGGCGCATATGAATGGCAGGGCTTCCTGTCGCTCGGCGAGCGCCCGCACATGCTCAACCCGAAACAGGGCTATATCCACGCCTGGAACAGCAAGCCCACCACATGGTCGCGCGAGGGCGACGAGGGCCGTTTCGGCGCGACCTTCCGCACCTGGCTCGGCAACCGGCTGGGTGCCTCGTCGCACGGCGTGACGCTGCTCGACATGGCGGATGACAACCGCCGGATCTGGAACGCCTACGGCGCGCGCGACCGGACGCAGACCTCGCCCGATTTCTTCGCCCCCTATCTGCAGGCGGCCGCCCAATCGGCGCACGATCCCGAGATATCGGAGGCGGTGGCGCTGATGACCTCCTGGAACGGCCTTTACGAGGATCGCGACGGCGACGGCGCCTACGACGATCCGGGCCTCACCCTGTTCCGCGCCTGGCTCCAGATCGCGCCCGACATGATCTTCTCGGACGATATCGGTGATTGGTGGAAGACGATCGACGAGAAGCGATATCTCAAATACCAGACGGGCTTCCTGCTGCGCGCGCTGCAGGGGCCGAAGGCGGGGCTGCCCGTCAGGTTCGACTATTTCGGCGGTCACCCCCGCGACGCGGTGGTGGCCGACACGATCCGCCGCACGATCGAAGAGACCCGCAAACGCTTCCCCGGCAAGCCCATGGACGCCTGGCGCACGCCGATCTTCTGGAAATATTTCACCGATCAGCCCGACGACCCGGCCCGCCCGTCGTACCCCGACGATGACGAGCGCGGCACCACGACCTGGGCTAGGCTCGGCCTCGGCCCGAAGATCGTGCCGCTCAACGGTGGCGAGGAATGGACCGGGCTGATGGAGCTCGGTTCATCCCCTCCGGTCCTCTATTCCATCACGGAGGCCGGCGGGGAGGATCAGTTCATCGATCCGGCGGGCCGGGGAACGGCGCATCTCACCGATCAGGTCATGATGCATGTCGAAGGCCGGTTCAAACCGATCGAGATGGACCCGGCCGCGATCCTGCGCGGCCGCACCTCGTCCGTCACGCTGACCTACCAGCGCTAGATGGAATGTCCGCCCTGACGTAGGCAGGCAGGGCCTCGCAACGACTGCATGCGGGTTCAGCGAAACGCCCGCCCGGAACGGGGGCTTCACGCGCCGGGCTGCCTCGCACGGGTAACCGCCTGAGACGAGGCCGGACGGAGCGCCATCCGGCCTCGCCCGCCTGCTCAGATCTGGACCTGGCCGCCATCGACGAACAGTTCGACGCCGTTGACGAAGCTGGCGTCATCGGAGGCCAGGAACAGCACCGTCTTCGCGATCTCCCCGGGCTGCCCCACGCGGCCGGCCGGAATCAGGCTGGCCAGATAGTCCTTGGTGCCCTGCGCCTGCGCGCCACCGCCGAACAGCTCGTCCAGGCCGGCCGTATCCGTGACGCCGGGGCTCACCGTGTTCACGCGGATGTGGCGATCCTTGAGATCGAGTATCCAGTTGCGCGCAAAGTTCCGCACCGCCGCCTTGGTCGCCGAATAGACGCTGAAGGCAGGCGTGCCGGAGACGCTGGTGGTCGATCCGGTCAGGATCACCGAGGCGCCGTCCTTCAGCAGCGGCAGCGCTTTCTGCACGGTGAAGAGCACACCCTTCACGTTGGTGTCGAAGATGCGCTGATAATGCTCCTCGGTGATCGCGCCGAGCGGAAGCATGTCGCCGCCGCCCGCATTGGCGAAAACCACGTCGATCTGGGCGTGTCGCTGCTGGACGGCATCGTAGAGCCGATCGATGTCGGCGAGATTGGCCATGTCGCCGCGCACGCCGGTGACCTTGCCGCCGATCTGCTTCACCGCAGCGTCCAGCGCCTCCTGTCGGCGTCCCGTGACGAACACCGAGGCCCCCTCGGCCGCGAACGCCTTGGCCGTGGCGAGGCCGATGCCGCTGGTTCCGCCGGTCACCACCACCACCTTGTTGTCGAACCTGTTGCCCATCGTCTGTCTCCTTCGAGTGGCCGGCGAAGCGCCGGTGCCCCCTCGTAGATGCAGCGAGAACGCTGATGCCTGTAGACGGCAATTATGGCACTTAGCGTTCCATTGGAGGAACGCTGATGAGGATCGACCTCAACGACTACGCCTATTTCGCGGAAGTGGTGGCGCATGGCGGCTTCGCGGCGGCGGGGCGGGCGCTGCGCGAGCCCAAGTCCAAGCTCAGCCGCCGTATCGCGGGGCTCGAGGAGAGGCTCGGCCTGCGCCTGATCGAGCGATCGAGCCGGCGGTTCCGCGTGACCGATACCGGTCAGGCCTTCTACGAGCGATGCCGGGCGATGCTGGCGGAGGCCGAGCAGGCCGAGGCGCTCGTGCTGCAGGCGCAGGCCGAACCGCACGGCCGCATCCGTTTCAGCTGCCCGACCGGTATGCTGGAACCGCTCTCCCGCCTTATCGCGTCCTTCCTCTCCCGTTATCCGAAGGTGCGGCTCCAGATCGTGGCGACCGATCGCGCGGTCGACCTGATCGAGGAGCGGATCGATCTCGCGCTCCGCGTTCGCACCAGCCTCACCAGCGACGCGGCGCTGACGATGCGGTCGCTCGGGACATCGACCCGGATCCTCGTCGCAAGCCCGCAGATCGCGAGCCAGGTGGCGAGCATCGAGCAACTGGCCTCCCTCCCCGCCCTCGCCACCAACGACGCGGCGGATGATCTCGAATGGCATCTCCAGACCGACGACGGCCGAGAGCACGTCGTCCGGATCGCGCCGCGTTTGGGGTGCGAAGACATGCCGACGGTGCGCGACGCGGCCATCGATGGGCTGGGTGTCGCGGTCTTGCCTGATCATGTCTGCATGGACGCCCTGGAAGCTGGGCGGCTGGTGCGCGTCCTGCCCGCCTGGCGTGGTGTGCAGGGGATCGTGCATCTGGTCTTCACCACCCGGCGGGGTCTGCCTCCGTCCGTTCGCGCGCTGATCGACCATCTGGCCGCGGGCTTCCCCCGCGACGTTCTTGGCAAAGGCCAACCCCGATAACGCCCGCGGTTTCACCGAAATGCTGTCGGCCTACGAATGGGACGGGTTGTCCGTCGTTTCTTCCAGATCCTGCTGAAGATGGCGGCTGTAGAGCCAGCCGATCCCGATCAGGCTGAAGCCGAGCGCCACGAAGGAGGCGATGCGGAGCAGCCCGCCCAGATCGGCCGCATCGATCAGAAAGACCTTGCCGACCGCCGCCAGCATCAGCAGCAGCGACCCGATCCTCCATTCGCGCCGGCGATGCCGGATGCCCCAGAGCAGGAAGCCGATCGCAAGCGCGATCGCGAGTGCAGACCGGAGCAGATCCTCCAGCCCGGCCACGCCCGCCCCGTCGAGGAAGGCGCCGTGGAAGAGCTGGCGCAGTTCCGAAAAGCCGAGCAGCAGGATCAACGCCATCCGCGCGATCGACAGCCCCGGGCCGACCCGCTCCGAAGCGATGGGCAGGACGCGCGGCGCACACGCCAGGCCAAGCAGCGGCAGCGCGTAGACGAGGATCACCCCGTTGAGCAGCGGCCACGCACCCACGCTCTGATCGGCCCAGAGCGGGTTGTGGAGCAGCAGCGAGTAAACCCACGCATGGGCCAGCGCCGCGACACCGAAGCCGATAGCGATGGCCCGGCGCGGCGACGACCCGCGCCGCATCCGCCAGGCGAGCATGCCCGTGCCGAGGAGCAGCGCGTCCCAGACGCTGCGCTCGACGAGCCCCCAGCGCACGAATGCATCGTGATCCGCGAGGTGAAAGACGTGCTTGTAGAAGATGTGGGTGGCGACGCCTCCGAGGATGGTGGCGACCACCGCACCGGCCGCGCGCGGCTCACGCCCGATGCGGGCGATCGTCAGCGAGGCGAAGAGGGCCACCGCCGGCAAGAGCAGGCGCAGCAGGGCCTCCTGCAACCCCGGAAGCTGCGCCATCAGCATGGGAATGCCGACGAGCGACGCCGACGCCGGCGCCGCCCATAGAGCGAGCGGCCACAAAGCCCAGGCGAGGACGAGCGCCGTCGCGACCGCCAAGGCCGGCAGCAGCCGGCCGGCATCCAGCGCCCGGCTCCAGCCGGCCAGCAGGATTGCGCCCAGCGCAGCGGCGAGCGGAAGCATATCGGCGGGCAGCAGTTGCGCCGCGGCGCCATAAGCACAGAGCATCGCCAGCCCCTGTGCGACCGCCGACACGACCAGCAGGCGCCCCCTCCAGGCGAAGACGCCCGTCAGGGCCGCCATCCCGGTCCAGCGCACGATCCCGAGGGGCGCGGAGCCCAATTCCGGGGTCATGCCGAACGCCCGCCGCATCTCGTCGGCCAGATGGTTGTCGAGCCCGAGAAGGAGGAGCGAACAACCGCCAAGCGCCCAGGCGCCCGGCTCGATTCGATCGTCCACGGCAGCATGGCCGAGCAGAAGAAGACCGACACCCGTCACCACGACCCACAGCGGAATGGCCCAAGCCGGCGATGCCAGGGCCCCCGCGCCGGCGATCAGCGCAGCCGCCGTCATCGCCAGGACGGCGAAGCGCGCATCCCCCCGCCGCCCCTCGACCGACCAGCCGAGACCGGCCGCACCGCCCGGCAGGGCAGCGCAGAGCAACGCGATGGCACCGAACAGCAGTCCCCTGCCGTCGTGCAGATGGTGGAAATGGAGCATCGCCAGCAGCAGGCACGCGCAGCCGGCCGCCGCGATCTGCCCGGCCTGGACGATCCGGTCGTCACCCCGCCAAAGCCGCGCGAGCGCGGGGCCGCCGTAGATCGCGGTGATCGCGATGATGACCGGCGCGAAGCCGCCGACAGCCGGCGCGGGCCAAGCGAGCAGCAGCCCGTAGGCGATGGCCATGCCGAGCGGCGGTAGCATCGCCAGTCGCTCGTCGCGCCAGCCGAGCCACACGATGCCGATCGAGACAAGGCCGAACAGCCCCCAGTTGAGCATGGCGAACCCGCCGGTCGCGACCAACGCCGCGATCTCCAAGGCCGCGACCAGGCCACTGGCGAGCTTCTGGAGGTGCGGATACGGCCCCTGCGCCGCGAGCAGCGGGAAGGCCATGCCGAGCGCGATCACATAAAGGCCGGTCGAAAGCGCCGCGATCCCGTGCAACGCGCCGCTCAGGATCAGCAGACCGCCCCAGCCGAGCCCGCCCGCCAGCGCGCCAAGGCCAAGCCAGGCCCAGCGCTGACGCCGCGACAGCGCGCACAGACCACCCGCGACGAGCGTCAGATAGGTCGCGAGAAGGGGGATGTCCGGCTCGCCGCTGCCGACCAGTGCGGGGGCCAGCAGGCCGCCGATCAAGCCCAGCAACGCGCTTGGCGCGCCGAAGCGCAAGGCGAGGCCCATCGCCCCCGCCGTCACCGCCGCCATGCCCAGGAAGGCCGCCAGCGGCGGCACCAGATGATACAGGTTCGCCGCGATCAGGATGCTGGCATAGAGGTCCGCGACCGCAGCGCCGGACAGCGCCTGCGCGACGCGCGGATCGCGCACCCGATCGGTGTTGCGATGAGCGAACTCCGCGCCGCCGATCAAGGCGATGCCGAAGAGCAGGCCGGCGATCACCCGCACGGCCGGCGGGAACAGACCGGCCTCGATCGAGAAGCGGACGATCAGCGTGCCGGCGATCGCCAGCGTGATGCCGCCGGCCCAGATCGGCAGTCGGCGGCCGAACAGATCCTCGAAGCTGATGCCCTTTCGCTCGGGTTTGGGCTCGAAGGCCTGCTCCGGCCCGGGCGCAGCCGGGGAAACCGGCTCCGCCCGGGCCAGCGGCTCCGTCAATGGAGCGGCCGGCCTTTCCGGCTCGACCGTGACCGGCACTGGCTCGACCACGGGCTGTGCCGGGCGGATGTCCACCGGCTCCTCCCTCGCCTCCCGTTCGCGCCACGAATCCCGCGGCAAAGCGCCCGCCTCCAATTGCAGGAGCCGATTCTCGATCGCTTCCAGTCGGCGCCAGAGCAGGAAGACCGCGATCATCAGGCCGATCAGCACCAAAGGCAGCATGGTCACGACTCCATCGGATGACACGCATGACCTACCCAGCAAATCAACACCGTTCAATAAAATTATTAGACAGTGTATATTTTTTGACGTACAGGTCCGCGCCATGGGACGTCGATCCGATCACAGCCGCGAGGAGCTGGCGCGACTGATCATCACCGAGGGGCACCGGCATATGGCGGAGGTGGGCTATGCCCGCTTTTCCGCACGGGAGGTCGCCAAGCGGATCGGTTATACGATCGGCACTCTCTACAACGTCTTCGGCAGCCACGACCGGCTGGTGCTGGCGATCAACACGCGCACCTTCCAGCTTTGGGCCGATCATTTGCGCCGTCTGCTGGCCGCCGCCGACGGGGATGCCATCCGCACGCTGGTCGAGGCCTATTTCAGCTTCGCCCGTGACAATCGCCACGCCTGGATGGCGATCTACGATCATCGCCTGCCGCCGGACGCGGTGATGCCTGACGAAGACGTCGCGCAACGCAGCGCGCTGACCGAGATCGTGATGCGCGAGGTCGCGGCCGTGTTGCCGGACCATGCCGCGTCCCAGGCGCCCAGGCTCGCGCGATCGCTCATCGCGACGGTGCACGGGCATTGCATCTTCGCCTTGAACGGCACCTTCGCTCTGATGGGTGAGGACCAGCCGTTCGAAACGGCGCTCGCCCGCGTGCGCGAGGCCATCGCGGCAGCCGCGGCGGCGCCTTGTTAACGCGTGGTGATTAGGGTCCGGACGAGCATGACGGGGAGGGACGTGGGCATGCGGAGTTGGTTCGAACGGCTGGAACGCGATCTCCAGTCACCGGTGGAGGTCCGCCGGTTCGGCAGCGGCTGGCTGTCCGGCTTCCTGGGGCTGGTGCTGGCGCTCGCCGGCCTGTGCCTGGTCGTCTCGTTGCGCTGGCCCGACTGGTTCTCGACGCCCGGACTTGCCATGGTGCGCAACTGGACCGGCTTTCGCCTCGTCATTCACTTCATCCTGATCGGCGCCTACGCGCTCGCCTTGCTCAGCCTGCTGTTGCGCCCGCGCAAGTTCATCGGGACGACGGCGCTGCTCATTGCCATGCTCGCCACGCTGCTCGGCGGCGCCGGCGTCCAGCCGCGTGAGACGCATGATTGGGGCATCTTCTTCGGCATCGATTTCTTTGCCGTGAACATGGTCGCCACCGGCCTGATGTTCGCGCCGATCGAGCGGCTCTTCCCGCATCGGGCCGACCAGCGCCTGTTCCGTACCGAGTGGCGCGAGGATCTGTTCTATTATCTGATCAGCTCTATGATGGTGCAGCTGATCACCTTTCTGGCGCTCGCCCCGTCAGCCTTCATCATGGCGAAGACAGGCAACCTCGCCGCCTTCCGCGCGGGCGTTGCGAGCCAGCCCTGGGCGCTGCAGTTCGTCGAGGTGATGCTCCTCACCGATTTCTGTCAGTATTGGTTCCACCGCGCCTTTCACCGCTTCCCCTTCCTCTGGGGTTTCCATGCGGTGCATCATTCTGCGAAATCGATGGACTGGCTGGCGGGATCGCGCATGCACTTCGTCGAGATCATCCTGCTGCGCGGGGTGACGTCCTTGCCGCTGCTGACCCTGGGTTTCGCCCCGTCGGTCATGCAAGCCTATATCGGCTTCGTCTACGTCTATGCCTCGCTGGTCCACGCCAATCTGCGCGGCAATTTCGATACCCTGGGCTATTTCCTGGTCACCCCGCGCTTCCACCATTGGCACCACGCCATCGAAGCCGAGGCGATCGACAAGAATTTCGCGGTGCACTTCCCCTTCCTCGATCGCCTGTTCGGCACCTACCTGTTTCCCAAGGGCGAGTGGCCGCGCGGCTATGGCGTGGAGGAGCGCGTGCCCCGTGGATATGGCCCGCAATTCCTCTATCCTTTCCAGCGTTCGAAACTGGCGAAGGATTAGGCGGGTCGCTGCGGACTTCGAACCGAAGCCGACGGCCGTCCGCTCCGCGGCGTCGCAGACCTCAGGCTATTGAACCCGCCAGACGAAATATGAGCGAGGTTGCGGGAATGGCGGCCATTGGCGCCTTCCTGAACGTCTCCTAGACCGCCGCTAGATGGAGGCCATCGTGAATTCGGCGGCTGAGGTGCCTCGAAAGCGGCCCGCTCGGCTTGTCAGTCGCCGGTAGCCGCCTACCTTCACCGACGAAGGAGAAGAATATGGCCAAGGTCTCGGTCCTCGATCTGGTTCGCGTCCGCGACAACGGAACGCCGCGCAGCGCACTTGAGGACAGCGGGGCGATGGCGCGCCATGCCGAAACGCTGGGCTTCGAACGCTTCTGGGTGGCGGAGCATCACAACATGCCCGGGATCGCCAGCGCGGCGACCTCGGTTGTGATTGGGTATCTCGCCGAGGCGACGAGCCGGATACGCATCGGCGCAGGCGGCATCATGCTCCCCAATCACGCGCCGATCGTCATCGCCGAGCAGTTCGGTACGCTTGCGCAGCTATACCCCGGTCGGATCGACCTCGGGCTCGGCCGGGCTCCGGGCACCGACCAGCCCACGATGCGGGCGCTGCGCCGCTCGCTGTCGAACAGCGACAATTTTCCCCAAGATGTGGTAGAGTTGCAGGCCTATTTCTCAGCCGACCAGCAGCCGGGGCAAATCCAGGCCGTGCCGGCGGCGGGCACCGAGGTCCCGCTCTGGATCCTGGGATCAAGCACCTACGGCGCGCAGCTGGCCGCCTATCTGGGCCTGCCCTATGGCTTCGCCTCGCACTTCGCGCCCGACATGCTGGCCGCCGCGCTCACTGCCTATCGCGCGCAATTCCAGCCATCGCCCCATTGTCCGCAGCCTTACGCGATGGTCGGCGTGAACATCGTCGCCGCGGACAGCGACGCGGAAGCGCGGCGGCTCGCGACGACCCAACAGATGTCCTTCACCAACATCTTCCGGGGCGCTCGGGGCCTCAGCCAACCTCCGATCGACGACATCGAGGATTATTGGTCGCCGGTCGAGAAGGTCCAGGCGCAGCGCATGCTGGCCCGGTCGATCGTCGGATCGGCCGAGACGGTCCGGGCAGGGATCCAGGCTCTCTTGGCGGAAACCTCAGCCGACGAACTCATGATCGTGTCTGACGTCTATGACCTCACCGCGCGCAAGCGGTCGCTCGAGATCATCGCGGAGAGTATGCGGGCGGCATGCGACGAGGTCATTGCCGCCTGACCTGTCAGGCGATCGCCTCGATCATCGCGATGATGTGCGCGCGTTGCTCTGCCTCTTTGGTGATCTCCAGCATCGACGTCAGGCTTGCCCGGGCATCTCCGCGATGTCCGGCCGCAAGCTGAAGGCGGGCCAGGTCCCACCAGCCCTTGCCCTCCCCGGGCGCGACGACAGTCATCCTCTCGTAGAGCGTCATGGCCCGGCCGGAGTCGCTTGCCTGCTCGGCACGTGACGCCTGGTTGAGGAGCAGGCGGGTCAGAGTCATGCGATTGGTCATCGCGGAGAGATGTAGCTCGTCGGGGAAACCCGTCGGCCCCGTCGCATGGGCGATCAGCGCCAGCAGCCCGTCCGGATTCAGCAAACGCCCGCCGGAGAAAGGATCTATGATCGCCGGAATTTCGCCGGCCGCCAGGCTCACCACGACGTGCCCGGGCGTGTTGAGCGCATCCGCCTGCCAACCCAGCCGGCGGGCGAGGCCCACGTAGAGGATGGAGAGGCTGACCGGCAGGCCCTTCCTTCGATCTATCACCCGGATCATGTCGGCGTTGAGCGGTGCGTCGTAGCTCGCCCGATCGCCCGTGAAGCCATATTCCACGCCGATCACCTGCGCGAGCGCCCTGCCCTGTTCGACGCCGTCGAGGGCATCGCCGGCGACAGAGGCGAGCTTCTCCTCCATGTCGGCCAGAAGCGAAAGATAAGGATCGAGATTGATGCCTTCGTGATCGAGCGCGCTCAGCGCCAGCGCGGCCACCTCGATCTGGATTTCCTCGTCGTCGAGAAGCCCCAGATGCGTGATCGGATCGTTCACGCCGCCCACGTCGCCACATCCTCTTCCATGCCGATCAGGGCGAGACCATGCGCGATCGAGGTGAGCTCGCCGCCGGCCTCGATCCTGTCCTCGCCGAAGCGATCCGTGAAGATCCGCCGGATGCGCGGCACCAGCGAGGTGCCGCCGGTCAGGAACACGCGATCGATCGCATCCGGTTCGACGCCCGCCTGGGCGAGCGCCTTGTCGACAGCCAACTCCATCATCGCCACATCGTCCCCGATCCAGCTTTCGAACGCACCGCGCGTCACCTCGGTCTCGATACTGATGCCGCCGCCTTCGAAATCGAAGCGTGCCGTCTCCTCGGTCGACAAGGCGCGTTTCGCGCGGCCGACCGCCTCGTAGAGCGGATAGCCGAGCTCATGCTCGATCACCGCGATCATGCGGCCGATCGCCTCGCCATCGACCGCCGCCCTGCGCAGCCGGTGGAGCTCCGCCAGCGTCTTCGGATTGCGCATCAGCGCGAGCCGCGACCAGTCGGCGAAATCGGTGAACCAGCTGCGCGGGATTTCCAGCAGCTTGTCGAAAGATCGGTATTCGCCGCCCTTGCCGAGCATCGGCAGCACAAGCCGATCGAGGATCCGGTAGTCGAGCCGATCGCCAGCAATGCCAACACCCGCATGGCCGAGTGGCCGGCAGCGTGGCTCCTCACCGGCGCGGGCGATGCGGACCACCGAGAAATCGCTGGTGCCTCCCCCGAAATCGGCGACCAGCACGGTGGCCGGGTCGGCGAGCCGGGCTGCGAAGCTGTAGGCTGCGCCCAGCGGCTCGTAGACATAGTGAATTTCGGGGCAGAAGCCGCCGAACATGGCGTCGTAGCGTTCCCGCGCCAGCGCCGGATCGGGCCTGCCGGCATATTCGACCGGGCGGCCGACGACGATCCGCTGCGGCCGCTCGTCGAGCCGGCCGCCGGCATGGGCGACCATGCGATCGAGGAACAGGCGACCGAGATCCTCGAAGCGGAAGCGTTTCTCGAACACGCTCGCCGTCTCGAAGCTGCGGCTCGCCGCCACGGTCTTGAACGACTGCAGAAACCGGCTGTCCTCGGGATATTCGAGATATTCCGAGATCGCCCATGGCCCTGCTTCGGACGCGAGGCCGCCCTTTACCCCCTCCTCGTGCCAGAAGCAGAGCGCCGAGCGGAAGACCGCATCAAACCCGTGAGGCCCGGCGAAACCGATCATCTCCGAACCGTCGCCGGTGCCGAGCGCCACGACGCTGTTGGTGGTCCCGAAATCGAGACCGATCGACCGGCGTGTCACGGGCATGGCTCCTCGAAAGGCGAGCGGCGCGCTCTGCCGGGCTTCATCGAGATGTGCAACGGGGTTGGTGCCTTCGTAGCAGACGATTGCGCAAGGCCGACGCTGTCTCCAGGACGATGTTAGCTTCAAGCTACGATCAATGTGCCGCGGCACAAACGCAGGATCAGACCGTCAGCAATTGGTCACCGCCCCGACGCCATTCTACGACCGCTTTTGGGCGCCTTCCCGATGGGCGGCTCCGCCCGTATCGTCGAACCAAGCCGCGCGAGCCGCGATGGTCCGACCGGCCAATTTATTCGCGCTAGATGGTCTTGCCCGCGACGACTGGCGCCGCTGGCTCGATCCGGACACTCCACCGGCCGACGTCCTGCACCTTTCCCCGGCGGGAACTCCGCAGGTCACCCAGGTTCGTTGATCAAAGCCAGCGCGCGGCCGCCTGGTCAGAGTCGTCCGGCTGGCTGTTGAAGGCAATCCGCGATTCCGGTGCCTGCCGGTGCAGGACGTTGATCAGCACCTCGAACTGCCTCGCCATCGGCGGCAGCGTGCGCAGTCCGGCACCCACGACGATCACGTCATAGGTCGCCTGCGCGAGC
>Ga0105240_10003722_pt1 | contig 23559 bp, 20 predicted proteins | sample KBSC54metaG_FD_80426 | JGI IMG/M metagenome (GOLD analysis project Ga0105240, IMG submission 80426) | Corn rhizosphere microbial communities from Kellogg Biological Station, Michigan, USA - KBS C5-4 metaG | ecosystem: Host-associated > Plants > Roots > Rhizosphere > Soil | place: Michigan, USA...
CCGATGGGCGCGATCCAGCCGGCGGTTTGAAAGGTCGGCAGCATGCCGACGGCGGCGGTGGCTCCGCCCATGATGGAAAGCGTGAAGATGAATGCGATGCGCCGGCCAAAAAGGTCGCCAATACAGCCAAAGAAGAGAGCGCCAAACGGACGGACGAGAAAGCCTGCCGCAAAGGTGGCGAGATAGGCGATGAGGGCGAAGGTCTGATTTTCAGGCGGGTAGAACTTGACGGAGAGGACGGAGGTCAGCGCACCGAAGATGTAGAAGTCGTACCACTCAATCAGGGTTCCTGTTGCGGAACCGAGTACGACGCGGACAAGAGATGCGGTGGTGCAGGGACCGACTGAGGGCTGGGAAGACACTTGCTGATCGACCTCGTATGAAGTCCCATCCATCAGCAGGGGCACAGCGGGGACTGCGGTTTCACTGTGCGGGTGCCCGGATGTGGTCGTCAAGGGAATTCGGTACCGGACGCCTGCCCCACTGAACGAGGGCTTGGCGAGGGTTAGCTCAGCACGCGCGAGATGTAGAACCCGAACAGCACCAGAATCCCGACGATCATCCACACAGCCACCTGCAAGCGGGTGAGGAACACCGGCCTCGCATTGCCGATGCGCGGCACCATAGGCGCTGCAAACAACAGTCCGCAGAGCACTCCGCCCAGATGCGCGGAGTTGTCGATGCTGATGCCCGTGCGCGACGAGACCACGTCGAGGCTGATTGTCAGCCCGATGACCAGGTTGATGGCCGCGAAGTAGATCACCGATTTGCGCAATCTCTTCAGTTCATCCGGCGGCACGGGAAGCCGCGGCGATTTCAGAAGCACAATCAGTGCTCCAGCAATTCCAAACACCGCACCCGAAGCGCCTGCTCCGGGCGGAAAGTACTGGGCCGCGTCGATCCCCGCAGGAAGCTGCGGCAGAATCGCCGCGATGTGCCGTCCATTCCAGAGCACAGACAGCAGGTTCCCTGCCGCGCCTGTCAGCACATACACGGCAACAACGCCGAAGGAGCCCATCAGCGGCTCGGCCAGCAATCCCAGGTTCCAGAGGCACCACATGTTGGTAGCGAGATGAACGATGCCAACGTGAACAAACATAGCCGTCACGACGCGCCACCACTCACCGTGCACCAGCACCGATCCGGCGTTATTAGCTCCAAATTGCATCAGTTGCTCGGGTGAAGGACTCAACCCGCTCACATGCTTGAGCAGCATCAGCACAAAGACCGCGATATTGATCCCCACCAGCACGTACGTGGCCGGAGCAGTAGCCCAGAACGACCTGCGTCTTCGCACAACGGGCTGCGGCGTCGGGATGTACTCCGGATTTGGCCGCAGAATCTCGGGCTCAGGCCCGGACTCGCCATATCCAGATACCGGTGGAACGCTGCTCATACTGCAACTTTAATTCATTTGCAGTCTTCAAACGACGGGCACGCATCAGCGCAGCAACGGTGCAAATCGCCGCACAAATCGAGTCATTCCGACGATGTAGCCTATTCTTTGGACCGCAGTTCTATTGTCAAAGGGATGCTTCATTCCTGCGAAGTATGGGTGGCAACGAACATCCCAGACCAACACACACCAAACCAAGTGATTTTCGCTTCAGCGAATTGAATGGATTCGGCGAATCGCCGAAAAAACACGAAGGAGCTAATTCCGTGAGTGCATCTTCCGCCGCAGGCCTCAAACCGATACGCCGCGCACTGCTCAGCGTGACAGACAAGACCGGCCTCGTTGATTTTGCGAAGGCGCTCGCCTCTCATGGCGTCGATTTGATCTCAACCGGCGGTACGGCACGCGCTCTTCGGGAGGCGGGCCTCACGGTGAAGGACATCAGCGATCTCACCGGCTTCCCAGAGATGCTCGACGGCCGCGTCAAGACGCTGCACCCGCGCGTTCACGGGGGCCTGCTCTACATCCGCGGCAATGAGGAGCATGAAGCAGCGGTAGCGGCTCACGAAATCCAGCCGATCGACATGGTGGTCGTCAATCTCTATGCGTTCGAGAAGACCGCAGCCCAGCCTGGTGTCGCGTTCGGCCACCTGATTGAGAACATCGATATTGGCGGTCCCTCGATGGTTCGCTCGGCGGCCAAAAACTTCGAAGATGTTGCGATTGTGACGCGCGTCTCCGACTACCCTGCCCTCACCGACGAACTGAAATCGAGCAAGGGCGCTTTGAGCCGCGACACACGCTGGCGTCTTGCGAGGCAGGCGTTTGCCACTACCTCGGCCTACGATTCAGCAATCGCCAACACGCTGGACAAAGTCGGTGAAGCACCCGAACCCGCTCAGCCCTTCGCATCGGAGGAGCAGTTGGCTGCACCGCAGGCGTTTCCGTCGACGCTTAGAATCAACATGCCGCTGGCGCAGTCGCTCCGTTATGGCGAGAATCCTCACCAGCGGGCGGCGCTTTACTCCGATGGCTCCGGCCTGGGCATCGCCGGCGCGACGCAGCTTCAGGGCAAAGAGCTCAGCTATAACAACCTCGTCGATCTCGATGCTTGCTGGGAACTGGCGCAGGAGTTCGACACGCCCGCCGTCATCATCGTGAAGCACACCAACCCGTGCGGAGGCGCGACCGGCAGCACAGTGCTCGAGGCGTATCAGAAAGCTCTCGCCTGCGATCCCATATCGGCCTTTGGCGGAGTCATTGGGATCAATCGTCCCGTCGACCCCGAAGCTGCTGGCGAAATCGCCAAACTATTCGTCGAAGCGATTGCCGCTCCGTCGTTCACCCCCCAAGCAAGGGAGCGCTTCGCGGCGAAGAAGAACCTCCGGCTGGTCGAGGTTCGGCCCGCTCCGCAGAAGCCCGTCGTCAAGAACGTGTCTGGCGGTCTGCTGCTGCAGGACGCGGATACCGGCCGGGTCACGGAGGACGAGCTCAAGGTGGTCACCTGGCGTCCGCCCTCTCCCGAAGAGCTGCGCGCCCTGATCTTCGCCTGGCGGGTCTGCAAGCACGTCAAGTCGAACGCAATTGTCTATGCGCGCGATGGCCAGACCGTGGGCATCGGCGCCGGGCAGATGAGCCGGGTGGATGCTGCAAAGTTCGGAGCGCAAAAGGCGGTCCTCTCGCTTCAGGGCACCGTGGCCGCATCGGATGCCTTCTTCCCCTTCCCCGATGGGCTGGAGGCCGTTGCCGCAGCCGGCGCAACTGCCGTCATCCAGCCGGGCGGCTCCGTGAAGGACGAAGACGTGATCGCCGCAGCCGATCGCCTGGGGCTGGCGATGGTGTTTACGGGAATCCGGCACTTCCGCCACTAGAGCCGTGAGCTTGGCGCCTCAGCAGAAGTTGTTGAAAGCGCCCGCTCAACGATGTTGTCCACCGTGCACCTTCTATTACCTGCACCGGCTCAAAACGCTTGACACCCCTGCCGCTTTGCGACTAAACCCGGGTAAAATCGTCTCTAAGATCAGGCAGGCTGCGCCCGCGCACCGTCCGCATCAAAGCTTTCAACCGGGCTGGCGAGAGAAGATCGAGTTCGTTACGGACGAAGGCCGTTGGATCCCCGAGGATCATGAGAATAAAGACATTAGCATCATCGTTGTGGTTGTCCTTTGCCGCCTCACTCTTTGCGGCGCCGGCTCTGTGCGCACAGCAGCAGAGCGCTCCGGCTACCCCCTCGACGGCTCCGCCGGCCAGTTCCTCCGCCGCAGTCGCTCCAAAAACCATTCCGGCGAGCCCAAACTCGGCGACAGCCGACCCCGCTCGCGCCCAGTCGTACTATCACGCCGCGCTCGCTGAAATCTATGAAGAGCAGGCGATTGCGACGGGCCGTCCGGAGTTCATGCGCCATGCTGTCGAGGAGTACAAGACGGCGCTCAGCGCCGACCCGAACTCGCCGCAACTCAACGACGAACTGGCTGATCTTTACTTCCGCACCGGGCAGGTTCGCGAGGCAGAAGCGACGGCGCGCGGCTTGCTGAAGACTTCACCGAACGACATCGACGCTCACCGCCTGCTCGGCCGCCTTTATCTGCGCCAGCTCAGCGAAGCCCAGAACGCCGTCTCCTCTTCATCGCCAACCGGCAACACGCTGGACCAGGCGATTGGCGAATTCCAGAAGATTGTCACCCTCGATCCGAAGAGTGTTGAAGACCGCATGGTGCTGGGCCAGCTCTTCACGGTTAAGCACCAGAACGACAAGGCCGAGGAGCAGTTCAAAGCCGCTCACGACATTGATCCTGATTCGGAAGAAGTTGTCCTCAACCTCTCGCGACTCTACGCCGAGAACGGCGACCTCGCGCATGCCGCCAAGGTGATTGAAAATGTCGCGGAAGGCGAACGGACCCCCAAGATGGAGTTCGCTCTCGGCGCTGTCTATGACCAGCTCAAGCGCCCCAAGGATGCCGTCGCCGCCTACAAGCGCGCTGCCGACATGGATCCTGAAGATGCGCGCACGCTCGGCGCTCTGGCCCAGGCCCTTCTCAATGACAACCAGCTCGACGAGGCCCTGAAGGTTTACAAGCAGATCGCTGCGGCCGATCCGGAGGACGCCAGCACGCTCGTCCACATGAGTGAGATTCTTCGGCGGCAGGGCAAGTACGAGGAGGCCCTCACCACCGTTAAGAAAGCGATGAAGAAAGACCCTGATTCACTCGAGGCCGGATACAACGAAGGGCTGCTGCTCGACGTGCTCGGTCGTTACGACGAGTCCGCCCAGGTGTACGAGCACATGGTCGATTTGACCTCGCACGCCAACGGCGCTTACACCTCCGACGAGAAGAACAATCGCGCCATTTTCCTCGAGCGGCTTGGCTCCGTGTACCACGAGCAGAACAAAGTGGATGAAGCCATCGCAACGTATCAGAAGCTCATCGACCTGGGAGGCGATAGCGCTCTCCGCGGCTATCAGAGCGAAGTGGACGTTTACCGCGACGCGCGTCAGTACGACAAAGCCATCTCCATCTCGCGCAAGGCCGTCGAAGCCGATCCGAAAAACCGCGACCTCAAGCTGATGCTAGCCGGCGAACTCGTCGACGAGGGCAAGGACGAGGAAGGCATCACCATGGCTAAGGGCATGCTCACGAATTCCGACAAGGATCGTGAAGTATGGATCGCGCTCGGCCAGATCTACACAAGGCTTCGCCGCTGGAAAGAGGCCGAAGACGCGCTGAACAAGGCCACTTCGCTCACCAGCAAGAAGGAAGACAATCTTTATCTCTTCTTTCTGAAGGGCAGCCTTGCCGAGCGGCAGAAGCACTATGAGCCCGCCGAGCAGTTCTTCCGCCAGGCGCTGCAGATTGATCCAAACAACTCGATGGTGCTGAACTACCTGGGGTACATGCTCGCGGACAAGGGCTCGCGGCTCACCGAAGCCCTGAAGATGATCCGCAAGGCAGTCGAAAGCGAGCCCATGAACGGCGCGTACCTCGACTCGCTTGGCTGGGCCTATTTCAAAATGGGGCAATACGAGCTCGCGGAAACCAACCTCCGTCAGGCTGTTGAACGCAGCCAGACTGACCCCACGGTTCACGACCACCTCGGCGACCTCTACGAAAAGACCGGTCGCATCCGGCTGGCTGCGGCACAGTGGGAGATTTCAGTGAACGAATTCTCCAAGTCCGCCTCCGCCGACATCGAGCCCTCGGAAGTGGCGAAGGTACAGAAGAAGCTCGACACCGCTCGCGTTCGCCTTGCAAAACAGGACAATGCCACAGGCACAAACAAGCCGGAATAGGCTTTAAGCGCACATACACGAAGGGCGGCCATCACTGGTCGCCCTTCGTGTTTACCGTCGTTGGCTGAGGAATGCCGGCACGCACTATGCTACGCGAGCAAAGTGGGCCGTTTCGCTGGTGGGCAATGTTTCAGCCGTTGGCGGGACCGTCTTGTGATGCAGTGAGCGCTTCACAATGAAAACTTCGTCGAGATAAAGCCGGGCATTTCCATCGATATCGAGAAAACCAATATTGTTCTCACGACAAAGTGTCTGCGCCTCAGCTGAAATTGCGGGAGCAATCAGAATAGGAGTTACCACCACGCCGCGCTCCTTCTCCACCTCTTGCAGTTCACGCACCGCGCGCTTCAGATGCGGCAGGTCGGAGGCACTCACGACTTTGCATGCCAGCAGATGCGTGTGACCGTAGATCTCAATGTGACCGAGAATCGTCTTCTCGCCACGATGCCCATGCCGGTCCACGCAGATCTGCTTCACCTTGATGACTGAGATCTGCCGCAACGTCTCGCGCAGCGCCTCGATCGCTTCAGTTTCAGGATGCCTGTGCATGGACACCACCTCTCTCTGGCACATCCCCAGGTGATAAGGCAACGGAAGGGCGGCCTTCGCCGCACAAATGAGAAACGCCGCCGACTCTCGCAACACCGCAATCCCGTTCTCCGGGATTCGCACCTAAGCCGCGGTTATGGTTTCCATGCCGGCAAACGGGTCCTGATTCGAAACCTCAGGACGCAAGCGAAATACGCTTCCGCCCGCCGGCGTCATGGCCAGCTTCACCTGCTTGTGTTCACCGGTCCGGCGAACAACCTTGAAGTCAAGCCACTCGCAAAGTCGTGAGTCGTGAATCTCCGGCTGGCCCTTCCAGAACTCCGGAGACAATCCGCATCGAATCTGCAAATGATCCAGTTGCAGTTCAATTACGCGAATTCCCTTGGGAAAGTAGCGGCGCACATTTCTCGCGCCGACGTGTAGTCCGGTGACTTCGCCACCTCTGAGCTGCGTTCTAACGACCATCGCTCGCACCGGGCTTTCCTGAATTCAGCCGTCGAGTCGACTCGGGCGTCAACTTCTCACAATCTACAGCTCGGCTCTCCAACCGCTGGAACAGCCCCAATGCTGCATATGTTGTACCCGTTTTTGCACAGCGTCAAGTGGCGCGTGACAGAGGAGTTGAGGAAATAGGTGGAACATCGTTTTAACAATGGAGTTATATCACTGAAAGAAATACGACGATCGCTATGCTTCAAGAACAAACAGAAACGGCAGCTTCGATGTTCTGAAAGCTGCCGCACTTTGGAGTTTGAAGATCCAAATTCGACTTAGCGAGGGATAAGCTCGAGAGTTAGCTCTCGCGATAACTACTGATGCGCCTGCGCCGATTCAATAAACGAATCCACGTTGCGCTTATCTACCAGCGAGGTGCCCGTGTCGATGAAGACCGGGAACGGCGAGAATGCATCCTGGCTGTAGTCCTTTGAAAGCGACGACGGCGGATTGTGGAAGATGCCATCCAGTTGCTTCAATCCGACATAACCCATCGTGAAGGGCTTCTGCGCTACGGTGGCGTTGATCGATCCGCCTTTGATGCCGTCGAGCGTGTCCTGGTTCACATCCCACGCCACCACCATGCGGTCAGTCCCGTTTGCGCGCTTCACCGCATCCGACACCATTTTGCCCGAGGCCGACTCGAGACAAACAAATGCGCTGACTTTCTTCGGTCCGGTCTGCGCAAGCAGCTCCTGCGTCTTGTCAAAGGCTGCGCGCGCATCGCTCTTGATGTCGATCACGTCCGCAATATGAATGTTGGGCCGGCTTTCCAGCACGTCTTTGAACCCCTTCAGACGGTCTTCCATGTTCGGCTGCCCTGACAGCGTAAAGAACACCACGTTCCCCGAACCGCCAAGCTGCTCCACAATCCGGTGACCGCCCATGCGGCCTGCCTCGATGTTGTTCGTTCCGATGAAGAAGAGCCTCTTCGTCCCCGGCGCGTCCGAGTCCACGGTGACCACCGGAACACCCGCCGCGATAGCAGAATCGATCTCCGACCCGAGCACGGATGCATCCGCAACCGAGATCAGAATTCCTGCCGGCTTTGCAGCCACGGCCTTCTGCAGCTCGGCCAGCTCAGCCTGCGGATCATAATTCTCCGGGCCCGCCACCTTCGCCGTCACCATGTATTGCGCCGCAGCCTGGTTGAATCCTTTCGCAACCGTTTGCCAGTAGGGCAGCGACATGTTCACGCCCACAAGGTAGAACACCTCTTTTTTCGAATGCCTCTCGCAGCCTGTCGTGAATGCGACCCCGATGAGCAACAGTGCCACAACAACAGATTTCATCGTCTTCATTCTTGCCTCCGGTCCGAACGTGAAAGGTCTTTCGCAAATGCGCGCCGAAATTCAACGCAGAGTCCGCGCACATGATAAAAACGGCAGGATGGTACTCCCGGACGCGGGGAATTGTCCATTCTGTCGCACCAAGAATTTATAGCACCTCGCACCGACCACATTCGTGATTCCGAACACCTTCACTGAACCAATATCAACAAATGCTGCGCGGCTCTTCGCGTGCGCTCTGGCGTTCCACTGCGTTATAACCAGACCTGAGAGACCCGACACTCAGGATGAGCAAACCCACCAATCAGAGTTTCCTTCTTCCTCCCGCGATTGCTGTGGAAGGCGAGGGTGAGCTCAGTTCCCGGCAGTATCCGGAGCCGGACCATCCCTATCGGTCCTCCTTCGCACGCGATCGGGCCCGCATTTTGCACGCACGCTCGTTCCGCCGCCTGGCCGGGAAGACCCAGGTCTTCTCGCGTCTTGCGGGCGATCTGCCCGGCGATCACTTCCGCAGCCGGCTGACCCACACGCTCGAAGTCGCACAGATCTCGCGCACCATCGCCAACGCTCTAGGCCTCAACGCAGAACTCGCCGAAGCGCTTGCCCTGGCTCACGACATCGGCCATCCGCCCTTTGGCCATGCAGGCGAGAAGGCGCTCGACGAAGCCCTCCATGAGCACGGGCTTCACTTTGACCACAATCTGCACGCTCTGCGCATCGTCACCTGGTTCGAAGAGCGTTATCCAGCATTCCGCGGCCTCAATCTCACGCTAGCGATGCGCGAGGGTATCATCAAGCACTCGCGCGACTACACCAGCGCCACGCAGCCTGAACTCGCTGCCTACTTCCTCGACCTGAGACCGCCCCTCGAGGCGCAACTGATCGACATTGCCGACGAGATCGCCTACCTGACCGCCGACTTTGACGATGGCCTCGACTCCGGCATCCTCAAAGTCGACGACGTATGCAAGCACGTCCCGCTCTTCCGCCAATTTCACAACGAGGTCGCAAACGAATACTCGAACGCGCCCGCAAAGCAGGCCGTCTATGAGTCTCTGAATCGTATCCTCAATGCGCTCGTCACCGATCTAATTGAAGAGGTTCATCGCCGTGTTCGCGACCACGGGGCAACAACACTCGCGGATGTCCGGCGCGCTCCTGGCCGGGTCGCCTCACTCAGCCCCGCCATGGAAGCCGAACGCGCCACCGCGAAGGGCTATCTGTACGCCAACTTCTACAACTCAGCCGGAATGGAGGAAGAACACGATCGCGCCGCCCGCGTTGTGACGGAGATCTTCTCCGTCCTCATGGACGCTCCCAGCCTGCTTCCTGCCGACCACCAGGCTCAGATTCCGAGTGAAGGGCTCGCGCGAACGGTTGCTGACTACATTGCAGGCATGACCGATAGCTACATCGAACAGCTCTGGCTTCGGCACTCCCGGCAGTAGCTCGTCACAAGCAGATGTGTCTGCGCCGCCTGGCACGATGCCGTTGAACTATGATTGCCTGCAAGATTCCGGGCTCTATGTGCAAGCCACTTCTGGTTCTGGTCTTCGCCGCGTCTGTTCTGCCTCGAGCATCTGCGCAGAACCCGTCTGCCGGCGAAAACTCCTCATCTCGCGAAGCGACTCTCGATCTTCAAGCACCGACTCTGCGCATCACCACGCGCGAGGTGCTCGTCGACGTGATTGCGCTCGATCGCCGCAACCAGCCAGTCCTGGATCTCAAAGCAGACGAGTTGCAGGTTTCCGCGGCAGTAGAGGAGCCGGAGTCAAAGAAGAAGCGCAATAAGCATTCGCATGACCCCGTCGTGCCTGCTTCCATCGAGCCCATCACTCATCTGTCGATCTTCGACCCGAATAGCCCGACCGCGTCGGCAGCCGATTCGCCAACGGGATTCCGCATTCTTGCAAGCTGCCTCGAGCGCTCTACGACTCACTACCTGCTCGCGTTCCATCCCGGAACCAATGGCTGGACAAGCGGCTTCCATCGCATTAGCATCACTACCACTCGCCCCGGGACGAAGCTTTTCTATCGTCACCAGTACTATGTGGGACTGGCCTCACCCGCTCCGGCAGTGACGAAACTCAAGCCCAATAAGATCGAACAGATCCTCCAACAATCCGCCTGCTACTACCCTGTCGATCCGCTGTCAATCGCGCTCCACGGACGTCTCATCGACGCAGGACGCACGGACGTCGCCCGCTATCTTGTGTCGGTGGATGCCAGTTCGCTTTCCTTCCTCACGATGGAAAGCAACTCCGGCGCACGGGAACTCGCCGGATTCGACCGCCACATCGAACTCGACTATGGCACCTGCAACTTCGACGCGAACGGAAAGCCGATCAGCTATTTTCATGCGCCACTCGAGAAGGTGCTGAACTCGGCCGATTATGCGCGCGCTCTGGATCGCGGATTTCCGCACATCCTCGAATTCCCTGCTTCTGGCAACATTGCGCTCACGCGCATTGTTCTACGTGATCGGGCTACCGGCAACCTTGGAGCAGCGGATGTAACCCTTAAGCAGGCCGCCCATGCGCCACAAGCCCAGGATGCATTGTCGGCTGCCACGCAGACGGAAAACGATCTGAAAGCATACGAAGATCTTTTGAGCTCCGGGCCTGAGCGCAATGGCAACAAGCAGCCTCGCGCATGGTTACGGCCCTCGCCCGGGCCAATCGGCTCGTTCGGCTCGATTGTTCCCGCACCGCACTCGTTCTGCGGCGATGTCTATGAACTGCCCGGAACGTCAGATCAATTACCGGATTTTCGCGAACTCGATCCGATTGGCTCGGTGTACACTTCATCGCTCGATGTACCCAATCAGTTCTTCGCCAACACTTCTGGCATTCCGGGCGTGACTCCCCGGACGAACCTCTTCGGCATCGATTATCACGCCGCTTTCTGGGCAGGCACTCCCGGCGAATACCGCTTTCGCTTAGCCGCGGATGATGGCGGCATCCTTCATATCGACGACAAAGAGATCATCAACCTCGATGGCTTGCATTCAGTCGATTCTGCGTCCGCGCGCGTACAGCTTGACTCCGGGCTTCACAGCATCCATGTGCCTTACTATCAGGGCGCGGTCACGTCGGTGGCTCTGGAACTTTGGGTCAAACCGCCCGGCGCAACCAAGTGGGCGATCTTTGACCTGAACAATTTCCAACCACCGGCTTCAGAGGGGACCGGCAAGTGAGCTTCGTCCGCTTCATAACATTTCACTTTGCAATGGTTGACACACGCCGTCTTACGTTGATATCAACTAATCTGCTTTTCGGATAGTGTTCAGAGCAGCGCAAACAAGCAGAAAAAGGAGTACCGCTATGTTCTCCCCAAAAGGAAAGTTCGCCTGGTACGAACTGATGACCAGCGATCCCAAAGCCGCAGGCAAGTTCTATTCCGATGTCGTGGGCTGGACCACGTGCGAAATGCCCAGCCCCGGCGGGTCAACGTACACCACATTCAACCTCGGAGACGTAGGCATGGCCGGCATGCTGACCATACCGGGCCACGTCGCATGGGTCGGCTACATTGCCGTGGACGACGTCGATGCGCATATCGAGAAGATCGTCGAGGCCGGCGGCAAGCTCTGGAAGCCGGCCACCGACATTCCCGGAATGCTTCGGTTCGCCGTGATGTCTGACCCGCAGGGCGCGGCGATCATTGTTTTCACCGCCGACCCGGCCATGCCCAGCCCGAAGCGCCCAGAGCCGCCAGCGACCGGCACCATCGGATGGCACGAGCTCTACACCACCGACGTCGAAGCTGGTTTCGACTTCTACAACAAGCTCTTCGGCTGGACCAAGCTCACGGACATGGACATGGGGTCGGCGGGAGTCTACCGGCTTTTCGACGAGGGCGACCACAAGGAGATGGGCGACGGCGGCATGATGACCAAAGCCCCGCACATCCCTGTCTCCTGCTGGAACTTCTACTTTATGGTGGATTCCATCAAGGCAGCGGTCGAACGCGTGAATGCCGGCGGAGGAAAGGTGCTGAATGGCCCGATGCAAGTCCCCGGCGGCGGCTGGATCATCAACGGCCAAGACCCGCAGGGCGCCATGTTCTCGCTGCTCAGCAGCAAGGAATAGCGATGCAGTTTCTACTCCCCGGCCGTACTCGCCGGGGGAGTAGTTGTAGGGTTCCTTGTCCCCACGTCCTTATGGACTTGCTTTACTGAACGGTTCCCTGCGGCCTCAGCCTGCGCAGGTCGATCGCGCATTCGACCGCATTCTGGGCCTGCAGCCTCAGGTTGTCTGACGCAGCCCACAACCACAGACGTGTCGACTCGTTCGCATTCCGCGCGCCCGGCTCGAGCCGCAAGCGGACAAGTACGTCGTTTTGTCCGGTTGCGGAAAGGTTTGAAGGCGAGTCCGTCTCCTCGAGCACAAGGTCTACGTGCTCGCCGCCGAGCACCTCCTCGAGCGCTGCGAGGTCCACCGCCCGCTCCAGTTCAACGAAGATCGAGAACGTATGCCCATGAAATACCGGCGCGCTGATTGTCTGCAGCGCGAGCGACGGTAGTCTTCGTCCCGCCAGCGCGTTGTACTGTCGCCGGATGCGCGCGTCGACTTGACCGAGACTCACCTTCGAACTCTCCCCGAATCCGCTCAGCAGGTTATAAGCGGTCTGCGCATCGAAGGCTGCCTTCGGCAGCGATTGAAAGCTGAGCAGGTTCACGGTCTGCTGATGTAGTTCGTCCATCGCCGCGCGACCAAATTCGCTTGCGGGCAGCAGCACTGTAGCCGCTGCCTGGCGGACCGGAGCAGCCTGCTGCACGCGCTCCATCAGCAACCCAAGCGCCAGCGCTGCCGGATTGGCCGGCACCACTGCCGGTGTAAACAGGTCCGCTGTCACGTCCTGCGCAGCCACCCACGGCGAACGCACCAACACGCCGGTCTCTGCATCCAGGGCTCCGGAAAGATCCAGAACGGTCGATCCCGCGCGCAGCGCCTCACGCCAGTACTTTTGCGTCAGCTTCTCCGGCCCGCAGAAGAAGCTGAAATCCATATGCTCGAAAGCATCCGGCCCGATCGACTGCACAAACGTGATCTCATCACCCACCTGGTCCAATTGCCCCAAGCCTTCATCTTCGTCGAACAGTGACACGTCACCAGCCGCCAGCGACGACTCAGCAATGGCATCCTTCAGCTCTTTGCCCAGCAGCGTCGATGCACCAACAATCGCAATCTTGTACACAAGTTTCCTTTTTCTATGTTGAGCGCCAGCCCAGATCGCTCTAGATTCGCAATCCTACGGTTGAACCCAGAAGCTAAAGCTAAAAAGCTAGAAGCTAAAAGTTCGTTCGTTCGATTAGCCATGATGCAGCGGGTCTGGATCCGATGCCGGGCCATCCTGCAGGTCCCGCAACCCTCTTCGCCGCCTGCGCGACCATCCATAGGCCGCTCGCGCCCAGATGCCCGAAAACGTGTACGCCAGCGCAATCGGAAACAGCACTCCCTGCGAATACCGGATCATGATGTATAGCACGATCGCCATTACCAACAGCAATCGGAATGGATGCGCCTTGCTCAGGTCGATTTCCTTGCCCGACCAGAACCGCCACGTGCTAACCATCAAAAATCCCGCAAGACCTACCAGGATCATCCACGGAATGGCGACCCACCACTGCGTCACCGGATAGCCGCCGAAAAAGTGCACCGTGCTTGCCAGCAGCGCCGCTGCCGCAGGAATCGGCATCCCGACAAAATACTTCCGGTCCGGCCTTCCCGGGTTGCGTGGCTTGGGATCGTGGCTGATGTTGAACCGCGCCAGCCGCGACGCCCCGCCGATCACAAACAGAAAACAGATGAACGATCCGGCCTGCACGATGTGGTGCCGCACATCCGGATTCATGGTCTCCGGCAGCGAACGGAATCCCCACACCCAAGCCAGCAGGCTCGGCGCCACTCCGAATGTGATCACATCCGCGAGCGAATCCAGTTCCCGCCCGAAATCGCTTGCCGTATTCGTCATGCGCGCGATGCGTCCGTCGAGTGAGTCGAACGGAATGGCCAGCAGAATGGCAATCGCAGCCACGTCGAGATGAGTGAGCGAACCAATCGCGTTCAGGTTATTCGTGATCGCATCCAGCGTCTGCGTAATCGCAAAATAGCCTGCGCCAATATTCAACGCGGTGAAGAATGAAGGCAGAATGAACATGCCGCGACGGATGCGCGCGCGGTTTCTGCTCTTCGCAAGCGCCGCATCGGCTTGATTCACGCGCCTTCTCCATCTTCGATCTCGGGCTTCACGCTGGCCCGCGCTGACTTCCTCGGCTCCCGCACCCCGGCCATCGTCTCCGACTCTGGCATCTCCGCGATGATCGACGCGCCGCCCTTCACGCGCTGCCCCTTCTTAACCCGAATATCGGCCTCAGCCGGCAGAATCACGTCGGTACGCGAGCCAAACTTGATGAGCCCTACACGCTGTCCGCGCTCAACCCGGTCACCCTCGCGGTAGTTGAAGACGATCCTTCGCGCGATCAGCCCCGCGATCTGCTTGAATACGATCTCGATTCCCTCGCCGCGCACGGTCACAATATTCTGTTCGTTGCGCTCCGCGCACTCCTGGTTCATCGCATTCAGGAATTTTCCTGTCTGGTAGCGCACAGCCGTGATCTCGCCGGCGATCGGTGTGCGGTTCACATGCACGTCAAACACGTTGAGAAAGATGCTGATTCGCTGTCGGGCGCCTTCCGGCGTGTCGATTCTCACGGTTTCGGTCACGACCCCATCGGCGGGCGACACAATCAGCCCTTCGCCCTTCGGAATCGCGCGTTGTGGATCGCGGAAGAACCAGAGGAAGAACGCAGCCAGCAGAACCGGCGCTATGCTCCAATACCAGGTGCCTGTGGCCCATGCGAGGACCGCCGCCACCGCCAGCAGACTCAAACCGTAGATGTAACCGTCACGAACCATTGTCCCTAACGATTATACGGTCGAATTCGGCACCGGGGTGATTGCAGCAGAGCACTGCAGCTTTCATGACCTCGTCGGGCGCACACCCGCCGTAAAGCCATTCAAATCATCGTCCCACTGGCCAAAAAGTCTGGAAACTAAGCAGTGACCGGAACCCGATGCTCGAGAGCAACGATCAGGTCCTTGGCATGCAGTTTCAGCTTCTTCAGGCGAACTTCTTCGAGCTGCTCATCTGCAGAGAGATAAGGCTTCTGAAGCAATTCTTCCAACCGCTGAGCGTAGCGACGATGTTCGGCGTGCAGACGACCGATTTCTTCGCCCAGCGTGGCTGCATTTATCTCATCCATCTAAGCACCTCCGTGTTTCTTAGGAACTACATATAGTCCTCGCCCCGCTACCTCCGCAAGCGCCAACACGACAGAATTTTCCGGGTTATTGTGGATTTCCTAACCTTGAGTAAACAAGCGTGACGTAGAGCACCGGAAACAGTTCTTAGTTCACGGTTCGTAGTTCACAGCTCAAGAACACCGGGTGCTGATCCGTTCGGCGGTTTCTGGCTTACTCACCACTAACGAATGCTGAGTCGCATCAGCACGGCGTCCTCCACCGGGTCGGCGTAGTACGCGGGTCTTCGGCCTTCCTCCCGGAAGCCTAGAAAGCGGTAGAACCCCTGCGCTGAATGATTTCCAGCTCGGACCTCAAGCATCACTTCGCGAACACCCTGCCTCCGCAGCTCGTGCTTCAAAGATGCAAATAGCTCCCGCGCCACCCCGCGTCTCTGATGCGAAACGGCGGTGACGATGCTTTCCAGCTCTGATTCCGCGCCGGGCAGAACGGCGGCGACAACAAATCCGGCTATCGCCGCGCCCTCGTGCTCAGCGAGCAGCGCCACGCGTCTCGGCTGATTCGCTTGGCCGATTGCCGCAACATACGCCGACCGCGCCCACTGCGGGGCATGATCCGTCTTCGCGGCAATCTCCATCACAGCATCGATATCGCGCGGCTCCATTCTGCGCACCCGGATTCCCGCTCCTTTAGCTACGTCCGGCTTCGCTGCAGTCTGGCCAAAGATCTCCGCATCCGAGCGCCGTAGATAGTGCCCGTCCAGTGTCGCCAGATCCGCAAACCGCCCGGCCAGAATCTCGGCCGCGCAAAGCCGGATCGCATCGCATGCTGTCGGCGCGTGAACCCGCCTCAACTCCACGCCGCTCCATGCCGACGCCACAATTTCCGCCGCCGCATCATCACATACGGCCACTACATCGGGTACCTCAGGTTTCGAAGAGAATGGCGACGGATCGGGTGTCCCACATCTCACTTTTGAGATATGGGAAAACTCCTCCACCCCCGCCAGCAACTCTCTCACGCCCTCATCCGACTCCACCTGCAAAAACACCTCGTGCCGATGCGCATCCAGCGCAGCCGACCCCACTCCGCCCTTCGCGGCGAGCACCGCCAGCCGTGACGACGCAACCACCGGGATCTGCCCCGGCTCGGCCAGCCCCTTTACCGCGCTCAACCCCACCCGAACGCCTGTAAAGCTCCCCGGCCCATTCACCACCACAATTGCCCCAACGTCCTTCAAACCGACGCCGGACCCTTTCAGCAACTCTTCTACGGCAGAAATGAGCGTCGTCGAATACGTCCTCCCCGCCAGTTCCATCTGCCCCAGAATTTTCAGCCGATCCGCCGCAACCCTCGCCAACGCCACCGTCCCCGACGGCCCGCAGGTATCCACCCCCAGCACCAGGATTCCGTCACCGGCCCCAGGACTCGCAACTGCTTGACTCTCCGTCATCTCTAACCCAGCATTACACACCTGAGAATCCGCGCATGTTAACTGCAGACCGGCATCGTCAACCGAGAACTGAGAATTGAAAACTGCCAGCGGAAGACTGACAACTGACGACTGTCTTTTCCGTTAATCTAATTTCAGCACTCCCACGCTCCAACCCGCTCCCCACGGCGGCACAACTTCACCCCGAGAGGACCGCCGCGTGGCCACCGCCACCGCTTCATCCGCATCCACCGACTTCCACCAGACATGGCGACCGCGCGCCAACCCGTGGGCCATTGCCATCACCGTCACGCTGGCCACATTCATGGAGGCGCTCGACACCTCCATTGCCAACGTCGCCATGCCTCACATCGGCGGCTCGCTCGGCGCCAGTCCTGAAGAAGCCACGTGGGTGCTCACCAGCTATCTGGTCGCCAACGCCATGGTCCTCCCCATCTCCGGCTGGATCGCGAACCGCATCGGACGCAAGCGCTTCTACATGAGCTGCGTCTTTCTCTTCACTGTTGCCTCGCTGCTCTGCGGAATAGCCCCTACCCTTGGCATGCTCGTCTTCTTCCGAGTACTGCAGGGCGCAGCCGGCGGAGGCCTCCAACCCAGCGAGCAGTCCATCCTCGCCGACACCTTCCCGCCGCAAAAGCGCTCCATGGCCTTCGCCGTCTACGGAGTCGCCGTCGTCACCGCGCCCGTCCTCGGCCCGACTGTCGGCGGCTGGATCGTCGACAACTACACCTGGCGTTGGATCTTCTTCCTCAATATTCCGGTCGGCATCATCTCGCTCTTTCTCTCAAATCGTTTAGTAGAGGACCCGCCCTACCTCGCCGAAATCCGCAAGCGCCGAGAAGGCATCGATTACTGGGGACTCGGCTTGCTCATCATCTCGATCGGCGCCATCCAGATCATGCTCGACAAGGGCCAGGAAGACGACTGGTTCGGCTCGCGCTTCATCGTCACGCTCGCCGTCACCGCCGTCGTCGGACTCACTCTCTTCTTTTGGCGCGAGCTCTCCATCGACCATCCCGTGCTCGACCTGCGTCTTTTTGGCCGACGAAATGTCGGCATGACCCAACTCGTCATGTTCATGGTCGGCGTGGCCCTTTACTCCTCGACCGTGCTCATTCCGCAATTCCTGCAGGAGATCATGGGCTACTCCGCCCGGCAGGCAGGGATGGCTGTGTCTTCTGGCGGACTTGTGCTCATGGTCCTCTTCCCCGTCGCAGGAGCTCTCGCGCCCAGGTTCGATCCGCGCAAGCTCGTCTCTGTGGGATTTGTCATCACCACCTGGGGCCTCTACCGCATGTCGACGCTCAACCAGAACATCAGCTTTGGCCAGGCTGTAAGCTGGCGCGTCTTCATTGCCCTCGGACTGCCATTTCTCTTCATCCCCATCAACACGCTCTGCTACGCCGGCATCCCGCAGGAGAAGTACAACGAGGTCAGTGGACTCACCGCACTCATGCGCAATCTGGGCGGCTCGGTCGGAATCAGCTTCATCACGACGCTGCTCGCTCGCCAGAGCCAGAAGCATCTCGCGCTGCTAATGCACAACACCTCGCCCGGCAACCCGGCGTACGAAGACATGCGGAACGGCCTTGCCGGAGCATGGCGACACCTCGGCTCCTCCGTGCCCGACGCCATGCAGCACGCCGGCGCGCAGATCTACGGCATGGCTCAGATCCAGGCCCGGCTCCTCGCGTACGTTGACGTCATCTGGGTGATGGTCGTGGTCACCGCAGTGCTGGTCCCGCTGCCGTTTCTAATGAACCGGCCGAAAAAGCTGGCGGCGGCACCGATGGGTCACTGAAGAAACATCTTCTAGTCGTTTACAGAAACGGGTTTACCCACGAGTCGTGGTCCCTCGGTGCCTGCTCTTGCGTAAGAGGAGCAGAAACGAAAGATTTCTACATCAATCCCACATGGCAACCTGCTCCGCCAGGTTGGCATCCATTCTCACTAATCCACCATCTTATTGTTCGATACCGTACATATCGACTGAGAAGCACGGCTGTTCCAGCCAGATGCTGCGGCGAAGAAACACAACTGGCCCGAGGAGGAGCTTCCCTCCACGTACGCGATGCCAAAGGAATGGCATCCTCTCCAGCTGCACTGGAGGTGCACAGTGGGCCCAGTCTCTTCGAATAACAGACTGCAGCAATTGGAAGAAGCTCTGCGCGAGAGTCAGGCGATGGCCGCAGCCGGCCAATTTGCCACCGCGATGATGCATGCCATCAACGATCCGCTGGAAGCGATCACAAATCTCAACTACCTCACCCAGACCAGTTCCCTCGACGACCTGCAGGTGCGCCACTACACTGCACTCATCGATACGCAATTGGAGCTTCTCGCCAGAATCTCGCGCCAGACGCGCAGCTTCTATCAGCCGGCATTGACGACAGAAGCAGAGGCAGGCGAACTGAGTGAGATACACCTCATCGTCGAAGCCGCGCTCCACATGCACCGGCACAACATCAATGGCAAAAAGATTCGGCTTGCGAAGAGGCTCCTCAGGAATGTGATCGTCGAGATCCATCCCAAGGCCATGCTCCACGTCTTCTCGAGCCTGATTGAGAATGCCCTCGAGGCCCTGCCGAACAGCGGTTCCCTTCACGTCCGCCTCCGCTGCACAGCAAGAGAAGCCCATCTCATGGTTGCCGATAACGGGCACGGAATCGATCCACAGGTTCGGCTCACCATGTTCGACTTCTTCAGCAGTACAAAGGCGCGCGGACAAGGGTTGGGATTGGCCATCACGAAGGCCATCCTCGAAAGGAACCGCGGCAGAATTCGCAGCCGCACCAGCACGCGCGAGGGGAGGAGCGGAACTGCCTTCCGCATCTCGATGCCCGTGCGTGTAGATAAAGCTTCCGCTTATGTCGGATAAGGGACATACTGCACTAGTACCCGTCCATATAGTGTTCAGGGGCTCGTCGGGCCCTGATCACGTCAGACCTACGCAATTTACCTCGCCGAGAGGCGGTTATCCCTTGCGCCCTGATGCCAAAGGATGACTGCCATGACTCGCATCCCTGCGAATTCGATCCTCAATCAACTTCCGGCAGCCCAGCGCAATTCTTTGTTGGCGCGCCTTGAGCCGGTTTCGCTACCCGTCGGCGAAATGCTGATGAGGCCGGGCGAAATTCCCGCATTCGCCCACTTCATGACTTCAGGAATTGCGTCCGTCGTTACTTATATGAAGAACGGGGGCGCCGTCGAGGTTGGGCTCATCAGCAGCGAGGGAATCGTAGAAGCCATGCACCTGCTGGGCTCCGCGAGTTCCCCCACGACAGTGTTTATGCAGGTGACCGGAACCGCGCTACGTATGCCCTTCCAGGAGTTCGTGAGAGAAACCTTTGAATCAGAGCAGTTGCTTCGCCTGGTTCTGGATTTCGTTCAGCGTCACAACTTCGCCCTCACACAGCTTGCGGCCTGCAACGGACTCCACGAGATCGAAGAGAGGCTGGCTCGCTGGCTGCTCATGGTGCAGGACAGGCTCAGAAGTTCCAGGTTCGAACTCACCCAGGAATTTCTCGCGGGCATGCTCGGCACGCGCCGCACCAGCGTAACACTGGCTGCAAGCAGCCTGCAGCAAAGCGGGTGGATTGAGTACCGCCGCGGACACATCCGTATCCTCGATCGCGAAGGGCTGCGAAGCGCCGCCTGTGAGTGCTACCCAGTCGTTCGCAAATTGATCGACGATCACTCGTGAGGAACAGAGTGGTTGTTGGTGCCCTGCTTTCAGGCACCTGAGTGGCGAAGAACTCCAACCGCCCCGAGCCGCTGAGATCGAATCCACTACTCCTTCTTGACCGGCCCCGGCGTCTCGATCCGCGGCAGCATCTCGCTCCGCGTCGCAGCGTTATACGCAAACCACGCCTCGATCATGGCTCCCTGCATCACGTCGCCCTTCTGCACGCGGTCGTAGAGGTCCATGTTGGAGTGGTGCGTGCGTGTGCCGTACTCCAGCGGATCCTGCATAAATCCGATGCCATCGAGGCCGATCCACGCGAAGCTCGTCGAATCTGTCCCGCCCGGCTCGCGGGTCGGACCCGCAGTGAGGCCTACAACTGAGTCGATGCCGAGATCTTTGATCGGCGCAATCCACGACTCAAAGATCGCCGCAAGCTGCGCGTTCCCCAGCGCCGAAACCGCGCGGAATTTGCCCGACCCTGAGTCGTCGTTGAAGTACACATCCAGCTTGTCGTACTCGGGAGTCTTCTTCATCGTGTCGCGCGGCGCGAAGTGCTGGTGCACATACGCGAGCGACCCGTAAAGCCCCTCTTCCTCGCCACCCCAGAGCGCCACGCGAACGGTCCGCGCCATCGGCTTGTGAAGCGTGGCCAGAATGCGCACCGCCTCCATCGCCACGGAAGAGCCGGTGCCGTTGTCCGTCGCGCCTGTGCCGCCCTGCCAGCTGTCGAAGTGTCCGCCCACCATCACCACTTCATCAGCCTTGCTCGTACCCGGAATCTCCCCGATCACGTTGAAGCCCATCTGGTCGTCTTTCTGGTACTCGGTTTCGATATCGAACGTCAGCTTGGGCGTGATGCCGTGCTGGATGAGCCTGCAGATCCGGTTGTACTGCTCCGGCGTGATCGCCGCCATCGGCGGACCGACGGGGTCTTTGGGATCCTGCGACCCGCCATACGACGCGAACACCGTTCCGCCATCGCCGTTGTATCCCGGCGTAAGCGCAACAGCTACGCCCTCCTCTTTGAGAAATGCATTCACCTGGTTGCGCAACACGCGCCCCGTCGGGGCAGCAGTCGAGAGCGTTGATGGCGTGTACTCGCCCGGTCTCGGGGCTGCCACTCCGGGACGTCTTGGGAAGAAGCCGGTCTGCGATGGATCGGGCGTCTTCGTGCGTGCTGCGACTTCCTCATCCGTCAGCCGATGCGCCTCCGCCTCCGTATGCAGCGCAAGCTCACGGGGATCGAAGATCAGCACAATCTTTCCCTTCAACTTGCCCTTGTACTTCGCGAAGTCCTCCTGCGAGTGCAGCGGCGCCAGCACTGCCTCAGCCGTCACCGATCCGTTCGTTCCCGGGGTCCACGCCAGAGGGAACCCAATCAGCGAGGCATACGCTGGCGACTCCAGCGCGCCGTAATACTTCTTGATCTGCCATCCATCGCCAAATGGACCCCACTTCTCGAGGTGGACGTTTTGCAGACCCCAATCTTTCAACTGCTTCATCGCCCACTCAGCCGCCGCACGATGATTGCGGCTGTTGTTCACCCGCGGCCCGTACACCTCAGAAATGTAGAAGAGGTTCTCCATCACCTGCGAGTGGTTGAACGCCTCATTCTTGATCGCGGTCAGCGCACCGAGATCAACTTTGTCGGCACCGTTCTCCTGCTGCGCGGATGCCGGTCTGGTACCCGTGGATGTAGAAAACAACGTCACACAGCACACAGCCGCAGCCAACCGCAAAGAAAGCAGGTTCACACTCGTCTCCTGAACTCAAGATGTGATCAAACTATTGCTTTCTGCCCCACAAAGCAACTCGGGGCAATAGTCCGTCTCAGACTGACCGCTGACTCAAACCAGTGGCAATCTCTCACTTTATGATGTAAAGTAAGTCAATTCTCTCCGTAAGAAGGCCTGGCATGATCAAGAAGCAAATGCTCGTCGCGCTTCTGCTGCTCCTGCTGATCCCAGTTGTGATCCTGGGTGGAGGATTCCTCTTCAGCCTCATCAACCCTGATCTCGCCGCCGGGCACCCCAACTATGTCCGCAACTGGCACCTGCTCAATTCGCTCAAAACCGGCGTCCTCTGGGGCATGTTCGCCACGGCGCTCGCACTCTATCTGCTGGGCAGCTACCTCGTGATCCGCTCGAAGAGCCAATGCAGCCTCTGGCTGATACTCGCCGCTCTAGGCCCGCTGGGCTTTGCGATTCTGTCTGTTCTGAATGATCGCGTCCCGTCGCAGAGCGATTGCTACTCGCGCTTCCTCCGCAGTATGAACTGGATTCTGCGGGCCGGATACGAAGTCGTCAGCTTCATCATGATCTCGGCGCTGGCCTGGAACGTAATGCTTCTCAAGCGCTACACGATAATCAAATATCAGTCGATCACGAGTGGCATGTCGACTGCGCAGATCATCGCTATCCAGGACGCCTCCTCAGGCATGTGGGCCTTTAGCGAAGGTTTTGAAATCATGTTCTTCGTGATCGTGCTCTATGTGCTCCGCCCGATTCTCTTCAACCTCGTCGCCACTTATGCATCGCACGACTCATCACGTCAGACACGGGCTGAACCGTCGGATCTCTCCAGCTAACCTGTTCTGGCTGGACACACTCTTCGCCGGAGAATCAAGGAATGGAATACCTGATCGGCCTGGTCCTCGCGCTCGTCGTCTGCATCGTCGCCCTGCTCAGCGGATTCGATCGCGATCGCGTGTTCTATCCGACGGTCGTCATCGTCGTCGCCCATTACTACATTCTGTTCGCAACAATGGGCGCTTCAAAGTCCGTCCTGCTCGCGGAGTCAGCGGGAGCAGCCGCATTCATCATCCTCGCCATTGTCGGCTTCAAGACGAGCCAGTGGATCACCGCCGCCGCTCTCGCCGGCCACGGCATTTACGACTACTTTCACCACCTCATCATTCAGGATCCCGGCGTTCCCGTATGGTGGCCCGGCTTCTGCATGTCCTTCGACGTCCTCGCCGGGATCTTCTTCGCAACGCTCCTCATGCGCCGTCGCCGGATCACTTCCTGACTGCCTGTGAAAGGACGGATGCCTCACCGATTCTTCAGATCTGGCTACAACCGAGTAAGCTGGCTTCGATGAAAGAAGAGATTCTCAGATTTAACGGCGCCGTCGCGTACGA
>Ga0105240_10003723_pt1 | contig 23554 bp, 32 predicted proteins | sample KBSC54metaG_FD_80426 | JGI IMG/M metagenome (GOLD analysis project Ga0105240, IMG submission 80426) | Corn rhizosphere microbial communities from Kellogg Biological Station, Michigan, USA - KBS C5-4 metaG | ecosystem: Host-associated > Plants > Roots > Rhizosphere > Soil | place: Michigan, USA...
CCGGCGGTCGCGCGCCCAAGACAGGCTGTTCGCGTTTCTCGACGGACTCTGTTCGAAAGCGGCGCTGGAAGCCTATCTCCGCGACATTGCCGACAGTGATCGCTCCCTGTCGCGCCAGATCACGGAACTGCTTGAGCTCATTCGCCAGTATGGTCCGGACGCCGTTGCCGGCGCCATCGAGAAGGCCGCCACCGCCCGCGCTTTCGGCGCCGATTACGTCGCCAACATTCTGCGGCAGCAGCAGTGCCCACGCCGCGAACAGCCACCGCTTCGCTTCCGCGATCCGCGGTTGAATGAACTCGCCACCGACCCGCTATCGCTGCTGGCTTACGACGCCTTCATTCTGCAATCCGAAAAGGAATCCAATGATACCCCTGGAACAGAAACTCCTCGATCTGAATCTGACGGTCATGAGCCACCGTCTGGAGACGACCCTCTCTGAGGCGGCAGGCAAGAATCTCAGTGCGGCCGCGACTCTGGAATGGCTCGCTGACATGGAACTGGAAGCGCGTCACGGCCGAGCCATCGAGCGCCGTTTCAAATGCTCGAAATTACAGGCACAGCCCAGCATTGACGCGTTTCACTTCTCTCATCACAAGAGCCGCTCGCAGAACAAGAATCGCGTATTGCGTTTGCTCGACCTGACCTTTATCGCCAACGGCACCAACCTGGTCCTCATCGGAAATCCCGATCCTGCGACATTATGAGTTATCTCTCTAAACCATTGGAAACATTGCTTGCTGCTGATCGCTGCCTTGAGTTCGCGGGGCACGCGCCCGCGCTTTGATATTTCTCACCGCTTTACGCACTTCCTCCGACTCCAACGCTTCAATCGCAATCTGCCACGGTGCGCAGGCAATGACTTGAGTCGCCGGCATCTTTTTCAGTTTGATCATACGCCGGATACTCGTCGAACTTACACCCAAACGTTGTGCGGCTTCCTCCATCGTCACCATACCATCTCCGGCACGGGTAGGATCATAGGCTGGAAGCTGATGATAGTGACGTGCGGAGTAGACTCTGTTCTCGCTCCAAGTCTGGCCCGTCCCGGTTAGTAGCCCCAGACGATTTAGCGTGGCCGCGATCTGCTCATCCTGGAACTTACCAGCCATCTGACGAATAACCTCGATCGCTTCAACACTCGTACAACGGCGATGCCGGCCAAGACCATTCTTCTTGATTCGTAATTCGGAATGCTGACCGCCGGTCCAGTGAATCAATAGAACTATCTCGCTCGACTTCTCGTCCACATCCGCGACGATCTCATGAACGAGAATCCGGACAATCCGTTGTTTCAACCGCATGTCAGTGGACGGCGCGTTCCAGATGGCAGGCAGGTCTCGTGCAAGACTCAGCAGAACTTCCTTATCGGGCATCGGCACAGACTCGATGGCAGCGTCGAATTCCTGCAGCTTTACTCCGAGCTCGTGGACCTTTCGCAGCTCAGCATTCCAGCGAGCCTCCAACTCTGCTGCAACGAGACGGTTGTCCGGATCGACAGCTTCGTATCGGCGCGATGCCAGGTGCGCCTGATATCGAGTCTGCTCCACTTCCAGTTCCAGCGCCTTCCGTTGCTCCCGCCGCTGCTGGCGCATTTCCTCGGCTGCTTGCAGCGCCGCCTCAACGGCATTCCCACTGATCGCATGCAGCACTTCACTTGCTACTGCTTCATCGGTCCGAAGACCGCCGAACGAAATACACCAATGCTCCCCATGATTCACATGGGCGCCCTTGCAGTGATAACGAAGCACGGCAGCCCGGATGCCAGTATAGGAGACGTGGAGCATTCGACCGCAGCGTCGACACCGCAGCATTCCGGAAAGTAACGCCCGGCCGCCGCGGCCGGCTTTCGGTTCCATGCGTGACTTCATATGCGCGTTGCTCGCAATGAGCGCCTGGTTGCGCTCGTACTGCTCCCAAGAAATGTAACCGGGATGGTGGTCCCGAATCAAGACAATCCATTCGGGTTGCGGTTTCCGGTGCCCGGCCGTCTTACGGGCACGCCCCTCAACGACTCGGACCCGGGACTGAGTCTTCCCGAAAGCGTAAGCGCCCGCATAGGCCGGGTTCGTCAGCATCTTCAGAAGGGTGTTGTAGATTGGAACCTTCCAGACCATTGTCGGCTCGCCAGGATCACGGGGAAAGGCCGGCAGCGATATCTTCTCCTGCCGGAACCACAACAACACTTGCCGAACGCTTCCTAATTCCGTCATCTTCGTGAAGACCAGTTGAATCGCCTGCTGCACGCGACGGTCCGCGTCCTTCTCGATTTTCCCGGTGCCGGTCCAGCACAAACCGACTGGTAAAAGGAACTGCAACTCACCACGCCCAGCTTTCTGCCGGATTGCCTCCAGCGATCGCTGTCGCAGCAAGTTCAGTTCGAACTCGCTCATAGTTCCCTTAAGCCCGAGTAGCAAGCGGTCGTTTATGATGGCGGGGTCATAGATGCCGTCTGGGTCTACAACCACCGAGCCGACCATACCGCAGAGTTCAATCAGGTGGTGCCAATCGCGACCATTGCGGGCCAGTCGTGACGCCTCGATGCAGAAGACGGCGCCGACCTCGCCAGTGCATACTTCGGCGACCAGTCGCTGAAATCCGGGACGCTCCACCAGCCCCGACCCCGAGCGTCCCAAATCTTCGTCAATCACGGTTACGTCTCGAAAACCCAATTCCCGAGCTCGATCCGCAAGGCCATATTGACGGCGCTGACTTTCGTGGTTGTGTAACACCTGGCCGGGCGATGACTGCCGGATATAAATAACGGCCCGACGGCCAAGCCGATCAGTCGTCAGCTTTGGGTTCACTTCCGCCTCCCTGTGCCAGACCGTTTGCGTTTTCCCGAGCGGCGCTTAGCAGCAACTCCACGAGAGCGAGGTCGAGTTCCCTCTGCTTGTTGCCTGGCAGTGCCGCCGCGGGCGCGTCGGGCAACGGCAGGTTGAACTGCATGTTTGTTCGTGTCGGTGGTCGCTTCATCTACTCCCTCCTTCGGGGATTGACTCAGCGTAGCGATAGCGCCACTGGCCGACGTCTGTAAGACTCCAATCAAGTCGCGAAGTGCGGCCATCGCTGCCACGGAAACCATCGGCCGCCCAAGCGAAAAGTGCAGACAGTCCGGCCGGAACATCCAGGCAGGCAGCGAGCAAATCGTCCCATCGGGAAGCTCGCAGAAAATGTGTTCACCGTGGTGGTCCTTCATCCGCTTGTGAATGGGCAACGCCTGACGGAATAGCGGATGCCAACGGTAGTAAACCGTCCCCGTCTCGAAATCATGTGCATTATGTGACTGGTTCGCCCGGGGTTGGCAAGACCTTCTTGTCCAAGATCGTGGGTTGGCGCGCCTGCCAGGCAAATCAGCGCGTCCTGTTTACTACCGCCATGGACATGCTCAATCACCGGCTCACCTCCCAGGTCGATCATTCCCTAGTCCGCAAGCTCAAGGCCTATACCGAGCCCGCGCTCCTCATCTGTGACGAACTTGGATATCTGGCCCTCGACCAACAATCGTCGAACCTCTTCTATCAGGTTATCTCCACCCGCCACAGCCAGAAACGTTCCACAATCATAACCACCAACACAGCGTTCTCCGACTGGGGCAACATTCTCTTCAATACGACCATCGCCACGGCGATCGCCGACCGGCTCGTCGAGAACTCCGAGATCTTCATGTTCGGGGGCGATAGCCTCCGTAAGCCAAAAAATCCGAATTCGCCAGCCGAATAATTTGCGCTGGCTTCGATCAAGCGCCGCGCTGTGGCGATATCCCGGGCTGGAGGAGTCCGCCGGGTAACCCCTCAACGGCGCTGCCCAGGCGGGCGGGGGCTTCGGCTTCCGCCCGTTCGCACCATCTCCTCAGTCATCTCCTCAAATGTTCAACTTCAGCGCCAATCATCTGTTCCTGCTCTCACGGACGGAATACCGGAAGTGTGCGGTGTTTTTGTTGCGGGACCTCGACACGCAGCGCGTTTACCGACTCCATGACTTCACCAAAGCCCTGCTCCTCCGGCCCGGAGTGGCCTACTCGGTAGCCGGCAAAGTCAATAGCGTCGATAAGCTCTACCTCGTGCTCGAATCGGTCCGGCTCGACACCAAGCACTCACGGCCTTCCAAGCTCATGCTCCTGTTGACGGTGCGGGAGGGTCGCCTATCGGCTAACCATCTCGGGCTGTCCGTCCTCGAAGTTCCTAGACGCGGCCCTGTTTTCCCACGTCCCGCGCCGCCGCACTCGTGTGCCTCTCACTCCCGCCGGGCGGCGATCCCAACGACAAAACCGGCAATTCTGCGGGTGTTTTATATCGGCACTAACAATCCGGTAATGCCCAAGAGCTTGGCCGATCATAGCCCATGTTAGGACCTCCCTCACAAGCGAGTCAACGGGTTTCAGCCGGGCTCAACCTACCGGGAAACACACGCTACCCGCGGAAATGGGAGGGGCCGGCCAAAGCTCGAATTCATACGTTTTCTGATGACCCCTAACAGCGCAGATACCACCACATCCAACCACAGAGAATGGTCCGTTTAAGCGGGGGCGTGAGGGGAGGGAATGTGGCAGGTAGCCTTAGCAAGTTTTCCCGGCCGCCGGTCGCGCGAACGGCGCAGCCGGAACTCGTCATCCATTTTCCTTCTGCTCTCGTGCTTGCTGATGCTGTCTTTCAGTGGCACGCTTGAGGCGCTGCAAGGAATGTTCTACGCTGGCCGCGATCGTTTTCGCGCCAAATGTCTTGAGAAGCCAACCCCACCAGCCCGGTGGGAAGATGAAGTCTCAACTATATTGGACGCGGCAGCTGGTCGCATCGACGGGAGCGCAAGCAATGTGTTCCTTCTCTTGCAGTCCCAATGGGAAAAAAGCATGCAAGCTGAGTTGGTGTCTTTCGGGATTGACCTCTTCGACCTTGAAAATGAAGTGCAACGTGCAGCCAAAGGCCTTCCCTGCGAAGAAGGTAGTCTGGCCTACGTTGGCAGGGCCTTCTGGCTCGCTACGCTCTACCCGGACATCGGCCCACTCGAAATAGCGTTCCCATTGTACGAGGTTGCCCCAGACTGCCTCGACCGGTGCCGCGACGATGGCGGCGGGACAAACGGTCAGACCCATAAGCGTATTCCTCCTTTTGCATGCTTCCCACGATAGCCGTTATGAGCATGTTTACTCCTTATCGGCGGGAGGGATGGACGTGCACCCGGTTTCCCGGCTTCGCTGCCCTAGCCGTCAATGACCACGTAGCTGTCCACATGATCTTCGGCTGCCACCGCCACGAAAGGCGCTTGTCGGCCTTTCTCGGCCAGCGACGCTAACAACTGTCGCGGCCGCGCCGGCTGCCGGGACCCGCAGGTGCTCCCAACACCGGTCGATCTGGTGAAACTCCAGGTGCATCAGACAGGCCCGGGCACTCTTCTTAAGCTTCGAAGTGGACACAGTACCTGCCACGGCCCCCGCAACTTTAGCGGTTGCCACTCGGCCGAGAAACGCCCGTTCCTGATCTTGGCTGGGCACAGCGGGATAGATTCGCCCTGGCGCCGAAGTGGCGATCTGGAAGGTTCAGGCGCACCGGTCACGCAAACTCGCCACTTCACGACGAGGCGGAACCTCCTTCAACCAAAACGCGTTTCGGATAACCTCCAGATGTCGGACCATCCGGGCACAATTTGGCCGGTGGTTGGCATCATAGCCGGGTTCCGACGCTCCTTTAGAACAGAAAGTGCAGAGGGCCATAGCAAGCCCTCAATCGCTGAAACGACGGTTCCCATCAAGAACCCCTTGATAGAGGACTTCTTGCGACGAGTCCGTGCGAATTCTCCGCCACTCAGACAGGGCTCTCGATTGGCTGGACCGGGTTGGGCTGGGCCGCCCTAGGGCCGGTGTTACACTGTACCCCCCACCGGAATTTGCCAACGGAAGAGGAAAAAGCGGTGACCGCAAAGAGAGCACCAATATGGTTGAAGAAGCCATCGGAAGGCCGTCTCGATGGCGTTTCTGGCGCCGACACTTCTAAAATCGATGGATCTGCAATGGGGACAGCGCGTGGAGAACAGCCCGAATTTGGCCTGTATCATGACCCTGTGTCCACATTCACCGGACTTTCTATGGAACGCCCCGCCAGGCTTGAGGACGGCTTGAAATAATTGGCGTGGGGGTCGTCGCGTGCGCTGGACACAGCGCGGCTAGCCTTCCGCGCTGCGGCCAGTTGTTCCGATGTACGCAAGTCCGGCTCCGACAGTTTCACCCGATCTTTCGCGCGCGCAACCTGGCGTTTGTGCCTGTTCGCTAGTCTCTTGTTCATCTCTGTATCTATTCGCCCGGCTCTTCCACAACTCCGCAGATCATGGCCTCGGTCGTCAGCATGAGAGAGGCGATAGAAGCCGCATTCTGCAGAGCCGTGCGAGTCACTTTGGTCGGGTCGATTACGCCGGCGTTCACCAGGTCTTCGTATTGTTCGGTGGAGGCGTTGAAGCCGAAGTTAGGATCCTGGTAGTTCCTGATCTTCTCCACCACGACGGCACCCTCGGTTCCGCAGTTCAGCACGATCTGCCGCACGGGCTCCTCGCATGCACGACGAACGATGCTGACTCCGAACTGCTCGTCGCCGTCGAGTTTCAGGTTCTGCAGGGCGACCGCGGCTCGCAGCAATGCTACGCCTCCGCCGGGGACGATGCCTTCCTCGACCGCCGCGCGCGTGGCATGTAGAGCATCTTCTACTCGAGCCTTCTTCTCCTTCATCTCGGTTTCGGTGGCAGCGCCGACTTTGATGATAGACACGCCGCCGGCCAGCTTCGCCAGCCGCTCCTGCAGTTTCTCCCGGTCGTAGTCCGAGGTGGTTTCTTCGATCTGTGCTCGGAGTTGCTTGATCCGGCCTTCGATATCCTTCTGCGATCCTGCGCCATCGATGATGGTGGTGATGTCCTTGTCCACGGTGACGCGCTTGGCACGGCCGAGATCCTCTAGCTTGATGCCGGTCTCTTCCATGATGGCTTTGCCGCCAGTCAGGATCGAGATGTCTTCCAGCATCGCCTTGCGGCGGTCGCCAAACCCCGGCGCCTTCACGGCGCAGGCACTGAGCGTGCCGCGCAGCTTGTTGACTACGAGCGTGGCCAGGGCTTCGCCTTCAACGTCTTCGGCGATCACCAGTAGCGGCTTACCTGCGCGCGCAATCTGCTCAAGAATTGGCAGCAGGTCCTTCATGTTACTGATCTTCTTGTCGTGAATGAGGATGTAGGGATCTTCGAAAACGCACTCCATGCGTTCGGCGTCACTCACGAAATAAGGGGAGAGGTACCCACGATCGAATTGCATCCCGTCCACTGTTTCCAATTCGGTGGTCATGGTCTTGGACTCCTCGACCGTGATCACGCCGTCCTTGCCCACCTTTTTCATTGCCTCGGCAATGATGTTGCCAATGGTGGAGTCGCTGTTGGCGGAAATGCTGCCGACCTGAGCGATCATGTCGCCGGAGACGGGCTTGGAGAGCTTCTTGACTTCCTCGACGGCAACTTCCACGGCCTTATCGATGCCGCGTTTAATCGCCATGGGGTTGGCTCCCGCGGTGACCGCTTTAACGCCTTCGCGGTAAATTGCCTGGGCCAGAATTGTCGCCGTGGTCGTACCATCGCCGGCAACGTCGGAGGTTTTCGACGCCACTTCCCGGACCATCTGGGCGCCCATGTTTTCAAGCGGGTCCTTCAACTCGATCTCTTTGGCCACTGTCACGCCATCTTTGGTGATAGTCGGTCCGCCGTATTTCTTTTCGAGAACGACATTTCGTCCACGTGGGCCAAGAGTCACCTTTACGGCGTCGGCTAGCTGGTTGACACCGCGTAGGATCGCCTGGCGGGATGCGTCACTGTAAGTAATCTGTTTTGCCATAAGTGGTCTCCTCGTGATTCGGATTTGAATTAGCTGGCCTTCGAGAGTGACTGGGTGGCCGCATCCAGCACTCCGAGTACATCATCTTCACGCATGATGATGTACTCAGTGCCGTCCAGTTTGATCTCATTGCCGGAATATTTGCCGAATAGGATGCGGTCACCCACTTGGACGTCAAGAGCGACCAGTTTTCCGTCTTCGAGCCGCTTGCCCTTCCCGATGGCCATTACTTCACCCTCCTGGGGCTTTTCCTTAGCCGAATCGGGGATGACGATGCCGTTGCGCGTGGTTTCTTGTTCCTCGATCCGCTTCACCACAATGCGGTCGTATAGGGGTCGAATGTTCATGATGTTGTTAACCTCCATTGAACTAAGCTCGTGAAAAGGGCGCCGGATTGGAGCCCCTCACCGGTAACCGGAGAAGGTCGCGCCCCGCTGCAAATGTCGGGCGTGGGCGAAAACGCTCACATAAGGCAGGCCCAGGCACGACTTGCCCACGACCCGCGTAATCTCGATACTGTTGCAGTGCTGAGATTTCACGTCCGTGATGAGGTGCTTCAACGCGGTGCACAACGCCTTTTGCCTATCAAATCCGAAGACCGTCGCCTTGATCTCCCCGGCCATGAAAAAGAAGGTCCATCCTGCTTCTTGAACCGCTTTCTCAAACGTCGAACGGTTGTCTTTGACGGCAGCCCATCCATTTGAATCAGCCTCGGCCTGGAGCGCCAGTGATCGCGGCCAACTCGTCCCTTCCTGAACCAAAAGGTCGCCAGCTGTAATTAAGTCTTGCATGGCAGCGTCCGCTCGAAGCCCGGGGTCGAGGCGACAGAATGCGCCAGCCAAATGACAGGGTGGCTGCGGATAGCACCATTGCGTTCCCTGATGTCCGCCCAGTTGGTATCCTCTTTGGCCTGGAGAAAAATCCCCAAAGTGCCCTGATACGAGCCTTTGGCCAGCACGACTTCGTCACCTTCGCGGAACGTAGGACCAGCAGGTTGTGTGCTCATCATGTTCGTGTACCTCCTTTTCGCAGCATTTCGTGCGGCGCGCCGGGTTATTGTCGAAATTTCGGCTTGTTCACCAGCCGCGCCTTTTCCAACTTGGTTTTAGCCGCTTCTTCTTCACTCGCGATCCGGGCAGCATCCCTTTGCGGCGCCTCCTGATCGTCGAGCCGCTTCGCTTCCATAATGGCGGTTTGGGCAGATCCCTCGAGCGTCTTCATCACCCCAACCAGCCGGAACGTAGGACCGTAGGAAAGACGGATCAGATCGAAGCGGTGCTGCGAATCCTGCCATTGTGCGACGATCTCTTCCTGGTCGCCGTAGCTTCCTGGCGCCACCTTGTCCGGAGCCGTGGGCCTTGTAGCAGGTCCGTACGTCGCGGAGATCGCGTCAACGAAGTCGTCAACGGTCAATCCCTCGGTCTGGTACCGATCGTAATCAACTTTGATCCGAAATAGTTTGCCATCGTAGAAGCTGAAAAGAACCTCTTGCACGGGTTCTGTTTGGGACGATGCACCGAGAGGTTGAGGGCGCCAGCTAAGCTCTTGGATGATGGCCGGGCGACTATGAATCACCTTTGCTTGAAGGGGATCTGCGGCAGCCTGTCTGACGACAGCCGCCAGGTCTGATCCAAGTTCAAAATTTCGATATGTGGAGAGATCGGCTGCAAATGTATCCGGCGACATCGCTCCGAAGATCAACAGCGCTGCCAAGGGGGATCCGAACGCGGTCCTTTGAACGTTAGTCATACGATTCCGTCCTCCTATTCCGTCCATTGGGCCAGACGAGAGACGCAATGAACGGGACGGCGCTTGCCACCACCATGGCGCGTTGCCAATCACCCGAAAGAGCGAACGCGGGCGCGACTGGGTTGAATAAAAGAGCAACCGCTCCGAACGTGGCCGCGAACGGGTAATACCTCGTCTGGAAGGCCTGGAACATCAACACCAGAGCGCTGGCTGTCACAAGAAACCTTACGAAGACTTCGAATGGGGCGAGATGGGACCAGAGCACCGCCGCGCCTAGCAGCCCCGCAATTGAGGCCCACTTCACGGCCCTAATCCGCGTAGCGCTACTTCGCCGCTCTTGCGCACGGCCCTTCGCCACCCATGCTTGCCACACCGCTTCGTCCAGCGGCCTTGTTGCTGGGGACGCCCATGCACTCTGTGATTTCACTGAATCAACGACGGTAGGCATGTTCTTCTCCTCATTACTTCGTTAGCCGTCCAGGACCGGAATTGGTCGGCCACACACTGATTTGTGGGGCCGGTCATTACTCTGCCGGCCCGTCCTCCGAACGTCGTGGTTTTCATTAACGGGCTGGGTTGGGTGTGCCGATCACCGTACCAATGACCTCGCCAGAGATCACTAGTTCCACACGGCGATTTTGTTGCCGCCCACTCGCTGTGTCATTGGAGGCCACCGGCTGCGTTTTGCCGAGCCCCTTCGTTGTGACCGAGCTACCCGCCATTCCCTGCTGGGTTAGATAATCGCGGACATTTGACCCGCGTTGCTCGGAGAGCTTCTGGTTGTAGTCATCGCCGCCAACGCTATCCGTATGACCCTCCACATCGAGTTTCAGTCCGGGATGCCCTGAGACGATGCCCGCCACCTTGGCCAGCTTCTCGCGCGCCAGAGGACGTAGCGAAGACTTTCCGGTGTCGAACAGGACATCCGACATGTTCACGATCAAGCCCCGTGCCGTGTCCCGCGTTTGCAGAACCGCATTGAACTGCAGCAGCAATTGAGACCGCAACTCGGCCTTTTCGCCTTCCAATTGCGCTTTCTGTTTGGCCGCGTTTGCGATCTCCGCCTCATTCGCCGCCCTCTGCGCTTCGTTCTCGCGCTTGAGCCGATCCGCCTCGGCTCCCGCGGCCGCAAGGCGCGTATCGGCTTCAAGTTTCAGGCGATCCGCATCAGCCTTGGCGGCCGCCGCACGCGACTCGTTCTCCAGCCGCAGGCGATCCGCCTCGACCCCAGCAGCAGCAAGGCGCGTATCGGCTTCAAGTTTCAGGCGATCCGCATCGGCCTTGGCGGCCGCTGCACGCGACTCGTTCTCCAGCCGCAGGCGATCCGCCTCGACCCCAGCAGCAGCTGTCCGGGCGTCGGCATCCCGTTTCACACGATCCGCTTCGGCCGCAGCCGCCGCCATTTGCGTATCCTTCTCTTTAGTCAGGCGTTCCGCGTCCCTTGCAGCCTGCAGTCGCGCCGCCTCGGCGTCGCGGGTGACGCGATCCGTTTCGGACTGCGCCGCCGCGCGGGCGCTTTCCGAACGTGCTTCGCGATCCCCCGATGCTTGCCGCTCCGCCGCCAGGGCGGATTCCTCCTGGCGCTTGACCGCGATTGCCCGCGAGTCCTCCGCCATTTGCACAGCTTCACGTGCAGACATGGTTACGGGCTTTTTGCCGGCGTTGCGCTCCAGATAGGCTTCCGCTTGGGCCAGGCTCTTTTCAGCCTTGCCGAAGGTCTCAGCGGAAAAGCGGTCCGCGCCCACGGCGCGTGCGATCTGGACGGCGTTGCGTGCTTCGTAGATTTCGAGCGGTAGTTTCTTGTCGGCCTTCAGCGCCAGCGGGTTCGACAGGCGCTGGTACTGGCCGCGCTGCAGCAGTTCGTACTTGGCGTCGATTTCTTCGACCTTGCCCTTCGTGTCCGGTCGCACCACGTTTTCCATCACAACCAGGTCACTCGGCTGCCGGACCGCGTAGTAAGGTTCGGCGGTCACCACCAAGGCAAACACCTGGAGCTCGGTGGTCACGTCGAGCTTGCTCTTGGTGCCGTTCAACAGGACTTCACCCAGGTTGGCGGTGCGGCCTTCCGGAGTGATCGCCCACAAAACATACGTCAGGTACTCGGAGCCGTTCTTGGTCGCGGGCTGCAGGCCATCAAATTCCACTTCGATTTCGATGTAGCCCTGCTTGCTTTCGACCTTGGCCTCGCCGCGAGCGCCCGAGAGGAGTTCCGTTCCCCGGAAATCGATCTTGGTCGCGCCGCTACGGTGCTGGTAGTTAACCGCCTTCGCGGTCCGGCCGGTTACCGTGACGCGGTAGATGGGCGGCGCTCCCGCCGCCACCCGCGCGGAATTTTCGTTCTGGTTCTGTGCCTCTTGAGCCAATAGAACGCCGCAAACCATGAGGCACGCGCTGATCAGTCTTGTTTTTTTCACGTTAAGTTTCTTTCCCCGGCTATTGGCCGGACCCGGTCGACGTCGTGCCGCGCTCTCGCGCAGAGTACTTGTTCAGTTCCGCTATTAATCTCGCGGCCGCTTTTGGAGTTCGCACTCCTGTGGTGACGATCGCCCTGTTTTCCAGCTTTTTTCCGTAGAGTGCGGCGTTATCGTCCAGATCCTGCCGCAGGGTGGCTCCTTCCAAGGCAAGGCCGGCGAACAGGCCTTGAGACCTCGACCAGGATAGAATCTCGGCGTGCATCTGCGCGTCGGTTTGAGCTGTGGCGGTCCGTCCCACCGGGCCGGCGGCCACCGAGCCTTCAGCTCCCAGGGTGAACTTGCTCGAAAGCAGCTTGTCCGCTCCGCGCTCGTTCATTACCAGCATGATCAGGTCCGTGGTTGATCCGCCGATTTGGAAACCCACGCTACCACCTTCAATGCGGACAGTGCCTGGCGCCGACCAGCCAATGCCCTCTTTGTTGCGGCACGACACGTAACCCTTTCCATACTTACCGCCGACCAGGAAGGCCGCGGTCTTCAAGCTTGGAACGATCACGATGCAGTGGGCGTTTTGCAGCATCTCCTGGGGAATGCCCTTGTCCGGTGTTGCCATAACTTCCGAGAACACGGTGGCCGCTTCGTTCAGCCGCTTTACACCTTCGTTGTCTCTTGCCAGCAGGGGCACGATCGCCAGAGTAGCCGCCAGAATCATTCGCATATGAAGCCTCTTCCGTCGCGGTGAACCCCGCAGGGGCGGTGAGCGACATGCTCAGTAGGGCACGAACCGCACCAAACCTGTCATTTGTTGAGTCGATTCGGCAGATGGTGCGATACGGGTGTTTTGCGGCAATCAAACACCGCGCGGGAATTGACCGTCAGCGGTCAAGTGGCAAGGCGCGGTCAGTGCCCTTGAGTCGATCTGGCTTTACCCGTTCCATTGTGAAGAGCTGAATGTTGAAGGCCCGCGATCTCGGCCAGAACGTCCTCCTGCCTGGTTTCCATTTCGAGGTCCGCGAGTTCACTGGCCGCGTGGTTTTCCACGCGGGGTTTCTCTTATATGGCGTCGAGCATTGGCAGCACTCCTGTCGCTGCGTGTTCCATGAGCCGACCGATGTTAATTCCAGGTCAGCGCCCGCTCCAGTTCATCGATGAGGCGGTTCTGCGTGATGAACACGAGCGCGGAAAGGAAAATGGCCTTCCGCCTTTCAGCCAGACCAACTCTTTGGCGCAAGGGTTCTGTGGTGGTGCCTGGCACCTGCGACTCTATCGCTTGGTCGAATGCATACGCGGAACATGGTTGTCGCGGGTTGCGTCCCGGTCATCGGGGGCACCACCTAATCCCCGCAAAACCCCACAGTTCTCCGCCGATCTCCCGCTGCTGCATTTGTCCCGCAGTGCCCTAAGCTGGCCCTCCAGGCTTTGCAGTTCCGCGATGCGCTCTTCCACGTGACCGATATGGGTATCCAAAAGTGCGTTGACCTCACGACAGTTCTCGTCCGGCGCGGAGCGAAATGTGAGCAAGATCTTGATCTCGTTCAACGCCATGTCCAGGGAACGGCAATGCCGAATGAACGATAGCAGTTCGGCGTGCTCCTGCCCATAGCGTCGAAAGTTCCCGCTCGTCCGGTCGGGTTTTGGCAGCAAGCCTTCATGTTCGTAATACCGAATCGTCTCGATTCCGCATCCCGTTCTCCGTGCAAGTTCGCCGATTGTCATTTCTTCTGACCTTCTCGTTCTTTGAGCTTGACTCTGTAGTCGCTACAGGGTGTTAACTCATTAATAGCAGTGTTGGAGAGAGACCGTGACCTCGAACTGTTGGCGCGGCGAGCCGTCGCGGGGATCTTGGCAACCGGTCCGTTGTGATGACAGCAATCATCAAAGTCTTGCCCGAGCCCCCACTCGGACTTCAGTTTGCCCCTGCGCGTTTTCTTGAGGAGGATCGAATGAAAAAAGACATTAGAATTGCCGCGTTGCCCGTCGCTCTGTTGAGCATCGTCGCTGGCATCGCGGGCATCGCCTCCCCCGATGGCGGGACGATGGTTCGCCGATTGTACTACGCGACGCCGGCCCTATTCTATGCGGTCGTCGCTGTGCGCTTCGCCATGGGAATCGGACTGGTCCTGGCGGCGTCGAGCTCTCGCTGGCCCAGGACCTTGCGGGCGTTGGGAACCGTGGTGTGCCTGCAAGGAATTTCGGCGACGCTTCTCGGACTTGATCACGCGAGGGCGATCATGGAATGGGAGGGGATGCAGGGATCCGGGCTCCTTCGTGCCGGCGCCGCGGTGGCCTTAGCCAGCGGGGCATTCATAGTGTTTGCAGTTATACAGGGGCCGTCTGAGGAAGAGGGGAAATCAGTTCACTAACAACAACTGAACACCACCCGCCTTCTCGCCGCGCGGGCCTCCCCGGATGGAGCGAGGGACATTCTTAGAGTGGCGGCCGAATGGTGAGATGCTGCGAACGCCCGCCAGCATACGAGTCGCGGTTTGCGCCTTGGCTTAAAGCTCGTTGCGGGAGATACCAAGCTTTCGCATCATGGCGTTGAGGGTGGTTCGGTGGAGTCCGAGGCGGGTGGCGGCCGCGGTGACCACCCCTCCGCTCTCACGAAGCACGCGGACGATATGCTCACGCTCGACCTGCTCGAGCGTGGCGCCGCCGGCCGATTCCCCGGCAGAGTGCCGTATTTCGGCTAAAGGCGCACGAAGGCTTGTGCCGCTGGAAAGTATAACGGCCCGCTCGATGAAGTTCTCAAGCTCCCGTACATTCCCCGGCCAATCCCAGCTCACCAGGGCGCGCATCGTATCCGACGGGATCTTGTCAATCTGCCGGCCCATTTTCGCCGCGTATTTCTTGATAAAGTGCCGGACGAGCAGCGGTATGTCCTCCGGGTGATCGCGCAATGGAGGCGTAGTGATTGGGAAGACTTTCAGCCGATAGTAGAGATCGCTTCGAAAGAGTTTGTCCCCCATCATCTGGGTGAGATTGCGGTTGGTTGCCGCTACCAGCCGGACGTCAATAGGAATGGTCTTGGTGCCGCCCAGCCTCTCGAACGCCTTCTCCTGCAAAGCCCGCAGCAATTTCGGCTGCAGATCCAGCGGAATATCGCCCACCTCGTCCAGAAACAATGTGCCCCGGTGAGCCATCTCAAAGCGGCCGATCTTTTGGGATAGTGCTCCCGTAAACGCGCCCCTCTCGTAGCCGAATAGCTCGCTTTCCAGAAGCCCAGTCGGAATGGCGGCGCAGTTTAGCGTTACAAATGGAAGGCCCTTGCGCGGACTCATTCGGTGGACGGCGCGCGCCACCAGTTCCTTCCCGGTGCCGGTTTCCCCGAGGATCAAGACGGTGGCATCGGTGGGCGCGACCACCTCCACCAGGCGCTGAACGCGCCGCAGCGCCGCGCTGGTGCCCAGAATCTCTTCGAAGTCGTGCTTCGGTCCGACATCCTCCTCTTCGACACTCTCAGTACGCTCCCGCTCGCGGAGGTCCTGCACGAAAGTGATCCACCGGAACGGAGACAGTTTCAACACTGCCGTAGCCACCAGGACCGGGACCCTGCTGCCGTCCTTCCGTATCAACTCTTTTTCAAAAGGCGTGCATGCCCCAAATCTCAGCCCTTCTTCATGCGCCACCTCATCCAGTGGGACGTATTCCGGAGGAGTGAGATCCGGCCAGTTGAGTTGGCCAGCCGCCAAATCGTCGCGGCTATAACCGACAAGCGCGAGAAAGGCATCGTTGACCTCCGGAATGCGGTCGAACTCACCCGAAACAACGCCAACGATCGTCGAGTGCAACGGGATCGGCCGAATACGCGCGCGGCTGCGCCGCAACTTATCGTCTCTCTCGTGGCGATCGGTGAAGTCGCGCACCACTCGGGCGAATCCCCTCAATTGGCCGTTTTCATCTTTGAGCGCCATCGTAATGGCGTTGGCCCAGAAGCGCGACCCGTCCTTTCTGGCATGCCAGCTTTCAGCGCCCACATGACCTTCGATCGCCGCCCTATTCAGTTCGCCCTGAACTCTCGCCGGGAGAGTATCTTCGCCAGGGTAGAGAAACGATACGTGTTGGTCGACGGCCTCGTCGGCCTGGTAAGAGTAAATGCGGGCGGCTCCGGAATACCAGGCAACGACGCGTCCTTCCATATCCAACAAGTACAGAGCGTAGTCGTGCACCCAGGACGGAATGGGGCCGGCGGGAGCGGGTTCACTCTCACCGGCTGCCGCCTTATCGCGCAGAACAAGGAGGTTTCGCACGGGCATGACGTTTGCTTTGGCCGTGTACTCAATGTCGCGCGGGCTTCCATCCGGACCCACCAGCCGAAGCGTTCCCTCATGTTCCCCGTCCTGCTGGAGGGCATTCCAAAGCTCCGACATCCGGGGCTTGAAGGCGGGGTCTGCGAAATCATCAACCGGCCGGCCGATGATGTGCTCTCGTGGCAGCCCTAAGAGTTTGCCCGCGCCAATGCTGGCGTCCTTGGAATGGCCATTGTCGTCCATGATGACGACGGGTGCGGAAGGGTGATACACGATCGCGCGGAACAGGAGTTCGAGTTGTCGCGGACCGTTTTCCACGAGCCAGCGGGCGTCCGGCGTTTGTGGGGCAGCGGAGCGTGCAGCGGAATTCACAGCCCCTCTCTTTCAGCCGTTGGGGATCCAGGGGAGCCAGCCGTTGCTAGAAAGACAAAATCAACCTGCGCCAATTCGGTCTCGCAAACGAAGCTGGAGCCAAGAATGGCAGCGACATCCAAGTCTACCATCAAGTTGGGCGTGGCCAGACTACGCATTGACCATATTCGGTCACGAGAGCTTATATCAGAGGGCATCTTGGGGTTGTGTCAGTTCGAATTCCTCTATCGTCTTCACGGTCCTTCCGGCTGTCGAATTCATCGCCGCCCGGTTGAGACCGATCGGGTGAATGCAATACGTTATTAACCATCTGAACCAGTTTCCGGGCGACAAAGGGTTTCTGAATGTATGCCCATCCGTAGTTCAGAACCAGCAGGCTGCCATTTGCTCCGCCTGACATCAACATCACATGCATGTCCGGCCTCGTCTTCTTCAGCGCCTCGCCCAACTCTGGGCCGGACATTTGCGGCATCTCCACATCGGAGAGCAGCAGATCAATCGTTTCGGTGGTTTTGTCCGCAAGCTTGAGCGCAGAAGGTCCGTTATCAGCTGAGAGGACTATGAATCTCTCGGCTTCGAGCACCGCCACTACCATTTTGAGAACCAACGGATTGTCGTCAACAACCAGAATAGTTTCGACGGTCCCTTTTAGAGATGGGGGCATGATTGCCGCCTTTCACGTATGTGCAAGTTGCCCTCCGCCATATCTACTACCATCTAACCTATGGAGGGCATGCTCCTAAAGGCAATCTCAGGACCAATGGAGCAATAGGGTAGAACGAGTCTGCCCCCCCGCGGAGGACCTTCTCCGGGCCAATCCCACAGCACATTGCTTCTAAAGGGCTAGATCAGGCGCTTCGAGCGGGCTCCCTAATCCGAGACTGAACCGATCCTCGGGCCGGAAGGCCGCCGCCAGGAGGTGCTTTCCGACCAAATGCGGTCAACCTCCTAAATTTCGACGTGTTTGCGGCCCGCATTCGGGGGAATGCTCCGGTAGCGCGGAGACGCAAAGCCGGTTTTACCGCTCATTTCGAGAGCGGCGCTCCCGCAAGTGTTGCGACCCTAGAACTCGTCCCATCGAGATCCCGATCGATTGCAGAGAGGTGATCGAGCTCATCCTGCAACCGCGCCCAGTCGCTTGCGCGAGCCTTGGTCTCGATTGGAAGCGTGAGATCCCTGTAGAAGGCCAGAATGTCGCTCCTGAGACCCTGCGGCAGGTCTGCGTAGCGGCCATGCAGTTTATGGAGCAGCTTCGCATACGCGGCGTCAGTCAGCGTGTATCGACCGGCCTTTGTGGTTTCTCCCAGATCGAAATTGTCGTTGGCCAGGATCAGCTTGCCGCTACCCACGCCGGCAAGCAGTTCGCGGTACCGGTCCACCGATGCGTTGAAACCAGCCATGTACAACCTCTCAGTTTCCGGTGTCAGCCTCTTGAAGGCGAACGCTTTGAACGGGCCGACTCTAGGCACGATGTGAAAGAACCCCGCCAGCATTCTCGATCGCAGACCCGGCCGTTGGTAAGTCGAGCCCCAGTTCTTTTCGTAGCTGGAGCGAGACAAATTGTAGAGGAATTTCTTGCGGGTGATGCCCGGCGCATCCCTCCGAATTTCCTGACTTTTGATTTGCCATGCGACCTTCGTCAGGGCCGGAAGGACGATACCGACCGCGCGGCGGTACGACCCGACGGCAAGATCGAGGCTGATGAATAGTTGCTTCATGGTCAGCCCATACGTGTCCAGAAATGCCCGCTCGAGAACCGGCTTGGCTACTTGAAAACCGATGAAGCTCTTGTAGGCGTCCGAAGCATAGCGGCTCTTCGCGGACTGAAACACGTCGAAGCCAAATTCTGTCTTAGTGTGCGAGAACGGATCGTCCGCATACGTTATGGAGCTGCCGAATTTCAAGCGGAGCTGAGGGTAGAGCAGCGGCACCGAGACATTCGTGGCCAGGCGGTGGCCGTTGTTGTCCGCGGCATAGTGAGCCAATGCGCCCAGAGCGAAGGCAAATTCGTTGAGATCCTGCGACTCTCGAAGCAGGTTGAGAATGAAGTCGCCGCTGCGCACGTAGTGGGTTAGATCGCTGAAAAATCTGCTGCCGAACGGATAGTAGCCCAGATCCTGGATGATGCAGCCTCCGTAGGCATAGGCGTGCGCATGAACTAAATCCTCCTCGGTAGAAGCGGGAAATCGTTTGAGGAGAAGCGGCTTGATCCCGCTGTCCCAGGTGGAATCGACGATGGCCTCGTGGGTCAGCACCGAATACGCATACGCGCTTGGGCACGAGAATAGAACCATCAGGCCAATCGCGGCCAAGGGGGGACAAGCCATGCGGGGAGTTGTCATTTTGTCCGTAACATCTTTCGTTTGATATCCGGCCAGAACTCGGCTCCCAGATTTCCCACCAGACCAAACCCGAGTCCGACGGAACCCTGGACAAATCCGAGCCGCGCCGTATTCAACCGGTCCGGATACCATAGGTTGGACAGGTAGGCGGAGCCGTAGGCGCTGCCGATGCGCCAGATGGACAGAGTCTCGCCGCCTGCATCGGTGCGGGTGAGGATCGTTCCCCGGATAGCATGCCCCATCCGGCGCCAGAACCCGGTGCGGAGCGACCGGGAGTACCGCGGGTCCTGGTGCAGAGAGGCATCCAGTCCGAAAGCCAGAGCGCCGTGAATACCCCACGCACCTGCCGTCGATGCAACCCTCTTACCGTAGGCTGCGCCTCCCTGGCCCCACTCCATTGGCGCGTTGAAGTCCTGAAGAGCGCCTGCATATGCGGCGATACCCACGATTGCCAATGGGCCGACGGTGCTTTCGGCGTGAAGGCGTAGTTTGTCTCCCACGGCGAGCGGTTCCGGGGTCTGCGCAACACCAGCCATGGGAATCGCCGCCAGGAACGCGAATGTCAATAGTTTCGTCATAGAGTCTCAGTGCTTTGCCGGCGCCTGGAACTGTCCTGTTATAGCCGGCAGGCGCCGGTTGCGCCCGGAATACGGCCAAGAGGGTTGTGAGGATGGCGATGCAGGTGAGGCCCATCAAGAGGAAGATCTTCGCCGCGAGCACCAGGGGGCTGAACACGGCCGCGATTGCAACCAGTCCTACGGACCAGCAATACTCCTTTGCCCGAACCGCCCGCACAATAAAGAAGACGGCGCCCAGAATCACGAGCCCCGCCGTTAAAGGTTCGTACCTGTTGGCCAGAAATAGAAACATGGAGGCCGCCAGCAGCGCCGGAACCGAAATCCACTTCATGATTCTCGTACTTGTTTGGAACACTATCTTCCTTCCGACGCGCCCCAGCCGCTTGGCGTTAGGCTTCCCCCAAACGCTCCCGTCCAGATCCCGTGAGTCGTCTCCACTTGCCTTCGATTGGATTCCAATTCATGTGGTCAGCGCATTTTGGAGCCCATTCAGTGCTTGAACCCGCAAAACCATCGCTGTTCACGCGGCGGCGGCGCGCGGAGCCAACTGACCAGAGGGGAGAACTGACCGCACCGGGTCACGTGACCGCAGGTGGTCAACTTTGCCGGAGCCAATCGCGGGTTTGACTCATGGAAAGAACGGCCGCGCCTGCCGCACGGCTTTGGGTGACGAATTGCCTTCTTGCATCGAAGGAGCTGAACATGCCTTTACTCAATCTTGTTGTGATATTGATCGTGGTCGGGGTTGCGTTGCACCTGATCAACCGCTACATTCCCATGGCCTCCAGCATCAAGACGATCCTGAACGTCGTGGTGGTTGTCGTCGTCTGCATATGGCTGTTGCAGGCCACCGGCATGTGGGCGGGTGTAGCCGGTTTCCGCCTGGGCCGGTGATCCGCGTCTGATGACGATGACGGGCGCGTTCTTTTTGGGCGTCGCGCGGACTTCCATCCGGAACCCGCCAGCCGAAGCGTTCCCTCATGTTCGCCGTCCTGCCCGCCAGGCATGCCAAAGCTCCGACAGCTGGGGCTTAAAGGCGGGGTCTGTGAAATCATCGACCGGACGGCCGATGATCTGCTCTCGTGGCAGCCCTAAGAGTTTGCCCGCGTCGGTCGTGTCGATGTTGTGGTCGCGGTTCGCCCGTCATTCGTCCTGAAGATTGGATCCATGCCTGGTTACTTGCACTCGCCGACGCGCTTACCGGTCATGCGCATCTCTCTGGTCACACCGCCTGTGGTTGCCTTGTCCACGGTTTCAAATCGGTCGCCGCTGTAAGTGCTCACGATCACCGACGTTTTAGCGCCGCAGGCTTTGATCATGGACATCTTGTTTCCGTCCATGGTGAATTCCTTGAGCGTGCAGCCTTGCCGGGCGCTGAGTTTCTCAGTGGCTTGCTTGACTTCCATCGCCGGCGCATTTGCGGTTGCGACCATGGCGGGCGTGTAGCAGATGTTGCCCACTGTTCCGGATGGCTCTCCGTTTAAGCTCGACATGACTGCCCAGAGTCCGGCGCGCATCCGCTCTTCGGCATGCAGCCAAGCGGCTCCGGCGAGCGTCATGCAGATGAGCGCAATGCTTGTCGTAGGTCTAATAGCGATCATTTCGTTTCTCCTCTTGAATTGGTGGCGGACTTTCAAATCCTGGGGACGAGTTTGCGGACCAGGTCGCGCACCTGCGGCAGTCGCTCTTCGGCGCCTCCGGGAGCATAGCCGTCGATATCGACGACCAGGATCACCGGCCCCTTCATCAGGTAGATCGCGGCGCGGCTTCCATGGTGTTCGGTGGGGATGCTGGAAAAGCCCGTGCCGCCGAGACCATCTTCGTTCCGGGTCTTGCCCTCCTTGGCGCTGTGGGCACGATACGATTCGAAAGCGGCGGACGATCCCTCCAACGCCACATTTAACTTCTTCCCGCCGGTTTCCTGCCACTGGCAGCCACTGGGATCCTTGGTCCGTTTTGCCGCGGGACCAATCAGCGCCTGTGCGTCCTCTGCTGTGACTGCCATACAAATCGGCACGGCTTGCGCGGAAAGACCGGCTACGGTCAAAAGCGCGACAGAAAATAACCTGATCATGAAATAGTTCTCCTTAATGTAGATGTGGACATGACTTCTCCGACTGCCGGAGCGCCACACCGCCGATCAGCGGGAGTGAAAGCGTTTCGCCCTGGTAGGCCTTCCATGCCAGATGGACTAAATGCTGACCCGCGGTGTCGCATGCAGGCGGCCAACAGCGCCGGAATCGAAACCCGCTTTCATGAATCTCCAGCCGCGCGGTAACTACGCTGGCATGGGGCAGACGTTCGCACTTCGTCGTCTGCCCCAGCGAGCACTCCACCTTACCTGCGGTCGTGATCGCGATTGAAATCCCGGTTGTGGTCACGGCCGCGGTCCCAGCGGTGATCGTGGGCCACTTGGCCGCGGTCTCCTTCCCAATAGCCGGCAAAATACTGCTGGCCATCATGACGGGGTTCCACCCAACGCGCGCCGGTATATGCCGGACGGGTCCAATATCCGTCGTGCCATTTGTAGTGGTTACCCGCCGGGTACCAATAGCCGGCCACCCAGGAATAATCAGCGCCAGGACTTCGTGGTTGCACCCTGAGAACCCGCACTGGTGGCGGCGCGCCGATTCTCACTCCGATGGAGAACTGAGCGAAGGCTGCCCCCACCGCCAGCAATGTCAACACGATCAATTTGGTTTTCACGATTCGATTCCTCTTCTCTCAATGACCGAGGGGGCACGTTGCTGGCCGAAGACAACAACGCGGCGGAGACGACCCCGAAAGCAGGCTCGTCCACGGGGATTGACCGCATTCGGTCACCATGACCTCGCAACGTCGGGGTCCCAACGCTTCGAGCACTATCCGTAAACGTGAGGAACGCAGAAATCTATAGCCCAACAGCGATCGGCGCGTATGGCGGACGAAATGCCTTAGTAGAAGAGCGCGGGTCAAAACCCGTCGAGATCTGCCGCCCACGCAAAGCGAACCGCAGACTACAAGATCCATCAAAGGAAGAGGAAGAAGTGAAACTTATCAACGGATTAATCACGGTGAGCTGTATGGCGCTAATCGGCGCGGTACTCGCACCAAGCGTAAGAGCCGACGACTGGAACAGGAAGACCGTCATCACCTTTAGCGGTCCTGTGGAGATTCCGGGCGTTCACCTCGCCGGGTGGGGCGTATTGCCCGCCGGCACCTATGTGTTCAAGATCCTGGACTCGCAGTCCGACCGCCACATCGTCCAGATTTTCAATAAGGACGAAACAACCATCTACGCCACTATCCTGGCCATCCCGAACTATCGCCTCAAAGCCACCGACAAAACCGTGGTGACATTCAGGGAAAGGCCGGCCGGCGAACCGGAAGCGCTGCGAGCCTGGTTCTACCCCGGCAGAAACTGGGGCGAGGAATTCGTCTATCCGAAGGCCAAAGCTGTGACCCTGGCGAAAACCACTAACACGCCTGTACTCTTCACGGCGGCCGAGATCCCTGTCGAAGTCACCGAGCCGGCCAAGTTGGCGGCCGAACCAATTGTGATGGAAATGAAGCGGGCACCCATCATGGCGATCAAGCCGACCGGCGAAGAGGTCCAGCTCGCCGAGGTGGTTACCCCGCCGCCGGCATCGACTGAAGTTGCCTCCGTGACGGAGAAGACGCTTCCGGCTACGGCGAGCACGGTACCCCTGATCGGGCTACTCGGACTGGTTGCCTTGGGCGGCGCCTTCACTGTCCGTACTGCCGCAAGACGGCTTCAGTAGAGTGTTTTCGATCTGATCACGCGGCGCGCCAATCCTGGCGCGCCGCGTTGAACGTTTTCTAATTGTCAGGTGACAGGAGCAGCATGCGACATAGAGTGGTCCCGATACTGGCGCCCGCGACCAAGCGTAACCCGGATGAGGAAGACTGTGACCAGACAAAGGCGCGGGGACTGGCCGTTCTCAATTCGCCGGTCCTAAACAAAGGGACGGCTTTCACCGCGGAAGAGCGC
>Ga0105240_10003724_pt1 | contig 23554 bp, 19 predicted proteins | sample KBSC54metaG_FD_80426 | JGI IMG/M metagenome (GOLD analysis project Ga0105240, IMG submission 80426) | Corn rhizosphere microbial communities from Kellogg Biological Station, Michigan, USA - KBS C5-4 metaG | ecosystem: Host-associated > Plants > Roots > Rhizosphere > Soil | place: Michigan, USA...
GACAGGATGGAGGATGAGCATGCAGACAGGGGCGGGGATGGAATAACTTATGTATATTTGAAATAACCTGAATACAACCTGAACATGAGAAAGCTGTACTTTTCGCTGGTGCTACTGCTGGTAACAGCATCTTCCTATGCACAAAATATAGTAGTCAAAAGTCATGATATGCATATACGTTATTCGGGACGTATAGCGATGACAGACGAGGCAGCGGAGCTTTCATGGTCAGCATCTTCCATCAAGATGAATTTCAAAGGGTCTTTTATAAAAACTACCCTGAAGGATGAACACGGCAATGATTATTGGAATGTGATATTGGATGGGAAAGTGATCTCAGTTATTCAACCAGATAGCGTTCAAAAACAATATACCCTGGCTACCGGCCTTGCCGAAGGTAACCATACTATAGAACTATTTAAGCGCAGTGAATGGGCTATGGGTAGAACCTGGTTTTATGGTTTCGAGCTTGATAAAAATGCCAGTGTATTATCTCCGCCCGCACAGCAAAAGCGCAAAATGGAGATTTTCGGGAATTCCATTACCTGCGGATATGCCAATGAAGATACAACGGGACAGGACAGAGGAACGGCTCCATACGAAAACGCTTATTTAAGCTATGCATCGATTACTGCACGTCATTTTGATGCCGAGTTGCACAGTACCTCACGGAGTGGTATCGGGATCATGGTAAGCTGGGCTCCGCTTATTATGCCCGAAATGTATTATCGACTGGATGCCACAGATGCTGAAAGTAAATGGGATTTCTCAAAATACACTCCTGATTTAGTGGTAATCAACCTGCTTCAGAATGATTGCTGGATTGTTAAACTTCCGGACAACGATCAGTTTAAAGCAAGATTTGGCACGAAACCGCCAACCGACGACCAGATAGTAAAAGCCTACAAAGACTTCGTAAAGACCATCAGGAGTAAATATCCTAAAGCACAGATCATTTGTGCGTTGGGCAGTATGGATGCTGTTAAAGAAGGCGCGCCATGGCCAGGATATATTAAAAAAGCAGTCGACCAGATTGGTGATAAAAAAATATTCTTGCACATTTTCCCGTATAAAAACACGCCTGGTCACCCAAGTAAAAAAGAACAGCAAGCTATGGCCGATGATCTGATCACTTTTATAGATCAGAATATCAAGTGGTGACACGATTATAAGATTTCAGAGATTTTGTAAGATATAGTTTCAAGATTTAGAAGATCATAATTTTGACTCTTGTAAATCGCTAAAATCTCAAAATTGTGTCGTGAATCCGTGTCAAATTGCGACATTTGTAATGTGACCTCTACAGGTAACATCTATTGTAAATCTTTTAAATCATAAAATTGTGTTAAAAGTTGTTAGCAGCGCTGACGAGGCTGTCCATGATATTCAGGATGGTATGACCCTTATGTTGGGTGGGTTTGGTTTGTGCGGATTACCAGAAAAATGTATTGCTGCCCTCGTTAAAAAGGGTGTAAAAAACCTGACCTGTATCTCTAATAATGCAGGCGTGGATGATTTCGGTATAGGCCTGATGCTGAAACAGCGCCAGGTGAGAAAGATGATCTCATCTTATGTGGGGGAAAATGCAGAATTCGAACGGCAATTGTTAAGCGGTGAGTTGGAAGTGGAGCTTATTCCTCAGGGAACATTAGCCACACGTTGTATGGCTGCCGGTTACGGCATGCCCGCCATTTTTACCCCAGCAGGAATTGGAACCGAAGTTGCCCTAGGAAAAGAAGTACGCAACTTTAACGGCAAAGATTACTTGATGGAGATGGCCTTTGAGGCAGACTTTGCCATAGTGAAAGCCTGGAAAGGAGATACCATGGGGAACCTGGTTTACCGGTCGACGGCAAGGAATTTTAACCCGGTAATGGCCATGGCAGGCAAAGTAACTATCGCTGAGGTAGAAGAACTGGTCGAGGCAGGTGAAATAGATCCGGATCATGTTCATACGCCGGGGATCTATGTTCATAGGATATTCAAGGGCGAGAATTACGAGAAAAGGATTGAACAAAGGACTACAAGAAGTAAGAATATTTGAAAATTAGTTGATTTGAAAATTTGAAGATTGTAAAATGAGAGATGATAAGGAAAACCTGATAGTTAAATTAACATTTGAGTTCGCATTAGATGTAATAGAATTTTCCGAACTGTTAGAAGAGAAAAGAAAATTTGTCATTGCCAGGCAAATTTTAAAAGCAGGAACCTCAATAGGCGCTAACGTTCGTGAAGCGCAGAATGCGGAAAGTAAGAATGATTTTATACATAAACTGAAGATTGCCGCTAAAGAGGCTGATGAAACTCAATATTTTTTACTGCTATGCAAATTCGCTAAAACTTATCCATTCGACGAAGCTATGTATGAAAAACTTATTTCTATTATAAAAATCTTGTCCAAAATAATTTCGAGTTCCAAAGAATAAGACATTATCAAATCTTCAAATTATGTTGGACAAAGAAGGAATAGCAAAACGAATAGCAAAAGAAATAAAAGACGGTTACTACGTTAACCTCGGCATTGGTATACCTACTCTCGTAGCTAATTACATTCCCGAAGGCATGGATGTAGTGCTGCAATCAGAGAACGGGCTTTTGGGTATCGGTCCATTTCCTTTTGAGGGAGAGGAAGATCCTGATTCGATCAATGCGGGTAAGCAAACTATTACCATTTTGCCCGGCTCGGCCATTTTTGACTCGGCTATGAGTTTTGGTATGATCCGCGCTAAAAAAGTTAACCTTACTATTTTGGGGGCAATGGAAGTATCAGAAAACGGAGACATAGCCAGCTGGAAGATACCCGGAAAGATGGTAAAAGGGATGGGTGGGGCAATGGACCTGGTAGCATCGGCTGAGAATATCATTGTAGCGATGCAGCATGTAAATAAGGCGGGCGAATCAAAGTTATTGTCTAAATGCGGTCTTCCGCTTACCGGCGTTAATTGCGTAAAAAAGATCGTAACAGAATTAGCCGTAATGGAAGTGCTTCCAGAAGGCGGATTTAGACTATTGGAACGTGCTCCCGGAGTAAGCGTCGAAGAAATTAAAACAGCAACAGCAGGTAAATTAATAGTTGAAGGTGAAATTCAAGAAATGATTATATAGCTGCAGTCTAATTGACTTCAGACCTTCGACTAAAGACTTCAGACTCAAATCATGCCAACGGCAATGTGAAATAAAACGTTGCACCTTTATCTTTTTCACTTTCCGCCCAGATTCGACCTCCATGGCGTTCAATAATCTCGGCGCTCAAATAGAGACCTACGCCAAAACCTGAAATGTGTTTGGTGTGTTCGCTTTGAACGCGATAATAGCGGTCGAACAGCCGTGCAAGGTCCTGCTGATTGATGCCTATCCCTTCATCGTGGACGCTAATAGTTGCCATTTCAGGCCCTGCTGTGCATTTAATAGTTATAACCTTTCCTTTTGGCGAGTATTTTACAGCGTTAGAAAGCAAATTAGATAAAACAGAGCCAATTTTTTCACGATCTGCATCCACGTTCATCTCACCAACCGGTTCAAATACCAGGGAATGACTATTAACAGTAAAACGTGTTTCTTCTATGATCTCGCTGATAAGGTGATTGAGCTCAAATGGGTGTTGTTCGATAGATAACTTACCTGATTCCAGCCGTGATACATTAAGAAATCCATTGATCAGTCCGGCCATTTTTTTGGTCTGCGAGTTTGCCCTGGCAAGTACGCTGCTCATAAAGATATGATCGTTGTCCTTTACTTTCTGCTGAAGCACTTGTATAAGTGCCGTTAGGGAAGTTAGTGGCGTTTTGAGTTCATGGCTGGCCATGCCTATGAAATCGTTCTTGCGCTGTTCGTCACGTTTCTGCTCGGTAATATCGCGCGCAATTTTAGAAACACCGGTGATCTCGTCCGCACTGTTGCGGATAGGCGAAATAGTTAACGAAACATTGATTAGTGTACCATCTTTCTTTTGACGTATGGTTTCGTAGTGTTCAATACGCTCGCCTTTTTTTAAGCGTGATATGATCTGTGGTTCTTCAAAGTGACGGTCCTCTGGAATCAATTTTAGAATAGATTCGCCAATCATCTCCTGTTCTGAATAACCAAATGTTTGTTCCGCGCCGCGGTTCCAACTCGTAACAATACCTTCTAAAGTTTTGCTGATTATAGCATCATCAGATGATTCCACAATTGCAGCTAATTTGGCGCTGCGCTCCTCGGCTAGTATCGCCTCTTGTAATAATTGCTGAAGGCGCCGGTCATTATCAGCTAATTCTTCGTTGGTAGTTACCAATTCTTCATTCGCCGACGCAAGCTCTTCATTAGTGGCTGTAAGTTCCTCGTTTAACACCTGGGTTTCTTCTTCGCTATCGGCAAGAGCTTTAGTGCGCTCTTCAACTTTTATCTCAAGTGATTCATTCAGACTTCGGAGCTCTTCGCGTGCTTCAATGAGTTCTTCATTAATTGACGTCAGCTCCTCATTAGATGCGGTTATCTCTTCGTTTGCAGCAGTCAGCTCTTCATTCAAAGACGCAGTTTCTTGTTCCCGAGCCTCCAATTCTGCACGCAGACGTTCTTTAACGCGAACATCTAGTGTAACCTTTCGGTAGGAATAGGCAGTCACGGCTAATGCGATCAATGAGACCAGGATAATAAAAGCAGGAACGATTGTTGTATAGTGGTTAAGCCTGTCAGTCCGCGTATCAAGCAGCAATTGTTCATCTGCTTCAGCTTTTGCAACTGCTGCTCTTAATGCATCCATCGCTAACTTACCCTCGTCAAGGTTATCAGCTGTTATTACTTGTCCTTTTTTCTTTTTATCAATGAATTTCTGTAGAATATCCATTCGCTGGCGCAGTATGCCACGAATACTGGCCATGTTAGTCTGCTGCTTTGGATTATCAGAAGTGAGCGTGGATAGTTCTCCGGTCAAATCCAATGCCTCGTGATAAGCCCCATTATAAGGCTGTAGATAATTTTCGCGACCGGTAAGCAGGTAACCACGCTGGCCCGTCTCCGCATCTTTCATTAAAGAAAGCACCCTCTCTAGCTTCTGCATAACCTGGCTGCTATGCGATACCGCCTGATTGCTCTTTAACAATCTTTGCAGCGTAAAAAAAGATACAAAGCCGATTGCAAGAACGATCAGCAGAGAAAAACCATAGCCTATCCGCAGGTTACGGTCAAATCGGTTATTCATAAAAAATGTGAATGAATCGTAAAGATAAAATTTTTAACGAAAAATAGACCGGCTCGTGATAAATCGTATGTATCGGAATGCAGGATGGAAAAATATGACTTATTCCGATAAAATTAAAGAACTTTTTCGCGTAACTCTTTCGATATCTGCTCGGTTACTTTAATGATCTCATCAGCAACGTGGGTGTTGTTGACAATTACTTGTTCACAAGTATTCCTATACGGCAGGAGGAACTCTTTATAAGCCGGCATCACATGATTATCCCATTTGTACTTCGCGTCCTCATTAGAGTAACCGCGTTCTTCAAGATCGCGCTTGAGACGGCGCAATAGGGCAACATCTTCGTCGGCTTCGATAAAAATCCGCAGGTCGAGCAGCTCGGCAATTTCCTTGAAATGGAAAATAAATAAGCCCTCAACAATCATAATAGGCGCGGGTTTTATCTCTAATACTTTGGGAACGGCATCCGGATTGTTAAAAGTGTATTCCTTTTTATAAATGGTTTCTCCATTGATCAGCTTGGTGATGTCCGCATAAAAATGCTCGCGATCAATGGTTTCGGGGGCATCGAAATTATAAAGCTTGTTTTCCTCCTTGGTCATTGTATGACCGACCGGGAAATAGTAATCGTCCTGTGAAACCAAACAAACTTCATCTCTGGTGAAATGATCAAGGAAACGGTTTAGAAAAAAAGTTTTGCCAGAGCCGCTTCCTCCAGCTATCCCCACAATAAATGGCTTCGAATTATTCGAGTCCCGGTTACGCATTTTAATTTATAATCCCGTAATTAATTGTCTGTGTTTGGTTCTGATGTACCGTAGCTCAAATTCACCTGGAAACGTTTATCCAGGGCGCCTAATGAAGTCGCAACATTCTTGGTCATCACAATGATTACATCTTTAGTTTGCTCGGTATCGGTAAAGCGGCCCACAACCTTTGCAAAAGTAGTACGATTGGTCATCACATTGGTGATTTTTATTACCGTTCCGATAGGCGCCGTGCGGTGCAATACCAACATTTTGTTAGGATCAAGCCCGTCATCATCCATCCAGGTGGCTACGCCTTTCTCGTCTTTTTCATAAATACCAAACTTGTTGGCATTATTAATATGGTGACTGCTGTCAGGAGCCGTAGAATCGCGGGTAGCGACCATCGGCTGTGTGTGCTGTGTATCAACCGGTGCATTCTGGATCGGTTGTGACTGAGGCTGTGTAGTTGGCGGAGTAGCGGTATTCGATTTTACTAACAACACCTGGCCCGGACTAATACTATTTGATTTTAAACCATTTAGGTTGATGATATCTTCAACTGTGGTATTAAAACGCTTGGATATAGCGTATAGCGTTTCTCCTGCTGAGACTTTATATTGAGTAGGAACGCTATTGTCGGTAGTTGTATTTGCAGGCTGACTTTGCGGCTGTTGCTGTACCGGTTGCGGCTGAGGCTTGGTTTCTGCCGGTTGCTGAACGGGTTTGGTCTGGTGAACAGGTGCGCTTTTCACCACCACTGGTGCTGCTTCCACAAAAGGTCTGTCAGTAGGCACTTTAATAATATTGCCGATCGACATTTTTGCATTAGGGTTAAATTTTATAATGGCTTTGGGGCTCACATTGTAGCGGCGGCCTATTGAATAAAAATTATCTTTTGGATCTAATTTATGCAGGATAACCTTTTTTCCGTCGTGATTTTCTACTCCTACTGAATCGGCTAATGGTCGTGCAAAAACGGATATGGAAAAGGTTGACAGGAAGATGGTTAATAATAGTTTAAAGTTCATTTTATTGTTAAAACGTATCTAAGTTTAAAACTTTTAATCTTGATTTGCCAGTAAGGTAGATTAACTGACCCTTACGCAATAGAAACGACTCAGGTTGCAGTTTTTGTATATCCGTATTCAACAAATCTTGATAAACTATCTTATTATCTGTTGTAAATATATACAAAAGCTGCTGCAGTGTCCCATCTGCAAACGCGTGCAAAGATACAATTCTCAAATTATTATGGTCAAGATAATGCATGGTATTACCAAAAGTCTTTAACTGTAACGATAATGAAGAAGTGATTTCGATAGGTGCTAACTCAGGAAAAATAATATGATTTTCTATATCTGTATCACCGGATGCCTGGTAACCCCTGCCAATAGCGCCTGTTCTGATATCAGCTATCAATAGTTGAGGCGGTTGCAAACGGGTATCATAAATAACCGGCCCGTTTACTGATAAATGATCAAAAGCATGAGTGTAATTACTCCATATCGTTTTCCCGATTTTGCCATCTATGGCTATTAATCCTTTATGAGCAGGGCTGTTTTCAGATTGATAATTATGCAATAGTAAAACACCTTCATAAGCTGTTTCAATACCTGTTAGCCATCTTTCTTCAGTTTGAAGGTCGTCGAAATATACTTCGCCGGTTTCAAGATTGATGGCTGAAAAGGATACTCGTTTATCTCCACTGTCCCTTATTTCGGCAAATAGGATATCAGATATAGGGTCGATTTCCAATCGCCATACGGTCGACTTAAATTGATAATTGATATAGGGTAGCAGCGTTTTCAAAGTGTGTACAAATATGAGTATTTAATGCCGATAGGTTTGTATAGCGAAAATCAGCTCAGGGTAACATTTAAATTTATAAATTTGGCGTTTATTCAAACACTGAAGATTACTGCAATATAATATGAGCAAAGGGATTATTAGTAACAAAGGAGTTGTCAGCAAAGAGGAAGACTATTCGCAATGGTATAACGGTCTGGTAATTAAGGCTGATATGGCCGAATATTCGCCGGTAAAAGGTTGTATGATCATTAAACCCTATGGTTATTCCATTTGGGAAAAAATGCAATCTGTACTGGACCAAATGTTTAAAGAGACCGGTCACAGCAACGCTTATTTCCCTTTATTTATCCCCAAATCATTCTTTTCCAAAGAAGCCAGCCATGTGGAGGGCTTTGCGAAAGAGTGTGCTGTGGTCACTCATTACCGTCTGAAAAATGATGGAGAAGGCAATATTGTGGTAGACGAAGATGCAAAGTTGGAAGAAGAACTTATCGTTCGCCCGACTTCTGAGACAATCATCTGGAACACTTATAAAGGCTGGATACAATCTTACCGTGACCTACCTATTTTGGTTAACCAATGGGCTAATGTCGTCAGGTGGGAAATGCGTACGCGTTTATTCCTGCGTACCAGTGAGTTCTTATGGCAGGAAGGTCATACGGCCCACGCTACCGCTGAAGAAGCAATTGCGGAAACCGAACAAATGCTGGATGTTTATGCCGATTTTGCTGAAAGCTGGTTGGCGTTACCTGTAGTTAGGGGCCGTAAAACTCCAAATGAGCGTTTTGCAGGCGCTTTAGATACTTATTGCATTGAGGCATTGATGCAGGATGGTAAAGCTTTGCAGGCTGGTACATCACACTTCCTGGGGCAGAACTTTGCGAAAGCTTTTGATGTGAAGTTCACAAACAAAGAAAATAAACTGGATTACGTTTGGGCCACCTCATGGGGTGTTTCTACACGCTTGATTGGTGCGCTAATCATGTCTCATTCGGATGATGCAGGTTTGGTATTGCCTCCAAAACTAGCACCTATACAGGTTGTAGTTGTGCCAATTTATAAGCACGACGAAGAATTAGAGAATATTACTGCTTATGTAAATGCGTTAAGCGAAGAATTGAAAGCTAAAAATATCTCTGTCAAGTTTGATAACCGCGACACACACCGCCCGGGAGCTAAGTTTGCTGAGTATGAATTGAAGGGAGTGCCTGTGCGTGTGGCTATCGGTAGCCGTGATATGCAGAATGGTACAGTTGAATTGGCCCGCCGGGATACAAAAACCAAGGAAACAGTTTCACAGGAAGGATTAGCAGCAAGAATTGAACTGTTATTGGAGGATATACAGAAAAATATCTACCAAAAGGCATCAAACTTTAGAGCTGAGAACACCAAAGAAGTAGATAGCTACGAAGAGTTTAAACGCCTGCTGGATGAAGAACCGGGATTTTTATCAGCCCATTGGGATGGTACTGCCGAAACAGAGCAGCGCATAAAGGAAGAAACCAAAGCTACTATTCGCTGCATTCCATTAAACAACAAGCAGGAAGCAGGTAAATGTATACTCACAGGCAAACCATCAACCCAAAGGGTGTTATTTGCAAGGGCGTACTAATTGTTGTAAGGTTGAAAAATTTTAAAGTTGAAATGTTATTAAAACACGACAAAAACAACCTTTCAACTTTGCAACTTTACAACATTCAAACTATCAAAAATGAAATTCGCAACTAAAGCCATACATGCAGGGCAGGAGCCCGATCCAACAACCGGGGCTATCATGACCCCGATCTACCAGACTTCAACTTATTGGCAAAAAGCGCCGGGAGATAATAAAGGTTATGAGTATTCTCGTGGTACCAACCCAACACGGAGAGCTTTGGAAGATTGCCTGGCCGCTTTGGAGAACGCAAAATATGGCCTCGCTTTTTCAAGCGGCATGGGTGCTACCGATGCAGTAATGAAGTTGCTGAAACCAGGTGATGAGGTAATCACTGGTAATGATCTTTACGGTGGTTCATATCGGATTTTCACAAAAGTGTTTGCTAATTATGGTATCAAATTTCATTTTCTTGATCTGTCCAGACCGGAGATCATCAACGATTATGTAAACGAAAATACTAAGCTGGTTTGGATTGAAACGCCTACCAATCCAACCATGCAAATTATTGATATTGAGAAAGTAGCTGCGATTATTAAAACAAAAGGTTTAATACTGGTGGTGGACAATACCTTTGCTTCGCCTTACCTGCAAAACCCGATCGACTTAGGTGCTACCATCGTAATGCATTCAGTCACCAAATATATCGGCGGACATAGTGATGTCGTGATGGGAGCTTTGATGCTGAACGATGAGGACCTTTACAAAAAGCTTTGGTTCATCTACAATGCGTGCGGCGCTACACCCGGACCGATGGATAGTTTCCTGGTATTGCGTGGTATCAAAACACTGCATCTGCGCATGAAAGCGCACTGTGAGAATGGCCACAAAGTAGCTGAATTTTTAAAAACACATCCGCGTGTAGATAAGATATACTGGCCGGGCTTTACCGATCACCCTAATCACGATGTAGCCAAAAAACAAATGCGTGATTTTGGTGGAATGATATCGATCACACTGAAAGGAGCTGATTTGAAAGAAACCTTCCGGATTGCTTCTTCATTTAAAGTATTTTCGTTAGCAGAGTCATTAGGTGGGGTAGAGTCACTGATCAATCACCCGGTTACAATGACCCATGCCTCTATTCCCAAAGAGGAGCGTGAAAAAGTCGGTGTGGTAGACAATCTGTTGCGGTTAAGCGTAGGAGTAGAGGATATCGATGATCTTATTGATGATTTGAAACAAGCTTTATTTTGAGTAGCAGTTGCAGCGGCAGTGGCAGTGGCAGTTATGATTGAAAATCTCAAAGCTTTTCTCGACAGCAAAGTAGCACAATACAATCAGCCTGATTTTATTAAAAATGATCCGGTCTCGATCCCGCATCTGTTTTCCAATAAAAAGGATATCGAGATCATGGGTTTTTGGGCTGCTACCTTGGCCTGGGGACAACGAATTACCATCATTAATAAGTGTAAAGAGCTCATCAGCCTCATGGACGGTGCGCCTTACGATTTCATTATCAATCACGAAGAACCGGACCTAAAAAAATTGCTCCATTTTAAGCATCGCACCTTTAATGATATAGATACACTATATTTTATTTCATTTTTTAGGTATCATTATTCCAAATATGATTCTTTAGAAGATGCATTCATTCCTCTTGTGGAAAAAAAAGGTGTCGTGCTGAGACACTCAAAGCATGAGCGCAAAGGCCATAATACGGATGTCGGTAGTGAACCTATTGAAACCATTCTGAATCACTTTCGAGATTACTTTTTCTCACTTCCGGATTACCCACATCGTACTAAAAAGCACGTGTCATCGCCTTCGCAGAAATCGACCTGTAAGCGCTTAAATATGTTTTTGCGCTGGATGGTGCGTAAGGATAACTGTGGTGTAGATTTTGGTATCTGGAACAAGATCAAACCATCTGATCTGATCATACCCTGTGATCTGCATGTGGATAGGGTAGCACGAAAGTTAAAACTGATCGATCGCAAGCAAACAGATTGGCAAACAGCCATAGAATTAACCGGGCGTTTACGTGAATTTGATCCACAAGACCCGATTAAGTATGATTTTGCACTCTTCGGTTTAGGTATCGAAGAGAAATTTTAGTCTGTTGTTATTTGTTATTCGTCGTATGCGATAGATTTTAGGCGCTTTTCAAGTGCCTTATGGTAAGCATAATCAATATAATTTAATTCACTGCTAGTGACCTGGCGCCCTTTAAGCTCTTCATACAAGGAAATAATGTCGGCTTTATTTTTAACTCCGGTGGTAGTTAATTTGAAGGTCCACTTAATGAGAGCAGCATCTTCTTTAGAAACGTAATAATCATGCTCAATTCTTTCACCATCAAGCTCATGGCCTTTTATTGGAGTCCAATAGTCCAATTTTCCATTCTTTTTTGATTCTTTGATGAGCTGGCTTCTAACTTGAGGTGTTAACCTGACAGAAGTATCTTGTAATTTGTTATTTTGTGCAAATGCACTAATTGAAAACAGTAATAGTGTGTTTAGGATAAAAAATCGCATTGGATAAGGTTTAAATAAAAAGCAATTATAAAAAATTTTAATTAAATAATTAGTTAATGATTGGGAAATAACGAATTTATATGGAGAATTATTATAATGACCTCGGCAATTTCTTAAACGGAAAGCCTGAATATACCCTGGCGCTTTTTCATCATTTTGTAAATGAATTCCAAAAAGTCGGGCCGGTAACTTTGCATCCGGCAAAGACCATGATCGGCGTAACCAACTCACATAAAAGAATAGCATATATCACTCAATTAGGGAAAAACTTCATTCACGTTGTCTTTCCGTTAAGAGAACGTTATGAAGACAATTTTTGTTTTCAAAAAATTGCGCAAGTGCCTGGAGACATGCAGTTTAACCACCATTTCAGGATGCTGCATACAGATGATGTTAATGACGAAGTGAGAGATTTTATGCGTTTAGTGTACAATAGCTAAGATTTTGATGGAACCGGAACCAAAATGGACTGAATTTTTTTATTGCTCTTCCCTGAAATAAACTTTATAATAATTCATCGATTTTCCATCGTCAAAGCCTTTTTCAATTAATTCCCTGTCACCGTGAATATAGATATGAAAGTTTTTATCAAGCTTTAACACGCTTTTGTATACCCTTTGCTGTTTCTTTACAGCATAGCCTGATATCTCAAAAACATCGGCAATAGGCATCTCATACTCCTGTTCGTATTGATTTTTATAATTCTTGAACGATTCGATTGCCTGGGGATTGCCTAACACCTCACCACTAAACTCATCCATATCAAAGGTGTCCTTTTCCTTAAAATACTTCATGGATTTATTCAGCAGGTCGATCTTATCAGCTTTGCTAAGCTCAAACTCATCATCTATTTTTTGGGTAATAAAGTTTTTATAGATGCCTAAGGTATTCGTGGTCTGATTAAAACTGTCGTTACGGATCTTTAATTGCAGGAAGTTGTCTTTCCAGTAAGCAGCGGTGTCCTGACCGCGGTTGGTATGATCAACCACTACTACTTTGTAGCCGTTTTCTTTTTCGATATTAAAAATGAGCGCGCCTTTATCCAGCTTATTGATGTTGATGGCATTTTCTTCATAATCCATTCCAAAACCACCCTGTTCAGGATAAACTTTCAGGTAGGTTTCCTTATTTTCTGACTTAAAAATGCCTACGGCTTCCAGCAAATTACCCTCGATTTGTACATTTTTGAAATGCGCTACATACAATTCACCTGGTTTGATATTAGGGTGATTGGACACATTGTACAAATGCTTAGCGATCTGTTCAGATAATTCGTGAAACTTGCTATTATCCTCGAAAATACCGGTAACATAATGATGAACCTCATTCAGTTCCAGGTTGCCGCCGCTATGCATGAGGTGGTAAACTTCGTTTGATTTTTCAAAAGGGCGCAGAAAATACTGCATCAGCAATTGCGGAATTACCTCGTCTTTAAAAGCAATCGGTTGCTCCGATAGCGCGTACATTTCATTTTGCGCCTGGTTGCCGATGTGATGAACGGATACCGTTTCAAGCGAAGCTTCAAAAAATGTTACCATAATGCTGCGAAAGTAAAATAAATAATGCTCAGAGCGGAGCTTTTTCTGTCAGGTTGCCAATACGCGGATCGCCGCCAGAAATTAATTCACAGACTTTGATAGCCGCTTCTTCAAAGCCTTCCACGCCATCCTGTATTAACAGCCAGTTACCCCGCTGCTCTGTCCCCGCCCAAAAGAAGGGCCCAAGATCAGGTACATCTTTTTCCAGGCTTTCATGATGCGTTCTGTTGGTGGCAACCCAAATGCCATTAAATTCAGGCTCGTTAAGCCTTCGGCGCAGTATCATCATGATCTTTTTTCGCCAGTAGATATAGTGCATACCAAACATTTTCCGCACGGTTATATCGGAAGGCAAATAATCGAACACGAATTCGTATGGTATTACATTGACCATATCACAAAATTACAGTTTTTAATATTTTACACTTACCGAATAAAAATCAGGCTGTAAATAACGATTTTTGCGAGCTTAATGTGTCGTAGCTCCAAAATGACTGATGACCAGTGACTAATGACAAATATCAAAGAAGAAACAATAGTTGCCCTTGCAACGCCCAATGGCATTGGAGCGATAGGCGTAATACGCTTATCTGGTCCGGACGCAATTGTTATCGCAAATAGTGTGTTTAAGGGTAAAGACCTTACTAAACAGGAATCGCATACCATTCATTTCGGACAGATTATAGATGGCGATCTGTTGCTGGATGAAGTATTGGTCTCATTATTTGTTGCTCCGCGTTCCTATACCCGCGAAAATGTCGTGGAAATATCCTGTCATGGGTCTAATTACATAATCGAGTCGATCATCAAATTGCTAATCAAAAACGGAGCACGTTCTGCCAGGCCAGGTGAGTTTACCTTAAGGGCTTTCCTAAACGGACAGCTTGACCTTTCGCAGGCTGAAGCAGTAGCTGATTTGATTGCAGCCAACTCAAAGGCATCTCAACAAGTAGCTATGCAGCAATTACGTGGTGGTTTTAGTAACCAGTTGCAGGCATTGCGAGAGCAATTGGTGAATTTTGCTTCGCTGGTAGAACTGGAGCTGGATTTTTCTGAAGAAGACGTAGAGTTCGCCAATCGCGAACAGCTTAAGCAATTAATACACAACATTACTCAGATTGTAGGACAATTAATTCAATCTTTTGAGTTAGGCAATGTGATCAAGAATGGTGTAAATACCGTAATTGCTGGCCGACCTAATGCAGGGAAATCAACTTTGCTGAATGCTTTACTAAATGAAGAACGAGCCATTGTCAGCCATATACCAGGAACCACACGTGATACGATTGAAGAAGTGCTGAATATCAATGGAATCAATTTTAGGTTAATCGATACAGCCGGAATTCGCGAGGCTACAGATGCTATAGAACAAATAGGAGTGCAGCGTACCATGGAAAAGATAAGCCAGTCGGCTTTACTGATCTATGTATTTGATGCCGCAGAAATTACGATCGACGAGTTAAACGGCGACCTGGGAAGTTTACAACAACCTGGTATCACGATGCTGGCGGTAGCTAATAAAGCTGACCTGCTAAATGAAGAGCAATTACTGTCATTGCCTCATACCCAAAGTGCTATCATTATCTCTGCAAAGCAGAAACAACATATTGATGAGTTGAAGCACAAGATATATTCAGCGGCTGTTAAACATCAGCTGAGCGCAGACGAAACATTGGTGACCAACGTCCGTCATTTGGAAGCATTGCAGAAAACAGAATCAGCGTTGATCCGTCTTTTGGAAGGCATAGATACACAAGTAACTTCGGATTTCCTGGCTATGGATATTAAACAGGCGCTGCACTACCTCGGTGAAATAACTGGCACAGTTACAACAGATGATTTACTAGACAATATTTTCTCGAAATTCTGTATCGGTAAGTAACCAACGTAACTAATTGATATTCAGGTGATTGAAATTATTTCCAGAAAATAGAATATTCATTTTTATTTTCTTAATTCACAGACTTTCAACTAATTGTAAATAAAATCGACTGGTATATTTATGCATTTTGTTACTATTGGAGTACCTAAAAAGCAGCATTGCTTCTATAAGCAGCACGAAGGTAAAGGCAGGAATATTCCACCTTTAGCAGGTCTTTACCCAGTATGATTGCTCCAGACATGAGTAAGTAAATTCCAATTACATCTTGACCATAGACCGGAGATGCCCGTGAAATTGACTAATTATTTATTCTTCTCTGCCCATTGTTTTATGGCGGTGATCGCATCATATAATACCCCTGCTTCGCCCCTAAAGTCACCGGAACCTGATGGCTTGCCTGTTTGTACGTTATACCACTCGTAAAAGCCGTTGTTAGCAATAACCCGGTCCAGCATAGGTGACAGCTCTTTGTAGGCATCCAATGGCATATTGTAGAACATTAAGGGGGCTATCATGCGGCCGCCAAACCATGTCCAGTCGCCCCCGTTCTGATAATTGTAAGGACCCATATTAGGGTAAACCTCTTTAGGATACGGAGGGTAAACAGTAATACCAATAGTAGCATGTTTTTCTTTGGCAGCAGCGGCCAGCATTTGCCTGTTTATTTCTTTAACCTCGGCAGGCGTATTAAAGCCTGCCTGTATGGCACAGATAGATCCACCTAAATAAAGTATTATGTCTTCATTAAAATCTGCCGGGAAAGGGCTTCCATTCAAATAAATATGCGGATGATATTTTTGTGCTTTGGCATCCCACAAATACTTGCGTACATTTTTGGTAATGCCGGCAGCTACGGCAGCCCATTCAGTAGTACTTTTGTAGTTCTTTGGCATCATGGCAATAAAGTCATGAAGGGCAATAACATACATTGCGTTATCATATATATCAACAGACCACTTGGTTTTATCATTAATGGCAACACCCCAGCCCTGTTCTGCCTGCACATCGCCCCAATCAATAGTGGTTGCTCCGGTAACCAAACCATATTTTGCCGACCATCTGTCTTTTTGAATATATTTAAGGGCATCACCCATGCGCTGCATAACAGTCTTATTGCCAATAACTTCATCAAGGATGGCAGTATCACCGGTAACATCGATATATTTTTTTACTGCCTGCACTAACGACGATTCCTGATCCGTTTCCACGGTGTTTTTATGTGCTGCCCAACCACGCAATAATGGTGAGTAGCGGTAAGCATAACCGACGTTGGCTGTAGCGCTGTCAACTACGCCATCTACTATATTACCATCCGCACCTTGCATCTTGAAAAACATCAGGAGTTTACTCTTTACCTCTTCTTCAGGATGCACTTTTAGTGAACCTTTAATAAATGTGTTAAGATCCCTGATCCAAACCTCTGCATATGATGTACCGGCCGAAAAACCCGAAAGCAGTCTTAATCCCCTCGCTTCAATGGTATCCAGCCTGGCGTCTGCCAATATGGTTTTTGCAAGCTGAGATTTATCAGGTCGGGTCTGTGCGCTTGAAACGCATGTCAATAGTAAAATAAGGAAAGCAGATAATGATAACTTCATAAAAAGGATAATTAATAAATGGTAAAGAAGAATATAATTTATTATGTAGAAACATATAGACATTTTAAATATTTCAAATTCTCCGGTCATTTGGCGCATTAGCGACAAAATGGTACTCAATAGGCTCCCCTTAGATTACCGCCAGCTATTTCATTTCAAAACTGCTCCAACCAGGCTGAATCAGATCTAATAGGGTTAAAAACTTATTGCCCTCATTTCGCCCTTAGCATCGGAAATAATTACAGATTTGACATTTTTATCAATGCTCAGGAGTCTCGCTGATTGTGACAGAAAGGAAAAGCCATAATAAAACTCCTGCCTTTGTTTTTTACCGTTTTTAAATGATATTTCAGCACTTATATCATTTGGCCGCAAAGGTATATTGTTGATGCCTTTTTTAAGTTCAAATACTTTAAGAGGCCCACGGTTTTGCCCTGCTGCCAGCAGGTATTTGCCATTTTTACCCTTTAATTTTATCAACGCCTTTCCATTCCCCGGGATAAAAATGCCACTTTCAAGAATCGTTTGGGGGATAAGATTGCCTTTACCATCACCTTTTAGCATTAATCCATTAAGTGCATCGTAGCGGCCTACCGTTACATCGGCACCATAGTCATTGGTATTGATTACTACATCCAGGTTGCCGTCGCCATCAAAATCATCTACTGCCATTCCATTTAAAGCCGACAACTGAGCCTGAAAAGGTAAAGGAATTAAGGTGAATTTGCCATTACCATCATTTCTATAGTAACATGAGTTGAAATTATTCGCTTTTAATATTAATGCACCTTTTAACTGTTCTTTAGAAAGCAGTTGATCCATTGTCGCGGTTGCATATGATCTGTAATTCTGAAATTTTGAGCGCATTCCGATCATTTGTTTTACAATGTCGTCCCTTGTTTGTGCGGGGAATTCCCTCTTTGTGGTGTCTTGCTGGCTCGCAGGAAGGAATAGTGAAGGGAAGGCATCATAGCTTCCGTTATTATCAAAATCTTTGGCATAAATTGATACCGGGTATTGCGGGCTTGCTTTATAAAAAGAATTCTGCCCAATATTTCCTATTATGTAATCAATATCTCCGTCGTTATCAAAATCGCCTGCCGCAATACTGTTCCACCAACCGATTTGATTGGACAAGCCCGTTTTCGCAGTTGCATTTTTAAAAACGCCTTTGTCATTTTTTAAAAATGTAACGGGCATCCATTCTCCGGCCAAAACCAGGTCGGGCCATCCATCGTTGTCAAAATCGGTAACCATTGCATCGCATACCAGACCGATATTGTTTAAATCCTTTGCTACCTGGCTGGTAACATCTGTGAATTTTATTTTACCATTTTTAGAATCATTCCGGTAGATATAGCTGGATACAGGCTTGGGGTAGCTCCATGGTTCAACTCTTCCTGTAATTAATAGATCCAGATCTCCGTCCTTATCGTAATTGAAGGCTCTTACACAGGATTTACTTGTTAAGTTCCGCGGCAGCGCAAAAGGATCAATTGAAAAATTACCTTTTCCATCGTTGATAAAAAAAACATCCTGGTAAGCTTCTGAATTAAGTTTGTTTTCATAGCCACCACGTGCAATAAATATGTCCAGATCACCATCGCCATCAGCGTCAAATAGGGTTACACCCAGATCTTGAAATTGCATGACACTTTTATCAGATTGCTGGGGCAGCGCTTTTTCTTTGAAAGTACCGTTTGCTTGCTGGAAGAGGATCGTCGTACCAAAGTCAGAATTTCCGCTTATAATAATATCATCCAACCCATCACCATTCAGATCGCCGGCAGCTAAAGCCGGTCCATATTCCGAAAACTTATGTGGTAATAATTTTTGGATAGTAAAATCAACAAAATCCCTTTGGGAATGCGCATAATGAATATTCAAAGAATCAGTTACTTCTTTAAAAAGGGTATTATTCGCGGTTGCCGGCCGGGCCCACGAATAATTCGTCTTTGCATTTATCTTTAAAACAGGTATAGTCTGATCGGTGTGTACGTTTTGTAAAACCTGTTTTTTACCGTTGGGCCATTGTATAACCATCGAATCGATAACAGAAATATTTCCCAACCCAAAGTGGGGGTTTAACTGTATGGACGACAAATAGCCGCGATAGGGTGTTTCTTCGTAAACCTGTTGCTTACCACCATAATACAATGTTATCCAGGTTCCCAATCCGTTTCTGTTCAGGGAATCGCCGATAAGTTTGACGTCTAAGTAGTGCTTATTTGCTGGTTTAGAGTCCATTGTTGTGTTCTCGTAAATTGACGCTTCATCATTGATATTGTTGACAATCATATCCAAATCACCATCATTATCTAAATCCACATAAACAGCCCCGTTCGAAAAAGTAAGGTCGGTAAGGCCCCAATCTTTAGAAACATCGTCGAAAACCAAATTGCCATTATTATGAAAGGCGTAATTGTGCAATTTTACTTCCGGTATTTGCTTTAAAGTGTAAGACATTGGTACGGCCGGCGAGGCATCCTTCCGGAAAACTATAAAATCATGATCCGTTACATCTCTTGGAAACCCGTTGGTAATAACTACATCGCGAAAGCCATCATCGTCAAAATCAGCGACTAATGGTGTCCAACTCCAATCCGTCGCAGACATACCTGAAAAGTATCCCACATCACTAAAAATAGGATCGCCAATTGAATCGTTTGAATTCACTCTTGGACCCTGGTTAACCTGGATGGTATTTCTCACATACTGGTACTGGTATTTATAAAAATCATTGAGTTGGAATGCCTGGTAGCTACTTGGATTTAACATCATTTTTTTTCGATAATTATCTTCCGGATTCATATCAAGCTCCACAACATCGGGCAAACCGTCGTTATTAATATCTATCACATCTTGCCCCATGCCATTTGCAGAAGTGTGTTTAAAATAAGATGCGGCTTTTTCTGTAAAAGTTCCGTCGTGATTATTGATATAAAGAAGATCATTGGAGAGAAAATCATTGGTCACAAAAATATCTTTCCACCCATCTTTATTGATATCCGCAATAGTTACACCATGTGCATAGCCTTCAATGGTGAGTCCGGCCTGTTTGGTAACGTCTGTAAAGACCGGGTGTTTGAGGTTGTCATTCCAGTCATTTCTATATAACCGCCCTGTACTTGGGTAAGAACCGTCCGTAATTTTAGGTCTGAAAATCGACGGATTTACGTTTGAAGGGATCTCATTAACAGCCAGGTACATATCTAAATCGCCATCATTGTCATAATCAAAAAAAGTCGCCATAGTTGAATAAGGGCTGGCATCTAAGCCGTATTCTGCAGCCATTTCTTTGAAAAAAGGCAGGCCGTTTTTATCAAGGCCCTGATTAATATAAAGTAGGTTTTTTCTCTTTTCCGGGTTTTTATCCATAGATGCGCATACGTATATATCCATCCATCCATCGTTATTAATATCTATAACGGCTACCCCTTTGCACCATTTACCATCCCCGCTTACTCCCGCGCTTTTTGTAATATCTTCAAATTGCAGGTCCCCTTTGTTTAAGTATAATCTATTAGATACCAGGTTGCCAGTAAAATAAATATCCTGCAAACCATCATTATTAAAATCGCCTACGCCAACCCCGCCTCCGTTATACATATTTGTTACATCAATAGGATTTATCGAATCGGTCTCAACTATTTTGTCATTGAAATCAATCCCGGAATGCCCCGAAGATACCAGGTGGAAAAGTTCAGTGTTGTGTTTGCATGAGAGGGAAAACAAGCTGATCGCTGAAAAAAAAAGAATACAAGGGACAAATTTCATATATGTATCACTTTAAATAAAAATTAAAAAATTAATAGCAGCGTTTCGTTTTGTTCATTTTCTCGCCTTGTACAAAAAGTAGACTGGAGCGGCCAAAAGACGCCGCTGCATAAAACAGCTGTCGGTTCATCAAAACTGCCAGGTCCACCTATTTTTTTGTATTTAATATAAGTATCAATTGGTTTCACCTAAAAGAGGCTGGAATTCAATGCATTATCAAATATTCTATATTGCTGATACATGCCCGATGTCTTGCGAAAAAAAATTTGCGACTTACGAATATTTTTTTTACGTTTGATTTCATGTATATACATAAATACATATATACAAATATTACAGTTATATTTGACTAAAACTAATTAAGTTTCAAAAAACTGTAGATCAGTTAATTATTTAACCTAAAATATTTCATTTTCAACAACCGTATATAAATAACCTGTACAATGACTAGTGATTTGCATACATATAATATGTATATACATAATTACATATAATTGAATCCAAACGCTACTTTCCATAGAAGAAACTAACCTAAAAGATCGCACAAGCAAGGCTCAAACTAAAGACATGGAAAAAATAAACAGCCCTTAGAAACAGGCCGGGCCTTTAGATAAAAGGCCCTATTAACCCCTAAACTACAAACCCAATTTAAGATCAATCAACCATTAAACGCCAATTATGAAATATAAATTACTCCCATACATTAGATATATAACTAAGCTCACTATTTGTGGGTTTATGTTAATATGTTTTTTTAGCCCAGCGGTTTGGGCAAATATCACTACTCTTCGAGTAAATAGTGAAGGGAAACGCCCCACTATTAATCCAAGTAGATTTCTTAGGGCCCCAAGCCTGGTTGTTAAAGGAAGAATAACAGATGAAAAAGGAATAGGGATTCCTGGGGCAAGTATTCTGGAAAAAGGAACTCAAAATGCTACCGCAACAGATCCTGATGGGAATTACACGATAAAAGTGAAAGACGAGAATAGCATACTTGTAATTTCTTACATTGGGTATTTGACCAAGGAGATAACGGTCGGTGCGCAATCTACCATCAATCTAAGGATGATAATCAATTCCAAAAGTCTTGATGACGTAATTGTTGTTGGCTATGGTACTCAAAGGAAATCGGAATTGACCAATGCTGTTGTACAGACAACAGGGAACGACCTGAAAAAGTCCAACGAATTATCTCTTTCTAACTCCTTATCTGGCAAGTTAGCCGGCTTATATGTTCAACAGACCAGTGCTGCTCCGGGTTTTGATGATGCGCAAATTTTGGTAAGGGGATATAATACTTACCGTAATAGCTCAGCATTAATAGTTATTGATGGGGTGGCGAATGCGGATCCGGATGGACTTAACCGCTTAGACCCACATGATATTGCAACTATTTCAGTGTTGAAAGATGCTTCCGCAGCTATCTACGGTGCACAGTCGGCAGGCGGGGTTATACTAGTTACCACAAAGCGGGGTAAAACAGGAAAGCCAACTTTTGATTTTAGCAGCAACTTTTCAGAACAAACCCCAACGATGAAAGTGAAGTCTGCTAATGCGCTTGATTATATGAAAGTGCTTAATGATAGAAGAGCATTGGAAGGCACTCCCCCTGATTTTCCTGACACCCTGGTTCAACTTTTTAAAAATGGAACAAGAAGAGGAGAAAATTGGTGGGATGCATTGATTGGCCCTCCAGCTCCTCAAAACAGGCAATCACTTACCATGCGGGGTGGTACTGACAAAATAAAATATTTTACCTCCATAGGTACAGCCTACCAAGGTGCAATTCTTCGTGGCGATAATAAATCAAAACTGCATCAATACAATATCAGAAATAATCTGGATGTATCTGTTACAGATAATTTCGATGTTGGACTCGACCTTTCATTGAGGGAAAAGGACACTCAAACTCCTCAAGGTGGACCGGGCGGAGAAATCGGATACCTTGCATTTACCAGTCCGTTGCAGGAGGCTTATGTGGGTGGGGATTATCGTTACCCGACGCAAGGCTGGTCACAGTTAAACCCCGCGGCAAGGATTCTGAGCCCAGGTTACAAAAAGTATGAAGCTGATGTTTATAGTGGCACTTTTAGGTTCAAATACAACATGCCTTTTGTAAAAGGATTATCTTTAGATGGTTTTGCTTCTGTTGATAAAGTCACGAACTACGACAAGATTTTTAACTATACATGGTTTTATTATCAAAAAGACCCAACTACCGGGCAAATCCAAAAGATACCTTCAAGAAGTGTTGAAGATATTGGGTTGAGAGAGGATTTTGATAAAAATTTAAGATTGACGGAAAACCTAAAACTTTCTTATAATACGACTATACATAATGATCATAAGATCAACGCATTTGTTTCCTATGAGCAGATGACCTATAAGGAGGATAGTTTCTGGGCACAACGGTTGGGGTATGACTCTCCACTTATTGATCAGCTTTTTGCAGGTAGCCCTGACCCGGCAAATGGAAGTAATAGTGGCACTGCCAGTGAATCTGCCCGGGAAAACTATTTTGGACGTGTATCATATGCATACAAAAACAAATATCTTTTAGGAATTAGCGCCAGGTATGATGGTTCGCCTATCTTCCCCGAGGCTACCCGTTTTGGATTTTTCCCGCAAGCTTCCGCAGCTTGGGTAATTAGTGAAGAATCATTTATGCCCAAGGACTTATTCAGCAACTTAAAAATAAGAGCTTCATGGGGCCGGTTAGGTAATGACAGGGTAAATCCTTTTCAATATATAGGTGCGTATGGTTACAACACAGGCTGGGTTGTTAACGGCACAGACGCACGGGGTATAGCGGCTACATCTACGCCTAACCCTAATATCACCTGGGAGGTAAGTGAAAAGACAGATTTAGGTTTAGAAGCCGGTTTTTTACA
>Ga0105240_10003726_pt1 | contig 23550 bp, 17 predicted proteins | sample KBSC54metaG_FD_80426 | JGI IMG/M metagenome (GOLD analysis project Ga0105240, IMG submission 80426) | Corn rhizosphere microbial communities from Kellogg Biological Station, Michigan, USA - KBS C5-4 metaG | ecosystem: Host-associated > Plants > Roots > Rhizosphere > Soil | place: Michigan, USA...
CCAGGGGGCCGCATACGTAGTCTCCTTTGAAAATCTTCGCATGACGGATGTCGAGTCCGTCGGCGGCAAGAACGCGTCGCTGGGTGAAATGATCAGCCAGCTGGCCGGTGCCGGAGTCCGCGTGCCAGGTGGCTTTGCCACCACCGCACAGGCTTTCCGCGACTTTCTGGAACACAGTGCAAATGGCGGTGCAACGCTGGCCCAACGCATTGCAGATCGTCTCGTGACGCTGGACATCGAAGATGTGCGTGCATTGGCGCAAGCCGGTGCGGAGATTCGTCAATGGATTATCGACACGCCTTTCCAGCCCGCGCTGGAACAGCAGATCAAATCCTTCTACGACAAACTGGTTGCCGACTCCACTGCCGAGATGTCTTTCGCCGTGCGTTCGTCTGCGACGGCAGAAGACTTGCCTGACGCGTCCTTTGCCGGCCAGCAGGAAACCTTCCTCAACGTGGTCGGCATCGACAACGTGCTCGAAGCGATGAAGCACGTGTTCGCGTCGCTGTACAACGACCGTGCGATCTCGTATCGCGTCCACAAGGGCTTCACCCACGCCGAAGTCGCGCTGTCGGCCGGCGTGCAGCGCATGGTGCGCTCCGACGTCGGCGCCGCCGGCGTGATGTTCACCATTGACACCGAATCGGGCTTCAAGGACGTGGTCTTCATCACTTCCAGCTATGGCCTGGGCGAAACAGTGGTGCAGGGCGCGGTCAATCCCGACGAGTTCTACGTCCACAAGCCGATGCTCGAACAAGGCAAGCTGCCGATCATCCGCCGCAACATCGGCTCCAAGCTGATCAAGATGGAATTCACCGGCGAAGCCAAGGCTGGCCGCTCGGTCAAGACCGTCGACGTGCCGGTCGAAATGCGCAACCGCTATTCGCTCAACGACGCCGAAATCGTTGAGCTGGCCAAATACGCCACCATCATCGAGAAGCACTACCAGCGTCCGATGGACATCGAATGGGGCAAGGATGGCCGCGACGGCAAGCTGTACATCCTGCAGGCGCGTCCGGAAACGGTGAAGTCGCAGCAAAAGGCGACTGATGTGCAGCAACGTTTCAAACTCAAGGGCTCCAGCGCCGTGCTGGCAACCGGTCGCGCCATCGGCCAGAAGATCGGCGCCGGTCCGGTGCGCGTGATTCGCGATGCCGCCGAGATGGAACGCGTGCAGCCGGGCGACGTGCTGGTCGCCGACATGACCGACCCGAACTGGGAGCCGGTCATGAAGCGCGCCGCAGCGATCATCACCAACCGCGGCGGCCGCACCTGCCACGCGGCGATCATTGCGCGTGAACTGGGCGTACCTGCCGTGGTCGGTTGCGGCGACGCCACCGACGTGCTCAAGGACGGCACGCTGGTCACCGTTTCCTGCGCCGAAGGCGATGAAGGCAAGATCTACGACGGTCTGCTGGAAACCGAAATCACCGAAGTCGCACGCGGCGAATTGCCGTCGATTCCGTTGAAGATCATGATGAACGTCGGCAACCCGCAACTGGCGTTCGACTTCCAGTCCATCCCCAACGGCGGCGTTGGTCTGGCGCGTCTGGAATTCATCATCAACAACAACATCGGCGTTCATCCGCGTGCGATCCTGGAATACCCGAACATCGACGCCGACCTCAAGAAGGCCGTCGAATCCGTTGCTCGCGGCCATGCGTCGCCGAAGGCCTTCTACGTCGACAAGCTGGCCGAAGGCATCGCCACCATCGCGGCGGCATTCTGGCCCAAGCCGGTCATCGTGCGCTTGTCCGACTTCAAGTCGAACGAGTACAAGAAGCTGATCGGCGGCTCGCGCTACGAGCCGGACGAAGAAAACCCGATGCTGGGCTTCCGCGGCGCCGCGCGTTACCTGGCCGCCGATTTCGCCGAAGCATTCGAAATGGAATGCCAGGCCATGAAGCGCGTGCGCAACGACATGGGCCTGACCAACGTCGAGATCATGGTGCCGTTCGTGCGTACCCTGGGCCAGGCGGAAAAGGTCATTGGCCTGCTCGGCAAGAACGGCCTCAAGCGCGGTGAAAACGGCCTGCGCGTCATCATGATGTGCGAAGTGCCTTCCAATGCGATTCTGGCGGAGGAGTTCCTCGAGCACTTCGACGGCTTCTCGATCGGTTCCAACGATCTGACGCAGCTGACACTGGGCCTGGACCGCGACTCCGGCATGGAATTGCTGGCGGCCGATTTCGACGAACGCGATCCGGCCTTGCAAGCATTGCTGACCAAGGTCATCTCGACTTGCCTGGCCAAGGGCAAGTACGTCGGCATCTGCGGCCAGGGGCCTTCGGACCATCCGGACTTTGCGGAATGGCTGATGAAGCAGGGTATCGAATCGATCTCGCTGAATCCTGATTCGGTGATCGACACCTGGCAGAAGCTGGCGGCCAGCAACGCAGGCAAGTAAGCAAGCTTCGGTACTCCGGCTTATTTGCTTCAACAAAAACGCGGGCTTCGGGCCCGCGTTTTTGCTTTTTACGAATAGGCTGTTACAGTCTTGCCGATAAGCAGGTTTGCAACAGTTTTTTCGCACCATCTCTGAAAAGGAACAAGGACATGATGGACTGGGCGATATGGTTCGTATTGGGCGGCGTGGCGATCGGCGTCGAGCTCTTCACCGGCACGTTCTACCTGCTGATGATTGCAATCGGTCTCGTTGCCGGCGGTGTCGCCGCGCTGCTGGGCGGCAAACTGGAATGGCAATTGCTGCTGGCGGCCGCGGTCGGCTTTGCCGCCATCGGCGCATTGCGGCGCAGCCGCTTTGGTCGCAGGCATAAAAATGATGCCGGGCGCGATCCCAACGTGAACCTCGATATCGGCCAAAGCGTGCGCGTCGATCACTGGAACGACCTCGACGGCACCCACACCGCCCGCATCCGCTATCGCGGGGCCGAGTGGGACGTCGAACTCGCAGCGGGCAGCCCTGCACAGGCAGGACAATTCATCATCCGGGAAGTACGGGGCAGCCGCCTGATCGTCTCCCATCAAGCCTCACACCATTAGGAGAATACTCATGTTCGGAAGCGTGACGCTGGTCATCTTTTTCATCGCCATCATCTTCGTCATCAAGACCGTCAAAGTCGTGCCCCAGCAGCACGCCTGGGTGGTCGAGCGCCTTGGCAAATACCACGCGACGCTGGGGCCGGGACTGAACATCGTGGTGCCCTTCATCGATCGGGTCGCCTACAAGCACGTCCTCAAGGAAATCCCGCTCGACGTGCCGCCGCAAGTCTGCATCACGCGCGACAACACGCAGCTGCAGGTCGACGGCATCCTGTACTTCCAGATCACCGATCCGATGCGTGCATCCTATGGCTCGTCGAACTACATTGCGGCCATCACCCAGCTGGCGCAAACCACCTTGCGTTCCGTGATCGGCAAGATGGAACTCGACAAGACCTTTGAAGAACGCGACCACATCAACACTGCCATCGTCAGCGCCATCGACGAGTCGGCCGCGAACTGGGGCGTGAAGGTGCTGCGTTACGAAATCAAGGACCTGACGCCTCCCAAGGAAATCCTCCACGCCATGCAGGCGCAGATCACGGCGGAACGTGAAAAGCGCGCGTTGATCGCCGCTTCCGAAGGCCGCAAGCAGGAGCAGATCAACATCGCCACCGGCGAGCGCGAAGCCTCCATCGCCAAGTCGGAAGGTGAAAAGCAAGCCTCGATCAACCGCGCCGAAGGTCAGGCCGCCGCCATCATCGCCATCGCCAACGCCAGCGCCGAAGCGCTGCGCAAGACGGCGGCGGCGATCCAGTCGCCGGGCGGCGAAGAGGCGGTCAACCTGAAAGTAGCGGAACAATATGTCGCGGCGTTTTCTCAACTGGCCAAGACGAACAATTCCATCATCGTGCCGGCCAACCTGAGCGACATGAGCACGCTGATTGCCAGTGCGCTGCAAGTCGTGAAGGCACAGGGGAAATAAGCCAATATTCCAACCGACGCCGAATCAAAAAAGCCTGGAGGGAAATCTCCAGGCTTTTTTTTACGACCGTTGCCATCAATCCGGCCCGGTTAATCAAACGGCAGCAAGCGCCTGATCCAGGTCGGCGAGCAGGTCGTCGATGTGCTCGATGCCGATCGACAGGCGCACGGTGTCTTCGGTGACGCCGGCTTTCACCAGCTCTGCCGGAGACAGCTGGCGATGGGTGGTCGAAGCCGGATGCGTGGCCAGCGATTTGGCGTCACCGATGTTGACCAGACGCGTGAACAGTTGCAGCGCATCCTGGAACTTCGCGCCGCCGGCGAGGCCGCCCTTGACGCCGAAAGTCAGGATGCCCGACGGCTTGCCCTTGAAGTATTTTTGCGCCAGGGCGTGGTCGGGATGATCTTCAAGCCCCGCGTAGTTGACCCAATTCACCTTCGGATGTTTTTTCAGATGCTGCGCCACCGTCAGTGCGTTGGCAGTGATGCGGTCGAGCCGCAAGGCCAGGGTTTCGATGCCTTGCAGGATCTGGAAACTGTTGAACGGCGACAGCGCCGCACCGGTATTGCGCAGGGGTACCACGCGCGCGCGGCCGATGTAGGCGGCTTCGCCCAGCGCCTCGGTATAGACCACGCCGTGATAGCTGACGTCGGGCTCGTTGAGGCGCTTGAACCGCTCCTTGTGCTTCGCCCATGGGAACTTGCCGGAGTCGACAATCGCGCCTCCCAGGCTGGTGCCGTGGCCGCCGAGGTACTTTGTCAGCGAGTGCACCACGATGTCGGCGCCATGTTCGATCGGTCGCAACAGATAGGGTGTGGCGACGGTGTTATCGACGATCAGCGGCACGCCGTGGCGATGGGCGATCTCGGCGATGGCGGCAATGTCGGTGATGTTGCCGAGCGGGTTGCCGATGGACTCAATGAAGACCGCCTTGGTGCGCGCATCGATATGCTGCTCGAAGGAGGCCGGCGTGCGCGGATCGGCGAAGCGCGTCTCTATGCCGAACTGCGGCAGGGTGTGCGCGAACAGGTTGTAGGTGCCGCCGTACAACGTGGATGCCGAGACGATATTGTCGCCGGCTTCGGCGATGGTCTGGATGGCGTAGGTGACCGCTGCCTGTCCCGAGGCCACCGCCAGCGCTGCAATGCCGCCTTCCAGCGCGGCGACGCGTTTTTCCAGTACGTCCTGCGTCGGATTCATGATGCGCGAATAAATATTGCCCTGCACCTTCAGGTCGAACAGATCGGCGCCATGCTGCGTGTCGTCGAAGGCAAACGCCACCGTCTGGTAGATCGGCACCGCGACCGCCCTGGTGGTCGGGTCGGGCGAGTAGCCGGCATGCACGGAGAGTGTTTCGAATTTCCATTGCGGTGCTTGTGTCATCGGATTTTCCTGCAGGTAAGAAAAGCATGAGAGGGAAAAATGACTCTAACCAGCCGCCGATGTGTCGCGAACGAATCATTTCGCATATTCATATGCGGCGTGGCACCGTCATTGCATCGCTGCGGTTATATCCATATTGGGTAAACATCGTTAGCCGGAAAGAGAGAGGCCTATATACTTTTTTCAGCAAGTCCTTTCGCATTTTTCAGGCACGGCAGCCATGACCACTCGACGTCAACTCAAGCTCGGCGCTTTCATGCGGCCGGTCAGTATTCATACCGGCGCATGGCGCTATCCGGGCGCACTGCCGGACGCCAATTTCAACCTCGATCATCTGAAGCGCTTCATCCGCAAACTGGAGGCGGCGCGCTTCGACGCCTTCTTCATGGCGGATCACCTGGCGGTGCTCAACATGCCGCTGGAAGCGCTCAAGCGCAGTCACACAGTGACGTCCTTCGAACCGTTCACGCTGCTCTCGGCGCTGAGCCAGGTCACCGAACATATCGGCCTGATCGCGACGGCGTCGACCAGTTTCGACGAGCCGTATCATGTGGCGCGGCGCTTCGCCTCGCTGGATCATCTGAGCGCCGGGCGCGCCGGCTGGAATATCGTGACCACCTCGAACCCGGAAGCGGCGCGCAATTTCGGTCTCGACGAACACCTGCGGCACGAAGTTCGTTATGAGAGGGCGCGCGAGTTCTACGACGTCGTGACCGGCCTGTGGGACAGTTGGCACGACGATGCCTTCGTGCGTGATGTCGAGGCCGGCGTGTACTTCGATCCTCAGCAGATGCATGTACTGAATCATCGCGGGCCGCACTTGTCGGTCAAGGGGCCGCTGAACATCGCGCGTCCGGTGCAGGGATGGCCGGTGGTAGTGCAGGCCGGAGCATCCGACGCCGGTCGCCAGCTCGCCGCGGAAACGGCGGAAGTCGTGTTCACCGCGCAGTCGACATTGGAGGACGGCAGGCGTTTTTACGCTGACGTCAAAGGCCGCATGGATGCGTTGGGCAGGAATCGTGATCATCTCAAGATCTTGCCGGGCGCATTGGTGGTGGTCGGTGACACGCTCGAAGAGGCCAGGGCGATCCGGGCGCGTCTCGACGGCCTGGTCCACTATGAAAGTGCGATTGCTTCGCTGTCGATCGCGCTGGGCCACGATGCGTCGAAATTCGATCCGGACGGCGCCTTGCCCGACATCCCCGATACCAACGCCAGCAAGAGCGCGCAAGAACGCGTGATTGCGCTGGCGCATCGGGAGCAACTGACGGTGCGGCAACTGGCACAGCGCCTCGGCGGCTATTCCGGCTTGGCTTTGGTCGGTACGCCGGCATCGATTGCGGATGAAATGGAAGCGTGGCTCGACAGCGGCGGTTCGGACGGTTTCAACGTCATGTTCCCGTGGCTGCCCGGCGGGCTGGATGCGTTCGTCGACAAGGTGGTGCCGGAACTGCAACGGCGTGGCATTTTCCGTCGCGAATACGAAGGCAAGACGCTGCGCGAAAACCTCGGTTTGCCGCGGCCGGCGAACAAGTTCTTTCCTGGAACGTGATTTACCGCGCTGCCGGCATCTTGCGTACCCAATCCGGCAACTTGGTCCAGGCAAGCTGACGCGGATCGAGCGGGAAGGCGCCCGGCGCAGCACAGATCAGAATGTCGCTCGCGATGGGCGCAAAGTCGGCGCGAAAGTGCACTGTGCTCTTGACGGCGATGATCGCTTGCTTCATTGGTTCGATACCGATGAAGCGCAGTAGCGCCAGGTCGAGTAGCTGCACCGGTTTAGACACGACAATCACGCGCACACCACCGGCCGCCAGCAGGGCGCTCGGGCCAAGCGTCAGCTGGTAGCCGCGGAATACGCTGCCGGTCGCGGTGACGTCGCCGCCGTGCAAACGCTCCACCAGGAATTCCGCCTCCAGCGGCGAGTCTCCTTCAATACCCGATTTTCCTCCCAGCGACAGATGCAGACGTGCGCCTGCGCCGGCAGCATGTACCAGCTGGGCAGCTTGCGGATCGACCAGCAGACCCAGTACGGCGTTTTTCGCACCCGCCGCGATCAGGGCCTTGAGCAGCGCGGTGGTGTCGGCGCTGCCGCCGGCGCCGGGGTTGTCCTGCGCGTCGGCGATGACCACCGGGCCGTTCTTGTCCCGCGCAATCGCAATGGCACGAGCGACGGCATTGTGTGCCGAGAATATCTCGCCGTTGAATTGCGCTTCGGCGGCGTTGACGGCGTCGAACAAGCTTTGTGCCGCGCCGTGTGCTGATCGTGCCGATGTGCCGTAAGCCCAGACTGCCGGGCCGCATTTCTCCACATCGGCGGCAGGAAATCCCATTGTGAACGAGGCGCTGTCCGCACCCTCGGCATCGATGTGCTCGAGTGACGCATACAAGTCGCGCGCTGGCGCATCGTCGGTGCATTGCCAGCACATCGGGATCAGATAAGGGACTCGCAGCCAGGCCGCATGCGGCCGGGGCGCGCCAGCCAGCAGGCGTGCCAACCAGTGAAAAGCGCGTGCGCCGGTAGCGGCCATGTCCACGTGCGGATAAGTGCGATAGGCGACCAGCACGTCGGCGTGGTCGATCATTTTTTTCGAGACGTTGGCATGCAGGTCGAGGCTGGCGACTATCGGGGTGTCCGTGCCGACAACCGCGCGCACCCGTTGCAGGATCTCGCCGTCGGCGTCGTCGATGTGCTCGGCCGCCATGGCGCCGTGCAGGTCCAGATAGACGGCATCCGCGCGAGCGCGTGCGATGCCGTCAACCAGCATGGTCACGATGCGTTCGAAGGCGTCGCGCGTGACGCGGCCGGATGGTCCGGCCGCGCACCAGACCGTGGGAATCAACGTGTACGCCGTTTGCGGGGCGGCGGCGATGAAGCCCGCCATGGGGATATTGGACGGTGCCGAACCCGGCGCCGGGCGCATGCCGTCCAGCAGTGCATCGCCCTCCAGCAGGCCGGGCCAGGTGTCGGCGGTGGCAAAGTCGTTCCATGTCGTCGGCGTGCGGGAGAACGTATTGGTTTCGTGTTGGAAACCGCCGATGGCGATGCGCATTCGATGCTTTCCTGATAATAAAAACGCGTGGAGGGAAGATTAAAAACGATGACTGCGACATTGACGCTAGCAGATCGAGGAACGAAACTACAAAGTCGTATGTCGCATAAGCTAACGCGGAAAAGTTATTTTCGCTGAGCAGTACGACATCCTACAATCGAAGTCTTTGCCTGCAAATCTTGCGGTTGGCCATCGGTAAGCGCAGTGCGCATGCTCTTGTCATCATGCAAACGCGGCAGGCAGTTTTCCTGGAGCATCCGTAGTGAATTCCGTCTCTTCGGCCGGCGCACGCATAGGTATCGACGTCGGCGGCACCTTCACCGACTTCGTCCTGTACGACTCCCAGCGCCGCCAACTCGCCTATCATAAAGAACCCAGCACGCCCGCCGATCCGGCCCTCGCGGTCCGTAACGGCCTGGCAGCGCTGATCGCGCAAAACGGATTGGCGCCGTCCGACATCGGTGTGCTGCTGCACGGCACCACCATTGGCCTCAACGCCATCATCCAGCGCCGTGGGGCCCGCGTCGGTCTGGTCGTCACGGAAGGTTTCCGCGACGTGCTGGAGATCGGCCGTGCGCGCATGCCGTCCTCATTCGATTTCCACGCCACCCGCGAAGAACCGTTCCTGCCGCGCGAACGCGTGCTGGAAATCGGCGCGCGCTTCAATCGCGATGGCGAGGTGACACGTTGGCCCGACGCCGGCCAGATCGCATCGACGGCGCAGCACATCGCCGCGCTCGACGTTGATGCCGTGGTGGTCATGCTGATCAACGGCTACCTGCAACCGGAGCGCGAAGCCGAACTGGCCGCCGCCCTGCAGCAGGCGTTGCCGGCGGCAGCGCACGCAATGCAAATAGCTGTCTTGTCCGCTGCGCAAACCTGGCCAGAAATCCGCGAATACGAGCGCACCGTCGTGGCGTCGCTGAACGCCTACATACAACCATTGATGCGCCGTTACTTCGAGCGCCTCGCGCAGCTTGCGGCAGAACTGGGCGTCACCGCACCGATCCTCGTGACGGCGTCCAACGGCGGCTCCTTGTCGCTCAATGCCGCACTCGGGCGTCCTATCGATACCGTGTTGTCCGGTCCGGCGTCAGGCGTGGTCGCGGCCGCACGACTGGCGGTCGAGTCGTCGACGCCGCGCATCGTCACCTTCGACATGGGCGGAACCAGCAGCGACATTGCCGTCTCGCAGCACGGCCAGGCGGAAATGGTCACGCGCACGGAAATCGGCGGTCTGCCGCTGGTGCTACCGGTGGTCGGGGTATCCGCCATTGGCGCGGGCGGCGGTTCCAAGATCCGCGTCGATGAACACGGCGTGCTCAAAGTCGGCCCGGAAAGCGCCGGTGCCGATCCCGGTCCGGCCGCCTATGGACGTGGCGGCAGCAGCGCCACCGTTACCGACTGCTATCTCGCCACCGGCGTGCTCGATGCGCATGCCTTTGTCGGCGGCGCCATGCAGCTTTATCCAGAGCGTGCGCACGCGGCGCTTGACACTGTCGCCGCTGCGCTGGGCGACACTGCACCCGACGCAGCGGTGCGCGCCGCTTCCGGCGCACTCGCCATCGCCACCGCACAGATGGCCTCCGAATTGCGCAAGAGCCTGGCGCAGCGCGGTCTCGATCCCGCTGAATTCGCGCTGGTGCCGTTCGGCGGCGCCGGTCCCACGCACGCCAACTGGCTGGCGGAAGAAGCCGGCCTTGCCCATGTCGTGATTCCGCTCAAGCCGGGCACTTTCTGTGCGCTGGGTGCCGCGACCGCCGATCTGCGCCGTGATTTCGTGCGCAGCCTGCGCGTCACCCTCGACGACCGTGCGGCCGGCGACGTCGCCGCCACCTGGAACGAACTCGAAACCAGCGCGCACGCATGGTTGCAGCAGCAGGGCGTGGGCGGCACCGACCAGCCGTCGCTGCGTCCCGCGCTCGACATGCGCTACGCCGGGCAGGCGTATGAACTCAACGTCGCCTTGCCGCATCCCTTGCCGTCGCCGCTGCAGGCGGATTACCTGATCGAAGCTTTTCATCGGGAGCATGAACGCCTGTACGGTTTCCGTGATGAGCAGGCGCCGGTCGACATCTCCACCATTCGCCTGGCGATCGTCGGCCACCTGGTGACGGCCGCCGGCGCGCCGCGCTTTGCGGGCACCGGCACGGCAGTTGCACACAGCCGGCGCAAGGTGTTCCTGCGCGGCGGCTGGCATGAGGCGCAGATCTATAAGCGCGATGCATTGGGTGCGGGCGATGTGCTCGACGGCCCCGCGGTGATCGAACAGGAAGACACCACCATCCTGGTATTGCCGGGGTGGCGAGGACGCACCGATGCGCTCGGCAACCTGCATCTCCATGCAGTCAACCAAGGAGGCCAATCATGAAACTCGACCCGATCAGCCTTGAAATCCTCGGCAACAAACTGACCTCGATCGCCGAAGAAATGTGCCTCACGCTGCAGCGCACCGGCCGCACCTTGTACGTCAAGGAAACCGCCGATTTCTGCTGCGCGCTGGCGGGCCTGGACGGAAAATTTTTCGCCTATCCGCGTGCGCTCGGCGTGTCCGGTTTTGTCGGGCTCGACTGTTCAGTCGCCATCGCCGCCGTCGGCGAGCTGGCGCCGGGCGACGTGATCCTGACCAACGACCCGTATCGCTCCGGCGGCCTGGCGACGCACTTGCCGGACTTGCAGGTGATCGAACCCTATTTCCACGACGGCAAGATTGTCGCCTACGGCTGGGGCTTCTTGCATGCGTCCGACGTCGGCGGCAAAGTGCCGAGCAGCATCTCGCCGACTAATCATGAGATCTTCCAGGAAGGCTTGCAGATTCCTCCCGTGAAGATCATGCGGGCAGGGCAGCTTAATGAAGACGTGGCCCTGCTGTTCCGCGCCAACAGCCGCACGCCGGACGCCAACATGGGTGACCTCAAGGCCATGCTGGGCGCACTCGCCACTGGTCGTGAACGCGTTGCCCAGACCTTGCAGCAGCACGGCGCGCAAGCCTTGCTGGATGCCCAGCTGGATCTGGTCGAATACGCGGCATTGCGTGCGCGTGCGGTGCTGAGAAAGGTGCCGGCCGGCACTTACCGTTTCACCGATTATCTTGACGACGAAGCCGGTTCCGGTTTGCCGGTGCGCATTGCACTGGCGGTCACCGTCGGTGACGGCGCCATCGAACTCGACTTCACCGGCAGCGATCCGCAGGTCGCTGCGGCCATCAATATTCCCAGCCACGGCTTGCCGCATGCCTGGCTGACGCTGCGCATCCTGGCGCTGGTGGCGACGCTCGACAAGGGTGTGCCGATCAACGCCGGCCTGCTGGCGCCGGTGTCGGTCATTGCGCCCAAGGGCAGCGTTGTCAATCCGCTGCCAGGCGCTGCTGTGGGTGTGCGCCATGCCGCCGCCGTGCGCGTCAATGACGCGCTCAACGGTGTGCTTGGACAGGCCTTGCCCGACACCATGCCGGCTGCCAGCGGCGGCACCATTATTCCGGTGGTGGTGGCCGAACCGGCGCGTCATGGTTTCGGCCAGAATGTGCAAGTGATCGAGCCGATGGTGGGCGGCACCGGCGGCCGGCGCGGCTACGACGGTGCGGATGGCCGCGACAGCAGCATTTCCAATTTGTCCAACAATCCGGTCGAAACGGTGGAAGCCGAAACCGGCGTGGAGATCGTCCACTACGGACTGCGCCGCGATTCCGCCGGCGCCGGTCAATGGCGCGGCGGCAATGGCCAGGAAATCCGTTTCCGCATTTTGCAGGACGACAGCTTCGTGCTTGCGCGCGGGATGGAACGTTTGCGTTTCCGTCCCTGGGGCGCACACGGCGGCGGTCCGGGCGCGCCTGCCAGACTGATATTGCAGCGCGCCGGCGAAGCGCCGCATGAGCTCGGCAAGATCGATCTGCTGCCGGTGGCGGCTGGCGATGAAATCTCGATCCAGACGCCAGGCGGCGGCGGTTGGGGCGACCCGTTCCAACGCGATCCTGCCGCAGTGCTGACCGACGTGTTGCGCGGCCTGTTGTCGGTCGATGCAGCGCGTCACGATTACGGCGTGGCGCTGACATCGGCAAAACCGATGCTGAGCGTGGATGCCGCCGCGACTTCGGCGTTGCGTGCCGGCAGTCACGTCGTCAGTCGCTTCGGTCCCGAGCGTGAAGCCTGGGATCGTGTCTTCCCCGAAGCCTTGCTCGATCGTCTGAGCACCGCCTTGTTCGCCATGCCCGCCGCCGCCCGCTCACGGCATCGACGTCAGGCCTTCGCTGCTGCACTGGCGGAGTTGCCCGAAGGATTTCCGCAAACGGCGGCGAGCGACCAGGCCATTGCCGCTGCCGCCACGCGATTTGCCAACACCATACCTGCTGCAACCTGATCGCATTCCGATGAAAAACATACTGGAGAAAAAAATGAAATCGATACGTAGCATCCGCGCCATCCGCATCCTCCCAACCCTTGCCGTATCGCTGATCGCTGCAAGCATCCTGGCCGCCTGCGGCGACAAGAAGCCGGACGCGCCTGCTGCCGCTGCCGCGCCTGCCGCCACCGACAAGGTCGTCATCGGCGTCTACGGCGGCGACTGGGAAAAGAACATCCGCGCCGCCGGCCTTGAGCAATACGCCAAGGACAACAAGCTGAACGTCGAAATCGTGCCCGGCGCCGATGCCGAGTGGCTGGCCAAACTGCGCGCCGCCAACGGCAACAATCCGGCCTACGACATCGTCGTGTTCCAGCCGGACTCGGTGCAGCGCGCCGCCGCGGCAGGATTGCTGGAACCGCTGGACGCGAAGAACATCCCGAACCTGGCCAAGCTGTATCCGACCGTGCAGGAAAAATTCACCAAGGACGGCAAGACCTATGCCGCTGCCTTCAGCCTCGGCCAGCTAGGGCTGGCATATCGCACCGACCTCGTGAAGACGCCGCCCAAGAGCTGGCTCGATTTGTGGAACCCTGAGTACAAGGGCCATGTCGCCATCTCGTCGCCGAGCTATGCGGCCGGGCTGCAGTTCTTCGCCGGCCTGACCCATGCACTGGGGGGCGAGCTCAAGAATGATGCCGACGTCGAACGCACTTTCGCCAAGCTGGCTGAACTCAAGGGCAACGCGGTGGCGTTTCCGGATAGCCCGGGCGCGATCCAGACCTTGCTCGAGCGCGGCGACGCCTGGGTGGTGCCGTATTGGGACGGCCGGGTGTTCGCCTTGCAGAAGAGCGGCCTGAAGGTCGGCTTCGCGTATCCGACCGACGGTCCGGTCGTGGGCGCCGCCAACTGGGTGATCGCGAAGGGTGCGCCGAATCTGGCCAATGCCTACAAGCTGCTGGATTTCCTTTCCAGCGACAAGGTCCAGAAAGCGTTTTCCGACGGCTCACTGTACGGCATGACCAACCAGGACGTGCAGTACAACGACGAGCTCAAGACCAAGGTGCAGGTCGGCGAAGAAGCGTACAAGAAACTGATCTGGATCGACTACGAGACCGCCACGCCGAAGGTGACGGACTGGACCAACCGCTGGTCGCAGGCGCTGGGCAACGGTAAATGAGTGCAATCGACATTCGAGGCGTCGCACATCGCTTCGGTGATCTGCAAGCGCTCGCCGGCGTCGATCTGTCCATCGCGCAGGGAGAGTTCTTTTCCCTGCTGGGGCCGAGCGGCTGCGGCAAGACGACCCTGCTCAACATCATCGCCGGTTTCCTGGCGCCGAGCGCGGGAACGGTGGTGGTGGGCGGGCGCGACGTCACCAATCTGCCGCCGCACCGGCGCGACATTGGCATGGTGTTCCAGAGCTATGCCTTGTTCCCGCACCTGAACGTGTTCGACAACGTTGCCTACGGCCTGCGCGTGCGCAAGGCCAAGGGCGAGGACGTCCGCGCCCGCGTCGCCGAGATGCTGGAACTGGTGCGCTTGTCGGAACTGGCGCAGCGCATGCCGCACCAGTTGTCGGGCGGTCAGCAACAGCGCGTAGCGATTGCGCGTGCGCTGGCGATCCGGCCGCAGGTGTTGTTGCTGGACGAACCGCTGTCGAATCTTGACGCCAAGCTGCGCAAGGAAATGCAGACCGAGTTGCGTCGCCTGCTCGGCAACGTCGGCGTGACCACAGTCATGGTGACGCACGATCAGGAAGAGGCGCTCGGTCTGTCGGACCGCATCGGCATCCTCGGCGCCGGCCGCTTGCAACAGGTCGGCACGCCGCTGGAGTTGTACCGGCGTCCGGTCAATCGTTTCGTCGGCGAATTTGTCGGACATGCCAATCTGATTCAGGCGCGCGCCAACGGTGCGGGTACATTTGAGGCGAGCGCGCATTTCTCGCGTGCAGGCGTGCCCTTGCAACTGGCGAGTTCGCATGCCGCCGGTGGCGATGTCTTGTTCCTGCTGCGTCCGGAACGGATTCGTTTGTCGGCATTGTCAGACTATGCGCAACAGACCGACGCGCCTAATACCGTCGCCGGCGTGGTGCGCGACGCCAGCTATACCGGCGCGGAACTTCACGTGACTGTCACGCTGCCGGGCGGCGGCGAGCTGGTGGTGGAAGCGCCCGAGGCGCATTTCACCGACGTGCCGCAAGCCGGTGCGCCCGTGCAGCTTGCCTGGAATGCCGACGATCTGGCGGTACTGCCTGCCGAGAGCAAGGGTGCCTGAACATGAATATCAGCCTACCCTTGAGCCGCGTCTCCACTTCCGGAAACTCTCTGTTCTCCTGGCTGCTGCTGGCGCCGGGCATGCTCTTCCTGGCGGCGTTCCTGGTGGTGCCGGGCATCTTGCTGATCGTGCTCAGTTTGCACGACGTCGACGGCATGCTCATGGTGTTGCCGACCTACAGTTTTTCCCACTACATCGAAGCCTTCACTTCGGCCGGATATATCCGTGCGCTGGGCACTACGCTGTGGGTGGCGGCGCTGACGGCGGTGCTGTGCGTGCTGCTGGCGTATCCGGCCGCCTGGCTGCTGGTGAGTACGCGCAGCCGCGCCTGGCGCACCGTGTTGTACGTGATCCTGATTTCGCCTTTGCTGACCAGCGTGGTGATCCGCACGTTTGCGTGGATCGTGCTGCTGGCGCAGAACGGCCTCATCAACGATGTCCTGCGTCGCCTCGGCCTGATCGATGCGCCGCTGGCGCTGTTGTGGAACATGAAGGCGGTCATCGTCGCCTACGTGCAGGTCATGCTGCCGTTCGCGGTGTTGCCGCTGGCGACGTCGCTGGGCGAGATTCCCGCCGCCTTGCCGCGCGCATCGCAGAGCCTGGGCGCCGGCGCGCGCCACACCTTCCTGCATGTGGTGTTGCCGCTGACGATTCCCGGCATGATGAGCGGCGCCATCATCGTGTTCGCATTGGCGGCCGGCAGCTATGTGACGCCGTTGCTGATCGGCGGACGCCTGCAGCCGCTGCTGCCGATCGGGATTTACCAGCAGGCTTTGCAGATCGCCAACCTGCCGCTGGCGGCGGCGTTGTCGCTGACCTTGCTGGTGGTGACGGCGGCAATTGCCGGCGTGATGAGTTATGTGCAGAAACGTTGGGAGCGGCGCGTCTATGGCCACTGATCGCGACTTCACTGCGCCGGTTTCTTCCATCGGATGGCGTTGGCTCGGCAGGGTGGCGGGCGGCCTGGTGTACCTGTTCCTGATCCTGCCGGTGCTGGTGATTTTCCTGTCGGCCTTCAGTCCCGGGGCGTATCCGCAGTTTCCGCCTGAGTCGGTGTCGCTGCGCTGGTTTCAGGCTTTCTTCGATAACCGCGCGTGGCTCAAGGCCTTGCAGGTGAGCGCCTGGCTATTGCTGGTGGTGACGCCGCTGACGACCTTGCTTGGCACCACGGCGGCGTACGCGCTGGCGCGGCTGCAGTTTCGCGGGCGCGATGTGCTGCAGGCGTTCGTGCTGTCGCCGTTGATCATTCCGCAAGTGGTGCTGGGCATCGCTTTGCTCTACGTGCTGACGGGCATGGGCTTGTCGGGTTCGCTGACGGGACTGGCGATCGGCCACATCCTGGTGGCGTTGCCGTACGCCGTGCGCACCGTGAGCGTGAGCCTGGCCAGCATGGACCGGCGGCTGGAGACGGCATCGATGAGCCTGGGCGCGACGCCGGCCTACACCTTCCGCCACGTGACCTTGCCGCTGATCAAGCCGGGCATCGTTGCCGGCGCGGTGTTTGCGGCGGTGACCTCGTTCGGAGAGGTATCGGTCAGCCTGTTCCTGACCGCACCGGGCACGGTCACGATGCCGGTGCGCATCTTCACTTACATCGACCAGACCTTCGATCCTGTGGTGAATGCGGTGTCGGCAATTTTCATCGTGCTGGCGGTGCTGGCATTGGTGCTGATCGAACGGACCATCGGCCTGACCAAGGCGATGTGATGAACGGAGCAGTGCAGGATCGGTGCAGGATCGGTGCAGGATAGATGCAGTCAAAAAAGCGCCTGAGGAAATCCTTCAGGCGCTTTTTTCATGTCGAATCGCTACAGCGTGTCGGCGGCGAGGCGTCGCCGCTCTCGATGGCGTCATAGGGCAGGATGATGTCTACGCACAGTCCGCCGTCGACGCGGTTGAAGGCGCAGATGCGGCCGCCGTGCGCTTCGATGATACGGCGCGCGATGGTCAGGCCGAGGCCGTAGCCGTTGCTGTTTTTTTGGGTGCGGCTGCTGCGGAAGAAGGGCTCGAAGATCAGCTGCAATTCTTCTTCAGGCACGCCCGGACCTTGGTCGATGACCGACACCAGCAGCGACTGCCGGTCTTTGTCGACCTGGGTGTTGATGGCGATGGTGGTGTCGACGGCAGTTTGCTTGATGGCGTTGCGCACGACGTTTTCGATGGCGCGGTAGAGCAGCTCGGCACCGCCCTTGATCACGACGTCACAGTGCACCGTCCCTTCGATGTGGCGGTCGATCGCCTCTGCTTCGAAGCGGGCGTCGTCGATGATTTCCGTCAGCAGGTCTTCCATGCGGATGTGGTCTTCCATGGCCCCGGTGACGCCCGCTTCCAGTCGCGACAGCGTTAGCAATTCACCCACCAGTTTGTCCATGCGTACGCCTTCGCGCTCGATGCGTTCCAGCGTGGCGGCGGTCTTTTCCGGTTGCAGGCGCGCCAGTCCGATTGAAGCCTGCAGGCGCGCAATCGGCGAGCGCAGCTCATGCGAAACGTCGTGCAGCAGGCGGCGCTGGCTGTCCATCAATGCGCGCAGCTTGTCGGTCATGCCGTCGAAATCGCGACCGAGGTCGGCCAGTTCGTCGTTGCGCTTGCCCATTTGCGGCGCCAGGCGGTCGTTCAGATTGCCGGACGATGCACGCGCGAAGGCCGATTTCAGCAGACGGATCGGTTGCGAGAAATACCAGGCCAGCAGCATCGCGAAGAACAGGCTGGCGACGGTCGCCACCAGCATCGGCATCATCGGGAAAAAGAACGGCGGCGGCGGTTGCATGCGGCGCGGTCCGCGTTCTTCGTGCGGCGGCGGTCCGCCGAATTCCGGATTGACGGGCGACGGCAGGAACAGCAGGTAGGTATGGCCGTCGGCGGCTTTGACTTCCTCGACCACGCGGCGACGCGTTTCGTGCTGTTCTGTGCCGAGCAGGGCGCGCGCTTCTTCGATCAGGCGCGGATGGACTTCGCGGCCGAGCAGTTCGCGCTGTTGTTCATCGACGGCGTAGACATGATGGCGTTCGGCGTTGAGCACCAGTTTGCGCAAGGCTTCAGTACCGCCGTATTGCAGTGTGGCGGCGGCGGAACGGATCATGAAGGCGGCCGGAGGACTCTGGTCGAGGTCGCTGGTGCGGCGGTCGCGCTCGCGATTCTCCAGCGAAAACATGATGCCGACGCCGATCGTCGCCGTCAGCTGCGCCACCATGATGAAGAAAAAGAACTTCCAGAACAGCCGTCCCACCGCTATTCCTTGATGAACTGATATCCCAGGCGGTAAACAGTCTGGATGCAGGATTTGTCGCTGCCGAGCGTGGCGATTTTCTGACGAATGCTGCTCAGGTGGACGTCGATGTTGCGGTCGAAGCGCGCCAGCGGACGGCCCAGGCCTTGTTCCGAGAGGTGCTGCTTGCTGACAGGCTTGCCGGCGTTGCGGGCCAGCACTTCAAGCAGGTTGAATTCGCTGCTGGTCAGTTCCAGCGGCCGGCCGGACCACGTGGCGCGGCGCTGCTCGGGCCACATCGACAGCGCACCCACGGCCAAAGGCGAGTAGGGGCTGTGGTCGGGATTGTCGATCACGGTGCGGCGCAGGATGGCACGCACGCGCGCCGTCAGTTCGCGCGGGGTGCAGGGCTTGGGGACGTAGTCGTCGGCGCCCAGTTCGAGGCCGATGATGCGGTCGGTATCGTCGCCCTTGGCGGTTAGCATGAGCACCGGCAGATTGCTCCTGGCGCGGATGCGGCGCAGGGTTTCCAGGCCGTTCAGACGCGGCATCATGACGTCCAGCACGACGATGGCGTAATGGCCGGAGAGGGCCTCGACGACACCGCTTTCGCCGTCGTAGGCGACGCGTACTTCGAATTTTTCCTGCTCGAGGTATTCCTTGAGCATGTCAACGAGTTCAATGTCGTCGTCTATCAGCAATACTTTGGACATCGTCGCTTGTTTCACTTTCTTTGATTTGCGGTGCTTCGGATTGCGCAATCATATGCGCAAAACGCCGCTGCACGGTACTGCGGTAACGATTGGTGTCCGCATCTTTACAATCTTTTACCCCGGTTTTGCCGGGCGTAAATAGTGGATAAGTCTGGGAAAATAGCCCCTTGGACGGCGCCGCAGAAATTTACCCGGTTTTACACGGAAACGTGGCCTTTGTATCTGGCTATGGCCGATACTGCGGCCTTGTTGATACATGCCGGAAACACCTTCGCGGTTTTTGTTGTCGGGTGCAAATGACGGTAAAGAACAGGCCGCGTCGCCTGGGGAGATAATGTGCGCGACATAGATGAGACGGACTTGAACCATGTTGCATGAAAAGCTTTTGCAAGACCCCGGCCACCTCCAGGAATTGATGACATTGCTGACGCAGAGCATTGCAGCCGATCTTGAAGGACGGCCGGAAGAAGCGCTCGACCTCATCGGCCGGGCGATCGCGCTGGATCCGGCTTTCGTGCCGGCGCTGATGCGCCGCGCCGACCTGTTGATGGCGCAGGAACGCTATGCCGAAGCAATCGCCGCCTACGACGATTGCCTGCAGCGGTTTCCGACGCTGGAAGAAGCCGGGCAGTCGCGTCACCGGGCCATGATCCTGGCGCTGGACCACTGCCAGATCATGCTCGAGGAACGGCCGCAGGAGGCCGGCCTGCTGTGCGAGCAGGCGGCGTTGCTGGAACGGCTTGGACGTTTCGACGAAGCGCTGGCCAGCCTGGACCGCGCGTTGGAGTTTGCCCCGACGCATCAGCAAGCGCTGAATCAGCGCGGCAATGTGTTGCTGCACCTCAATCGCCATGAAGAGGCAGTACTCTGCTACGACCGCATCCTGGCGCAATCGGCGGTGGACGCGGCGGCGATTTTTAATCGCGGCAACGTGCTGCAAAAGATGAACTGCATCAATCAGGCGCTGTGGTGTTACGAGCAGGCGCTCAATCTGCAACCGAATTTCCCTGAAGCGGAAATGGCGCAAAGTCATTGTCTGCTGCTGCAAGGCGACTTCGTCGGCGGCTGGCAGCATCACGAGGCGCGCTGGCGGACCTCGCAGCTGCGCGACCAGGGCCTGTTCCCGCATGAGCCGGCCTGGCTGGGCGAGCCGTCGCTGGAAGGGCGCAGCATCCTCTTGTGGGCTGAACAGGGATTGGGCGATACGATCCAGTTCGCGCGCTATATTCCGCTTGTCGCCGACATGGCGGCCCAGGTGACGGTGTGCGTGCCGGAGACCTTGCGGCGGCTGCTGGCGTCGCTGACCGCCGTGCCCAATGTCACGCTGGTCAGCAACGACAAGGCGCTGACACCGCATGATTTCCATTGCCCGCTCATGAGTTTGCCGCTGGCGCTGAGCTGGACGCTGGCGACGATCCCGGCTGCGGTCCCGTATCTGCACGCCGATGCTGAACTCAAACAGCAATGGTCTGCCGTGCTCGGGCCTGCAACACCACGGCTGCACGTCGGACTGGCATGGGCCGGACGGCAGTACGGCGAACTCAATCACACACGCGATATTCCGTTAAGTCATTTGCGCCCGCTGGCGGAGATCGACGTGGAGCTGGTGAGCCTGCAGCAGCAGATCCCTGCCGGCGATCTCGCCGAACTGGCGCAGTGGGGGCGCATGCACCGGCTGGAGGCCGCCATGACGGACATGGCCGAGACGGCAGCCCTCATTGATAACCTGGATCTGGTGATCAGCGCGGATACGGCGGTGATCCATCTGGCCGGCGCGCTGGGAAAACCGGCCTGGCTGCTACTGCGCTATGAAAGCGAGTGGCGCTGGGGCTGGCAAACCGGGAGTTCACGCTGGTATCCGACGGTGAAGGTGTTTCGCCAGCAACATCGCGGCGACTGGTCGGGTGTCGTGGAAGAGGTTGCGGAGTGCCTGAGATTGGCGACGGGCAGATAAGGAGAGTCAGAGCGTCGCCGCGCAAGGAGCGGCGGCGATCTTTTAACGGCGGTGGGTCTTCATGGCTGCCTGGATTTCACGCTGGCTGTCGCGTTGCTTCTCGGTTTCGCGCTTGTCGTGCTGCTTCTTGCCCTTGGCCAGGCCGATTTCGCATTTGATGCGGCCTTTGCTGAAATGCAGGTTCAGCGGCATCAGCGTATAGCCGGAGCGCTCTACCTTGCCGATCAGCTTGTCGATTTCAGCCGCGTTGAGCAGCAGCTTGCGGGTGCGCGTGGTTTCCGGATGGACGTGCGTGGACGTGCTGGTCAGGGCGCTGATGTGCGCGCCGAACAAAAAGATCTCGCCGTTGCGGATCGTCACATAGGCTTCCTTGATCTGCGCCTTGCCGGCGCGGATGGCCTTGACCTCCCAGCCTTCCAGGACGATCCCGGCCTCGAAGCGCTCCTCGACGAAGTAATCGAAAAATGCTTTTTTATTATCAACAATACTCATCTGGTCGGAAAATCCGTGGTCTCGGTTAAAATTTCAACTTTGCGATTTTATCAAACGGACCACCTTTCATGGCAGTCGTACATAAAACAGTCCTGATCAATTACAGCGCCGAGCAGATGTTCAAGCTGGTCGACCGTGTCGAAGACTATCCTGAGTTCCTGCCCTGGTGCGGCGGCGTTGACGTTGAAGAACGCCAGGGCGACAAGCTCAAGGCCAAGCTCAAGATCAACTATCACGGCCTCAAGCAATCCTTCACCACCGAAAACACCAACACGCCGCCAAGCAGCATGACCATGCATCTGGTGGAAGGTCCGTTCAAGCATTTCGAAGCGCGCTGGAACTTCAAGGCGCTGCGCGAAGATGCCTGCAAGATCGAATTCGACATGCAGTACGAATTCTCGAGCCGCATCCTGGAATCGGTGATCGGGCCGGTGTTCAGCATGATCGCCAACAGTTTCGTCGACTCTTTCTGCAAGCGTGCAGAGCAGATATATGGCTGAAACGGCGCAATTGCAAGTCGAGATCTGTTATGCGACGCCGGACTTGCAGATCCGCAAGCCGGTGTGCGTCGACGCCGGCGCCACCGTGCAGCAGGCCATCATGCAAAGTGGGGTAATGCGCGAGTGTACAGCAATCGACCTGACGGTTTGCCGCGTTGGCATCTACGGCAAGCTTAAAACGCTCGAGACCGTGCTGCGCGACCGGGACCGGATTGAGATCTACCGCCCGCTGATCGCCGACCCGATGGATTCGCGTCGACGCCGGGTGGCGAAGAAGGGCTGAGGCGCTGCTGTGACGCGCTTTTGCCGGGCTTCTCGCAGGCAATGCAGCAAATAAGCTGCACATTTCACGGAAAAATCAAGGTCGGCGCGACGCGTGCAAAAGTTTTCTGTATAATTCGCTTTTGCGCCTATAGGAAATGCTATGCGTCTTCTCCAAAAAGCACTCACATTCGATGACGTGCTCCTCGTCCCGGCTTATTCGGACATCCTCCCCAAAGATACTTCCCTTGCCACGCGCCTGACACGCAACATTCGCCTGAACATTCCGCTTATCTCCGCGGCAATGGACACCGTGACTGAAGCCCGCCTGGCGATTGCCATTGCGCAAGAGGGCGGCATCGGTATTGTCCACAAGAACCTCACGCCGAAGGAGCAGGCGCGCGAAGTTTCCAAGGTCAAGCGTTTTGAATCCGGCGTGGTGCGCGATCCGATCACGATCCCGCCTACCATGAAGATCCGCGAAGTCATCGCGTTGTCCGAATTGCACGGCATCAGCGGTTTTCCGGTTGTTGAAGGCAGCGCGCTGGTCGGTGTGATCACCAACCGCGACCTGCGTTTTGAAGAAGACCTCGACGCCGAAGTGCGCGCCAAGATGACGCCGCGCGACAAGCTGGTCTACGTCAAGGACGGCGCCGGCCTGGAAGAAGCCAAGCGCCTGATGAACAAGCACCGCCTCGAGCGCGTGATGGTCATCAACGACAACTTCGAGCTGCGTGGTCTGATCACCGTCAAAGACATTCAAAAATCCACCGCGCATCCGTTCGCCAGCAAGGACGATCAAGGCAAGCTGCGCGTCGGCGCAGCCGTCGGCGTCGGTCCCGACAATGACGAACGCATCGAATTGCTGGTTGCCGCAGGCGTGGACGTGCTGGTGGTCGACACCGCCCACGGCCACTCGGCCGGTGTGCTGAACCGCGTCAAATGGGTCAAGACCCGTTATCCGCACGTTGACGTGATCGGCGGCAACATCGCCACCGGCGCAGCTGCCAAGGCCCTGGTCGAACACGGCGCAGATGCGGTCAAGGTCGGTATCGGCCCAGGCTCGATCTGCACCACCCGTATCGTTGCAGGCGTCGGCGTGCCGCAGATCTCGGCCATCGCCAACGTCGCGAAGGCACTCGAAGGCACCGGCGTGCCGGTCATCGCCGATGGCGGCATCCGCTTCTCGGGCGACGTCTCCAAGGCATTGGCGGCAGGCGCATCCAGCGTCATGATGGGCAGCATGTTCGCCGGCACCGAAGAAGCGCCGGGCGAAGTGATCCTGTTCCAGGGCCGCAGCTACAAGTCGTATCGCGGCATGGGCAGCGTAGGCGCCATGACCGATGGTTCGGCTGACCGCTACTTCCAGGATGGCGAAAACAACGCAGAAAAACTGGTGCCGGAAGGCATCGAAGGCCGCGTCGCCTACAAGGGCAGCGTGCTGGC
>Ga0105240_10003728_pt1 | contig 23545 bp, 24 predicted proteins | sample KBSC54metaG_FD_80426 | JGI IMG/M metagenome (GOLD analysis project Ga0105240, IMG submission 80426) | Corn rhizosphere microbial communities from Kellogg Biological Station, Michigan, USA - KBS C5-4 metaG | ecosystem: Host-associated > Plants > Roots > Rhizosphere > Soil | place: Michigan, USA...
CCCTTGATCGGCCAATAGGCGCCGATCGTGGTTTCGCGCCGGCCGACCAGCCAGACACGCAGCACGCGCTGCAATTCGACCGATCGCTCGTGGCGGTCCGGCAGCGCCAGGCGGGCGGCAAGAAGCTTCTGGCGCAGGGTGGCGCGGTCGGTGGGCAGCATGCGGGCTCCAGGGGCAAGAACGCGCGCATTGTGCAAGACTGGCGCGCATGCCCAAACCGCTGCCCGAGTTCGTCTCCTACGTCGCCGAATTGCTGACACCGCTCGGCAAGGTGCGCGTCAAGCACATGTTCGGCGGCTTCGGCCTCTACGTGGACGAACTCTTCATCGCCATCGTCGCGGACGAACGCCTTTTCCTGAAGGTCGATGACGAGACGCGGCAACATTTCATCGACGCCGGCTGCGCCCCGTTCGAATACGAGCGGGAGGGCCAGACCGCGAGCCTCGGCTATCGCACGGTGCCGGACGAAGCGATGGAATCGCCGGCCTTGATGCAGCCCTGGGCGCGCCTCGCGATCTCCGCCGCGCTGCGCGCCCGTGCCGCGAAGCGCGCGCCAGCCACGAGAATCGCGCGGCCGCCGGGTGCGAAGAAAACCGCGACGCGGCCTGCTACGAAGCCAAGCCGGCGAGCCAGCCGCTGAAACCACGGCCGGCGGCCTGTTGCGGCGGCACGCTGACGCGGAAGCTCGCGGAAGGCGAAGCCTCGGCCACCAGCCGGCGCACATGGCCCAGCTGCACCGTCTGGCCGGGTTCGAGCCAGATGTCTTCGGGCGGGAAGTCGTCGCTGCCTTCGACCGTCAGCCACAAGCGGCCTTCGACCACGCTCAGCACACGATCCTCGCGCACCACCGGCAAGCGCAGCACTTCGCCCGCGCCCAGGTGCCAGAGGTCTTCGCTCGATTGTTGCGTTTGCGTCATGAGGGTGGATTGCGCCATGATCTGCTCCTGTGATGGAACTGCCTTGCTGATGGAATGAAGAATACGTGTCGCGAGCGGGCCGGTCCAATGACATATCGGTGCCTCATTGATTCCCGATCCGCATGAATAAGCCGATTCGCCAGAGCCCGTTGTCGGTCGGTGCGCTGCGCGCCTTCGAGGCGGTCGCGCGGCGGCTCAGCTTTCGCCAAGCAGGCGACGAGCTCTTCCTGACGCAGTCGGCCATCAGCCGGCAGATCCGGGCGCTGGAAGAGGAAGTCGACGCGGCGCTGTTCTCGCGCGGCACGCGGCACGTCGAGCTGACCGCGGCCGGCGCGGCGCTGCTGCGCGCGGTCGCGCCGTCGCTGGACCGCATCGACGCGACGGTGCGGCAGATCCGCCAGACACGCGGGCGCCGCGTGGTCAACGTCAGCACCTTCGCATCATTCGCATCGCTGTGGCTGATCCCGCAGATGGAAGCCTTCCAGCGTGACCATCCGGACATCGACATCCGCGTCACCGCGAGCGACATGCTGGTCGACGCGGGCGACCCGGACATCGACCTCGCGCTGCGCTACGTCAGCCCGCAGCGGCCGATGCCGGGGGCGCAGCGGCTTTTCGGCGAAGTGCTGACGCCGGCCATCAGCCCCTGGCTGGCGGAGCAGATCCGCCTCGGCCAGGCGGCGCCGCTGTCATCGCCCGGCGACCTGACCGCCCATACCCTGGCCGAAGAAGACGACCACCGGCCGAGCGCGACCTACCTGAGCTGGCGCTACTGGCTGCAGGCCAACGGCCAGGCCGACCTGCAGCCGCGCCGCTGGCTGTACCTCAATTTCACCTACCAGCAGGTGCAGGCCGCGTTGACCGGCCAGGGCGTCGCGCTGGCGCGGGTGGCGCTGGTGGCCGAGCAGCTGCAGCGCGGCGACCTGATCGAGCCCTTCGGGCCGGCGCGCCGCATCGCAAGCCCGTTTGCGTACTGGATGCTCGTCTGCGGCAACAGCACCGAGCGCGCCGAGGTGCGCGAGTTCTACGACTGGGTGCTGGCTCGCGCAAAAGAGACGCGCCGCGTCGTCGATGGCGCATTGGCTTGAGCGGCGATTAGCCGATCACGCCTTGTTCCGTCACCACGAACATCAACGGGATGTCATGCGCTTCGGGCGCAAGTTCCGCCTCGTCGATCTCGCCGCAGGACCAGGCCACGCCAATCGCTGTCGTGCCGGGATGGGCGGCGAGCCAGCGGTCGAAGTAGCCGCCGCCGTAGCCCAGGCGATAGCCGCCGCGGGTAAAGGCGACGCACGGCGCGAGCACCACGTCGGGCACGACCGGCTTGCCGTCGCTCGCCGGGATGCGGCACTCGTCGACGCCGCGTGGCGCCTGCCCGTCCCACAGGCGGTAATGCATCTCGCGCGGCTCGCGCCGGCAGAACGGCAAACTGAGGGTGGTTTCGCCTTCTATGCTGTCAACCGCGGGCAAAAGCGCGGGGTTAAATTCGCTGCGCATCGGCCAGTACACCCCGAGGCAGGCGGGTTCGAGGCGCTGCAGCACCAGCGCCAGATGGCCGGCCAGCGCCGAGGCCGCCGAGTCGCCCGGATGCGCCGCCGCCCAAGCCTCGCGTGCGGCCAGCAAGCGTTGGCGCAGCAGGCGGCGCGGCGAAAGGGTGGAACTTGGGTCGGGCACGATGCTCACGAGTGAGTCCTACGAACGAGATTGGATCAGATGCTGCCGAATCGACCCGCATTGGAACATCGGCTGACGGCCGCTCCGTCGCGTCTGCCTGCACGCCTCGGCGCGCTGCTGCTCACGGCCTGCGCCGTGCTGTCGCTGCTGCCGCCCATGGCGGCCCGGGCCCAGGGCGGGCTGAGCGGCGACAGCATCATCCTCGATGCCCGCGAAGCCCTGCGCAAACACGACCGCAGCCGCCTCGCCGCGGACCGCGCCGTGGCGATGGTCGAACAACATCCGCTCGCGATGTGGGTGGAGTACTGGGAGCTGACGAACCGCATCGCCGACGTGCAGGTCGACGAGGCCGAAGCCTTCTACGCCCGCTGGAGCGGCAGCTACGTCGAGGACCGCTTCCGCAACGACTGGCTACTCGAACTCGGCCGCCGCCGCGACTGGCCGCACTTCGTTGCCGACTATCCGCGCTTTCGCATGAACGACGACCGCGAGGTCAGCTGCTACGCGCTGCTCACCGACCAGCTCGCCGGCAAGGACGTGCGCGCCGAAGCGCGTGCCGCCTGGGCGGCGCAAAAGGACGCCGACATCGGCTGCTCGCAGATGGCGAACGCGCAATACCAGGCCCAAGGCTTCGGTCGCTCGGACATCTGGCGCCGCGCCCGCTTGGCGCTCGACGCCGGCCGCCCGCGCGCCGCGCAGCAGGCTGCCGAGATCCTCGGCATCGACATCGGCCAGGCCGTCGCCGAGCTGATCGACAGCCCCGTCAAGTACCTCGCGAAACGCGGCAGCGCCTCGACACGCGACGGCGCCGAACTGGCCACGCTGGCCCTGCTGCGCGTGGCCGGCAACGAGCCCAACGATTCGGCGCGCCTGCTGGACGAGCGCTGGTCGCGTACGCTGCCCGCCGACCTGGCCGCCTGGGCCTGGGCCAGCACCGGCCGCCAGTCCGCGCAGCGCCTCGATACGGAGGCGCCGGGTTATTTCGACAAGGCCGAGCTGCGCCTCGCCTCATCGCCGAGCAAGACGCAGGAAACCCGGGACATCGCCTGGAGCGACGACACCCTCGCCTGGAAGGTGCGCGCCGCGGTGCGCGCCAGCGCCGGGGTCGGCGACAGCGTGCCGCGCGGCGCGGGGCGCTGGCTGCAGGTGGTGCAAGGCGTCGATGCGATGAGCGCCGCCGAGCAGCGCGATGCCGGCTGGACCTACTGGAAGGCGCGTGCGCTGCTCGCCCTCGCCGCCGGCTCGGCCGATGGCGACGCGCAGCGCACCCAGGCGCGCGAGCTGCTGCAATCGATCGCGACGCAGCTCAGCTTCTACGGCACGCTCGCCGCCGAAGACCTGGGCCAGCCCTTCGTGCTGCCGCCACGGCCCGCCGCGGCCAGCGCCCCCGAGCGCGAGGCCGCCGCCGCGAGCCCGGGGCTGACCCGCGCGCTGCAACTGGTCGACATCGGCCTGCGCAACGAAGGCGTGCGCGAATGGAACTACGCGCTGCGCGGCATGGGCGACCGCGAGCTGCTGGCCGCGGCGCAACGCGCCTGCGAGCGCGAGCTGTGGGACCGCTGCATCAACACCAGCGAACGCACACGCGGCGAGATCGACATGGCGCAGCGCTTCCCGCTGCCGCATCGCAACGAGGTGCTGCGCAGCACGAAGGAGGTCGGCGTCGACCCGGCCTACGTCTACGGGCTGATCCGCCAGGAATCGCGCTTCATCACCGACGCGCGCTCGGGCGCCGGCGCATCCGGGCTGATGCAGATCATGCCGGCCACCGCGCGCTGGACGGCCAAGCGCATCGGCGTGACCTACAGCGCCGGCATGATCAACGACCGCGACATGAACCTGCGCCTCGGCACCAACTACCTGAAGCTCGCGCTCGACGATTTCGGCGGCTCGCAGGCGCTCGCCGCTGCGGCCTACAACGCCGGCCCGGGACGCCCGCGCAAGTGGCGTGAAGGCCCGATCCTCGAGGTCGCCGCATGGACCGAGAACATCCCGTTCCCGGAGACACGCGATTACGTCAAGAAGGTGTTGTCGAATGCGACCTACTATGCTGCCTTGATCGGCGCGCAGCCGCAGTCGCTGAAGGCGCGGCTGGGCCGAATGATCGGCCCGCGCGACAGCGCCGTCCCCGACCCCGCACCCGACCTGCCCTGACATCCATGAAGCACGACAACATCCTGATCCTCGGCGGCAGCGGCTTCCTCGGCCGCGCCCTGGCCGCCAAGCTGGTGGAACGCTCGGGCGGCGCCGGCGGCCGCGTGATCGTGCCGACGCATCGCCAGCGTTTCGGCCGCTTCATCCAGTCCCTGCCGACGGTCGAGATGGTGCAGGCCGACGTGCATGACGAGCGGCAGCTCGCACAGCTGGTGAGCCGCTGCGACGCGGTCGTCAACCTGATTGCGATCCTGCACGGCGACGAGGCGGCGTTCCGCCAGGTGCACGTCGAGCTGCCGGCGAAGATCGCCGCGGCCTGCACCTCGGCCGGCGTGCGCCGGCTGGTGCATGTCAGCGCGATCGGCGCCGCCGCCAATGCGCCCTCGATGTACCTGCGCTCGAAAGCCGGCGGCGAAGCTGCGCTGCAGTCCGCCGGGCTGGATCTCACCGTGCTGCGGCCTTCGGTGATGTTCGGCAACGAAGACCGCTTCATGAACCAGTTCGCCAAGCTGCAGCGCTTCCTGCCGGTGATGCCGCTGGCCGGCGCCTTCGCGCGCTTCCAGCCGGTATGGGTGGACGACGTGGCCACGGCCATCGTGCACTGCATCGACCGCAGCGACACCATCGGCCAGACCTTCGAATGCACCGGGCCGGAGGTCTACACGCTGGCCGAGATGGTCAAGCTGGCCGGACGGTGGTCCGGCAACGAGCGGCCGATCCTGCCACTGACCGATGGCTTCGGCCATCTGCAGGCGGCGACCTTGGAGCTCTTCTCGAGCAACCCGCCACTCTCGCGCGACAACCTCGATTCGATGCGCGTCGCGAGTGTCGCCAGCAACACGCTGCCCAACCTGAACGCCCTCGGCATCACGTCGACCGCGCTCGACGCGGTGGCGCCGCTCTATCTCGGCGCGGCCACCGCCGGCCGCGGCAAACTGAACGTGCTGCGTACACTGGCGCGCCGCAACTGATCCGTTCGTGCCATGCAGCTCTACATCGGCAACAAGAACTACTCGTCCTGGTCGCTCCGGCCCTGGGTGCTGATGCGCCAGGCGGAGATCGCATTCGACGAGGTGAAGCTGCGCTTCGATGCCTTCACGCCGGGCTCGCAGTTCAAGCAGGCGATCGGCAAGCTCACGCCGACCGAGCGCGTGCCGGTGCTGGTCGACGACGGTTTTGCGGTCTGGGACACGCTGGCGATCGCCGAATACCTGTCGGACAAGTTTCCCGAGAAGAGCTTGTGGCCGGCCGACCGCCTGGCGCGGGCGCGCGCCCGCAGCCTGTGTGCCGAGATGCACTCGGGCTTCGGCGCCTTGCGCAACGCCTTTCCGATGAACATCGAAGCCCGGCTGCCGGAAGTCGGCGAGCGGTTGCTGCGCGAGGATGCCGCGGTGCGCAAGGATCTGGAGAGGCTGGTCTCGATGTGGACGCAGCAGCTGGCGCAAAGCGGCGGGCCGCTGCTGTTCGGCGCCTTCAGCATCGCCGATGCCTATTTCGCGCCGGTGGCGAGCCGGCTGCGCAGCTACGCGCTGCCGGTGCCGGCCGAGGTGTCGGCCTATGTCGAGCGGGTGTTCGCGTTGCCGGGCATGCAGGCCTGGGTGCAGGACGCGCTCGCGGAGCGCGATTTCCTGGACTTCGAAGAGCCTTATCGCCAGTCGCGCGACTGAGGCTCCCTGCGTTCAGCGGCGGCCGGCAGCGCGGCGCGTCGCGACGAATCCGATGCAGGCCAGGCAGGCCAGCAGCAGCGCGGTGCCGCCGGGCAGCGTATCGGCATCGCGCGCGGCCGCCGTGCCACGTTGAGGATTCACCTGGGCTTGCGCATTCACGCCGGCCAGCGCGACCTGGACGGCGCCGGCCTCGCGCGCCTTGCCGTCGGCGGCGAAGCCGCTCGACGCGGCCGCGGCGAGTGCCGTAGCGATCAGGAAAGTCTTGACGGTCATGGAAACTCCGGGATCTTTTGAGGGCTGATCTGTCAGGTGCCGAATCCGGCGGCTAGCAGGTTTCGGCGAATGGGCGCGTTTGTATCTATCCCTCTTTGGTGGCTCCACCCCCTCTCCGCGGGGGCCGCTCTGCAGCGCGGTCCGCGACCCCCCGAATGTGGGGCGGGCATGTTGCCCAGGCGTGAAGAACTTCAGGTTCTAAACTTCCCGCGATGGAAATCTATGAGGTCGGTGGGGCGGTGCGCGACGCGCTGCTCGGGCGCGAGGTGAGCGATCGCGACTGGGTCGTGGTCGGCGCCGAGCCCGAAGAATTGCTGGCCGCCGGCTACACCGCGGTCGGCCGCGATTTCCCTGTCTTCCTGCACCCGCGCACCAAGCAGGAATACGCCCTCGCACGCACCGAGCGCAAGACGGCGCCCGGCTACCACGGCTTCGCCTTCCACGCCGCGGCCGACGTCACGCTCGAAGAAGACCTGGCGCGACGCGACCTGACGATCAATGCGATGGCGCGCGCGGCCGATGGCCAACTGATCGATCCCTATGGCGGCCGGCGCGATCTGGAAGCGAAAGTCTTGCGCCACGTCTCGCCGGCCTTCGCCGAAGACCCGGTGCGCATCCTGCGGCTGGCGCGGTTTGCCGCGCGTCTGCCGGACTTCTGCGTCGCGCCCGAGACGACCGGCTTGATGCGAAGCATGGTCGATGCCGGCGAGGTCGATGCGCTGGTGGCAGAGCGTGTCTGGCAGGAGCTGGCTCGCGGGCTGATGGAAACCCGGCCTTCGCGCATGTTCGAGGTGCTGCGCTCCTGCGGCGCGCTGGCGCGGCTGCTGCCGGAGGTGGAGCGGCTCTGGGGCGTGCCGCAGCCGCCCGCCCACCACCCGGAGATCGATACCGGCGTGCACCTGATGATGGTGCTGGACATGAGCGCGCGCCTCGAAGCGCCGCTCGCGGTGCGTTATGCCTGCCTCTGCCATGACCTGGGCAAGGGCGAGACGCCGGCGGAGATCCTGCCGCGCCATCTCGGCCACGAGGAGCGCAGCGAGGCGCTGGCGCATGCGCTCGGCGAGCGCCTGCGCGTGCCGGGTGATTGCCGCGAGCTGGCCGACGTCGTCGCGCGCGAACACGGCAACGTGCATCGCTGCCTCGGCTACGCCGCCGCCGCGCTGCTGCGCCTGCTGGAGCGCTGCGACACGATGCGCAAACCGAAGCGACTGCCCGACATCCTGCTCGCCTGCGAATGCGATGCCCGCGGCCGGCTCGGCCTGCAGGAGCAGCCCTACCCGCAGCGTGAGCGGCTGCTCGCCGCCTGCCGCGCCGCGCTGGCGGTGGACACCTCGGCCATCGCCGCGTCGGCCGCGGCGGCCGGGGTGCGCGGCCCGGGCATCGGCGAGCGCATCCACGAGGCGCGGGCACGCGCGATCGCGGCAGCCGGCGTATAGGCGTTCAGATCAGCTTGGCGATCAGCATCGCGACGAAACTGAGCACCAGGCTGCTGGCGAGCGGGATGTGCCACTCGCGGCCGAACAAGCGGAAGCGGAAATCGCCGGGCAGCCGCCCCAGGCCGAGGCGTTCGAGCCAGGGCCGCAGGCCGCTGAACAGCAGCAGCGCGATGAAGATGACGATCAGCCAGCGGATCACAGCCGATGTGTCCGGTCGCCTTCGGCAAAGCCGATGGCATCGACATCGCAGCCCTTGGCGAAGCCAAGCACCTTGAAGAGCTCGCCCATCTCATGCTCGCCGAGCAGCTTCTGCACCGCGGCCAGGTCGCGCGGCGCCGCGCCGGGCACCAGATCGAGCAGCCCGCAATTGAGCAGGAAACGCGCCTGGCTGGTGTAGCCGATCACCTCCAGCCCGGCGTTCTGCCCGGCGAGCGCGATGCCGCTGAAGTTGACGTGGGCGGTGATGTCCTTCAGGCCGACCGCGACCAGCGGATCGGCATCCGCGAGATGAGCGCGATGGCACATCAAGGTGCCGCCGGTGCGCTGTGGGTGGTAGTACTCCGCCTCAGGAAAACCGTAGTCGATGAAGAAGGCCGCGCCGCGCTGCAGGTGCTCGGCCAGGCTGGCGACGAAGGCTTCGGCCTGCGGGTGGATCTCGATCGTCGTGCCGGGCACGAAGCCGGTCTCGAGCGGCGGCCGCAGCGTTGTCGGGCGATCGGCCCAGGCGAAGGCATCGGCCTGCGTCGCGACGCCACGTTCGTGCCAGCGCGCGCCATCCCAGTGCAGCAGCTTCACCGGCATCGCATCGAGCAGTTCGTTCGCGATGACGACGCCGTTCATCACCGCCGGCCAGGCATCGAGCCAGCGCACACGATCGCCGTGGGCGGCGAGCCGCGTTCGCTGCCGCTCGCGCAGGCTGCCCGAGACGTCGACGATGCTGTAGCGGCGCAAGGCCGGCCCGAGCGCGGCGATCAGCTGCTCCGCCAGCGCGCCCGAGCCGGCGCCGAATTCGAAGATCTCATCGCCGCCGCAGGCCGCCAGCGCCGGCCCCAGCTGGCGTGCCAGGGCACGGCCGAAGAGCGGCGTCAGCTCGGGGGCGGTGACGAAATCGCTGCCGGACGACGGCATCGCGCCGAACTTGCGTCCGCTGTTCGCGTAGTAGCCGAGGCCGGGCTCGTACAAGGCCGTCGCCATGAAGCGGTCGAAGGGCAGCCAGCCGCCTTCGTCGGCGATCGACGCGCGCAGCCGCTGAACCAGCTCGGGAATGCCCGAGGCCGGATAATTGGGGTTTTCGATCGACGCGCCAACGAGCATATGGAACCAGGCAATGCAGCGGCCCCGATTGTGCTCGTCACCGGCGGGGCGCATCGACTCGGCGCGGCGCTGTGCCGGGCCTACGCGCGCCGCGGCCACGAGGTGCTGTGCCATTACCGCGAATCGGCGGCGCAGGCCGAGGTGCTGGTCGCGCAGTTGCGGGCCGAAGGCTGCGCCGCCCACGCGGTGTGGGGCGACCTGTCGAACATGGCGGCGGCCGACACGCTGTTCGAGCGCGCATTGGCGATCACCGGCCGCATCGACGTGCTGGTCAACAACGCCTCGATCTTCGAACCCGATAGCGGACTCCAGCTCTCGCCCGAGTCGCTCGACCGCCAGTTGCGCATCAACGCCCAGGTGCCGATGGCGCTGGCCGCGCGGCTCGCCCGGCATTGCCGCGATCGTGGCGTGCGCGGCGCCGTTGCGCACATCCTCGACCAGAAAGTGCAGAACCTGAACCCCGACTACGCCTCCTACACCAGCTCGAAGCTGCTGCTCGCCGCGGCCGTCGCGCAGCAGGCGCAGAACCTGGCGCCGCATCTGCGCGTGATCGGCATCGCGCCCGGCCTGCTGGCCCTGAGCGGCCCGCAGAGCAGCGACAACTTCGAATGGGCGGCGCGGCAGAACCTGCTGCGCCAGCCGGTGGCGATTGACGACGTGGCGCGCGCCACCGTCGACCTGAGCGGCAACCCTTCGATCACCGGCACGATCGTCAATGTCGACTGCGGCCAGCACCTCGTGCCGACCGCGCGCGACGTGATGTTCCTCGGCCCCGGAGGCGGCGCATGACAGCCGATCCGATCCTGAACGACTGCCGCCGCCTCTTCCTGCGCGGCCACACCGCGCTGCTGAACATCGGCGTGCACGACTTCGAGAAACGCGGCCCGCAGCGCGTGCTGATCAACGTCGATGTCTACGTGCCGCTGACGCTTTCGACCCCGCAGCGCGACGACATCGTCGAAGTCGTCGACTACGACTTCATGCGCCGCGCCATCGCCGAGCAGATCGCCGGCGGCCACGTGCATCTGCAGGAGACGCTGGCCGACGGCCTGCTCGCGCGCATGCTGGCGCATCCGCAGGTGCTCGCGGCCAGGGTCTCGACCGAGAAGCCCGACGTGTACGGCGACGGCGCCTCCGTCGGCGTCGAAGTATTCGGCATCAAGAAGGAACCCGCCCGATGAGCAGCCCCGCGGCCCACGAAGCCGAGCGCAAGAGCGCGTTCGAAGCGAACAAGCTGGCCAAGCGCCTGCATCGCCAGGTCGGCCAGGCGATCGGCGACTTCAACATGATCGAAGCCGGCGACAAGGTGATGGTCTGCGTCTCCGGCGGCAAGGACAGCTACGCGCTGCTCGACATCCTGATCAACCTGCGCCAGCGTTCGCCGAAGCCGTTCGAGCTGGTCGCGGTGAATCTCGACCAGAAACAGCCCGGCTTCCCGGAAGAGGTGCTGCCCGGCTACCTGCGCTCGCGCGCCGTGCCCTTTCACATCGAGGCGCAGGACACCTACTCGATCGTCAAGCGCCTGATCCCGGAAGGCAAGACGATGTGCAGCCTGTGCTCGCGGCTGCGCCGCGGCATCCTCTACCGCGTGGCGAGCGAACTCGGCGCGACCAAGGTGGCGCTCGGCCATCACCGCGACGACATGCTGCAGACCTTCTTCCTCAACATGTTCTTCGGCGGCCGCCTGAAGAGCATGCCGCCGAAGCTGGTGAGTGACGACGGCCGCCACATCATCATCCGCCCGCTCGCCTACGTGGCCGAGGACGATCTCGAGCGCTGGGCCGAGCACCGTGCGTTCCCGATCATCCCGTGCACGTTGTGCGGCAGCCAGGAGAACCTGCAGCGCGTGCAGATCCGGCAGATGCTGCGCGACTGGGACAAGCGCTTTCCCGGCCGCATCGACAACATGTTCAACGCGCTCGGCAACATCACCCCGTCGCACATGCTGGACCGGAACCTCTATCCGTTCGCGACGCTCCAAACCACAGGCGTCGCCGACCCGCAAGGCGACAGGGCTTTTGATGACGACGATTGCGGCGTGCCGGCCGGGCAGTCCATCGTGCCGTTGAGGCCTGCACTGGCCATCGATCGATAACGGCAGAGGAGACCCGAACATGCAATCGATTCGACACAGGCGCTTGCCGGCTGCCGTGCTGGCGGCATCCGCGCTGGTCGCCCTCGGCGGCTGTGCCGGCATGCGCGCGCTCGACAGCGATGTCAGCAGCTACAGCCAGTGGCCGGCCGATCGCAAGCCGAGCACCTATGCCTTCGAGCGCCTGCCGTCGCAACAGGCGAACCCGCAGCAGCAGTTCGACCTCGAGGCCGCGGCGCGCGATGCGCTGGGCCGGGCCGGCTTCAGCGAAAGCAGCGATGCGAAGGCGAGCGACGTGACGGTGCAGCTCGGCGCCCGGGTCACGCGCTACGAGTCCTATCCCTGGGGCGACCCGTTCGGTTTCTACGGCGGTTTCGGCTACGGCCACTGGCACCGCGGCTACTGGGGGCCGGGATGGGGGCCGGGTTGGGGACCGGGCTTCGGCGCGGGCTACTACGGCAGCAGCACAACCTACGATCGCGAAGTCGCGGTGCTGATCCGCGACCGCAAGAGCGGCCAGCCGCTGTACGAATCGCATGCCAGCAGCAGCGACGGTTTCAGCAACGGCGGCAATGCCTACCTTGCGGCGATGTTCGAGGCCGCGTTGAAGGATTTTCCGCAGCCGGCGATCAACCCGCGGCGCGTCTCGATCCCGCTCGCGGCGCAGTGAATGGCGCGCCTCAGGGCGCGGGCAGTTGCGCGTTGAGCGATCGCAAGTCCGCCTCCCAGCCCCTCAGGCGCTTCAGCGCGTTCTCGCGCTGCGCGGCGCTGGTGCTGTTCTGCAGTTCGGCCGCGAAGTTGCAGTTGTAGGCCAGCAGCCGCTGCTCGTAGCGCTGCCACTCCTCGCTCGGCGGCCGGTCGAAGCGCTGCACCAGCTTGCGCATCGCCCGCTGCGCCTCGCTCGGCGCGGGGCGGGTTTCGATCAGGCGGGTCAGCGTTGCCAGCACCTCGCGCTGGCGCGAGCGGCGCTCCGCCATCCACAGTTCCGGATCGAACGGCGAGGCATTCATCGCGCGCACGATGCGTTCGCGCTGTGCGTCGTCGAGCCGGCCGTAAAGCATCTCCGCGCGCTCGACCGTGCGCTTGACGGAAGCCTCGTGACGCTCTTCGGGCGTGTCCTGCAGATAGTCGTCGCTGAAGTCTTCGTTCGATTTGACGTAGCGCTGCTCGACGTGATTGATCTGCGCGGGTGTCAGCGTCAGTGCGATATCGGCCATCGCGGGGACGGCATGCTCCGCCGCGGCGAGCAGGCGCGCCCGCCCATCGTCCAGCCAGCGACATACCTGCGCCGGTGTCACGTCCTGCAGCACTTCCGATTCGGCACGCTGCAGCAGTTCGATGTAATCGGGCAGCTGCGTACTCCGGTGCCAGCGAAACCAGTCGGCGAGCGCGTCCTTGACGCGCGTGCTTTGCGCGCCGCTGAAATCGGCGTAGGCGTCGAACCACCAGTAGGCCAGGGTCGGGCCCTGGTTGTAGCCCAGGCGCAGGGCGCTGCAGCCTGAGAGCAGCAGCGTTGCGGCGCACAGGGCGCCGATAATCCAGCGTCTCATCGAAAGCAGGAACATGGCACTCACAGTCGTCATCATGGCCGCGGGCAAGGGCACTCGAATGAAGTCGGCTCAGCCGAAGGTGTTGCACCGCCTGGCCGGCAAAAGCCTGCTGCAGCACGTCGTCGATACCGTAACAGCTCTCGAAACCAGCCGGATCATCGTGGTCACCGGCCACGGTGCGGACGCTGTGGAAGCCGCCATCAAAGGCCCGCAACTCGCGTTCGTGCGCCAGATGCCCCAGCTCGGCACCGGCCACGCGGTGCAGCAGGCGCTGCCGCTGCTGCCCGACGACGGCACGGTGCTGATCCTCAACGGCGACGTGCCGCTGATCGAAGCCGCCACGGCGCGAGCGCTGGCCGAAGCCTGCGGCGGCAGGCGCCTGGCGCTGCTGACGATCACGCTCGACGACCCGAGCGGCTACGGCCGCATCCTGCGCCACGAGGCGAGCGGCGCGATCCGCGCCATCGTCGAGCACAAGGATGCGAGCGACGCGCAGCGCGCGGTGCGCGAGGTCTACACCGGCGTGATGGCGGCGCCGGCCGGCCGGCTGAAGGCCTGGCTCGCAAAGCTCACGAACGACAACGTGCAGGGCGAGTACTACCTGCCCGACGTGGTCGCGATGGCGGTCGCCGAAGGCCTCGATGTCAGCGCGGTGCATCCGCGCTGCGAGGCCGAGGTGCTGGGTGTCAACAGCCCGGCGCAGCTCGCCGATCTGGAGCGGCGCTACCAGCGCGCGCGGGCGGAAGCCTTGATGGAAGCCGGCGTGCGCCTTGCCGACCCGGCACGCTTCGACGTGCGCGGCCAGCTGCTCTGCGGCAGCGACGTGGAGATCGACGTCAACTGCGTCTTCGAAGGACGGGTCAGCCTCGGCGACGGCGTGCGCATCGGCGCGAACTGCGTGATCCGCGACGCGACCATCGATGCCGGCGCGGAGATCCAGGCCTTCACGCACATGGAAGGCGGCGCTGCCGGCGTGCACATCGGCGCCGGGGCGCAGGTCGGGCCGTTCGCGCGGCTCAGGCCCGGCGCCGCGCTGGGCCCGGAGGTGCACATCGGCAACTTCGTCGAGGTCAAGAACAGCACGCTCGCTCGCGGCGCCAAGGCAAACCACCTGGCCTACCTCGGCGACTCGACGGTGGGCGAGCGCGTCAACTTCGGCGCCGGCAGCATCACCGCGAACTACGACGGTGCGAACAAACATCGCACGACGATCGGCAACGACGTGCACGTCGGCAGCAACTGCGTGCTGGTCGCGCCGCTGACGATCGGCGACGGCGCGACCATCGGCGGCGGCTCGACCATCGTCGCGTCGGTGCCCGCCGGCAAGCTGGCAGTGGCGCGCGCACGCCAAGTCGCAGTCGGGGGCTGGCAAAGGCCAGTCAAGAACAAGACCCCGCGCTAACGCGAAGCGACACAAGCAAGCACAGACATTCACCCCAGAGGGGACAGGTCGCCCCCCGGGCGACCAGGGGAGCGCGGCGCCACCCAAGCGCCCCGAACCCGATCCGGGTTTCCCGGTCGGGTTCGGCAACCCCTCGGGGGTGGCCGCCAGGCGGCCGGGGCTCCACTACTCAAACCAGGCGCCGAGCGCCTCGCACGGTACCGGCCCGCCGATGAAATTGCCCTGCAGCTCGTCGCAGCCTTCATGCGCCAGGAAGGCGCGCTGAGCCTCGTTCTCGATCCCTTCGGCGATCACCGTGATGCCCAGGCTGCGGCCCATCTGGATGATCGCGCGCGTGATCGCGGCCGAGTCGCGTTCGCCCGGCAGGTCGTGCACGAAGCTGCGGTCGATCTTCATCTTGTCGATCGGCAGCTCCTTCAAATGGCCGAGCGAGGAATAGCCGGTGCCGAAGTCGTCGACCGAGATGCGGATGCCGAGCGCCTTCAGCTGCAGCAGCATCGCCTTGACCGACGCCAGATCGGCCATCAGCATGCGCTCTGTCAATTCGAGCTCGAGCAGGTGGCCGGGCAGGCCGGTCTCGCGCAGCACGTTGGCGACGATCTCGACGAAGCCCGGCGCATGGAACTGCATGCTCGTCAGATTGACCGCGACCGGCGTATCGGCGCCGGCCGTCTGCTGCCAGTGCCGCGCGCAGCGCGCTGCCTCCAGCAGCACCCAGCGGCCGATCGACAGCATCAGCCGGCGCTGCTCGCTCAGCGGGATGAACTCGTCCGGCAGCAGCAGGCCGCGCGTCGGGTGGTTCCAGCGGATCAGCGCCTCGATGCCGACGATGCTGCCGTCGGCCGCGCGCACCTGCGGCTGGTAGTGCAGCACGAATTCGCCGCGCTCCAGCGCCTGCGCCAGCTCGCCTTCCATCACCAGTGCCGAATAGGCGGCCAGGCCCATGCCGGGGCTGAAGAACTGGAAATTGGCGCGGCCGCGCGACTTGGCCAGGTACATCGCCGCGTCGGCATACTTGATCAGCTCGTTCGGCGATTCGCCATGCTCCGGGCACAGCGCGATGCCCACCGATGGCGAGACCGAGATCGGCCGGCCCTCGATCTCGATCGGCGCTTCCACCGACAGCAGCAGCTTGCGCGCGACCTCCTCGACCTGCCGGCGGCCCGTCATGCCGACCAGCAGCACGAGGAACTCGTCGCCGCCGAAACGCGCCACCAGATCGGTCGCGCGCACGCAGGCGCTGATGCGCGCGGCGACGTTCTGCAGCAGCCTGTCGCCGGCCAGATGCCCGAGCGAATCGTTGACGCGCTTGAAGTGATCGAGATCGATGAACAGCAGCGCGAGCTGCGCCTCGCCGGCGCGCGCCGAACGGGTCAGATGCTCCAGCCGCTCGATGAAGGCCATGCGGTTCGGCAGGCCGGTCAGCGCGTCGTGATGCGCCAGGTGGTGGATGCGCGCTTGCGCGGCCTGCCGGTCGCGGATGTCGCGCACGATCGTCATGCGCGTCGGCTCGCCGTTGAAGCTCATCGAGCGCACGATGAATTCCACCGGGATGCGCGTGCCGTCGCGATGCACCAGCGCACTCTCGTAGCTCGTCTCGCGGCCGCTGCCGATGGCCGCGGCGACCTTGGCGGTCTCCTCCGGCGCGACGAAGGCGAGCGTGCGCCGGCCGATCAGCTCCGGCAAGGCATAACCGACGAGCTGGCACAGCGGCGGATTCGCATCGGTGATGTAGCCGTCGCGGTGGAAGACGATGCCTTCGGCGCTGGCCTGCATGAATTTCGCCAGCCGCTCTTCCGATTCGCGCCGCGCCTGCTCGGCGTGGCGGTACTTGCTGATGTCCGAGATCAGCACGAACGCGGCGCTCAGCTCGCCGCCGGCGCTGAGGTGCGGCAGCAGGTTGACCTCGATCCAGCGTACCGAGCCGTCGGCTTCGCGCTTCTGCCGCTCGTAGGAAACGGCCTCGCGCTGCTGCAGCATGCGATCGACGTGCGGCTGGATCTCTCGCGCCGCCTCCTCGCCGATGATTTCCGGGAAGCTCAGCCCGAGGATGGAATGTTCGTCGCGCCCGAAGGCCTGCGCGTACTGCTTGTTGGCGAACAGGCAGCGAAAGCCCTTGGCCTCGTAGTAGGCGATCAGCAGCGGCACGCTGTCGGCCAGCAATCGGAACTGCTGGGCCTTGGCGTGCGCGGCGAGTTCGGCCTGCTTGCCGAGCGTCACGTCGTGCAGCACGCAGACGTAGTGGCCGGCCTGCTCCAGCCAGTGGGCGCGGCAATCGATCCAGCCCGGATCTTCGGCGGTGCCCATCACGCGCAGCTGCAGCGAGAAGTCGGCGCGCTGGGCGAGCAGGCGCAGCATCTCGTGGCGCGACTCCTCCGCCAGCAGATCGCCCCAGCCGCGGCCGAGCGCGTTGTCGCGGGCGAAGGAAGTGAGCTGGCTGAACGCGCGGCTGATGTGCAGCGCCTCGCCGCCCGGCGCCATCAGCAGCACGGCGCTGGGCAGCATGTCCCAGACCGCCGCGTGCGGCGATTCGGCCTCGCCAGCAAGGGACGCCTCGTCGGGCGCGTTCATGACTTTGCTGCCACGGATTCGGAAGCCTCGCGCGCCAGGCAGAGGTCGTCCCAGGCCTTGGCCTTGTCCTCCAGATTGCGCAGCAGATACGCCGGGTGGTAGGTGACGATCAGCGGCACGCCGTGATAGCTGTGCACGCGGCCGCGCAGGCGGCCGATCGGCTCGCTGCTGCGCAGCAGCGACTGCACCGCGAAACGGCCCATCGCGAGAATCACCTTCGGCTGCACCAGCTCGACCTGGCGAATCAGGAAGGGTTCGCAGCGCGCGAGCTCCTCGGGCTCGGGGTTGCGATTGCCCGGCGGGCGGCATTTCAGCGTGTTGGCGATGAACACCTGGCGCTCGGGCTCGGCATCGCCGCGCGTCAGGCCGAGCGCGGCCAGCATGTTGTCGAGCAGCCGGCCGGCCTTGCCGACGAAGGGCTCGCCGCGCAAATCCTCCTGCTCGCCCGGCGCCTCGCCGACGACCATCCAGCGCGCGCGTTCGCTGCCGACGCCGAAGACGGTGTTGGTGCGGCGTTCGCAAAGCTTGCAGGCGGTGCAGCCGGCGACGGCGGCGCGCAGCGCGGGCCAGTCCATCCGGCCGATATCGGCCGCCGGCGCGGACGATGCCACGGCGGTCACCGGGATCGACGTCACGGTGGCCGGCACCGTGCCCTGGGGCGTCGGCGGCCGGATCGGCGCGGCCGCAGGGGCGGCTGCTGGCGGCGCCGCCTGGCTGGGTGCCGCAGGGGCCGCTTCGGCGTCGGGCGCCAGCGTTTCGGCCGGCTGCCAGAGGCGCAGGCCCATCTCCTCCAGCATCGCCCGCTGGCGTTCAGTCCAGGGCACGCGGCGCTCCGGCAAGATCCAGGCTCATCACCCTGGCGTCCTCGCGCTGTCCGTGGGGTGCCGGGTAGTAGCCGCGGCGCACGCCGATGTGGCGAAAGCCGTAGCGCAGGTAGATGTCGGTCGCGCGATGGTTGCTCGCACGCACCTCGAGCCAGAGCTGCCGCGCGAAGCGCTCGCGCGCGAGCGCGACCAGCGCATCCAGCATGCGGCGCGCATGACCCTGGCGCTGGTGCATCGGCGCGACGGTGATGTTGAGCAGGTGCATTTCGTCGACACCGGTCATCGCGACGAAGTAGGCCAGGGTCTCGCCGTCGTTGCCGAGCAGCGAATACATCAGGTAGCCGGCGGCGAGCGAGTCGACGAAATTGCCCCGGCTCCACGGGAATTCATAGGCCGCCTTCTCGATCGGGACGATCGCCGCGATGGCATCGATGTCCATCGGCCGGAGTCGCGGGGCTTCTTTCGGCAACGCACTCATGCCTGCTCCCCGATCGTCGAGTACGCCGATCGACCTTGCAGGCCGCGCTGGGCCAGTGGCCCAGCTCCTCGCCAGGCACGAACAGTCCACTGGACTGTTCGTGTCCGGGCTCGGCCCCCCAGGGGGGTGCGGGCCGGCTTGGCGAGCTGAGGCCGGACACAGACAGTCCCTGCGGACTGTCTGTGCCTGCCGAAGGCCATCGGCCTCTGGCCGATGGCGGCCCGGCGCTCGGCCCGCAAAAAGGTTGACACAGGGTGTCTCACGCAGCGACCTCCTTGACGCGGCGCGCCGCATCGCGCTCGGCGGTCGTCGAGGCCACCTTGTCGCGCAGGTAGAGCGGCCGGGCCTCGGCGGCGTCCAGCAGCGCGCCGTCGGCCCAGGCGGCCCGCGCCAGGCATGCAAGCGCCCGCGCACGCGGCAAGGCTTCCGGCCAGCGTTGCGCCATGCCGCTCGGCAGCCGATCGCCGAAGGCCGCCACCGCCGTCCCGGCAACCGCGTGCGGCGGCTCCTGCTGCCAGCGCTGTGCCAGCGCCTCGAGTGTGTATAGCGCCGGCGCTTCGAGCACTTGCCAGCGCTCCGACGTGCGGCGGTACGAGGCCGCGTAGATTTCGTCCATGCGCGCATCCATCGTGACCCACGCGGTCTCGGCGCCGTGCGCCAGACGCACATCCTCGGCCACGGCCATCAAGGTGTCGAGCGCCAGCACCGGCCGGCCGAGGCCGAAAGCCAGCCCCTGCGCCACCGAGCAGGCTGCGCGCAGGCCGGTGAACGCCCCTGGCCCTTGGCCGTAGCCGATGGCGTCGATGGCCGCCATCTCGAGCCCCGCCTCGGCGAGCAGGGACTGGATCGCCGGGATCAGCGCGGCCGACGTGAGCGCACCGCCCGGCGCCTCGTGCACGAAGGTCTGCTCATCGACGGCGAGCGCGATGTTCAGCCGGTCGGTGGCGGTGTCGAAGGCGAGCAGCACGGGCATGACTTCAGTTTAGCCGTGCGATCATCGACCGATGAAATGGAGCATCGTCAGCCATGCGGCGCGTCGCGGCGGGATCGCGGCGCTGGGTTTCCTGGCCATTGCGGCGAGCGCGGCGGCCCGTGTGCTGCCGGCCGAAGTCGAGCAGGCCTTGCGCAAGGCGAACGTGCCGCAGGACGCGCTGGTCGTCGTGCTGCAGGACGCCGGCAGCACCAGCTCGCGGCTCTCGTGGCAACCCCAATTGCCGGTCAACCCGGCCTCGCTGACCAAACTGATCACGACCTATGCCGCGCTCGACCTGTTCGGCCCGGCCTGGAGCTGGACCACGCCGGTCTGGCTGCAGGGCAAGGTCGACAGCGACGGCGTGCTCGACGGCAATCTGGTGATCAAGGGCAGCGGCGACCCGAAGCTGGTGCAGGAGCGGCTCTGGCTGCTGCTGCGCCGGGTGCAGCAGGCCGGCGTGCGCGAGATCCGCGGCGATATCGTGCTCGACCGCAGCGCCTTCGACGTGCCGGAACAATCCGCCGCCGATTTCGACGGCGAGCCGCTGAAGCCCTACAACGTGCGTCCCGACGCGCTGATGCTGAACTACAAGTCGCTGGTGCTGACCTTCACGCCCGACATCCCGCGCGGCGTGGCGACCGTCGGCGCCGATCCGACCTTGGCCGGCTTTCGCGTCGACACCACGGTGCCGCTGGTGGCCACGCCCTGCGACGACTGGCGCGGCGCGTTGAAGCCCGAGCTCGGCGAGCCGGCCACGCTGCATTTCAACGGCAGCTACGCGCTGGCCTGCGGCGAAAAGCAGTGGCCGCTCGCCTTCCCGGACGCCAAGGGCTACAACGCCCGGGTGCTCGAAGGCATGTGGGCCGAGATGGGCGGCCGCCTCGGCGGCAAGGTGCGCGAGGGCATCGCACCGCCGATCACGCCGAGCTTCGAAGTCAGCTCGCCGCCGCTCGCCGAGCTGATCCGCGACATCAACAAGTACAGCAACAACATGATGGCGCAGCAGCTGTTCCTGACGATGGGCATGGTGTTCGAACCGAGCGCCCATGGCGTCGGCACGCCCGAGGCGGGGCGCCAGGTGCTGCACCGCTGGCTGATCGAGCGCCTCGGCGACAGCGCCGGAGAAACGGTGATCGACAACGGCTCCGGCCTGTCGCGCGAGACACGCATCAGCGCGCAGACCCTGGCGCGGCTGCTGCAGCTCGCGTGGTCCGGGCCGCTGATGCCCGAGCTGATGAGTTCGCTGCCGGTGAGCGGCATCGACGGCACCCTGGTCCGCTCGCGCGCGCCGCAGGGCCGCGCGCACCTGAAGACCGGTTCACTGCGCGACGTGGTCGGCATCGCCGGCTACGTGCTCGGCAACTCCGGGCGGCGGCAGGTGCTGGTCGCGATCATCAACCACCCGAACGCAGGCGCGGCGCGCCCGGTGCTCGATGCGCTGGTGCATTGGGCCGCGCAGGATCAGCGCCGGGCCGATTGATCGCTGCCGTCGGCAGGGCCGTACTGGAGCTGCCTTCGCCGGACGCCGATGGCGCCTGTTTCAGAATTTGTAGACGGCACCGAATGTATAGACGATCGGCCGGAAGTCGATGGTCGTCTGCAGCACGGTACTGCCGCTGGCCACGACCTTGCTCTTCACCTGGAGCGCCGCCACGCTCCCGAACAGGCTCCAATCCTTGTTGAGCGAGTAGTCGATGCCGACTTGCGCGGCCCAGCCGGTCGAATCGCTCATCTTCACGTCAGACGCCAGCGATGACTCGATGCCCACGAACTTGGTGTAGTTGATGCCCGCGCCCAGGTAGGGGCGCCAAGTGTCGCCGGGGGTGCCGAAATGGTAGTTCAGGAAGAAGGTGGGCGACATGTTCCTAGCCGACAGCACGTCGTCACCGAGAAAGGCCACCGAGCCGGTGGCCTTGGCCTTGATCCTCGGCGGTATGCCGACGACCAACTCGGCGCCGATATTCGGAGTGAGCAGGCGCTCGTACGCCAGGATCACCGTGGTTCCGTCGCCGGTTTCTGCATCGGCACCCGCGGGCACGCCGATGCCGGAGACCCCGTTGGTACTCGAATGCGTCGTGTAGTCGGACACGCCAAGCTTGATGATGTTGTCCTGGGCCGATGCTCCGCCGGCAGCGAGCATCGCGAAGAACGCCACCGCAAGCGATAGAAGTCTGCAATTCATTCGAAGTCTCCCTGTTGCAGCGGCATCAGAGCCAGCCGAAGGATTTGAGCTGTTGGGTGACGGTGTCGCTGATGAGCTTGTGTCCGCCGGTGGTCGGATGAATGCTGTCGGCGAAGAACCAGGTGGTCGCATCCGCCCCCGTGCGCAGGCCGTTGTACGGCGCGCCGGCGGTGCTGTTGCAGAAGAGCGAGGAGCCGTCTGTGACTCGCCCGCTGGTGATGACGCTGATCTTGGTCGCGTCGCAAGCCGGGACCGTGCTGTTCGCAAATCCGTACTTGGCCGGATCGCTGGAGATAGAGCCGTAGATGCCCTCGAAGCCGTCGACGATCTGCACCGGCTGGCCGGTCAGTCCATCGCGCAGCCACAGATTGAAGTTTCTCGCCAGGTCTGTCAGCACCGGCCGCGCGCTCGCCGGGAGCGACTGCCCGAAGGGCGTACCGGCAAAATTGGGGACCGTTCCCACGGCCACATACTTGCCGCCCTTGGCCAGGATCTTGTCGTGGATATAGCCAGCCAGTTCCAGCCCAGCCTGCTTCACCGCGGCAAGCGCCGCGGTCTGCGCTGCGAACAGCAATTGGTTGGCCTGGTCGGCCGTGATCGCGCCCGAAGCGGCCTGCGCCTGGATCTGTGCCGCCTGGGTCGCGAACGCCTGGAACTGGAACAACACGTCGTTGATCCCGCCGGCCACGACGATCAAGTCCGTCGGCTTGAAGCTCGTGAACCGGGCGAGGTGGTTGTCGATCTGGGTCACCAGCGGCACGGTCAGCGCGCCGTTGGCATGGTTGATGCCATTCGGATCGGTGACACGCGACCCCCCCTGGGCATAGCCGGTGCAGGAGTTCGGCGCCCCGAGGCCAGCGGCGGGGCATTTGACCGAGGTGCCCGCGAACCCCACCTCAGCCGGCGTGACCAGCACGCCGAGCGACGTCGCGAGGTTCTCGACCCACACCGTACCGCTGGCGCTATTGGTGGTGAACTTGCCGCCGAAATAAGGCGGCTGGCCGTTGCCGGTCAGCGACGTGGCCGGCGCGTAGGTACCGACGTCGCTCTCGCTGGAGCCGAACGACACCACCGCGGTGAACGTGCCCTTGGTGGTCGGTGCACCGGATGGCGAGCCGCTGCCTGGAACGTCGGGGTCGCTACCACCGCATGAGGCCAACAGCAGCAGCGCGGCGAGCGACAGGCTCCATGCCTTCATGTTCTTCATTCGATCTCCCTTCGCCAATGGTCAGGATGCGCGCCGATGTTATGCCGAAGCCTCTGCCATCACTCAGCGCGTTTTCCTTATGCGACAAGCACTTGGATTGAGACGACGGGACAGCCTTTGCCCCATCGCCAGCGCACGGGCAGAGGCCATCCCGGCGTTGTCGGGGCACACGGCGCCCCGGGGAAATTCGGCAGGGAACGGTCAGAAAGGATTGTTCGTCGCCCGCGAGTAGGCTTCCGAGCCGATCTGCGAATTCGCGGTCGGGCCGAGCATGAAATTGCCGGCCCACAGCCAGGTGCCCGGATCGGTGCCGGGGCTCGACAAGCTGGCGCTGGTGCAAGGCACCGACACCAGGGACGCCGTGTCCGGCGCGGCGCACAGCGCGTTGGTCGCGTTCGAGAGGTTGTACGAGCCCGGATAGGTGGCGTCGAGACGGACGATCTCGTCCGCCAGGATGAGGCCGACATCGCGCCCGCTGTAGTTCACCAGCGCGGTGCGCAAGGCGTCGTTGAAGGTCTTCGACAGCGTCGTCAGATCCGAGGAGGCCTGCGCATTGCCGACGTAGGCCGGCGTCAGCCCCTGGTTCGGCACGGTTGCGATCAGCACCTTGCCCCCGGCGCTCACGACGCGCTGCACCAGCGCGGACACCGCGACCGCGCGCTGCGACAGCGCGGACTGCGATGTCCCGATGTCCTGCGTGCCACCGGCGTACAGCTTGTATTCATCGACGATGTCATTGGCGCCGACCATGATGGTCACCAGGTCGCGGTTGGTGAAGCTGTCGCCGCTCGCGAGGTGAGCGTCGATCTGCGCCGAGACGTCGGCCACGCG
>Ga0105240_10003730_pt1 | contig 23541 bp, 20 predicted proteins | sample KBSC54metaG_FD_80426 | JGI IMG/M metagenome (GOLD analysis project Ga0105240, IMG submission 80426) | Corn rhizosphere microbial communities from Kellogg Biological Station, Michigan, USA - KBS C5-4 metaG | ecosystem: Host-associated > Plants > Roots > Rhizosphere > Soil | place: Michigan, USA...
AAATCGACCGGCTGGCGGCGCTGCGCGGCTAGAACGAGGCGTCAACTTGCCGGGGCCAGGCGCTCCAGTTGGCCGGCGCTCAGCTGCAATCGCGCGGCGGCCATGTTCTGCTCCAGATGCGTGGCCTTGGATGTGCCCGGAATAGGCAGGATCGCCGGCGAGCGGCCGAGCAGCCAGGCCAAAGCGACCTGCGAGGGCTGGGCGCCTGCCTCGGCGGCGACCGCCGCCAGGGCCGCATCGTCCCCGGTCTGAATCGGTCCCCAAGGCAGAAAGACGATCCCCCGCTCGGCGCAGAGTTCCAGCACCCGTTCGGAGGCCCGGTCATTGTGGTTGAACCGGTTCTGCACCGAGGCGATCGGCGTCAGTTCCAGCGCCTGAAGGATGTGGCCACGGCCGACGTTGGAAAGACCGATATGGGCGATCTTCCCCTCCTCGCGCAGCTCGACCAGCGCTCCGATCGAGTCCGCAAAGGGCACTGCCGGGTCGGGGGTATGGAGCTGGTAAAGGTCGATGCGCTCGAGCCCCAGCCGTTGCAGACTCTCCTCGCAGACGCGCTTCAGGCGCTCCGGGCGCCCGTCGGCCGGTAGCGCCCGCTGGCCCGGTTGCAGTTTGCCAGGCAGGAAGCCGCCCTTGGTGGCGATCAGCACCTCGGCCGGATAGGGGCGCAGGGCCTCGGCGATCAGGCGCTCGCCGGCGCCGTCGCCGTAGATGTCGGCCGTGTCGATGAACTGGGCGCCGAGCTCGACCGCGCGGCGGACCAGCGCCAGGGGATCCGGCGCGCCCATGATCCGCATCGCGCCGAAGCCCAGCCGGTTCACCGCGCGACCGGCGACCTGAATCGTCGGCGGCGGCGCGCTCAACAGGCAATCCTCGGACCGCCCACCTTCCCGCCCGGCGTAAAGACAAAGGGTACGTGCTCGTAGCCGAACACGACTCCCGAGACTGGCGATGGCTTCAGTCCCGCCTCGTCGATCCGATAGTCGGGAATGCGCTTCAGGATCTGCTCGAACAGGACCCGGAACTCGAGTCGGGCGACGTTGGAGCCCAGGCAGCGGTGGACGCCGAGGCCGAAGGCCATGTGCCGCTTGTTGCCGCGGTCGAAATCCACCTGTTCCGGGTTCTCGAACTCGGTCTCGTCCATGTTCCCCGAGACCCAGCACATCAGCACCCGGTCGCCGCGCTTCAGGAGCTGCCCCGCCAGCTCGACGTCCTGCATGACCGTGCGGCTCAGCGCCTGCTGAGGCGTGAAGACGCGCAGGAACTCTTCGATGGCGTGAGGCATCAGCTTCGGCTGCTCGGCGAGCTCACGCCGGCGATCGGGATTGCGGGCGAGCCAGACGAAGCTCGAGCCCATGCAGGCCTGCGTCGTGTCCACGCCGCCGGCGATCAGCAGCCAGACGTAGCCTTCAATCTCCCAGTTCTCCAGCTTGTGGCCGTCGACATCGGCCTCGATCAGGTGGGCGATCGCGCCGCCTTCCACGGGATGGGTGCGCTGCCGGACCACCTCGGCGGCGACCCGCTCGCGCAGCGCAAGCTGCGTCATGTCCCTTGTGCGCGGCTCGACGCTGCTGGACCCGGCGATCTGCGACTGCATCCACCAGGCGTAGTCGGACCAGTCCTCTAGCGGCAGGCCGGCCGCCTTCATCGTGTAGATGCTGGTGAGCGGCGTCCCGAGATCGCGGGAGAAGTCAGCTCGGCCCCTCTCGATGATGTCGTCGATGAGTTGGTCGGTCAGCGCCGACACCCATGGCGCCAGCTCGGTCACGGCGGTCGGCGAGAACAGCGGATCGATGGCCTTGCGATAGACGCCGTGCAGCGGCGGATCGATGTCGATCGGCAACGTGGTGAGCCGGGCCGTCTCGCCGTTCGGGCCGTTTTGATAGGCGGCCAGCGGCCCCGTGGACTTGTCGCCGAGCGGTCCGAGGCCCTCCGGCATGTCCGGATTGGCGGTCGGGGTGATGGTGATACCGTAGCGCGAACAGAAGGTCTCGTCGTCGCGCGCGATGCGCATGATGTCGGCGTACTTCGTCACCACCCAGAAGCCGCCAAGCTGGTCGGTGTGCGCCACCGGGCATCGGGCGCGCATGTGCTTATAGATGTCCGAGAAATGTCGCCCGTAGTCGGGCGTCAGATGATTGAACCGCTGCGCAAACGCCGCGACGTCGAAGCCGGGCTCGCCGTCGTCCATGGTCGTCCTCCCACGTACGTCTTGATTAAGCGCCGATTTCACTGGCCGAGCAGGAACTTGCCGCCCGGATCGTCCAGCGTCCCCACGAAGACCGAGCTGATGTAGCCCTGGTCGGTGACGATGTTCTCGCCCGAGATACCGCTCGCCATCGAACTGCAGAGGAAGATCAGCACATTGCCCATCTCGGCCGGATCGATGTGCTTCAAGCCGGTCGCCTGACGGTAGCTCTCGGCAAAGCCCAGCCAGGCGCCCCCGGTGGCGCGCGCCAGGGGAGTGTCCGTCGAGCCTGGCAGGATCGAGTTGATCCGGACGCCCTTCTTCTGCAGCGGCAGGCATTGCAGGGCCACGTAGGCGCACATCGCGCGCTTCAGGAAAGAGTAGCCGTCGGCGCTGGTCATCGGATTGTCGGTCTTGTGCGCGTCCAGCCAGCGCAGCTGCTCGTCCCAGCCCTCGACCGCCAGATACTCCTTCAGCTGGGGCAGCAGCGGCTTCCAGTTGAGGCCCGCGATCGACGAGATCAGCCCGATGGCCGATCCGCGCGCCAACAGGTCTCTGGCGACCAAGTCCTCGATGATCAGCTTCTGGGAGATGAAGTTGATCTGGGGCAGTCCCGCCATGCCGTCAGCCACGCCGGCGCAGGACAGCAGGGCGTGGATCGGACCCTCCAGTTGGCCCAGGGCGCGCTCGACGCTGGCCTTCTCCCGCAGGTCGACCTGGGCGAACTGCTTGACCGGGAAGTCCACCTCCTTGACGTCCCACACGATGACCTGGGCGCCCAGCTTGGCGGCCGTCTGGGCCGCCGCACCGCCCATGCCCGTGGCGCCGCCCACGACCAGCACCGTCTTGCCCTCGTAACCCAGCATTCGCGATCACCTCCCGAATTTCCAGCGCGGGCCCACTAGAGCCCGTCTGCGGTTCAAAATCCAGAGCTGGTGTACTAGAAAGGACGCGCCCGCCAAGTGAAATTCGCGTCGGTGCGATGGCCTTATCCTGCCGGAAGCCGCTCTACTGGATACCGTTCCCGGGCTCGCATGCCCGTCGGCCCGACGTTGCGCGGTGAATTGGATCGCAGATAGAGTACACTTGAACGGCTGCGTCCATGCGGGACGTCGCTCCGAGGACGGAGGCCATGGACCCAAGCCTGCAGTGGATGTTTTCGAGCATGGAGCGCGTGGTCGCGGCAGCCGGCAACGGCGGCGATCCTGCCGACGTCGGCTTAGCCTTCGACCGCTTCCTGGGCCAGTTGCGCAGCACGGCCAGCCTGATCGATCGGGATGGGATGCCGACGGGCCCGGTCGACCGGGCGGACGGCTACCGCAATGTCCTTATGACGCTACATTTCGCCATGGACCGCCTGTTCGGAGAGGCGGATCCGCAGGCCCCGGCGTTTGGGCAGCCCTGGCCGACCCACCTGTTCGATTGGGGCGGGGCGGCCCCCGACTCCATCTACCGCTCCGCCAAGGTGGCAGGCGGGGTCACGTACCGCATCCGCGGAAATCTCGGCAACTCGCCCTCCATGTCGTTGCAGTTCTTCGACGGCGGCGACATCTGCCTCACCCTCGGGCGCGAACAGCTGCGACCAGACGCGGCGGGCGAGATCGATCTGCTGGTCGGCGGCGAGGCGCGCGCGGGCCTGTGGTTCGGCCTGCCGCCAGGCGTGACCGCGCTTCTGCTGCGCCAGTTCTTCGCCGACTGGAACGCCGCCCGTCCCGCCCGGCTGCGGATCGAGGCGGTCGATGCGACGCCGGGCGACTGGCCGAGGATGAGCCCCGACCGCATGGCGCGGGAGCTGGACGCGCTTGGGGATTGGGTGCGCCTGACGTCGCAGTTCTGGGCCGACCGGCTGGTCGAGGGCTTCCGCACCCATCCCAACCGCTTCACCGACTTCGTTGCGCGCGGCGACGTGCCCGCCCTGTCCTGGGGTTACTTCCAGGTGCCGCCCGGCCAGGCCTGGATCGTGGAGATGCCGGTTCCTGAATCGCCTTACTGGAGCATACAGCCCGGGACTATCTGGTTCCGCACGCTGGACTTCGCGAACCGGCATAGCAGCCTGAACAGCGCCCAGGCGACGATCGACGGCGACGGGATATTCCGGACCGTCTTCTCTCATGAGGACCCAGGCGTGGCCAACTGGATCGACCTGCAGGGCATCCGCAACGGGGCGGCCCTGGTGCGCGTCGCGTCTCCTTCGTCGACCTTAGCGACGCCAGCAGCTCGGATCATCCCCCTGGCCGAGATTGGGAAGCAGCTGCCCCACGCCCAGCGGATCGACGGAGCCAGACGCTTAGCAATGATCGGCGCGCGGCAGCGGCAGATTGCGCGGCTGCTGCTGGAGTAGGTGCGCGCGAACAGCCTTGAGCTCGGACCTGGTAACGCCATCGGGGCTTTCTAGACTGCGGCCGCCGCTCCCCCCGTTCTTGCCGGTAGATCTTCCTGCAAACGATTATGTCCGCCGTCGAAGTGCCACCGACGGTGTCACGCGACGAGAGTGCCATTGGCACTCCGGAAAGCGGCATTCACGTGCGCCAATCGCTAGGATGTCCTTGCCGCTGTCTTAGGCTCGGCCTAGCGCACGGGCACAACTGACCACCCGTCAGTTTCTGCTAGTCGCGGCGCAGCAGCACCGCCCCGCCCAGGCTGCCGCCGCCGTTGCCGACGACGGAGACCTTGGGGTCCTTCACCTGGCGCTCGCCGGCCTGGCCGCGCAGCTGCAGCACCGCCTCGTGCAGGTGGCCGAAACCGTGCATCCGGCCTTCCGACAGCTGGCCGCCGTTGGTGTTGAGGGGCAGCTCGCCGTCGCGCGAGATGCGCTGGCCGCCCTCGATGAAGGCGCCGCTCTCGCCCTCGCCGCAGAAGCCCAGCGCCTCCAGCCAGTTCATCGTCAGCCATGTGAAGCCGTCGTAGAGGTGGGCGGTGGAGACGTCCTTCGGCTTCAGGTCGGTGCGGCTCCACATCATCTTCGCCGCGTCGTTCATGGCCATGTGCGGGTAATCTTCCCGGCACAGCCAGGTGTCCATGCGGTCGTAGGCGCCCGAGCCCACCGCCTCGATCACGATCGGCGGCTGCTTCAGGTCCCGGGCCGCGTCCAGCCGCGACACGATCACCGCGGTCGTCCCGTCGCAGGGGATGTCGCAGTCGAGGATGCAGAACGGCGTCGTGATCATCCGCGCGGCCATGTAGTCATCGAGGGTGAAGGGCTCGCGGTAGATGGCCTGAGGGTTCAGGGCCGCATTCTGGCGCTGCACGATCGGGATCGCCGACATCTGCTCGCGGGTGATGCCGTAACGGGTCATGTGCGTGCTGGCGTGGCAGGCCACCCAGATCGCCGCCGACGGCGCCCAGTAGGGGACCAGCCATTCCTGCCAGCCCATGATCGGCTGGCCGAACCTGCGCGGGTTGCCGGCCGCGGCGGCCGCCGATCCGTAGCTCGGCGTCCAGCGCTCCCCCAGCGCGCGCCAGCAAAGCACGTGAGTGGCGTAGCCGGCGGCGATGGCGGCCACCGCGTTGACGATCGGCGAGAGCTGGGCGGCCATGTCGCCCCCGCTGTGCCAGTTCAGTTTCAGGCCGAGGCTGGCGGCGATGTCCGGGATGCTGGCCGACGCACTGCCCTCGCCGACGCCGGTCGGGGTGGCCGGCCAGTTGCAGGCGCCGTCGATGTCGGCGGGCGTCAGGCCCGCATCGGCGATGGCGCGCTCGCAGGCCCGTACGGCGAGTTCGAACGGATAGACGTGCGGCTGGCGATAGATCTCCGACTGGCCGAGGCCGGAGATGCAGGTGTCCTTCTCGGCGTAGCGGGTCATGGGCTGCTCCTCACGCCGCCTCGAACAGGGGGACGAAGACCTCGCCGTCCTGCTCGAAGAACACCTTCACCGGCATGCCCACATGCACCGCCTCGATCGGGGTCCGGGGCAAGTTGGTCATCAGCCGCACATTGGCCTGCTCCTCGAGCTCGACGATGGCTACGACATAGGGCGTCGGCACGCCCAGGATCCAGGCCTGGTGGTTGACGGTGAAGCCGACCACGCGGCCGCGTCCGGAGACCGGCTGCGGCGAAACCTTGTCGGATCGGCACGACGCGCAGCGGGCCGCGTAGGGATGGATCCAGTGGCCGCAGGCCTCGCAGCGCAGGATGTGCAACTTGCCGAGCTTGCCGCCGCACCAGAAGTGCTGGTTCATCTCGGTGATCTTCGGCAGCGGCCGGCGCGGCATTGCGGGTTCCACTCGGGTCTCCTCAAGGGGCGGGCGGTGGCCTCCCTCCCCCTCGTGGGAGGGAAGACCGCGAAGCGGTCAGGGTGGGGGTGTCTGGAGAGAGACACGCTATCTCGTGACTAGCGTTGACGTTCCAGATTTCCCCCACCCTGCGACGCTGCGCGTCGCTGTCCCTCCCCGTGAAGGGGAGGGAGGATCTCAGACGTTCCAGACGATCGGCAGCTTCGGGACCGCGATCAGGCCGGGGGTGGCAGGCGCGTCCTCGCCTGGCTTCAGCTTGAACTCGGGGATGCGGCGCAGGAATTCCGAGACCGCGATCCGCAGTTCGCGGCGCGCGAGGTGCGAGCCCAGGCAGCGGTGCGGGCCGCCGGCCAGGGTGAAGTGGCGGTTCGACGGCCGGTCGAGCTTGAACTCCCATGGGTCGTCGAATTCGTTCGGATCGAAGTTGCCGGCCGCGTTGAAGGCCATGATGTGGTCGCCGGCCTTGATCTGCTGGCCGAGGAACTCGTGGTCCTTCTTCACCAGCCGGGTGGAGTTCACCAGCGGCTGCATGCGCAGGAATTCCTCGATCGCCGCCGGCATCAGGCTGTCGTCGCCCCGCAGTCTGTTCTGCAACTCGGGGTCCAGGGCGAGGCGGCGGAACAGCAGCGAGGTAGTGGCCGCCACGGTGTCGAGGCCGCCGATCCACAGGAAGGCCACCGCGCCGATGATCTCGTCCTCGGTGCAGGGGCGCCCGTCGACCTTGCCGTGGACGATGTGGCTGGTCAGGTTGCCGTCCGGCCTGGCGCGCACTTCCTCGATGAAGCCGCGCAGGTAGTCGAGCGCCGAGCGCATGCCCCAGCGCACCCGGTCCAGGTCGCCGCGGCTATGCAGCAGGGCGTACTCCCACTTCAGGAAGTCCTCGAACCGCTCGCGGGGGAAGCCCATCAGGTCCATGAACACCCGCACCGGGTAGCTGCGCCCGAAGTCGTAGTTCAGGTCGCACTCGCCCTTGTCGGCGAACTCGTCGATCAGCTCGTTGATGGTGGCGCGGATCTTCGGCTCCAGAGCGTTGATGGCGCCGGGCGAGAACCAGGGGTTCAGCAGGATGCGGTACTTGCCGTGGTCCGGCGGATCGATCGCCAGCGGGATCATCGGCCAGGTCTCGCCGATCAGCTCCTGGAAGTTGGCGGCGTCGGCGGTCGAGTAGAGCTCGGCGTTCTGGTAGACCTCGCGGATGTCCTCGTAGCGGGTGACCACCCAGGCGCCCTCGAACAGGCGCGCGAAGCGGCTGTGGGTATAGAAGATCGGCGGCAGCTCCTGGTAGATGTTCTTCGTCGCGTCGAACGGATTGAGGCGGGTGTTCGCCTCCTGGTAGTCCCACAGGTCGTGCAGCAGATTCTTCGGCACGTGCGGCGGCAGCGGCCGGTCGGGGGGCGGGGGCCGGGTCATCACATTGCTGGTGGTTTCGCTGGCCACGGGGCCCTCCCTCGTCTCTCGATATGCAAGCTGTCGCGCGGCGCCCGCCGGGCGGCGCAGTCGGGAATAATATTGGCCTTCTCGGCGCCCGCGTCCATACAGGCTGTCAGTGAGTTTGATCGGCGGCAGACCGAGGGAGGACAAGCGTGGAGATCAGCTGGCAGGCGGAGCTGGAGCGGGCGGCCCGGGAAACCGGTCTCAACGACTTCGGCGGCGAGGGCTTTCACGCGGGGTTGAAGACCTTCGCCGAAGCCATCAACCGCGACCCGAAAATGTCGCCGGAGGTGAAGGAACGCACCCGCGGCATGATCAACGGCACGCTGGTGAAGCGGCTGAACCTCTACCGCGACCGCCGGCAGAATCCCGAGATCGCCGCCCAGAAGATCGAGAAGCCGCTGATCGTGATCGGCATGCCGCGCTCGGGCACCACCTTCCTCCTCGCCCTGCTGGCGCAGGACCCGCGGGCGCGGAGCCCGCTGTCGTGGGAGGTGCAGACCCCCTCGCCGCCGCCCCGGGCTGAGACCGAGCACACGGACCCGCGGATCGCCGAATGCCAGGCGCGGATGGACCTGCTGCCGATCGAGTTCCAGCGCATGCACCTGTCCGGCGCCATGCTGCCGGAGGAGTGCAACGCCATCACCGCCCTGGCCTTCCAGTCCAGCAACCTCAGCGCCGGCAACGACATCCCCGGCTACGTCGAGTGGTACCTGTCGGCCAACGACGCCGACCCCTACCAGTTCCACACGCACTTCCTGCAGCACCTGCAGGCGTTCACGCCGAAACAGTGGTGGGTGCTGAAATCGCCGCCGCACATGTTCCACATGGCCCGGCTGCTGGAGACCTATCCGGACGCCCGGATCGTCTGGCCGCACCGCGACCCGGCCGCCACCCTGCCCTCGCTGGCCAGCCTGATCGCCCACATCCGCAGCGGCAACTACGAGCACGTCGACCACCCGTCGGTGGGCCGCGAGATGGCGACCTACTGGCGCACCGCATTCCAGCGGGCCATGGCGGCCCGGGCGCGGGAGCCGGACGACAGCCGCTTCGTGGACGTCCACTACGAGCTGATGATCAGCCACCCCCTGGCGGCGGTGCAGAAGGTCTACGACCACTTCGGGATTCCGTTCACGGATGAAGCGCGGACGGCAATGCAGACATTCCTAGACGAAAAGCCCAAGGACAAGCTGGGCGCCCACCGCTACACGCTGGAGGAGTTCGGCCTAGACAAGGACAAGGTGCACGAGGAATACGCCGACTACCTGAGCCGGTACGGAGTGGCGCTTGTCTGACAGCCTGATCCGCTCGCGCTTCGGCGCGGGCTCGACGGCCACGGACGTGGCCGCCGGCCGCGACCTCGGCGGCAAGACGATCCTGGTCACCGGCGGCGCCTCGGGCCTCGGCCTGGAGACCTCCAGGGCGCTGGCCGGCGCGGGGGCCGACCTGTTCGTCGCGGTGCGCGATCCGGGCGCAGCGCGGGCGGCGGTCGAGGACCTCGGCGGGCGGGTGACGGTGCTGCCGCTGGACCTCACCGACGCTGCCTCGATCGCGGCGTGCGCCGGGGCGTTCCTGGACGCGCGGCCCAGGCTCGACGTGCTGATCTGCAACGCCGGCATTTCCTACACGCCGCAGAGCCACCTGCCGAACGGCTGGGAGCTGCGCTTCGCCACCAACCACCTCGGCCACTTCCAGCTGTTCCGGGCGCTGCAGGGCGCGCTGGAGGCCGCCGCGCCGGCGCGGGTGGTGATGGTCTCGTCGGCCGCGCACAAATATTCGCCGGTGGAGCTGGACGACGTGCACTTCCGTCGGCGGCCGTTCGATCCGTTCAAGGCCTATGGCCAGTCGAAGTCGGCCAACATCATGTTCGCGGTGGAGCTGAGCGCCCGCCACGCGGGCCGGGGGATCACCGCCAACGCCCTCTCGCCCGGCTCGTCGCTGACCCGGCTGCAGCGCTATGTGGCGTCCGAACGGATGATCCAGAACGGGCTGCTGGACGCCGACGGCCAGCCGGTTTCGGAGCTGCGCACCATCGCCCAGGGAGCGTCCACCAGCGTCTGGGCGGCGATCGACCCGGCGCTGGAGGGCGTCGGCGGGCTCTATCTCGAGGACTGCGCCGAGGCCGCGCCGTTCGTCGAGGGGGTGACGCACAAGTGGTACGGATACGGGCCGCATGCGCGGGACCCGGAGCGGGCCGCGGCGCTGTGGGCGCTGACCGAGGCGATGCTGGCGGAGGGGTGAGACCTTCCAACACGGTGTCATCCCGGAAAGTCGCGTCAGCGGCTTGTCCGGGATCTCGTCGCGACTGCCGGAAGGAGATCCCGGACAGCGGCTGCGCCGCTTCCGGGATGACAGTGTGGGTTAGCCGGTTCAGGTCCCGGTCCACTTCGGCGCACGCTTCTGGGCGAAGGCGGTGGCGCCCTCTTTCGCGTCGTTGGTCTGGAACACCGGCGAGGTGAACTCGCGCTGCAGGTCGTAGGACTGCGAGTTCGGCCAGTCGAGCGACTGGCGGATCACCTTCTTGGTGACGGCCAGCGCCAGCGGCGCATTGGCGGCGATGCGCTCGCCGAGCTCGATGGCGGCGGCCAGCGCCCCGCCCTCCTCGGTGAGCCTGTTGATCATGCCCATGCGCTGCAGGGTCTCGGCGTCGTAGATGTCGCCGGTGAGCGCCATCTCCAGGGCGATGCGCAGCGGCGCCTGGCGCGGCAGGCGCACGAGGCCGCCGCCGGCGGCGACGAGGCCGCGCTTGACTTCGGGAATGCCGAACTTGGCGGTCTTCGCCGCCACGATCAGGTCGCAGACCAGCGCCAGCTCGAAGCCGCCGGCCAGGGCGTAGCCCTCGACCGCGGCGATCAGGGGCTTGGTGACCACCCGATTGGCCGCGCCGCCGTAGGGAATGCCGCTGGTGTCAATGGACTGGCCGGCGACGAAGCCCTTCAGGTCCATGCCGGAGCAGAAATGGCCACCGCCGCCCGTGAGGATGCCGACCCTTATCTCCGGGTTGCGCTCGATCTCGCCGAACCCCTCGCCGAGGCCGGTCCCGACGTCCGCGTTGAGGGCGTTGCGGGCTTCGGGCCGGTTGATGGTCAGGATCGCGACGTGGCCTTCGGTGCGGAATTCGACGGCGGACATGGGGCCTCCCGGGCTTGGCGAAGGTTTCTGATCCCGCTTCTTCGTCCGGCCGGGCGGCCGGCGCAAGCCGGGCCGGCTCTGACGCCTTGTGACAGCGGTTGAAGTGGCCGCCGCGGCGACTAATGTCGCGCCGACCTAGTCAAAAATCGGGAGAGGCCCATGCGTATCATCGTCGACACAAAGAAGTGCAGCGGCCACGCCCGCTGCGTCGCCGTCGCCCCCAACGTCTACGTACTGAACAGCGACGGCTACAACGTGACGCCGGAGATGGAAGTGCCGGCCGGCAAGGAAGCCGAGGCCCAGCGCGGCGCCCGCGCCTGCCCCGAGCGCGCGATCACCATCATCGACGACTGATCCGTTCGCCACCCGGTGGCTGGGAGGGCGCGCCTGCTCCAGGGCGGCCCTCCACGCGGGCCCGCGGCCCCGTTTGTGTTTCAGATCAGCAATACAAGACCGGCTATTATTGACGCACCATCAGTTTTCTGTTGGATGGGAGCGATGGCCGCGCTATATCGTTGGCAATGAGAGTGACGCCGGGCCGCGCTCGCGACCCGTCGCCAGTTCGCCAGATTGCGCGGAGGAAAAATCCATGAAGACCGAAGACATGATCCTCGTCAGCGTCGACGACCACATCGTCGAACCGCCGGACATGTTCGAACAGCACGTGCCGGCCCAGCTGAAGCACAAGGCGCCGAAGTACGTGATCCAGGACAGCGGCGACGGCTACTGGTGCTTCGAGGACCGCCGCGTTTCCAACATCGGCCTCAACGCCGTGGTGGGCCGGCCGCGCAGCGAATACGGCATGGAGCCGACCGCGATCAGCCAGATGCGCGAGGGCGCCTTCGACGTCCACAAGCGCATCGACGACATGAACGTCAACGGCCTGCTGGCCTCGCTGAACTTCGGCACCTTCGTCGGCTTCGACGGCGGCTTCTTCGCCCAGTCGACCGACAAGACGCTCGCCCACGCCATGGTGCAGGCCTACAACGACTGGCACATCGACCAGTGGTGCGGGGCCTACCCCGGCCGCTTCATCCCGATGGCGATCGTGCCCATCTGGGACGTCAACTTGGTGGTCGAAGAGGTCAAGCGGGTGGTCAAGAAGGGCTGCCACGCCATCTCCTTCTCCGACAATCCGTCGCTGAAGGGCTGGCCCAGCATCCACAACGAGTACTGGGAACCGCTGTGGAAGGTCTGCGCCGAGAACCAGGTGGTGCTGAACTGCCATATCGGCACCGGCTCGTCGGCCGCGCACCCCTCGATGGAATCGCCGATCGACGCCTGGATCACGGCCATGCCGATGGCGATCGCCAACAGCGCCGCCGACTGGCTGCAGTTGAAGGCGCTGCAGCGGCATCCGGACCTGAAGGTCGCCCTGTCGGAAGGCGGCATCGGATGGATCCCCTACTTCCTGGAGCGCGCCGACTTCACCTTCGAGCACCACCACGAGTGGACGCACACCGACTTCGGCGGCCGCAAGCCCAGCGACGTGTTCCGCGAGCACTTCATCACCTGCTTCATCGACGACCGGTTCGGGATCAAGAACCGCGACGAGATCGGCGTCGACATCATCTGCTACGAGTGTGACTACCCGCACTCGGACACGGTGTGGCCCAAGGCGCCCGAGTACCTGATGAAGAATTTCGAGGGCGTGCCGGACGCCGACATCGACAAGATCACCCACCTGAACGCGATGAAGACCTACAGCTTCGACCCGTTCAAGCACCTGGCCCGCGCCGAGAGCACGGTGGGGGGCCTGCGCGCCAAGGCGGGGCACGTGGACACCACCGAGCGCTCGGGCGGCGGCAACCGTCCGATTCCCGAAGGCGACCCGCGCATTGTCACCTCGGCCGACATCATGAAGCTGTTCACCGAAGCCGGGCGCCGCGCCGCCTGATCACCCTCACTTGTCATCCCGGAAGCGGCGAAGCCGCTGTCCGGGATCTCGTGGCGATGGCCGGTGCGGGAGATCCCGGACAGTCCGCTGCGCGGGCTTCCGGGATGACAACAGATTGAGCATGGCTCCGGACGGGAATCTCCCTGGAGCCGCCTCGGCTCGCGGCCTAAGCCTCCGGGCAAACGACCCGGAGGACGCCATGACCATCAACGACACCAGCCTGACCGACCAGGTCGCGATCATCACCGGCGGCGGCAGCGGCATCGGGCGGGCCTGTGCGATCGCCATGGCGGCCGCCGGCGCGGACATCGTGATCGCCGACAACATCCCCGAGCGCGGCGAGGAGGCGGCGGCGCGGGTGCGTGAGCAGGGGCGGCGGGCGCTGGCGGTCGACTGCGACGTGATGGAGACCGACCAGGTCCGCGACATGGTGGCCAGGGCCGACGCCGAGTTCGGGCGCGTCGACATCCTGGTCAACAACGCCGGCGGGGTGACCGGTCGGGCGTTCCTGGAGCAGTCGGAGCGCAGCTGGCGCCGGCACATCGACATCAACCTGGTGAGCATGCTGGCCGCCACCCACGCGGCCGCGCCGATCATGATCCGCGGCGGCCGCGGCGGCGCGATCATCAACGTCTCCAGCATCGAGGGGTCGCGCGCGGCCCCTGGCTTCGCGGTCTATTCGGCCTGCAAGGCGGCGATGAACCAGTTCGCCCGCTCGATGGCGCTGGAGCTCGGCGAGCACCGCATCCGTGTGAACGTGATCGCCCCGGACCACACCATCACCCCCGGCCGTCGGGGCAACCGAACCGGGCCGGTGGACGAGGCCAAGTGGCCCGCCTACACGCCCGCCCAGGCCGACGCCTGGGAGCGGCTGATCCCGCTGGAGCGGGAGGGCGTCGACATGGAGTGCGGCACGGTGGCGGTGTTCCTGGCCTCGAAGATGGCGGAGTACGTGACCGGCGTGACCATCCCGGTGGACGGCGGGACCTGGGCGTCCGCCGGCTGGATGCGCCATCCGGCCGACCGCAAGCGCTGGGTGCTGATGGAGGGGCTGTAGGTTTGGTCTTTGACATGGATAGTCTCTGATATTGACTATCCATAAATGGGACGTTATCCGAGTCCCATGGAAGAGACACCCGCATGGGCCTTCGAGGTCGCCATTCCCGCCCTGCTGCGCGCCGCCCGCACCCGCTACGGCGCGGCCATCCGCGTCGCCTTCCTCGCGCACGGCTATGAGGACATGCCGCGCAACGGCGCCTTCGTGCTCGGGGCGATCGTCCGCACCGGCGCGCCGCTGGGGAATATCATCAAGAGCCTGGGGGTCTCCAAGCAGACCGCCGGGCAACTGGTCGACACCCTGGTGGCGCGCGGCTACCTGGTGCGCGCCGTGGACCCCGACGACCGCCGGCGGCTGACGGTGAGCCTGACCGAGCGTGGCGCCGGGGCGGCCGAGGTCTCGCGGCAGGCGGTGGACGCGGTGGACGCGGCGTTGACGCGCGCGGTCGGGGAGGACTGCGTCGCGCAGATGCGCCGGGGGTTGGCGGCGCTGATCGATCAGGGGACGGAGGAAGGCGAGGATTGATTCTCCTCCCCCGTGCAACGGGGGAGGGGGACCGCGGCGCGAAGCGACGTGGTGAAGGGGGCGCGGGGACAGAGCGCCATCCTTCCAACACTGAGACCGCGGCCTTGCGCCCCCTCCGTCAGTCCGCTGCGCGGACTGCCACCTCCCCCGCTTCGCTGCGCTACGCAGGGGAGGAGAAGCTACGCCGGGACGACCTTTCGCGCCGCTTCCAGGAACCGCTCGGACGCCCGGCGGAAGTCCGCCAGCGTCTCCGGCTCGTCAAAGCAGCAGGCGACCTGCACGCAGCCGGCGTCCTTGTACTGGGCCAGCAGGTCGGCCATCTGCCCCGCGTCGCCGTCGAAGCGGACCCGGGCCGAGCGCTGGACCTTGCGGCCCGCCATTTCGTCCAACTTGGCCCCGCCTTCGCGGATCTCGTCGGGCGTGACGCCGGTGGGATGCCAATAGTCCGCATACTTCGCGGCCCGCCGCATCGGCGCGCCGCCAAGGCCGCGGGCGCCGATCCAGAGCGGGATGCGGCCGCTGGGGGGATGCGGCTCGAAGCGGATCTTGCGGTATTTGCTCCACTGGCCGTCGAACTCGATCCAGCCGCCCTTCCAGGCGTTCAGCATCACGTCGAGGGCCTCGTCGGTGACCGCGCCGCGCTGCTCGTAGACGTCGCCTCGGCCCAGCGCGTTGAACTCGCGCCGGGCCCAGCCGGTGCCGACGCCAAGGTCGAACCGGCCGTCGGACAGGTCGTCGATGGTGGCGATGGTCTTGGCGGCGAGCAGCGGGTCGCGGTGGGGCGCGACCAGCACGCCGGCGCCGAGCCGCACACGCTTCGTCTTCGCCGCCACCCAGGCCATGGTCGAGAGCATCTCGTACCAGTAGGACGCATGGGTGCCGGTGGCGCCCTCGATGGCGATGATGTGGTCGGTGAACCACAGCCCGTCGTAGCCCATCGCCTCGAAGTCGGGGGCGGCGCGCAGGCTCTCGCCGGCGATGTCGCCTTCGTTGTGGATGACCAGGTCCAGACGCATTCGATTTTCCTCTAGGCAACGATCAGAAGAATTGGGCCGGACGTGACCCCCTCTTTCACGTCATGGCCCGGCTTGTCCGGGCCATCCATGAACACTCGCCGAGCAGGGTGGGCATGGGTCGCCGGGACAAGCCCGGCGATGACGTATCCGTGGGTAAGTCCGCGGGAATCTCCTCAGAGGGCCAGCTTCTCGGCCCGCAGGCCTTTGATCGCCGCGTCGTCGTAGCCGATCTCGGCCAGCACTTCGTCCGTATGCTGACCATAGGACGGACTCGACTTCAGCGGGCCCACCGTGCGCAGGTCGAACTGACCGGGGGTGGCCGCCGCGTAGTAGGTCTCGTTGTCGTAGTCGGTGACCGCCGTGACGATGCCGTTTTCGCGCGCCTGGGTGTCGACCTCCACCTCGGCGGGGCTGAGCAGCGGCGCCCAGACGCCTTCCATCCCGAACAGCAGCTCGGTCCATTCGGCCAGGGTCTTGGTGGCGAAGGTCTTGTCCAGTTCGGCGATCAGAGCCTCGCCGTTCATGAACTTGCTCATCTCGTCGGCGAAGCGCGGGTCTTCGGCCAGATCGTGGCGGCCCATCCGGCGGGCCATGTCGCCGAACCAGCGGTCGACCAGGAAGCAGATGCTGATCCAGCGACCGTCCCTGGTCTGGTAGAGCCGCACCAGGGCGTTGCCCGCGCCCGGCGGCAAGGCGGCCGGCGCGCCGGAGAGCCCCTCCGGCGATAGGCTGGCGCTGGCGATGTGCTGGGTCATGATGTAGGCGCCGATGGCGTAGAGCGAGTGGTCGACGATTGCGCCCTTGCCGGTGCGCTCGCGCCGGAACAGCGCCGCCGAAATCGCCCCGGCCAGGGTGGCGCCGCCGGTCAGGTCGCCGACCGAGCCGGGCTGCTGCGGCGGGCGGCTGCCGTCGGCCGGGGTCTGCACGAAGCCGGAGCCGGAACGGCACCAGGACGAGGGGTAGTCGAAGCCGCCGTGGTCGGCCATCGCCCCGCGCACACCATAACCGGTGCCGCGCGCGTAGATCAGGCGCGGGTTGTGCTTCATCAGGTCTTCCGGCTCGATGCCCAGCTTGCGCCGCGCATCGGCGCGCAGGTTGGTGGTGAAGACGTCCGCGCCCTCGATCAGCTTGTAGAGCGCCTGGCGGCCTTCCGGCCGGGTCAGGTCCAGGGCCACCGAGCGCTTGCCGCGGTTGGCGACCTCGAAATAGGCGTTCAGCTTCTGGCCGGGGCGCTGCAGGATGCGCAGCGAGCGGGCCGGATCGCCGCCGCCGACACTGCGCTCGACCTTGATGACGTCGGCGCCCCAGTCGGCCAGCACCACGCCGGCGGCCGGCACGAAGGTGTGCTCGGCCACCTCGATGACGCGCACCCCTTCCATCAGATCGTACATGACTTCTCCCTGACGTCCCGGCCGGCTGCTGGCCGGCGTTCTTGCGAAAGTCGTACCTATATCCTAGGCGGAGGCGCGCGGAAGCGCCTGTAGCGTCGGCGACAAAGGTCGGGGAGACATAAGTCAGTGGGGGCGATGAACCGCCGCATCGAGATCGCCACGCGGCCCGGCGAGGCGCGGGCGGTGGTCGAGGACGACTTCCACCATTTCAGGGTCACCGTGCGGCATGCCGGCGGCGTGATCACCGAGTCCTTCTCGCACGCCCTGCGCTCGCCGACGGTGATCTGCCCGGCCGCCGGAGCGCGGCTGTCGGAACTGGTGGGGATGAAGCTGAACCCGTCCTCGGCGGCGGTGGGCGGCCACACCGACGCGCGGCAACAGTGCACCCATATGATCGACATCGCGGGCCTTGCGGCGTCGGCGGCGGCGCGCGGCATCGCGCGGCGCAGCTACGCGGCGCTGGTGCCCGACCGGGTGGACGGACGCACCGACCCGAGCCTTACGCGCGACGGCCAGCCGCTGCTGGCCTGGCGGATCGACGGCGAGACCATCGAGGATCCCGAACCCTACGTCGGCAAACGCATCGGCACGGGCTTCACCGAGTGGACGCAGGCGGCCCTCGACGTCGACATGGCGGAGGCGACGCTGGTGCTGCGCCGGGCGGTGTTCATCTCGCGCGGGCGGATGTCGAACCTGGACCTGATGGGGACCAACGGCCCGCGCGGCGGCTGCTGGACCTGGCAGCCGGAACGCTCCGACCAGGCCGTCCGCCATATCGGCTCGACGTGGGACTTCACCGGCAGGGCCGAACAGCTGACAGAGGTCGACCAGGACTGGCTGGCGTTCGAGGAGTAGCAGGCGCTGCCTCCCTCCCCTCATGGGGAGGGACGACCGCGAAGCGGTCAGGGTGGGGGAGTCTGGATACAGACGCGCTACCCCGCCGACTGCGGTTGACGATCGACAATCCCCCACCCTGCGTCGCTTCGCGACGCTGTCCCTCCCCATAATGGGGAGGGAGGGCGGAAATCACACCTGCCGGACGGTCAGCGACTTCAGCTCGGTGTAGGCGTTGAGGCCTTCCTCGCCCCATTCGCGGCCGAAGCCCGAGCGCTTGAAGCCGCCGAAGGGGGAGATCGGGGCGCCCGGGGCGGCGCCGCCGCCGTTGACGTTGACGCCGCCGGCGCGGATCGCACAGGCCATCTCGAAGCCGGCCGCCAGGTCATTGGTCCATACCGCGCCGCCGAGGCCGTAGGCGGAGTCGTTGGCGAGGTCGATCGCCTCCTCGTCGGTGTCGAAGCCGATCACCACGCCCACCGGGCCGAACACCTCCTCCTGGGCGAGGCGCGACTTGTTGTCGACGTCGTCGAACAGGGTGGGCTCATAGTAGTAGCCTTTGTCGAAGCCGGCCGGACGACGGCCGCCGGTGACCAGCCGGGCGCCGGACTTCAGGCCCTCCTCCACGTAGAACTCGGTACGGGCGCGGGCGGCTTCGCGGATCAGCGGGCCGAACTCGGAGCTCGGGTCGACGGGCGCGCCGATCTTCAGCGCGCGATGGCGCTCCGCCAGCATCTCGACATAGCGCCCCCGCACCGCGTTGTGGACCAGGTGGCGGGTGGTCAGCACACAGCCCTGGCCGGAGTGGCGCAGGTATCCCATGCCGGCGGCGACGGCGCCCTCCAGGTTGGCGTCGGCGCGGACGATGTGCGCCGACTTGCCGCCCAGCTCCAGGTGCAGCCGCTTCAGGCTGGGGGCGGCCTGGGCGGCGATCGCCGCACCCACGGCGTCGGAGCCGGTGAAGGTGATCATGTCCACCCGCTGGTCGGTGGTCATCATCTCGCCGACGTCCTTGCCGCCGGTGATGACGCTGACCACGCCCTTGGGCAGGCCGATCTCGAACAGCGCCTCGGCCACGATCAGGGCCGCGAACGGGGTGTAGGGCGAGGGCTTCAGCACCACGGTGTTGCCGGTGATCAGCGCCGGGACCAGCTTCACCAGGTTCAGCATGAAGGGGACATTGTAGGGGGTGATGGCCGCGACCACGCCCACCGGCTCGCGCCGGATGATGCCGCCGACGAAGCCCTTGCGGCCCTGCGGATCAGGCGCGACGCCGATCGGCAGCGGCATGTCGCGCATGCGGCTGCCCTCCTCGATGGAGTTCAGCGACAGGCGGATGCCGAGCTCGAACTGCGTCGGCCATTGGCTGGCGACGGCGCCCGCCTCCTCGACCACCAGGCGCATGACGTCGGGCTTGCGCGCCACCAGGGCGTCGATGAGCTGGCGCAGCTTGGCGCCGCGCTCCTGCGGGCTCATCCGCGGCCAGGGCCCCTTGTCGAAGGCGTGGCGGGCGGCGGCGATGGCGGCGTCCACCTCCGCCTTGCCGCCGACCGGGGCGAGGCCGATCACCTCCTCGGTGGCCGGATTGAACACCGGTTCCGGATCGTGCGACGCCTTCACCCACTCGCCTGCGACGAACACGGAATTGGACACTTTCAGGGGCAGGTTCACGGCGCTCTCTCCCGGCATTCGATGGCGCCGCAAAGGCGCGTGGCGGGGTGAAAAGTCAACGACGAAGACTGACCTATTTAGCCGTCCCGCCGCGGCATGCAGGGGGTCTTCCTTACGCCGACCCGCCGAACGATAATGTTGCGGGGGAGAAACACACCGATGTCGGACATCTCGCTGCACTTCAGTCCGCTGGAGCTGGCGCTGATCGCGCTGATCCTGTGCTCACCGGGGCTGATCGTCGGGGGGCTGGTGGGCGCGTTCGCCTGGCGGCGGCGCTGGTACTGGGGCGCGCCGGGCGGGGCTGCGGTCGGCGCGGCGCTGTGCATCGGCTGGTTCTTCCTGTTCGGCCTGAAGTAGGCGGCGGCCGGCCATTGATCCGCCGCCCTGGCTGGGACGTAATCCCGGAGCAGAAGGCGGTATCAGCCGCCAGGAGGCTCCCATGGATGGTTCGCAGCCGCAGAACCCCTACCTCGCCGGCAACTTCGCGCCGGTCCGCAGCGAGGACGACTTCGAGCTGGAGGTGCGCGGAGACATTCCCCGCGAGCTGAACGGCGCCTTCTACCGCAACGGCCCCGATCCGCAGTTCCCGCCCCGCGACGCCTACCACTGGTTCGCCGGCGACGGGATGATCCACGCCTTCTTCCTGGAAGGCGGCAAGGCGCGCTACCGCAACCGCTGGGTCCGCACCCCGAAATGGGAGACCGAGCACGCGGCCGGGCGCTCGCTCTACGGCGTGTTCGGCAACCCCATCACCAGCGATCCGTCGGTGATGGGCACGGACTCGGGCGTGGCCAACACCAACATCGTCTGGCACGCCGGGCGGCTGCTGGCGCTGGAGGAAGGCCACAAGCCGTTCGAGCTCGACCCGTTGACCCTGGCGCCGCGCGGCTATGCCGACGACTACCGCGGCAAGGTCACCGCCCACCCGAAGCTCGACCCCGAGACCGGCGGGATGACCTGGTTCGCCTACAGCGCCGGCGAGCTGCCGCTGAACGCCCAGATGTCCTACGGGGTCACCGACGCGGCGGGCCGGGTCACCCGGCGCGAGGAGTTCCAGGCGCCGTTCGCGGCCATGGTGCACGACTTCAACGTCACCCGCGGCCACGCCCTGTTCCCCATCCTGCCGCTGACCGCCAGCCTGGAGCGGGCGATGAAGGGCGGCCCGCCGCTGGCCTGGGAGCCGGACAGGGGCTCGCACATCGGCGTGATGCGGCGCGAGGCCAGTGTCGAGACGATCCGGTGGTTCACCACCGACCCGATGTATGTGTTCCACCCGATGAACGCCTGGGAGGACGGCGAGCGGATCTATTGCGACGTGATGGAGTATCCGGAGGCGCCCCTCTTCCCGCGGCTCGACGGCGCGGCCACCGGCGGCGAGCCGGCCCGGCTGACCCGCTGGACCTTCGACCTGGCGTCAGGCTCGAACCAGGTGAAGCGCGAGCGGCTGGACGACCTCGGCGGCGACTTCCCGCGCTTTGACGAGCGGCGGGCGGGGCTGGCCTACCGGCACGGCTGGTTCGCGGGCAACCGGCGGGCGACCGACGGGGCGATGTTCGACACCCTGGCGCACTTCGACACGAGGACCGGCCGGCGGGTCGACTACGCGTTTCCGGAGGGGGACCGCCCCGGCGAGCCGGCGTTCATCCCCCGCACGGCGGACGCGGACGAAGGCGACGGCTGGGTGGTGTGCGTGGTCCATCGCGGCGCGGACGACGTGAGCGAACTGCAGGTGTTCGACGCCCAGGACATCGCCGCCGGCCCGATCGGCGCGGCACGCGTCCCGCGACGCGTGCCGTTCGGATTCCACGGAAACTGGCGGGGAGCCTGAGGCGACCCAAAAACCGTGTCATCCCGGAAGCGGCGAAGCCGCCGTCCGGGATCTGCTGGGGGCCGCTCGCGCTGGGATCCCGGACAGCTCGCTGCGCGAGTTTCCGGGATGACACTGGATTCAGCGGCCTGGGCGCCGGCGCTCAGACCAGCGTGCCGTGGCAGTGCTTGAACTTCTTGCCTGGGCCGCAGGGGCACAGGGCGTTGCGGCCGGTGCGTTGCCAGCCTTCGGGCAGGGCCGAGGCCGGGGCGGACTGGCGCTGGGCCAGGGCCAGGGACCCGACGTCGCCGGCGAACGTCAACGGCGGGGCCGACGCCTCGTTCTCGCCGGTGGTCGGGTCGAGGTGGATCTCAGTGAACTCGCGCGGAGGCTCCGGCGGCGGCTCAGGCTGCTCGAAACGGAACTCCACCGTCATCAGCCAGCGGGTGACGCTGGAGCGCAGTTCGCCGCGCAGCTTCTCGAACAGCGAGAAGGCCTCGACCTTGTACTCGTTCAGCGGATCGCGCTGGCCGTAGCCGCGCAGGCCGATGACGTTCTTCAGGTGGTCCAGGTGCATCAGGTGCTCGCGCCACTGGGCGTCCACCATCTGCAGCAGGAAGCTCTTCTCCAGGTGCCGGGCCTGGTCGTTGCCGAGCAGCTTCTCGCGCTCGGCGGCGCGCTCGTCGGCGGCCTTCTCGACCCGCTGCAGGATCTCCTCGTTGCCGATGCCCTCCTCGGCCGCCCAGGCGGCGATCGGCAGGTCGAGGCCGAGCACGTCCTTGGCCTCGAGGGTCAGGCCCTCGACGTCCCACTGCTCGGCATAGACCTTCGGCGGGAAGTGGCGGTTGACCATCTCCTCGATGGCGTCCTGCCGCATCTCGGCGACGATCCCCGAGAGGTCGCTGGCCAGCATGAACTCCTGGCGCTGCTCGAACACCGCCTTGCGCTGGTCGTTGACGACGTCGTCGTACTTCAGGAGGTTCTTGCGGATCTCGTAGTTGCGCTGCTCGACCCGCTTCTGGGCGGTGGCGATGGCCTTGTTCAGCCACTTGTGGGTGATCGCCTCGCCTTCCTGCACGCCGAAGGTCCGCATGATCGCGTCCAGCCGTTCGCCGGCGAAGATGCGCAGCAGGTCGTCCTCGCAGGACAGGTAGAACTTGGAGTGGCCGGGGTCGCCCTGGCGGCCGGTGCGGCCGCGCAGCTGGTTGTCGATCCGGCGCGCCTCGTGCCGCTCGGTGCCGAGCACGTAGAGGCCGCCCTCGGCCAGGGCCTTGGCCTTCTTGCTCTCGATCTCGGCGGCGAGGGAGTCGCGCTCGTCCTCCTCGGACTCGGGCGTGATCTCGATGCCGAGCCCCTCCTGCTCGTGGCGCCACTTGGAAAGGCGCATGTCGAGGTTGCCGCCCAGCTGGATGTCGGTGCCGCGGCCGGCCATGTTGGTGGCGATGGTCACCGAGCCCGGCACCCCGGCGTCGGCGACGATGTAGGCCTCCTGCTCGTGGTAGCGGGCGTTGAGCACGCTGTGCGGGACGCCGACGCGCTGCTTGCCGTCCTGCTCGAAGGTGTGCGCCTTCAGCAGTTCGGACAGCTGCTCGGACTTCTCGATCGAGACGGTGCCGACCAGGATCGGCTGGCCGCGGCGGTAGCAGTCCTCGATCTGGGTGATGATCGCCTGGTTCTTCTCGTCGGCGGTGCGGTAGACCTCGTCGTCGTCGTCGATCCGCGTCACCGGCTTGTTGGTGGGAATCTCGGTGACGTCCATCTTGTAGATGTCGAGGAATTCCTGCGCCTCGGTGGCGGCGGTGCCGGTCATGCCCGAGAGCTTGGCGTAAAGGCGGAAGTAGTTCTGGATGGTGATCGAGGCCAGCGTCTGGTTCTCGGGCTGGACCTTTACCCCTTCCTTGGCCTCGATCGCCTGGTGCAGGCCCTCCGACAGGCGCCGGCCCTGCATCATCCGCCCGGTGAACTCGTCGATCAGGATCACCTCGCCCTCGCGGACGATGTAGTCGCGGTCGCGCTGGTAGAGCACGTTGGCGCGCAGCGCCTGGTTGACGTGGTGGACGGTCGAGACGTTGGCCGCGTCGTAGAGGCCGGCGGTGTCGGCGCCGAGGTGGCCGCCCTCGGCGAGCATCTCCTCGACCTTCTCGGAACCGTACTCGGTGAGCAGCGCCTGGCGCTGCTTCTCGTCGTGGTCGAAGGTCTCGGGATCCTTGATCAGCTCGCGCACCAGGGTGTCGATGATGCGGTAGAAGTCCGAGCGGTCGTCGGTGGGCCCCGAGATGATCAGCGGCGTGCGCGCCTCGTCGATCAGGATCGAGTCCACCTCGTCGACGATGGCGAAGTGGTGCGGGCGCTGCACCATCTC
>Ga0105240_10003731_pt1 | contig 23540 bp, 21 predicted proteins | sample KBSC54metaG_FD_80426 | JGI IMG/M metagenome (GOLD analysis project Ga0105240, IMG submission 80426) | Corn rhizosphere microbial communities from Kellogg Biological Station, Michigan, USA - KBS C5-4 metaG | ecosystem: Host-associated > Plants > Roots > Rhizosphere > Soil | place: Michigan, USA...
GGATCATATGAAGCCGCCGGAGCGTTCGCGTCCAGCAGGCTCGCGCCGCATTCGCCGCAGAATTTCGAGCGAGGCGGATTGAGCGAGCCGCATCGCGGGCAGGTCCGCGTGAGCGCCGTGCCGCAAGCGCGGCAGAACTTTCCGCCTTCAGGATTTTCAACGTTGCAATTTGCGCATCGCATTGGATTGTTCGACTCGTCGCCGCCCCGGCGCGTCTCTCGGATTGCGGTCGCGACCCCAGAATAATTGTGCCCGCAATCGCGTCTGGTATGCCAGCGGCGCTGCGCGCCGCTGGCATACCAGGCGGCAGTGACGACGCGCCCCGCGCGGCGCCGCTACCGCCGCGTTCGGGGGGCGCAATGGTCGAGCAACGCTCGACCATTGCGCCCCCCGAACGTGAACCGCGCGCGCATCGCGCGCGCGACGAACACCTGGGCACCGCGCACCGCCGCTTCGAGCTCGTCGCCGCGCGCAAGCGCGGCGACGAGCGCGGCGGAAAAAGCGCAACCGGTACCGTGCGCGCCGCCGCCCGCGATGCGGGCGGTCGCGCACTCGGTGAAGGCGCGGCCGTCGAAGAGCAAATCGATCAGGCGGCGCCGATCGACATCAGGGTGTCGATCGGCGCCGCTGAACGGATGCCCACCCTTGATAACGACGGCTCGCGCACCGAGGCGGCGTAGCGCGCGCGCCGCCTCGCGCATCGCGGCCGGACCATCGATCGCGACGCCGGTGAGCGCCTCGGCCTCGGGGATATTCGGCGTGACGACGCGCGCCAGCGGCAGCAGGAGCGATCGCAGAGCGTCTTCCCCGGCTTCATCGAGCAGCCGCGCGCCGCTGCTCGCGATGAGCACGGGATCGACGACGGGTGCGGGCAACTTGAGTTCGCGAATCGCTTGCGCAACCGCGCGCACGATTTCGGCGTTGGCGAGCGCGCCGGTCTTGACCCCGTCGGGACGCCGTTCGGCGGCGAGCGTCGCGATTTGCGCGGTTACCATCGCAGTGCTGACCGGCTCGATTCGCGCGACATGCGCGCTGTTTTGTGCAATTACCGCGGTGATCACGGAGAAGCCATAAACGCCGTGCGCCGCAAAAGTTTTCAGATCGGCCTGCAGGCCCGCGCCACCACTCGGGTCGCTGCCCGCGATCGTCATCGCGACCGGCCGTTTTGCCACTTTCATCATTTAGCTGGACAAGTTCATTCGCGGCGTCGAATTTACCACGACCACGCTGCGCTTTTCTCCACAACTCACAGATTTTCCGCGCGCCGCATGCATGATGCACCCACAACGGTCGATCAATCGGATATAATTCCTTCGCGGACACGTCGCAGGCCAACTTGATCACGTTCTGACGCGAGGGGTATTTTGCGGGGGCACATGGGCCGCCGCGAACGTTGCATATGCCGGACACCAGGCAAGAAGAATTTCTCAATCTGCCGTTTCAGGAGAAGCTCGAGTTCCTTTACGGGCTGCCCGCGCGCCAGAAACGCGACCTGATATTGTCGGCGCCCGAGGCCGAACGGCTGGTGCAGTCGTTCGCGCCCGAAACGCTTTTCTACACGCTCAAGGAAATTGGCGTCGCCGACGCAGGCGATTTGTTGAGCCTCGCGGTGCCCGAGCAAATCCGCTCGCTCTTCGACCTCGATTGCTGGGACAAGGACCGGCCCAATCTGGGGCGGATGCGCGAATGGATCGAGGCGTTGTCGGAAGCGGGACGCATGCGGATGGCCGAGGGGTTGATGGAGCTCGACCTCGAACTGGTGTCGCTGCTGCTGCGCCAGTACATCCGCGTGCATCGGTTGTCCGATCCGCAGGATTCGCCGGATGCGCCGTCTGACCGCTTCGTCCAGTTCGACGAGAATTATCTGATCGAGTTTATTCGCCACGACGCGATTCACGCGCACATCCTGGAGTTCCTCGAAGAGACCTTCGAACGCGACTACAATTATTTCACCGGCCTGATGGACGAGCTTTACTGGGGCGTCGAGGCCGAACTCGAGGAGCAGGCCTATCAATACCGCAGTTCGCGGCTGGCCGACCGCGGTTTTCCCGACTACTTTGATGCGCAGAGCGTTTTCGCGTATCTGAGCCCGCAGAATTTCCTGCATATTCGTGCGCAGTACCCGCCGCCGATTCGCGACGGCCTCGACGACAACGAAGTGCTGCCGCCGGGCATGGCGCCGGCGTTGCCCGAGGTCGAGAATTCGCTCTTCAATGCGGCGCTGACCGCGGGATTCGCGGCGCAGGGCAAGCGCCAGTTGCGCAGCGAGATGGCGACGGTGAGCAACCAGGTGCTGGTCGCGCGTTCGGTCGATTTCGGCGACCTCGAAGCGGTCCGCGTCGCCGTTGAAATGACGCACAACTACATGAATCTCGGGCTCGAACATCTGGCCGGCGGCGATTTGAAAATCGCGATCGAGCATCTGCGCGATACTCATCTGCAGCAGCTCTTTCGCCTCGGTGTGAGTTTGACGATCGATTTGCGCAAACGCGCCGAGACGGTGGTCGAGAAGCTCGGGCTGGCGAGCGATCGTCCGCGCGAAATTCCGTATCTCGACCCGCCGTATCGCGAGTCGATCGCCGGCTTCATGCAACGTCAGCCGCAATTTTTCGGCGGCCTCGATCGCGACGGCTCGGTCGCGATGCGCGACTTCCGCTCGATGCGCGATCTCCATCTGGGCTACGCGCTGCTGGAGCAGGTTGACGCGGTGCGGGAGCTGTTCAAGTCGTTGCTCAAGCTCGATATCGCGGCGCCGGGATTTCGCGCACAAATCGCCGGCTACGATATTCGCCTGAGCCAGATACTGCTGACCGCGCTCGCCCGCTATGCGCTCGACGGGCGGCTCGCGATCGAACCGATCGAGGCGCAGCGGCTGGAGGAGGCGCGCGCGGCGGTCATGACCACCGGCACGCGGCCGGCCCGGCTGAGCGAAGGCTTCAAGCAGCGCGTGGGCGAGGCCTTGCGGGCGCGGCTCGACGACGCGGCGCGCCGGCGCAGCGCGGACTTCGTGAATTCCTGCCTGAATATGATCGAGGAAGACCTCGCCGAGATCGATCCGGCGGAAGCGATCGATCCGCGCTTCATCCGCAGTCTGCTGATTCGGAAATAACGCTCAGTCGCGACCGGCGCGAAAGCCGCGCGCAACCAGGTAAAGCTCCGACGATCCGGGGCGGCTCGCCTTGGTGTGCGCAATCTCGACCTTCGCGAACGCTCGTGCAAACGCACCCTTGATTTCGCCGAACTCGCCGCTCATGAAGAGCTTCGCCACCAGCGTCCCGCCGGGTTTGAGCACGCTGTCGGCGAATTCAAGCGCGAGCGTCAGCAATTCGGCGGACTGCGCCTGGTCGCGCGCGGCGATGCCGGTGAGTTTCGGCGCCAGGTCGCTCGTGATGAGGTCGGCGGAACCGCCGAGGCGTTCGGCGACTTCCGTGCGCACGACGGCCTCGCGGAGGTCGCCCCCGATAGTCACGACGTTGGGCGCCGGCGCACGGCATTGCGCCAGATCGATGCCAACGATGCGGCCGTTCGGTCCGACCGCGCGCGCGAGAATTGCGAGCCATCCGCCGGGAGCGCATCCGAGATCGGCCACGCGCGCACCGGGCCGCGCGAGCTTGAAGCGCGCGATCAATTCTTCGAGCTTGAACGCCGCGCGCGAGGGCAGGCCCTCCTCACGCGCCTTGCGATAGAACTTGTCGCGCGGCTCGTAGCGTGCCATCAGGCGTGCACCTCCGCCGCGCGCTGATCGATTTTGCACACGGGAATTTGTGTGCGTACTTTTCGCCGCCGCACGAAGCCGGTATCTTGTCTGATACCGGATACTCGCTTCAAATCGGTGTCGCGCTTGATGCCGGACCCTTGCACCAACACTTTCGCATCGAATCGAAATGCCTTCATTGAACCTCGACGATCTTAATCCCGCGCAACGCGATGCGGTCCTCGCACCCGACGGCCCGATCCTGATTCTGGCGGGCGCCGGCTCGGGCAAGACCCGCGTGCTCAGCTATCGTATTGCCCACATGATGGCGGAGCGCAACGCCGCGCCCGACGGAATCCTGGCGGTGACCTTCACCAACAAGGCCGCCAACGAAATGCGCGAGCGCGTGGCGTCGCTGGTCGGCGGCGGCTCCCGGATGCCGTGGGTGAGCACGTTTCATTCGGCGTGCGCGCGAATCCTGCGCCAGGAAATCGCCGCGCTGGGCGGCGCGTTCGATCGCAATTTTACCATCCTGGACGAATCCGACACGATGGCGGTGATTCGCCGCGTGCTCGAAGACGCGCAACTCACCGACTCGCCACCGCCCGAACTGGTGCGCGCGCGAATCGACCAGGCCAAGAACGAGGGCCATTTCCCGGCCGACCTCGCCGAGAACGCAGCCGACGGGCGCGAGCGCGTGCTGGCACAGGTCTATCAGCTCTACCAGGATCGCCTCGCGACGATGAACGCGCTCGATTTCGGCGACCTGCTGCTGCAGACCTATCGGCTCGTGCGCGACCGCCCCGAGGTGCTCGAGCGCTGGCAGCGGCGCGCGCATTACCTGCTCGTCGATGAGTACCAGGACACCAACCGCGTACAGTACCTGCTGGTGCATGAGCTGTCGGCGCTGAGCGGAAATCTCTGCGTGGTCGGCGACGAGGACCAGTCGATTTATCGCTGGCGCGGCGCCGACATCCGCAACATCCTGGATTTCGAGCGCGACTATCCGGCCGCGCGCATCTTCAAGCTCGAGCAGAATTATCGATCGACCAAGACCATCCTCGCCGCCGCCGACGGAGTAATTCAGAACAATCGCGAGCGCAAGGCCAAGCGGCTGTGGACCGACAACGCGGCCGGCGAGCCAGTCACCTATTTCACCGGCAATACCGAGCGCGACGAGGCCGACTTCATCGCGCGTGAGATCGCGCGGCTGACCGGCGCCGGCGACACCCGGCCGACCGACATCGTGGTTTTCTATCGCGTCAATGCGCAGTCGCGCGTGCTCGAAGAGACGCTCGTCCGCCGGCGGATACCGTATTACATCGTGGGCGGCCTGCGCTTTTACGATCAGCGCGAAATCAAGGACCTGGTCGCCTATTTGCGCGTGATCCTGAATCCCGCCGACGCGATTAGCCTGGAGCGCATGATCGGGGTGCCGCCGCGCGGCATCGGCTCGAAGACCGTCGAAGTGATGGCGTCGGTGGCGGCGCACGACGGCGTAACGCTGTTCGAGGCGATGGGCCGCATCGAGACCGAATCGCGCGTCGCACTGCGCACCGCAAAAGCCGCCGGCAACCTCTACTCGTGGATGCGCGGGTTGATCGCACGGGCGAGCAATCTGGGCGTGCGCGCGATCCTCGACGATATCATCGTGCACAGCGGCTTCGCGGCCCATCTCGAGGGCATGATCGATGGCGCCAGCCGCCGCCAGAACGTCGCCGAGTTGCTCGCCGCGGCGAGCGCCTTCGACGCCGACCACGGGCCGGGCGGCCTCGGCGAATTCCTCGAGCGTATCGCGCTGGTCAACGACAGCGACCAGGTCAGCGCCGCCGGCGGGCGCGTCGCGCTGATGACGCTGCATACCTCCAAAGGACTCGAGTATCCGGTGGTCTTCATGGCCGGCATGGAGGAAGGGCTCTTCCCGCACATGCGGTCGCAGGACAACCCGCGCGAGATCGAGGAAGAGCGGCGCTTGTGCTACGTCGGCATGACGCGGGCGCGCCGGCTGCTCTACCTGACCAACACGATGTCGCGCGAGTTGTATGGCAAGCGCGAGGATTCGCGTCCCTCGCGCTTTCTGCGCGAGGTCGATCAGGATCTCATCCGGCGCATCGCGCCCGAGTTCACACCGCAGCCGGTGCTGCGAGCGCCGTCGCGTGAACCCTATGTCGATTATACCGACAGCCAGGTTTCCAATGACGATGCGGCCGGCGGCGATGTTTCGATCGGGATGCGCGTGCTGCATCAGACCTTCGGCCGCGGGGTGGTCCGCCGCCGCGAGGGCTTCGGCGAAGGCGCGAAAGTCTGGGTAAATTTCGATCGCGGTGGAATAAAGCTGCTGGTGCTCAAATTTGCCAATCTGCGGCCCGTTGCCGAGTAGGTCCGCATACCCTAAACTTTTCGCTGACGGATCGATTTGAATTTGCGGCTTCGGGCCATCGCGCGCCGCCGCACGTTCCCGATAAGGCGATGAAAAAAAAACATCTCGGATGGGTGGCGGCGGTGATGCTGATGGTGGCGGCTTATGCCGCTCCGGGGTTGGCGCATAGCTGGAGCGAAGCCGGATTTGCCAATCGTCCGCTCTATGCTTATCCACTGCCGTCGGGCCGTGACGATATTATCGGCACGCTCACGACCTACAAGATTCAGCAGGGCGACACGCTGCTCGACGTCGGCCGCTGGTTCGGTCTGAGCGCCAAGGAAATCTCCGACGCCAACGGCCACATGGATTGGTGGGTGCCGCCGGTGGGCCGCGTCATCATCCTTCCAACGGAGCATATCCTGCCTGCCAGCCCGCGCTCCGGCATCATCCTGAACGTTCCCGAGATGCGGCTCTATTATTATTTTCCGTCGCCGGCCTACACCCGCCATCGCAAGGGCAAGCTGACCGCGGCCACATTTAATGGCGCGCGCGTGATTTATACTTTTCCGGTCGGCCTCGGACGCTTCGACTGGAAGACCCCGCTCGGCGCGTGGCGCGTGACGGAAAAGGTCAAGGATCCGACCTGGGTGCTGCCCGAAGACATCTACCAGGAACATCTGGAGCGCGACGGTGAGGCCGATCGCGTGGTGCCCGGCGGCATTCCGGAAAATCCGCTCGGCCATTACAAGCTCGACCTCAGCATCCCCGAGTACGGCCTGCATGGAACCAACGTGCCGTGGGGTATCGGGATGACGGTGAGCCACGGATGCGTACGGCTGTACCCCGAGGACATCGAGCGCCTTTACAGCAAGACACCGGTCGGCACGCCGGGAGAATTTGTCTATCAGCCGGTCAAATTCGGATGGCGCGGCGATTCGCTCTACGTTGAGGTGCACGACGACCTCTACGGCAAATATCCCGGGTTGTGGCGGCTGGCCACGCAGGAAGTGCAGCACGAGAATCTGGCCGGCAAGGTTGACCTGACCAAACTTGAGAAGGCGGTCGAATTGAAGGCCGGCATCCCAACTTACGTCGGCTTCGGTCCCACGCCCGCCGACGGTGCGATGCCCGACACTACCGAGGCCGATGCGACCGCGCCCGATTCGGCAGTGTCGAGCGCCGCGGATTCGTCATCGTTGAATTCATCGTCGCCGGCACCGGTCGCGGACGCACCACCGCTGATATCGGCGCCGGCCGCACCACCCGCCGTGGACGCGCCAGCGATGCCGCCGACCACGATGGCGCCGGCGATGCCGCCGACGACCACCACCCCCGCAACCGACTCCGACGATGACGCTGCCGATGACCGGCCGGGCGCCGATTGGCAGTCCAGCCGGTGAGCATCAATTAATGCGACAGGTTCCATTTCATCGTCCCGCCATCGGTCCCGCCGAAGAGCGCGAAGTAATCGATACGCTGCGTTCCGGATGGATTACCACCGGCCCCAAGACCCGGAAATTCGAGCAGGAATTTGCCGCCTATGTCGGTGCGCGCAACGCCCTGGCAGTCGCCCATTGCACCGGCGCGCTGCATCTCGCGCTGTTCGCACTCGGCATCGGTCCGGGCGACGAGGTCATCACGACGCCGTTTACCTTCACCGCGACGGCGGAGGTGATGGGTTATCTGGGCGCACGTCCGGTGTTCGTCGATATCGAGCCCGATACTTTTAATATCGATCCGGCCGGGATCGAACGGGCACTCGCGAGCGGAAAGCATCGCAAGGTGCGCGCGCTGATGCCGGTCCATTTTGCGGGACAGGCTTGCGACATGGATCGTATCTGTGCAATCGCGCGGCGGCATAATCTGAAGATCATCGAAGACGCGGCGCACGCAGTCGGATCGGCGCGCATGATCGAAGGCCGCGGCATGGTCAAGGTCGGCACGATCGGCGATTTGAGCTGCTTCAGTTTTTACGCGACCAAAAACATCACCAGCGCCGAAGGCGGCATGATCACCACCGAGGATGACGCACTGGCGGCGAAGATCGCGGTCGCCAGCCTGCACGGCATGGATCGCGACGCCTGGAAGCGCTACGACTCGAGCGGCTCGTGGTTCTATGAAATCCACGACACCGGCTTCAAGTACAATCTATCCGACGTTCATTCGGCGATCGGCATTGCGCAACTCAGGCGGGTCGAGGAACTCACGCGGCGCCGCCAGGCGATCGCGCATGCTTACAACGAAGCGTTCGCCAACGATCCAGCGCTGCAGATACCGATCACCGAAGCGGGTGTCGAGCACGCGTGGCACCTCTACGTGATGCGCTTGCGGCCGGCCGCGCTGAAGGTCAATCGCAGCCAGTTCGTCGATCTGCTGCGGGCGCGCGGCGTCGGCACCTCGGTGCATTGCATCCCACTCAACACGATGGATTTCTACCAGCAGCGCTACGGCTACCGTACCGGCGATTTTCCGGTCGCCGAGGACGTTTACAGCCGCTGCCTCTCGCTGCCAATCTTTCCTGCGATGAGCGATGAGGACGTCGCCTACGTGATCGAGACGGTCCTCGCATTGACGCGCGAATCCCGCCGTTAACCTCCGTTCCTGGTATCGACCCGCGGCCTACGCGTTCGCCGCGAGGATCAAATCGGTGGTCTCCTTGGGCATGTCGAGCATCAGGTCGTGGCCGCAGGGCAGGCTCGCGACCTTCCATCCCGCGACGCCCTTGAGCCGCTCGGCGATCGCGACGAACGGCTGCGGTGGGCCGTAATTGGTCGCCAGCACGTAAGTGCGCCGCGGCACCCGCGTGAGCGCGCCGGTCAGCGCGATTTTCTGCTCGAAGCACGCCAGCGGATGTTTGACGCACATCCGATCGACCCAGGCGGCGTCGCGCTGATTGAGATTGAAGACCGCGGCCGGAATCGGCGTCATCAGATAGCCTTCGCCGTTGGTCTTCGCGTCATCAACGATGCCCGCTTTCAAATCGTCCGGCAAAAAATCCGTCACCGACTGGCCGTCGTCAGGCACGAAGGCGTCGAGATAGACCAGCGCACGAATCTTGTCGGGGACTTTTTCGACGACGCCCGAAATCACCATCCCGCCGTACGAATGGCCGCAGAGCACGACCTCCGACAACTCCTCCCAGCGGATCACGTTGACGATGTCCTGCACGTGCGTATCGAGGGTCACCGCACGGTTCATCAGATGCGATCGTTCGCCGAGTCCGGTGAGCGTCGGCGTGTAAACCTCGTGACCGGCTTTGCGCAATTGCTGCGCGACGCGTTTGTAACACCAGCCACCATGCCACGCTCCATGAACCAGGACGAATGTGCCCATCGTGATCGCCTCGATCGATTCGGTTTTAGTGTGCCATTAAATCCACGGGCGACGGCGAAAATCCAGCGCACAAATTCCGCCTGCGGGATTACTTCCGGCAGGCCGCGCTATACCTTAGAATCACTGGCAGGCGGAGGTGAACGTGCGAACGCTGGTTACTGGCGGAGCGGGCTTTCTTGGATCGCATCTGTGCGAGCGGCTGCTCAATGACAGCCACGAGGTTATTTGCCTCGACAATTTCTTCAGCGGCACTCGCCGCAACGTCAGTCATCTGATCGGGAGGCGCAACTTCGACCTGGTGCGTCACGATATCGTCGAGCCGATTCTGCTCGAAGTCGATCGCATCTTTCATCTTGCGTGCCCGGCGTCGCCCGTCCATTACCAATACAACCCGGTCAAAACGATCAAGACCAGCGTGATGGGCACGATTAACATGCTGGGGCTGGCCAAGCGCGTGCACGCGCGCATCCTGCTGAGTTCGACCAGCGAAATTTACGGCGACCCGGAACAGCATCCGCAGACCGAAAGCTATTGGGGCCACGTGAATCCGATCGGCGTGCGATCGTGCTACGACGAAGGCAAACGGGTCGCCGAATGCCTGATGATGGACTATCATCGGCAAAACAACGTCGATACGAAAATCGTGCGGATCTTCAACACGTACGGCCCGCGCATGGCGATCAACGACGGGCGCGTGGTCTCGAACTTCTGCGTCGCCGCGCTCAAGGGTGAGGACCTGCCGATTTTCGGCGACGGCAAGCAGACCCGATCGTTCGCCTATGTTGACGACATTATCGACGCCCTGGTGCGCATGATGGAGAGCCGCGAGGGCTTCGCGGGCCCGGTCAACATCGGCAATCCGGACGAATTCACGATCCTGCAATTGGCCTCGCAGGCGATCGAGTACGCGCGCAGTTCATCGAAGCTGGTGTTCCAGCCGGCGCGATCCGACGATCCGGTGCGGCGCCGTCCCGACATCACGCTCGCGCGGCGAGAGCTCAATTGGGCGCCGCAAACGCCGCTGCATGTCGGGCTCAAGATTACGATGGAACATTTTCGGCGCGAGTTGGGCCTGCTCCAGGCGTGACCAATTGGTTCGGGGACCGTCGGCCGCGGTTTCCAAAGTGCAGGATTCCCCTCTCGACAATTATCGAGCAGCGCAATAGCCTTCCACTTGCCGGTAAGTTACGCAACGCAGCGGCCTGCGCGGTCGTTGCGCGCCGTCAAGTCAGTGCGCAACGTTACCGGCGGCAAAGGGGGATTCGGCGTGCCATCAGCGCTTATCACTGGGGCTTCGAGCGGCCTCGGCGAGCAGTTCGCATACGCACTCGCCCAGCGGAGATACGACCTGGTGCTGACCGCGCGGCGCGGGGACCGGCTCGCGGCGGTCGCCGGCAAGGCGCGCAAGCTGGGCGCCGGGATGGTCGAGGTGATTGAGGCCGACCTGGCAAGGCGCGACGCACCGGGCAAAATCTTCGCGCAAACCGAGGCGCTCCGGCTGCATATCGATTACCTGGTCAACAACGCCGGCTTCGGCACTTCGGGCCGCTTCGATCGCCTGCCGCTCGAACGCGAACTCGAGGAGATCGATCTCAACATCAATGCGGTGGTCGCGATGACCCGGCTGTTCCTGCCCGCGATGATCGCGCGCAACAGCGGCACGATTATCAATGTCGCCTCGACCGCCGCGTTCCAGGCCCTGCCCTTCATGGCGACCTACGCTGCGAGCAAGGCCTTTGTGCTGAACTTCACCGGGGCGATCGCGGGCGAACTGGCGGGCACCGGCGTGAAGGTGTCCGCACTCTGTCCGGGACCGGTCCGCACCGAGTTCCAGGCGGTAGCGAAAAACCAACACGGCCGCCTGCCCGGTTTTGCCTACCTCGAGGCGGAGACCGTGGTGGCGCAGGGGATCACCGCGGCGGAGAACGGGCACGCCGTGCATATCGCGGGCGTAATCAATTTCCTGACAGCACAATCGAACCGCCTGATGCCCCGCGCGCTGATCAATTTCGTCGCCCGCCGGATCTATCGGCCCAACGCCGACGCGCCATCTTCAACCTAGCAATTGGCCAGTCCTAGCTCTTCAGCAGATCGCGCGCGATCACGACGTGCTGAATCTGCGAGGTGCCCTCGTAGATTTGCAGCAGCTTGGCATCGCGCATCAGCTTTTCGACCGGGTAATCCTTCATGTAGCCGTAGCCGCCGAAAATCTGCACGGCGTCGGTGGTAATTTTCATGCAGGCCTCGGACCCGAAGAGTTTGGCGTAGCTCGAAATCGCGTTGGGGACTTCGCCCCGATCGACCATCCAGGCGGCCTTGTAGGTCAGCAGGCGCATCGCTTCGATACTCACCGCCATATCGGCGAGCATGAACTGGATCGCCTGGAAATTCGCGATCGGCTGGCCGAAGGCGCTGCGCTGGCGCGCGTACTTGAGACTCTCGTCGAGCGCGCGCTGCGAGACGCCGATCGCGATCGCGCCGATTTCGGGGCGGCTGCGGTCGAAGGTGCCCATCGCATACTTGAAGCCCTCGCCCTCGTGGCCGACCAGCGCGTCCGAGGGGATTCGCACTTCGTCGAAGACGATTTCACCGGTATCGGCGGCGCGCTGGCCGAGCTTGCCATGCATCCGGGTGCGCGTGATTCCGGCCATCGACGACGGCATCACGAAACATGAGATGCCCTTGTGCTTGAGGCGTTTGTCGGAGGTCGCGAAGGTCACGATCCAGTCGGCCATCGAGCCGTTGGAGATGAAATGCTTGGTGCCGTTGAGCACGAACGTGTCGCCATCGCGGCGGTAGGTCGTGCTCATCGCGGCAACGTCGGAGCCGGCGCCGGGCTCGGTCAGCGCAAAGGCGCAGAAGCTCAACTTTTCGATTAAGCCGCCGAGGTAAATACGCTGCTGATCGGCGCTGCCGGCGATCAGCAGGGGCAGCGTGGCCAAGTCATTGGCACTGAACGAATTAGAAATTCCTGAGCATCCGTAATTCAGCTCTTCCTGAATCAGGCAGGTCTCGAGGATGCCGAGTTCGAGGCCGCCGAACGCCTTGGGCACGCCGAAATTCATCAGGCCGGCGGCGTGTGCCTTGGCGCAGATATCGCGCGGAAAGATTTCCTGGTCGTCGTATTCGCGAGCGCGGGGGATAATTTCCAGCTCGCTGAATTTGTGCGCGAGCGCCTTCAGTTCGCGTTGCTCGTCGGTCAAATCAAAGCCAATCATTTATTGCTCCGTTGCGTATGCGGGGTCGGTTGCCGCGCCAGTGCCCGAGCTTACCAACGGGCGCGGCCACTGTTAATGGTGAATTGCACGGGGCGCATCGCGGGCGGTCGCTTGAAAAAGCGCGGCGGCCCGACTATGACGGGCTTCAAGCCGTGCGATCTCCAACCACGCACGGACAACCGTCGCATCACCCGTGCGACGCCCAATTCGGGCCAGGAGAATCCGATGTCAGTTACGATTATCGCCAGACTGAAAGCCAAGGCCGGCAGCGAGCAGGCGCTCGAAGAGGCCTTTCGCGACATGATCACGAAGGTCCGCGCGGCCGAGCCCGGATGTCAGGCTTACGTCCTGCACAAGTCGGCCAAGGACGCGACGCAGTTCGTCTGGTACGAGACCTACACGGACCAGGCGGCGGTGGATGTCCACATGAAGACCGATCACATGAAGGCGATGGGTGGGCGGATCAAGGACCTGCTCGACGGCGCACCGCAGATCGAATTCCTGAAAGAAGTCGATCGCAAATAACGGTTCACGCTGGTAGTGCATGCGCGGCGCGGCCGCAGGGTCGCGTCGCGCATGCCGATTTTCCGGCGAAAGCGACGGCACTGCCGCCGGTTTGTTTCGCGACTCTGTTTTCGAGAGAAGGCCAAGGCGGTCCGCAGTGTCATCACCCTTGCAAAACCTGCTGATCTCATTGGGCGCGTGTATCTTCTTCGGCTACTCGGCGTTCAGCTGCGTGATCTTCCATCGGCGGACTCGCGAACGCACCGCCCAATACAAAAACCAGCCGCTCGAAGCCCTCGTCCGTTCGCCACAATACAACTGGGCGTTGTGGTTGAGCGGAGTGATCGGCGTCGGCGGCTTCGCGGTTGCGTCCTGGCAGTTCGTGCTGAGCGCGATCGCGTTGTTACACGCAAAACCGTAAGGCACGTTCCCGCTCCTCGTCCGGGTCTCCCTCAGCCCTCGGCGATTACGTGCGCCATCGCGGTGGCCGCAGTATGCGTGATGCTCAGATGGAAGCGCGTGATGCCGCGTTTGCGCGCGAAGTCCGCGGCCTTGCCCGAGAGCTTGATCGTGGGGGCGTGACCGCGCTGGCGCACGACTTCGATTTCACCCCAGCCCACGTTGCGGTTCCAGCCGGTGCCGAGCGCTTTCATGGTCGCCTCCTTGGCGGCGAAGCGGCCGGCGTAGCTTTGGTAGCGCGGGCGTCCGCGCGACTCGCAATAGGCGACTTCGCCGGTGGTGAAGACGCGGGCGCGAAAGCGTGCGCCGGTGAGCGGCCGGGTGATCGCGCGCTCGACGCGATCGACTTCAATCAGATCGAGACCGGTTCCAAGAATTTGCGGCATGGCGCAATAGAGCAAAGTATTATTCGGCCGGCGACGCAATCTCCACGCGATCGTAGTTCAAGCTGCGCGTGCTTGCGGCGGTCAGTGCGCCGATTCTATTGTTCAGTTAATTCGATCGAGGCGGTGGAGGCCCAGATGGCGAAGCTCAACATAACCGTGAACAAAACCCGCTGTGTCGGCAGCGGTGATTGCGTGGAGACCGCGCCCGGCGTTTTTCAAATGGACGGCGACGAGAAGTCCGAGGCGTACAATCCGGCGGGTGCGGCCGACAACGTGATCCTGGCGGCGGCCCGCGCCTGTCCGGTTAAAGCGATCACGGTGGCCGATGCGGACAGCGGCACGCAACTGTTCCCCGCGCCGAAGAAGTAGAGCGACCCGGGTGGCCGCCGCCACGAAAAAGATCCGCCGACGGCGCGCCGCCGGAGAATTGGCGGTCGAGCAGACGCGCGACCTCGCGAGCGTCGCGCGGATGCTGGCGGGGGCGGGGATGCTTGCCGGCGGCGTCGAGTCGCCCGGTGCCTGCTACTTGACGGCACACGTCGGCGAGGAGTCTGCCGGTGTGGTCGGAATCGAGGTGCGAGTTGACGCCGCATTGATGCGTTCGCTGATGGTCGTCGAGTCCAGGCGGCGGCGCGGAATCGGCGCGGCGCTGGTCGCCGCCGCACGCCTGGCTGCGCATACGCGCGGTGCGCGCACGCTCTATGCGATCGCGCCCGCGGACGACGCGATCGGCTACTTCGCACGCTTCGGTTTTGCGCCCGCCGCGGCGGATGAAATGCTCGCGGCGCTGGCCGGCACCTGCATGGCCGATCACCTGCGCGAACATCCAGCGGACCTCGCGCAGATACGCGCGTGGTCACTCGACATTTCGCTCGACGGCGTCATCAATCGATAAACTTTTTTCAATGATTGTCGCTCGCGTTGCTCGGGTTCAGGTCACTGCGGAGTCGCAGGAGCCGGAATTGCGGGTGGTACAGGCGGCGAAATTGCGGGCGTCGCGGACGCCCTCACGGACGGTGATGGCGACGGCATCGCCGAGGGCGTAGGCTTCGGCTCGACGTCGCCCTTGAGCGTGCTCGCCGTATTCTCGAGGTCCACCACCTGCTCCGGAGAGATCTCGTAAACCGCCTTGTCCGCGCTCGAGGTGGCGTAGGCAAGAGTCTGCGAGGCGGCCTTCCCCGTGGTTACCCCCGATCGCATCGTCGCCTCGATCTCCGAGACATAAATGCTGCCGATCTCCTTGCCGGCCTGGTCGTAGAGGGTGGCAGTCAGATTCGGATGCACCATGCCGAACGGCCGCGGATCGGTCATCGGATCCTCGACGATTTTGCTGCCCTTCAGCTCGTGAAGTTGATCGAGCATACTGGCGACGACCTCAGGCTGGGCCGGCGCCGTTTTGCCCTCCGCGATGACGTTCCATGGTTTGCCAGGCGCGCGCTCGATCACGATCGAGACCGGGCCGCCGATGAGCGTGATCCGCGCGGCCTGCGCCTCGTCAAACGCGAGCACGGTCTTGTCGCGCAAATCGTCGAAGGATTTATCGACTGCTTTCACGATGTAATCGGCGATCGTCACAACCGGCCGATCGCCCTCGCCCGCCCGCGCGAACACCGCGTTCTTGCCGGCTTCGGGTTGCTTGAAGCCGATCGCGATCGAAGACTTGGCGTTGTTCTTGCCGCCGCTGACCTCGAACTCCAGAGCGGGCTTGGCCAGCCCGAACTTTTCGAGGTCGGCGGGGTTTTCCTCGATGAATTCACTGATGCGCGCGGCCGCGATAACGTCGAGCAGTTGAGTCACGGCGGCCTTGTCGGCGGGATATTCGCGCGGCTTGATAATCTTCCAATTGCCGTCTTGGCGCACTACTTCGATCGTGCTGCCGTCGGCATGAGTGATCGCGAACCGATTCATCTGGTCGGCGGTCAAATTGATCAGGGTATGCGATCGCAAATCGCTGAGCGTGCGCCCCGACTCGGCCGTAAAGCCCGCGCTGATCAGCAGAACGGCCGGCTTGTCGGTGGTCTTGATGTAGGTATTGGAGCCGACGGGAGTGTCGCTGCCGACCATCACGCCGGGCAGCACGCGCTTGTCCTTGGTCGTGACGGTTACAGTGACCGCAGGATTCTCGAGCCCGAAATTCGCGAGTGCGCCGGCATTTTCGCTTGACGTATCGACCGTGTCGATGACCTCAAGATTTGCGATCGCGGTGGCGAGCGCATCCACGGCGCTATTGTCGGCCGCCGTCGCGATGGGCTTGACGATGCGCCAGAGGCCCGCACCGGCTCGCTCGACGACGAGGTCGCGGGCGGGCCCGCGCAGTTCGATTTGCGCGATGTCGTCGGGCGTCAGCTTGAACAGCTTGTAGTTTTTTTGCGCGACCGGCTCGCGGCTGACATAGAAGGCGAAGCCACCGATGAGCGCCAGCACGACCAGCGCGATAAACGTGTTACGCAGTTGCATCTCGGCGCAAAACCCCACTCCGGCGCGATCAGTTGCGCCGTTCCCACCACACCGCAAAACCGATAATCAGCAGCAGTTCGGGCAACAGCAGTACCGACAGCACGAACACCACGTCGAACTCCTGCACCGTGAGGTTGAAGCGCGACGCACGCAGTCCGCGCGGCCGGATCGTGATCGAGTTCGACTCGCCGGCCAGCCAATCGATGCAGTTCATGATGAAGTCGCGGTTGAAAAAGTTGCCCAGGAACTGATTGTTGGCGATATCGGTATCGCCGAGCACGACCAGGCGCGCCTCGCCGGTGCCGTATTTGAGCATCGCGAGGTTTGCATCGACCGCGTCGGCTACGACCACCGGCCCCTTGACGTCATCGCCGTCGAACTTTGCGGTCTGACGCTTGAAGATGCCCACCAGATCGGTCTCGGCCCACGAGGTATCGCTGGTGGTCGCGAGCGCGGTCACCTCGAGCCCCGGAGTCGGCGGCGTGACCGGATCGACCGTGCGCACCATCGGAAAGACCGTCTGCTTGTTGAATGACGCGGTGATCGGATGCGGCGCGTAAGTGGTGACGACCGGGTTGAGTCCGAGGGTCGGTCCCGCTTCGAGCCGCACCACCTGATCGACCACCAGGTTATTGCCGGCCTTGACGCCCCAATCCTGAACCAGCTTGACCAGCGCGGTCTCCTCGACGGACCCGTCGGGCTGCTGCGGCTTGAGCATCACGAGCGCGCGCCCGCCGCCCTTGAGGTAGTCGTTGAGTGCGTCGATTACATGCGGCACCAGCGGACGGGTCGGCCCCGCCACGACCATCACGGCGCAATCGTCGGGCACCTTGTCCGCGGTGACCAGGTTGACCTTGTCGATCTTGTAGCTCTCGCCCTGCAGCGCTTCCTTGAACTGACCCATGCCGGTGGCGCCGTCAGAATCGTCGGGATCGTCCTCGCCCTCACCGTTCAAAAAGCAGACGGTCTTCTGCAAAGTGCGGGTGACCTTCACGATCGCGTTGGTCAGCGCCTGCTCGGTGGTATCGGTTACGTTGGTGCCCGAGCCCTTATCGCCGCCGTACTGGATGTGGGTAGTGTTCATCACCGAGACCTTGTAGCGCTCGGCGAGTTCCGGATGCCGGGTCGGGTCCACCAGCTCATAAGTAATCAGCGGCGACTCATAGGCGTACTCTTCGTAGAGCGCTTGCAGGGTGGGACTCTTGCCGGCCTCGACGAAGCCGTAGAGCTTCACCGGCTGCTTGAGTCCGCGGATTACCTTCAACGATTGCGGCGAAAGGCTGAACGCATTTTGCGCGGTCAAATCGAACTGGCGATGGTAGCGGACCGAAAGATAGTTGATCGCTACCAGCACGCCGATGAAGGCGAGGCTGTACACGGCGGCGTTGGCGCCGTAGCGCGTGGTGCGCGCCCCGGCCATCGTGCCGATCGAGCCGCGGCTCGACACCATCCATCCGACGAGCGCGATCACGCCGGCGAGGAGGTTGACGCCCGAAAACAGGCGCGTGAAGCCGCCCGCCGTCAGCAGGTAGCCGAGCATCGCAAAGAGCAGAAAGATGATCCCGATAATTCCCGAGAGCGCCGAAGTCCGCTTCATCCCCCGTCCGCCTCCTAGCGCCAGCGTGCCGATTCGACCGAACGCTGGGTGAGAAACAGCGCCAGCACGATCACGCTCAGGAAAAATACGATGTCACTGGTGTCGATGACGCCGCGCGTCATGGTCGAAAAATGCTCCGGCAGCGACAGGTACGAGAGCACCGACGAGACGATGCCGCCGCCGGCCTCGGCCGGCCACGAAATCACGTACAGCAGGATCAGCAAGCCAAAGGAGCTGATCGCCGCGACGATCTGATTTTGCGTGAGCGAGCTGGTGAACAGTCCCACCGCGACGAATGACAGTGCGAGCAGTGCAAGCCCGAGATAGCCGGCGAACATCACGCCCACTTCCGGGTCGCCGAAGATTATGAGAATCAGCGGGAAAACCCACGCCAGCGCCACCATGATCAGCGTGAAGCAGGCGGCCGCGAGGAACTTGCCGGCGACGATTTCGCCGGTCCGCACCGGCGCGGTCAGCAGCAGCTCGTAGGTCCCCGTGCGCTTTTCCTCGGCGAACACCCGCATGGTCAAAGCGGGCATCACGATCACCAGCACGATCGAGAGGTCGTGCAGCAGCGGATCGATCACGCGAGTATTGAGGTTCATCTGCTTGAGCTGGTCGGCCTGTCCCATCATCTGGATGAGCTGGACCATCTCGTCGAACTGGCGCAGCATCGCGAAAAAGAACCAGCCGCCGAGCAGAAGAAAAACGGTCAGGACGACATATGCTACCGGCTGTACGAAGTAGCCCTGCAGCTCCTTGCCCGCGATCGTAAATGTGTTACGCATGATTTTTCGGTGGTCTCGAAACGCTTACTCGGCGCTGCGGCCGGCGCCGACTTCCTCGAGGGTCTCTTCGGCGTTCGCACCTTCGACGTGGCCTTCCCGCGCGATCGCGTGCAGGAAAACCTCCTCGAGCGAGGTACCCACCGGAATCTCGGTGATCTTTTCTTCCAGCACCACGCGGCCGTCGTTGATAATCACGACCTTGTCGCAGATTTGCGAGACCTCGGGCAGAATGTGCGTGGACAAAACGATTGTGCGCTCGCCCGCAAGCCCGCGAATCAGTTCGCGGATTTCGTGGATCTGGCGCGGATCGAGTCCGATGGTCGGCTCGTCGAGCACCAGCACGGGCGGATCGTGGATGAGGGCCTGCGCGACGCCGACGCGTTGGCGATAACCCTTGGAGAGCTGGCCGCAGATGCGATTGGCCATCTCGGTCAGGCCGCAGACGGTGATTACGTGATCAACCGCGCCGTCAACGGCGGACCGTTTGACTCCGCGCAGCTTGGCGACGAAGCGCAGATAGCTCTCCACCCGCATGTCGCTATAGAGCGGCGGCGTTTCTGGCAGGTAGCCGATCCGCCGGCGGGCCTCCAGAGAATTGGCGAAGATATCGAGTCCATCGATCTCGACGGTCCCCGAACTGGCCGGCATGAAGCCGGTAATGATTCGCATCGTGGTGGTTTTCCCGGCGCCGTTGGGACCGAGAAAGCCGAGAATCTGCCCGCGTTCCGCCTTGAACGAGATCCCCTTTACCGCGACGAAATTTCCGTAGGACTTGGTTAGATTCTTGACCTCTATCATCCGCTGCCGCCTGTCGCTGCGCGCCGCCGCGCCCCTCGATCCTCCGCTGTAGCTGTCGCTCAGCCGTTAATGACGATCCTGAGACGCGATATATTCGATCAAGTGAAGCAATCGGGTAGTTAAGCCGCGCAGGCCCACAGTGTCAATATAACGAGATGAAGCCCCCCGGACTTTTCCTTTAAGGCTGCGTTTGGTTACTGTAGCCTCATGGCGGATTCCCGCAGCACGCTCTACCTGGTTGACGGCTCGGGATATATGTTCCGCGCCTTTCACGCGATTCCGCCGCTCAACAATTCGCGCGGCTTGCCCACCAACGCCACCTTCGGCTTCATCCGGATGTTGCTGAAGTTGTTGAAGGACGCGCATCCGAGCCACATCGCGATGGTCTTCGACCCGCCAGGCAAGACTTTTCGCGACGACCTCTTCCAGGACTACAAGGCCAATCGCATCGCGATGCCCTCCGACCTCGCCGTGCAGATTCCATATATCCATCGCGCGGTGGACGCCCTTCGCATCCGGCGGCTGGTGATTGAAGGGTTCGAGGCCGACGACGTGATCGGCACGCTGGCCGTGCGCGCGGCGCGCGAGCGCTTCGATAGCGTAATCGTGACGGGCGACAAGGACTTCAAGCAGCTCGTCGAGCCGCATGTCACGCTGCTCGACACGATGAACGACAAGCGCACGACGGTGCGCGAGGTGCGCGAGCAATTCGGCGTCGGGCCCGAGGCGGTAGTCGATATCATGGCGCTGATGGGCGACGCGATCGATAACGTCAAGGGGCTGCCGGGCGTCGGGCCCAAGACCGCCTGTGCGCTGATCCAGCACTACGGCAGCCTCGAGGCGATGTTTGCAGGCCTCGACCGAATCGAGGAGACCAACATTCGCGGGGCGAAGAAGCTGCGCACGTTGATTACGGAACATCGCGGCGACGTCGAGTTGGCGCGCAAGCTGGTGCGTATCGACACCGATGTCGCCCTGCAACTCGCGCCCGACGCCCTGGTATGGCCGGGCTGGGACGAAAAAGAACTCGCGGATCTGATGCGCGAACTCGAATTCAACACGATGCTCGCGGAGCTGACGCCGGCGCAGCGCGCCTTGCCGACGAGTTCCGCCGAGCAGTTCCGCGTCGGCCACGATGAGTTGCCGGCGGTGCTGGCGGACCTCGCACGCGCACCGCGCATCGCGCTGCATCTGGCGGCCGCCGGCGACGGCGCTACCATGCTCAAGCTCAAGGGCGAAGGCGATGAACGTGTGTTCACCCTCGGACAGAACCTGTTTGAAGCCGCTGCGGCGTTGCTCTCGGCGCCGACTCCGCCCAAGACCTGTCACGACTTGAAGACCCACATCGCGCAGTTCCGCCGCTATCGGATCGATCTGCACGGCGTCGATTTCGACACCATGCTGGCGGGCTTCCTGGTCAATCCGGGCAAGACGGAGCCATCGTTGGGCGACCTCTATCATCAGTACCTGGCGCCGCTCGGCAACGACGCATCAGAGGCGACCGGCGCGGAGCCCGCGCTGGCCGAGTCGATTCGCGCATTGCTGGTTCCGCGCCTGACCGCGGACGGACTCGAGCGGCTTTTCGCCGATATCGAGATTCCGGTCGCACGCGTGCTGGCCGAGATGGAAGCGGCGGGTATCGGCATTGACGCCAGCGCGTTGGCGGCGATTTCGTCGGAGTTCGGGGCCGAGATCGAGCGTCTGGAGCGCGAATGCTTCGAGCACGCCGGCCATCCGTTCAACCTCAACTCGCCGATCCAGTTGCGCGACATCCTCTTCAACGAGCTCAAGCTTTCGGCCAAGGGCCTCAAGAAGACCAAGAGTGGGTTCTCGACCGACGCCGATACGCTCGAGAAGCTCGCCGAGGTGCATCCGTTGCCGGCCAAGCTGCTGGAATATCGGGGCCTCGCGAAGCTGAAATCGACCTATTCCGACGCGCTGCCGACCCTGATTGACCCCGCGGACGGACGCATTCACACGCAGTTTCATCAGGCCCTGGCCGCAACCGGCCGTCTCAGCTCGACCGATCCGAATTTGCAGAATATCCCGGTGCGCAGCGAAGCCGGACGGCGCATTCGGCGCGCCTTCGTGGCCCGCCCGGGCTGCCTGATGCTGTCGGCGGACTATTCGCAAATTGAGCTGCGGATTCTCGCGCATCTTTCGGCCGATCCGACGCTGACCGAGGCGTTTTCGCGCGGCGAGGACATCCACGCGCGCACCGCCAGCGAGGTCTTGGGCGTGGCGACCGACCGGGTCGATGCGGAAGCGCGCCGTCTCGCGAAAGTGATCAACTTCGGCATCATCTATGGCATGGGGCCGCAACGCCTCGCCGCCCAACTGGGCATTTCCTTCGCGGACGCCTCGGATTACATCAAGCGCTATTTCGAACGGCTGCCGGGCGTCCGCACCTGGCTCGATCGCACGTTGGAGGAGGCTCGCGAGCATGGCTACGTCACGACCATGTACGGACGGCGGCGCTATCTGCCCGAATTGCGGGGCGGTCAGGGTGGCGCGCGGGCGCAGGCCGAGCGGATCGCGATCAACACACCCATTCAAGGCACTGCCGCCGATCTGATAAAACTCGCGATGGTGCGTTTGCATTCGACCATCACGGAGAAGAAGCTGGCGGCTCAGATGTTGTTGCAGGTGCACGACGAGCTGCTGCTGGAAGTCGAAAACGATGCATTGAACGCGGCTGCGGAGGCAGTACGACGGGAGATGGAGGGGGTCGCGATCCTGCGCGTACCGCTGCGGGTGGAACTTAAGGCCGGGCCCAACTGGGCCGAACTGAAATCCGGTGCCGTAGGTACCCAAACGGCTTGAATTTCTTCGCGCTCTCGCCGTCTAACCCAATTGAGTAGAGCACTGCGCCCCGAAGCCGACGAAACTGAACTGCTTGAGTTGGCACGGAATGGGGACTCTCAGGCTTTCGGCGCGTTGGTTGAACGCTACCAGCGGCGGGTGGTCGGCGTCGCGCAGGCAATCGTGCATAACCAGGATGATGCAGTTGAACTGGCGCAGGAAACCTTTGTTCGCGCTTACGAAAACCTTGCGAAGTTCGAATCGCGTTCGAGCTTTTCGACGTGGCTGTATCGCATCGCCGCGAATCTGTCGATCGATTTTCGCCGCCGCGAGGGGCGCCATACGGTGCTCCGCGGCGCCGACGCCGAGAATGAAATCCAGCGTCTGCCCAGTCCGCGCGGCGACTCCTTTCATGAGACCTCGCGCGCGCAACTCAGTGGGCGCATCAACGCGGCGCTTAAAGAGTTGACGCAGGAACATCGCGCCGTGATACTGCTACGAGAAGTGGAAGGGCTGTCCTACGACGAGATCAGCGAGGTGCTGAAGGTTCCTCGTGGAACCGTGATGAGCCGGTTGCATTACGCGCGCGGACGGCTGCGCGAGATCCTCAAAGACCTTGGTGGGAACTGATTCGGGATGGCTCGATGCGATGATATAAAGCTCCTGCTCGGACCGTTCGAGGACGGCGAACTGGAACCCCATGAGATGCAGGAAGTCGCCCGCCATGTGGTCAGTTGCGACGATTGCGAGGGCGAGCTGGCGGATTATCGCGCGATGGCGGTGTCGCTGCGCGGCGCGGCCGCAACGCCCGATTTGGCGGGCTTCAGCACAGCGGTACTCGCGCGCATCGAAGAGCTGCCGAGACCCTTCGGCGTGCGCATCCGCCGGTACCTGACCTCGTTCAGCGACGGCCTTGGCGCGACGATCGCGACCGGCTTTGCGGCGGCCGCGGTGGCGGTGGTTACCGCCGTCGTGCTCACTCCATATTTCAAGCAGGCACCATTTTGGGCGGGTTCGCGGGCTCCCGCCGAGATCGCGCGAGGCGAATCGTCCGTACCGCTTAAATCCGCGGCGTCGTCACAGTCCGTCGCTTCACAACAGTCGGCGGCACCGCAAGCTGTCGCGAGCGCCGACCGCAGCCA
>Ga0105240_10003732_pt1 | contig 23537 bp, 24 predicted proteins | sample KBSC54metaG_FD_80426 | JGI IMG/M metagenome (GOLD analysis project Ga0105240, IMG submission 80426) | Corn rhizosphere microbial communities from Kellogg Biological Station, Michigan, USA - KBS C5-4 metaG | ecosystem: Host-associated > Plants > Roots > Rhizosphere > Soil | place: Michigan, USA...
CTGCTGCTGCGCCGCCCGCCGGGCCGCGAAGCCTATCCGGGCGACGTCTTCTACCTGCACAGCCGCCTGCTGGAGCGGGCCGCCAAGCTGAACGAGGACAACGGCTCGGGCTCGCTGACCGCGCTGCCGCTGATCGAGACCCAGGCCAACGACGTCTCGGCCTATATCCCGACCAACGTGATCTCGATCACCGACGGCCAGATCTTCCTGGAGACGGACCTGTTCTTCCAGGGCATCCGCCCGGCGGTGAACGTCGGCATCTCGGTGTCGCGCGTCGGCTCGTCCGCCCAGATCAAGGCGATGAAGACCGCGGCCGGGCCCATCAAGGGCGAGCTCGCCCAGTACCGGGAAATGGCCGCCTTCGCGAAGTTCGGCTCCGACCTCGACGTCACCACCCAGCGCCAGCTGGCGCGCGGCGAACGCCTGACCGAACTCCTGAAGCAGCCGCAGTATTCGCCGCTGTCGGTGGAGGAGCAGGTGGCGGTGATCTACGCCGGCACCCGCGGCTATCTCGACGGCGTCGCCGTGAACCAGGTCCGCCGGTTCGAGACCGAACTGCTGGCGCACCTGCATTCCAAGCACCAGGCGATGCTCGACAAGATCCGCACCGAGAAGGACATCAAGAACGTCGAGGACGACCTGAAGTCCGTGCTGGCCGCCTTCGCCCAGACCTTCGCTTAAGTCGGCCGGAAGGGATCGGGACCTAGGCGATGGCCAGCCTCAAGGAGATGCGCAATCGGATCGGAAGCGTGAAGGCCACGCAGAAGATCACCAAGGCGCTGCAGATGGTGGCGGCGGCGAAGCTGCGCCGCAGCCAGGACGCCGCCCAGAACGCGCGGCCCTACGCCGAGCGGATGGCCGCGGTCATCGCCAACCTGGCGGCCGGCGTCTCCGGCGAGGGCGCGCCGCGCCTGCTGGTGGGCACGGGCTCCGACCAGCGCCACCTGATCGTGGTGGCGACCTCCGACCGGGGCCTGGCCGGCGGCTTCAACTCCTCGATCGTCCGCGCCGCGCGGGCGCACATCTCGCGCCTGCTGTCCGAGGGCAAGGACGTCCGCGTCCTGACGCTCGGCCGCAAGGGCCGCGACCAGCTGAAGCGCCTGGACCGCTCGGTGGGGACCTTCGAGGCGGGCGGCACTCCGTCGCTGAGCGTCGCCGAAGAGGTCTCCGCCAAGGTCCGCGAGCTGTTCGAGGCGGGCGACGTCGACGTCGTCACCCTCTATTTCTCGAAGTTCAAGTCGGTGGTCACCCAGACGCCCACCGGCGTCCAGCTGATCCCGGCCGAGGTGCAGGCCGCCGCCCAGCCCATCGACCTGAAGGGCGCGGTCTACGAGTACGAGCCCGACGAGGAGACCATCCTCGAGGAGCTCCTGCCCCGCAACATCACCACCCAGGTCTTCTCCGCCATGCTGGAGAACCAGGCGGGATTCTTCGCGGCCCAGATGACCGCGATGGACAACGCCACCCGCAACGCCGGCGACATGATCTCGGCGCTCACCCTGAAGTACAACCGTTCACGCCAGGCGCAGATCACCAAGGAGCTGATCGAGATCATCTCCGGCGCCGAAGCGCTCTAGTCGAAAGTCGAAAGAGACAGCCATGGCCACCACCACCGCCAAAAAGCCCGCCGCCGCGAAGAAGCCGGCGGCCCCGAAGGCCGCCGCCGCCCCCAAGGGCGCGGTCAAGGCCGTCGCCACCGGCCGCCTGGTGCAGATCATCGGCGCCGTCGTCGACGTGGAGTTCGACGGCCACCTGCCGGCGATCCAGAGCGCGCTGGAATGCACCAACACCGACCAGCGGACGGGCGAGCCCTTCCGCCTGGTGTTCGAGGTCGCCCAGCACCTGGGCGAGAACACTGTGCGCGCCATCGCCATGGACACCACCGAGGGCCTGACCCGCGGCCAGCCGGTGTTCGACACCGGTCGTCCGATCACCGTGCCGGTGGGCCCCGCGACGCTCGGCCGGATCATGAACGTCATCGGCGACCCGATCGACGAGGCCGGCCCGATCGCCACCACCTTCACCTCCTCGATCCACCGCGAGGCGCCGTCCTTCGCCGACCAGTCCACCTCGGCCGAGGTGCTGGTCACGGGCATCAAGGTCGTCGACCTGCTGTGCCCCTACACCAAGGGCGGCAAGATCGGCCTGTTCGGCGGCGCCGGCGTCGGCAAGACCGTGACCATGCAGGAGCTGATCAACAACATCGCCAAGGCCTACGGCGGCTATTCGGTGCTGGCCGGCGTCGGCGAGCGCACGCGCGAGGGCAACGACCTCTATCACGAGATGATCGAGAGCAACGTGAACCTGCCGGGCGGCGGCGAGGGCTCCAAGTGCACCCTGGTCTACGGCCAGATGAACGAGCCTCCGGGCGCGCGCGCCCGCGTGGCGCTGACGGGCCTGGCCCAGGCGGAATACTTCCGCGACGAAGAGGGCAAGGACGTGCTGCTCTTCATCGACAACATCTTCCGCTTCACGCAAGCCGGCGCCGAGGTGTCGGCTCTGCTGGGCCGCATCCCCTCGGCCGTGGGCTATCAGCCGACGCTGGCCACCGAGATGGGTAATCTGCAGGAGCGGATCACCTCGACCAACAAGGGCTCGATCACCTCGGTGCAGGCGATCTACGTGCCGGCCGACGACATGACCGACCCGGCGCCGGCCACCTCCTTCGCCCACCTGGACGCGACCACGGTGCTTTCCCGCGACATCGCCGCCCAGGCGATCTTCCCGGCCGTGGACCCGCTGGACTCCACCTCGCGGATCATGGACCCGCTGGTGATCGGCGAGGAGCACTACAACGTCGCCCGCCGCGTGCAGGAGACCCTGCAGGCCTACAAGGCGCTGAAGGACATCATCGCCATCCTGGGGATGGACGAGCTGTCGGAAGAGGACAAGCTGACCGTGGCGCGCGCCCGGAAGATCTCCAAGTTCCTGTCGCAGCCGTTCCACGTGGCCGAGCAGTTCACCAACATGCCGGGCATCTTCGTCAGCCTCGAAGACACCATCCGCTCGTTCAAGGCGGTGGTGGACGGCGAGTACGACCACCTGCCGGAAGCCGCCTTCTACAACGTCGGCACCATCGAGGACGCGGTCCGCAAGGCCGAGCAGCTGGCGTCGGAAGCGTGAAGACAGCCGCAGTCCTCGCTGCGCTCGCCCTGGCGGGCGGGATGGCCGGAGTCGCGGACGCGGCGCCGGCCTTCGCCGATGCGAGCCAGGCATTCAAGGCCGCGGTCGGGGTCTGCGACCGCAGCTTCGAAGGCTTGAAATCCCACAAGGCCTTCGGCGCCGAGCTCACCGCGACGGAGGGGTTCGTCGCCGCGCCGGAGGCGGCCCAGGCGACGGGCGTGCGCGCCGTGAGCCTTGGCCTCGACCACATGGTGCTGGTCCGCGCGAGCCTGCCGGCTGCCGCCAAGGGCGCGGTCTATGTCGCCAGCGGCGCCGGCCAGGGCGGTCTGCCGGTCTGCCGGGCCGTGGCGCTCGATGCGCCGGGCGCCGGAGAGGCCGCCAAGGCCCTGTTCCAGGCCCCGGGTTCCGGCTGGACGCCCAAGACGCCGGAGCAGTTCGACACGGACTTGGCGCTGACCGGTCGCACCTATGGCCGGCCGTTCCAAGGCGAGATGGGCGTTGGCGCGACCTTCCATGTGGCGCCGGGCGAGCCGAAGAACGGCATCACCGCCCTGTCTTCGTTTTCGCTGGCCAGGGATCGCTGACCGATGGCTGACAAGCTTCACTTTTCGCTGGTCTCCCCGGAGCGCGAGCTGTTCTCCGGGCTGGTGGACCAGGTCGACGCGTCGGGGTCCGAGGGCGACTTCGGCGTGCTGGCCGGTCACGCGCCGTTCATGACGACCTTGAGAGAAGGCCCGGTGCGGGTGCACAACGACGGCCAGATCACCGTCTTCGAGGTGCGCGGCGGCTTCGCCGACGTCACGCCGGACGGCTTCACGGTCCTTGCTGAGCACGCCGTCGAAGCGAGTTAAATTATAGTTGTAATTTTGCCGTCTTGAGGTCTTGCTTACGCCGCCATGGTCACGTTCTATGGCGCGCTGAAAAGTCAGGGGAAGTTTCGATGCGCACCGCCCTCGTCAGTCTGATCGCCACCGCGGCGCTCGTGTCCGCGGCCCAGGCCCAGACGCCCGCCGCGCCGGCGGCGCAACCGGCCCCGCAGACCGCCGCGCCGCCCACTTCGCCGGCGCCGCCGGCCACGACGCCCACGCCGCCGGCCGCGACGCCGGCCGCGCCCGGCGCGACGCCGGCTCCGGACGCCTCGGCGCAACCCGCGGCGCCGGCCGCCCCGGCGGCGGAAGCCCCGCCGACCCTGCCCACCACCGGCGACGGTGCGATCCTCCTGAACGTCATCGAGAAGATCTGCGTGCCCCTGGTGCGCGGCGGCAAGCTGGACGACCTGGCCAAGGCCAACGGCTTCAGGCTCAACCGGCGCGACCAGACCTGGTCCATGCAGCTGGGGACCACCGACAAGAACTACACCGTGACCATGCTGCCGGTGGGCGTGAACAAGGACGTCTGCCGCGGCGAGGTGCACTACGCGCCCGACAGCGAGAAGGCCATCGTCAGCGCTTTCAACATCTGGTCCTTCCTGCACCAGCCGGAACTGATCCTGCAGGCCAACTACGTCTCGGTGAACGCCGACGGCGTGAAGCGCGTGCAGAAGTCCTGGGAGCACCTGGACTCCACCTCGTCGACGGCGGTGAACTTCACCACCGCCACCAAGCCCGACGACACCCCGCTGAACGCCAAGTTCGCGACGGGCGAGATCTTCTACCAGGAACGCAAGTTCTGATGGGCTGGACGGACGCCGCGGGTCTCGCCGGCGTCCTGATGATCCTGGCGGCCTACGCCGGCGCGGCGCTCGGCCGGCTGGACCCCAAGGGGGTCTGGTCGTTGCTGGCCAATTTCGTCGGCGCCTGTCTGATCCTGGTCTCGCTGCTGGTCGCCGACTTCAACCTGTCCTCGACGGTGATGGAGGGCTCCTGGGCGCTGGTGGCCCTGGCCGGCCTCGTGCGGCTGGGGATCCTCAGGCGGCGAGGCTAGCTTCCTCGGCGAGCCAGCGCAGCGCGATCCCCGCCACCTCTTCCCAGCCGGGTTCGCCGACCAGCCAGTGGCTCATGCCGGGCATGACCTTCAACGCCGCCCCGATCCGCTCGGCGGTGGCCCTCGCCGTGGCCGAGGAGTGGACCACGTCCCCCTGGCCGGAGATCACCAGCGAGGGCGCGGCGATCGCGCCCGGCCCGACGCTGGTGGTCATGAACGGGTCCAGCCACCAGTTCAGGGTCTCGCGGACCGCCATGGCGCTTTCCGACCGCAGCCGGGCGACCGCGGCCGCCTGCTCGGCCTTCGGCATGCGGTCCAGGCTGTAGGCGCGCATCAGGCTGGTGTCGGGCGACAGCGCGCCGGAGGAGAAGGCGCCCATCATCTGCACCCCGAAGGCGGTCGCGGCCTCCTCCAGGCTCGAGTGGGCGACGCCCCAGGGCGGCGAGGGCGCCAGCAGCACCAGGGCGCGGATCTCGGCCTTGCGCGCCGCCAGCTGCGCCACCAGCCCGCCCATGGAATGGCCGAGCAGCACCGGCGGGGCGGCCTGCTCGGCGCACAGCCTGGCGATGTCGGCGGCGTAGTCGGTCATGGAGACGCCCACCACGGCGCCCGCGGGGTCGCCGTCGGCATGGCCGCGCAGGTCGGGCGCCAGCACCTCGAAGCCCGCCGCCTCGAAGGGCGCGCGGAACCGGTCGAAGACCCAGCCGCCGCAGAAGGCGCCGTGCACCATGACGATGGTGGTCATCCGTTCCTCATCCCGCGCCAGAGCGCGCACCTTAGGGCCGTTCGGGCGCCCGCCTCCAGCCTTTCAGCCGCGGCCCGGCGCCACGGCGAAGGCGCCGAAGGCCTCGACGACCCGCGCGTAGGCCGCCTTCTTGAACGGCACGATCAGCGCGGCCGCCTCGGCCAGGTAGGCCCAGCGCCATTCGTCGAACTCCGGCGGCGGATGGGCGCCGAGGTCGAACTCGGCCTCCTCGCCGTCGAAGCGGAAGGCGAACCAGACCTGCTTTTGACCCTTCCAGCCGCGCAGCGCCTTGGCGCCCCCGTGGCCCGGGGGGAAGTCGTAGGCGACCCATCCGTCGGTGCGGCCGAGGAAGGTCGCGGACCTGGCCCCGGTCTCCTCGGCCAGCTCGCGGCGGGCGGCGGCCTCCAGCTCCTCGCCCGGATCGACGCCGCCTTGCGGGAACTGCCAGTTGTGCGGCCCGGGCGTGCGCGCGCGCCGGCCCAGCCAGACGCGGCCGTCCGGATGGAACAGCACGACGCCGACGTTCGGGCGATAGAGGGTGAGGTCCTGGGTCACGCCCAGGCTTCTAGCCTAAGAGCGCGCGAGAGCCGATACCGGCGCCAGCTGGAAGCCGCGCTGCTCCAGGCCGCGCGACCACTGGGCGACCTTTTCCAGGGTGACGGGGTAGGCGAAGCCCGAGCCCAGCGCCTGGCCGCGCTGCAGGGCGCCGGCCTCGAGCGCCAGGAGTTGCTGGTCGATGGCGGTCTGGTTGAGCTGGTCGTCGATCACCCGTTCGGCCGAGGCGCGCACCAGGCCGGGCCCGCCGCGCCGCGCCGCCGAGCCGTCGTCGATGAAGGCCAGGCCACGCCCGCGCAGGGCCTGGGCAAAGGTCTGATAGGCGCCGTCGGAGGCCAGGAAGCGCGAGCCCAGGTAGTTGGTGACCCCGAAATAGCCGGTGACCCGCGACAGGATCCATTCCAGCTTCTTCACCGTCTCCGGCCCCTGGGCGCCGGCCATCAGGGTGTAGGGGCCCGGGTCGTTGTCGGGATAGTCGATCGGCTCCATGGGCGCTTCGATCAGCACCTCGTGGCCGTGGGCGCGGGCCATGTCGATCCAGCCCTGCAGGCCCTCGGAATAGGCGCTGAAGGACAGGGTGATCTCGGCCGGCAGGGTCTCGATGGCGGCCTGGGTGGCGCGGCTGTTCAGGCCCAGTCCCCCGATCACCAGGGCGACCTTCGGGCGGCCATTGGCCAGGAACGGGCGGCGGTAGGCCTCGAACGGCGTGCGGCCGTCGACGGCGATGATCGGCAGGGGGCCGGCGGGGCCCGGCGCGAAGAAGCCGGCGATCGGGGCGGCGGGCAGCGGCGCGCCCGGCGGCGGCGGCGGCAGGGCCTTGCCGCCCAGCCGGCTCCAGCTGGCCCCGATCAGCGGGGCGAGCGGCCGCTCGGACAGGCGGATGATGTCCTGGCTCACCTGGGCGGGCCCATGCAGGGGATTGAGCGTCTCGCGCCAGCCCTGCGGCGCGCGCGCCAGCGCCGGACCCAGGGCCACGCGCACGGCGCCGCCATGGCCCAGGGGGCCCAGCGCCTTGACGAGCCCGAAGGCCGCGGCCGCCAGCAGCAGGGCCGCGGCCCCCAGGCCGACATAGCGGTTGGCGAGGATGGTCTTCAGGCGTCCCAGGTCCAGCTTCGGGACCGAGAGCCGAGGAATCGACAGGCGGGGAAGGGCAAGCGTGGCCACGGTTCGGAACTCCTGGATCGGAGCTTGCCAAAACAGGGTTAACGGAGGCTTCCCATCCGCTTCGATCGTCGGAGAAAATCTGGTCGGGAGATCGACGATATTCGCGCTCCCTTTCCCCTCGATGGGGAAAGGGTTGGGGATGGGGGTGTTCGCACGGCATCCGCGCGGAGGGCGCATGCGGCGCTGTCGCCCCTTGAGAACGCCTCCAGCTCAGCGGCCGCACCCCATTCCAACCCTTCCCCATCGAGGGGAAGGGCTCAAGGCCACGGCGCATCGCCTGTGGCCCGCCCTACTTCGGCGTCGGAGCCTTCACCTCGGCGACCTTGGCCTTCGACAGGATGCCGGCGAGGCGGGCGGTCGGGGCGGGGATCTTCGGGGTGGCCGCCACCGAACCGTACTTCAGCACGTCCTCGGCGCGGGCCAGCTGGAAATCCTTCTTGGCGTCGAAGCCTTCGGGCGGCGCCTCGGCCGGGGTGTGGGCGGCCTTGCGGACCTTGCCCTCGTCGGCGTTCAGGGCGTTCTTGAAGGAGGCCTCCGAGAAGCCGAAGGCGCGGTTGGCGATCTCCTGGGCCTCGTCCTTGGTGGCCGCGACCTCCAGGTCGGGCTCGATGCCGGTCTTCTGGATCGAGCGGCCCGAGGGCGTGTAGTAGCGCGCGGTGGTGAGCTTCAGCGCTCCGTCCATGCCGCCGCGCAGCGGGATCACGGTCTGCACCGAGCCCTTGCCGAAGCTGGTGAGGCCCACGATCGCGGCGCGCTTGCGGTCCTGCAGGGCGCCGGCGACGATCTCGGCGGCCGAGGCGGTGCCCGGGTCGATCAGCACCACCATGGGCAGGCCGCCGGTCATGTCGCCGGGCCGGGCGTTGTAGCGTTCCACGTCGCGCGGATCGCGGCCGCGCTGGCTGACGATCTCGCCGCCTTCCAGGAACAGGTCCGAGATGCCGACCGCCTGGTCGAGCAGGCCGCCGGGATTGCGGCGAAGATCCAGGATCAGCCCCTTCATGTGGGGGTTCTTGGCCTTGATCTCGGCGAAGGCGGCCTGCGCCTCGTCGGTGGTCTTCTCGTTGAAGCCGGAGACCCGCAGCACGCCGTAGTCGCCGTCGAGCTTCGCCACCGCGGTCTTCTGCTTGATGATCTCGCGGACCAGCTTGACGTCGAAGGGATCGGACTTCTCGCGGGCGATGGTCAGGGTCACGGCCTCGCCGGGCTTGCCGCGCATCTGCTTGACCGCGTCGGACACCGACAGGCCCAGCACGCTGTCGCCGTTGACCGCGGTGATGTAGTCGCCGGGCTTCAGGCCGGCCTTGGCGGCGGGCGTGTCATCGATGGGCGAGATGATCTTGACCACCCCGTCCTCGGTGGTGACCTCGAGGCCCAGGCCGCCATATTCGCCGCGCGTCTGGTCGCGCATGTCGTCGAAGCCGGCCGGGTCGAGATAGTTGGAGTGCGGATCGAGCGAGGTCAGCATGCCGTCCAGCGCGGCGTGGATCAGCTTGGTGTCGTCCACCGGAGCCACGTACTGGCGCTCGACGATGTCCAGCACGTCGCCGAACAGGCCGAGCATGCGGTAGGTGTTGGCCTTGGGCGTGGCCGCGGCCATCGCGTGCTGGCTGACGTAGGCCATGGAGCCCGCGCCGAGCACGAAGGCCGAAACGCCGATCAGGAGGTACTTTTTCATCGCCAACCGTAGGCTCCCTTGCGGTCCCGCCCCAACTGGGCCGGCGACGCCTGTGATGCGAGCCCCCTCGCGAACACGCTAGATAAGCATGCTCAGCCCGCTTTGTTCAGCCAGCGCGCCGGATCGACCGGCACGCCTTGATTTCGAACCTCCAGGTAGAGTTCCCGGGAGGCCTTCCCGCCGTCGTCCTTGTCGCCCGGCGATTGTCGACCATCGGGCATGAATCCGACAGCCTCTCCGGCCGCGACCGATTGACCGACCGCGACGGTGGTCCTGTCGAGGCCAGCAAGCACCAGATGGTATCCACCGGCCAGTCTTAATATCAAGATGACGCCCCATCCCTTTACGGGGCCCACGTACTGCACATATCCCGGCCCTGGGCTCGTCACCTTGGCCCCGGCGGCGGCGGAGAAGGTGAGGCCGTTGGCGCGGCCGCCGCTCGCGAGCGCTGCGCCGAACCGCCGCACCACGGGGCCAGGGCTCGGATTAAAGAGGCTTTGCGGCGGGGTGATGGCTGCTTCGGGGAGCGCTTGCGGCGGCGCCTGCAGCCCGCGCAGCGAGGCGGGAGGTCCGCGCAGCTCGGGCGGGGAGATGGCTTCGGCCCGCGCGCTCTCGTTGGTGAACAGGGCCTCGCTCTCGACGGCCGCCAGGCGGCGCTGGCGCATCATCTCGCCGGCCTCGTGGGCGTAGCCCGAGGCGCGGGCCTGCAGGGCGGGCGTCATGGCCTTGACCAGGATGGCGGCGCGCACGGCGTCCTTGGCGTCGCGGGGGCTGACCAGCAGGGCCGGCGGCGGGTCGCGCTTCAGCTCCTCCAGCACCGACAGGAGGCGGCCGAGCTGGGTCATGTTGCGCGCCTGCTCGGCGGAGAGCTCGGTCTCCTCGACGTTCAGCCGCGCCAGCCGCTCGCCGGTGGCCGCGAGCGCGCCCCATCCCAGCAGGATCGCGCCCCCCACGGCGACGACGGCGGCGAGCGGCGCGGGCAGGGCGTGGGCGGTTCGCATCAATCGCGATGATAGGGTGAACCGCCCAGGATCGTCACCGCCCGATAGAGCTGCTCGGCCAGCATGGCGCGGGCCAGGGCGTGCGGCCAGGTCTGCGGCCCGAAGGCGAGCTTGCCGTTGGCGCGGGCGAGCAGGTCCGGCGCCAGGCCGTCCGCCCCGCCGATCAGGAACACCAGCCGGCGCACCCCGCGGTCGCGGAGCGCGGCGATCTCCTCGGCGAAGGCGCGGCTGGGCCGGGGGGGCCCATGCTCGTCGCAGGCGATGACCCATGTATCGTTCTTGGCGGCGTCGGCGAGATGGGGCCGCAGCGCCAGGGCCTCGGCGGCCTTGCCGGGCTTGCGGCTCTCCACCTCGACGACCTCCAGCGGCCCCAGGCCCAGCGCGCGGCCGGCGTTGGTGGCGCGCTCGGCGTAGGTCTTCACAAGCTCGGTCTCCGGCGAACGGGCGAGCCGGCCTATGGCGACGATCGATAGCTTCACGGGCGAACCCCTGCCAGACCGGAAGGGTCTATCGCCGGCGGGCGGGCTTGTCCCGGCGTTTGGTCGCGGGCCTGGCCAGCGGCCTGACCGGCTGCAGCGGCGGCAGGGGCGCGGCGGCGTCCCAGGCCTGCATCAGCGCGACCACCACCTGGCCGACGGTTCCGGCCGCATAGACCTCGCCCGTCGAGTGGCCGTCGCAGACCAGCCGCGCGCCGGCGGCCGCCTCGGCGTCGCCGACCGCGGGGGCCCAGCTCGGGTCGTCGTTGTCCTTCTTCATCACCAGGGCGCCGAACCGCGAATAGGCCGAGAAGGTCCGCCAGCGGATCTTCCAGGCCTCGCAGTCGTATTCGTTGAGGGTGCGCACATAGCCGGGCTGCTGCGGGCCGCCGGACACCAGGTTGCGCTGCACATTGACGCTCCAGGCGCGCCGCAGCTTGCCGCCCTCAAGGGTCTCGACGGCGGCGCGGTCCATCAGGGTCACGGTGTCGGGGCCGGCGCGGACCACGTCGAAGGTCGCCGCGCCGGCGGCGCAGGCGCCGAACAGCGCGGCGCCGAAGCTCGCGGACACCAGTACGGTGCGTGGATAGGCCATGGAAAGATCGTCCAATCCCTGGGCGCCGGCTTAGCGCGCAACCCCTCAAGCCCAGGTTACCGGCCGCGCGGGGCCCGGTAACAATTCGGCATTCGTCCAAGGCTAAGCTCGGCGGCGCCCGAAGACTGATTCGGGGGGACTTCAGAACCTGGGAGAGAGACGTTGAAACTCATCACCCTGGCGCTCACGGCGACCGTCGCCCTGGCGCTTTCCGCGGGCCTCGCCACGGCCCATCCCGGACATCACCACCACATGATGCATCACCACCACCACCACGCGATGCACCACCATCACCACCACCATATGCAGTAGCTGGGACCCGGCGGACCCGGTCTTCGCACGGCCGGGTTCGCCAAGGCTGAATCGCCCTAGGCTGAATACCCAATCATCGCGTTGTAATTTCAATAGTTTTTCGTCGACGACGGGTCAAATAATTGAGTCACCAACCTAGGGCGTCGAGCCGGGCGTGCCCGGCGCGGCGGCCGCGGGCGGCGGCTCCTCGTGGGTCCAGCTGCCGGGTCCGCCGGGGAACACCACCGGGCTTTCCCAGCCGTCGGCGCCGATGGCGCTGACCCCGAAGAACCAGTCGTCGATATTGACGTCCTTCAGCACCGCCTTGCCGCTGGGCGGGGCGAGCCGGCTGTAGCGCCACTGCGGATCTGTGGTCGAGCGCCACCACAGGCGATAGCGCGCCGTGTCCGCCGCCGGCGCCCACTTCACCGTGGCGTCGGCGCTGACCGCGCCTGAGATCTCGACGTGTGTGGGCGGGGCCGGCGCCGAGGCCAGCGCCGCCAGGGCGACCACGTTCAGGCGGGTGACATTGGCCAGGTAGGCGAAGTCGACGCCCTCGAGCACGTCGCCGTAGCGGACGCCGTTCTCGGTCCGCAGGTCCTGGTGCTGGCGGTTGTAGTTCTCGTTGGCCTCGGTGACCCGCACGGAGGGGAAGCCGGCCTTCAGCATCTCCACCTGGTCGCCGCCGCGGGCGAAGCGGTCGGTGCGGTAGACCATGGCGACCTTGAAGTTGCCCAGGTAGCCGTTCGCCAGGCCGTCCATGAAGCGGGCGAGCTGGCGCGAGGGGCTGTCCACCTCGCCGCCGTTGTAGCGGCGCCTGTCGGCCTCTGCGGACGTCTCCACCGTCTTCGTGCCCTCGGAGAACACCCGCACCCGCGTGGTTTCGCGCACCCCGTTGATCCCCTCCGAATTGCCGACGATGTCGTTGTTGAGGTCGGCCTCGACACGCCAGGCGTGCTTGGTCGCGTAGTTCGCCAGCACACGGCCGCCGTAGAGCCCCTGCTCCTCGCCGGACAGCACGGCGAACACCAGGGTGGCGGGGAACCTGTGCTTCGACAGCACCCGGGCGGCCTCGATCACCGCGGCCGTCCCGGAGCCGTCGTCGTTCGCGCCCGGGGCGTCGGACGTGGCGTTCAGCGGATCGGTGACCCGGCTGTCGATGTGGCCGGAGATGACGATCACCCGGTCCGGGTCGGTGGTCCCGCGCTGGATGGCGAGCACGTCCATCACCTCGGTGGGATTGGGCACGCGCTTGCCGGTGAACACCTCCGACGGCGTCTCGACGGTCAGGCAGCCGCCGCAGTCCCGGGACATCTGCGCGAACTCCGCCGCTACCCAGCGCCGCGCGGCGCCGATGCCGCGGGTCGGCGACCGGGTGTCGGAGAGCGTGTGGCGGGTGCCGAAGCCCACCAGCCTGGCGATCGTCGCGTGCTGGCGTTCTGGCGAGACCTGGGCCGCCAGCTCGTGCAGCAGGGCGTGCTCGGCGGGGGAGGGCTGGGCGTAGGCGGCGGGGGCGAGGGCGAGGGCGAGGGCGAGGGCGAGGGTGGCGGGGACGAGCGACTTACGCAAGGCGGGCGGACTCCGGACTGAGGCGCGCGACCTTCGCCGCAGCCTGCCCCTGACGCAAGGGGATGGGTGCTTAAGTCCATGGTGGCGAGAATGCTTTGTGGACTGACCGCGTCAAGGACGAGCGCATAGCGCTCGCCGCGGAGCGGCGGCCCGAAGAGGCCGTCCTTGACCCGGCCAGTCCGCAAAGCTCCAATCTGGCTATGGGCCTTAAGGCCGGTTGTGTTCCGAGGAACACCGCCTGACGCGGCCCGACATGACTCCACGCCACGCCACGCCGCTTCGCCCGACTCGCCAGCGACGACGTCTCTGGATGGCCGGGACGACAAGCCCGGCCACAACGAGCGGAAGAAAGGCGACCGGACGCCGGCTCTACCGCGGCGAGTAGTAGGGCCGGTAGTAGCCCCAGGGCGCGGGCTCCGGCTGCGGCGGAGGCGGCGGGCGCTCGCCGTAGTAGTAGCGCTGCTGGGCCTCGATCGCGCGCTGGCGGTCCTGTTCGGCCAGCAGGCGCTCGCGCGCCTGGTCGGCCATGGCGCGCTGCTGGACGGCCTGGGCGGCCAGTTCCTCGGCCTGGGCGGCGGCCCGCTGGCGTTCGGCCTCGGCCGCGGCGGTCTGGGCGCGCGCCGTGGCGAGCTGCTCGTCGGCCACCGCCCTGGCGCGGGCGTCGGCCTCGGCGCGGCTGCGCTGCGCCTCCAGCTCGGCCTCGCGGACGCGGTGCTGGCCGGCGACCTGCGCCCCGCAGGTGCGCAGGTCCGCGATCCCCTGGCCGGCGCCGGCCAGGGAGGCGCTGACCGCCTCGTCGGAGAGCCAGGCGATCTGCAGGGCCTTGCCGTGGCGCATGGCGTTCAGCGTCTCGTCGCTCAGGCCCATCAGGGCGACGCCCTCTTCGCCGGTCTTCTGCACCAGGTTGGAGAACGGCCGGCCGTCGATGCGGATCGGCAGGAAGGCCCGGGTGGGCGCGCCCTCCTTGGCGAAACGCAGGGCGACGTGCTCGCCGTCGGAGATCAGCGCTATGGGGGCCACCGCGCCGGAGCGGGCCACCAGTTCCAGATCGGTGTGGCATGCGGTGTCTTCGGGCGTGATCGCCCAGGCCGATGCCTCCAAGCCTGCTCCAAACGACGGTCCCGCAACCGCCGCGCCGACCAAGGTGAGAAGCACCCCGCCAGCCCCCAGACTACGCATTTGACAGCTCCCAGAGCCGTCCCTCGCCGCATAAGCTACGCCGAGCGGCGAATTTCGGCCAGAGGCCAGTTGGCGGCCGGCCTAACGGCGTTTGCCGAACCGGCCATTTTGTCGCACCCCGCGTTTCCGATTCCGTCACGACAGGGCGCGCCATGGTCGCGCTCGCGAGGGGCGTTCTTCTTGGCCGCGACGAAACCCAAACACCGCCGCGAGGGCGATGTCCGGATCCCTGCGCCGTCGGCGCGGGCGGTTCACTGGCAGGAGGGCGCCAGGCCTCCGACCCTGGCCGCGCGCCTGGACGAGGCGGCGGGCATGCTGCGGCCGGTGTCGGCCACCAAGATCGTGCTTTCGCTGGTGAGCGCGGCGGCGACCGCGCTGATCGCGCCGGCCACGGTCTGCGCCGCCTGGGCGGCGCTCGCCGTGGCGCTGGAGGTCTGGGGCTGGTCGGCGACCCGCCCGGCCTTGGCCGGTGGGTCCGCCGGGTGGCGCGAGCGGGCCAATTTCATCGCCTATTTCACCGCCATAAACCTCTGGTGGCTCGCGCTGGCGGCGCTGATCTGGACCTCCGGCGCGACGATGGGCCACGCCATCGGGGCGTTGGTGGCGGTGACCGTGGTCGCGGTGGCGATCCTGCTGTTCCATGGCGCGCCGTGGGTCTTCCTGGCCGCCGGGGCCGCGCCTTCGATGGCGGCGCTCGCCGCCATCGTGCAGGCCGATGGCCGCGATTGGCGCCAGATGCTGCCGGTCTGGCTGATGCTGGGGCTGAGCGCCCTGTTCTGCGTCGGCCGCGCCCTGGAGACGCCTTCCGCCCAGCAGTCGCGGCGGCGCGTCGACGCCAGCCTGCAGGACTTCGAGATCCTCGCCGAGAACGTCACCGACGTCATCACCCGCACCGACCTCAACGGCGTCCGCCAGTACGTCTCCCCGGGCTGCTTTGCGATGCTGGGCTACCGTCCCGAGGAACTGGTCGGAACCCGGCAGGCCGAGTACCACCATCCCGACGACGAGGCCAAGATCGCCGCGTCCCTGGTCCGGATGCTGGCCGAACCGACCCGCTCCCAAACGGTGACCGTCCGCGTGCGCCACAAGGACGGCCGGTGGCTGTGGCTGCAGGCCAGCGGCCGGATGGTCCTCCAGGACGGCGTCCCCATCGGCCTGATCGGGGTCAGCCGCGACGTCACCGACCAGGTGGCCGCGCAGGAGGCCCTGGTGGAGGCCAAGGCCGAGGCGGAGGCCGCCAACCGCGCCAAGGCCGAGTTCCTGGCCAACGTCAGCCACGAGATCCGCACGCCGATGAACGGCATCCTCTCGGCGCTGCATCTCCTGGACCGCGAGCCGATCTCGCCCGAGGGGCGCGAGCTGATGCGCCACGCCGAGGACAGCGGACGCATGCTGTCGCAGCTGCTCAACGACGTGCTGGACTTCTCCAAGATCGACGCCGGCCAGCTCGAGCTGTCGCCCGAGCCGATGAACATCGGCGAAACCCTCGAGGGGGTCATCGCCCTGCTCGCCGGCCAGGCCCGCGCCAAGCGGGTCGACCTGCGCGCGCAGGTCACCGGCGAGGACCTGTGGATCGAGGCCGACCCGGTGCGCGTGCGCCAGGCCATGTTCAACCTCCTGGGCAACGCGCTGAAATTCACCGCCCGCGGTCACGTGGAGGCGCGGCTGGCCGTGGTCCCCGCCGGCGAGGGCCGCCGCCGCGTGCGCCTGGAGGTCGAGGACACCGGCATCGGCCTGAGCCCGGAGGCCCAGACCCATCTCTTCGAGCGCTTCCGCCAGGGCGAGGGCGACACCGCGCGCCGGTTCGGGGGCACCGGCCTGGGCCTGTCGATCACCGAGGCGCTGGCCCGCATGATGGGGGGCGAGATCTCCGTCCGCAGCCAGGAGGGCGAGGGCTCGACCTTCTGCCTCGCGTTCGAGGCGCCGGCCGCCCGGACGGTGGTGGCCGAGCCGGTGGAGGACGGCCTGCTCGACGGCGTCGGCATCCTGCTCGTCGAGGACAACCCCACCAACCGCCTGGTCGCCCGCACCATGCTCACGCGCCTGGGCGCGGCGGTCGAGGAGGCCGAGGACGGGGTCGCGGGCCTGGAGGCCGCCAGGCGCGGCGCCCACGACCTGATCCTGATGGACATCCAGATGCCGCACATGGACGGCGTCGAGGCGACCCGCGCCATCCGCGGCCTGCCCGGACCCGCGGCGCGCGTGCCGATCATCGGCCTGACCGCCAACGTCATGGTCCATCAGCGTACGGAATACCTGGCGGCCGGCATGAACGGCGTGGTCGCCAAGCCGATCTCGCCCACCGCCCTGCTGGCGGAGATCGGCCGGGTGATCGCCGACGCCCCGCCAGAGGCCGCCGCCGACGTGGCGTAACTCCTCTCCCGCTCGGCTTCGCCCGGGGGAGAGGCGTTCACGGCGCCGCCTAGCCCGCGATCTCCGCGGCGTGCAGGCGGCAGTGGTTGAGGTAGGCCGCCTCGTGGCTCTGGATCAGTTCGACGATCGCCGACCAGAGCCAGAAGGGCGCGTCCAGCGTCTTTGTCCGGTTGCGGGCCAGCTCCGCCCGCCAGGCGGCCTTGGTTGCGGCGTCCATCTGGCGGGCGTGGGCGCGGCCGACCACCAGGGCCAGGTAGTGCGCCGCGCGCACCGCCTCGGCGCGGCTCAGCCTGTCGATGTCGAGCTTCAGGTCCTGCGGGGTCAGCTCGCGGATCACCACCGCGCGGCGCAGCAGCCGGCCGGCCAGCATGCGGCGCCCCAGGAACGGCGACAGCGCCCGCGCGCCGGCCACCACCCGCTTGGCGTTGTCGGCGGGCATCTTCGCGCCGGGCGTCGCCGGGGCCGCGGCCGCCACCGCCTCCTTGATGTCGATGAGCAGGGTCTCCTGGCCGCCGTCCTCGCCCTCGACGCCGACCAGCAGGGCGAAGCGCAGCCGGCCCAGCGAGCTGCAGCCCTTCATCCAGTAGGCGCCGTCGAGCATGGAGATGGGCGCGTCGTTCGGCCGGTGCTGCAGGGCGGTGACCAGGCGGCGCAGGCCCTCGCCCGCGGTCAGGCCCTCCAGCGCCGTCCGCTCGGCCGGCGACAGCGGCCAGAAGCGCTTCCCGAGCGGGATCGAGGGCCGGGGGTCCAGGGTCCGCTCGCGGGCGAGGTCCTTCCAGCGGCGCTTCAGGGCCTGCTTCAGCACCCGGCGGACCTCGCGGGGCGCGGTCTCCTCGTCGGGCGCCAGGGTCTCGCCCTGCAGGCCGGCCTCATAGCCCTCGACCATCTGCTCGACCATCAGGGCGGTAGTGACGCCCGGCAGGTTGGAGCCCCGCGCGGCGGTGGCCAGCGACAGGCCCAGCCGGATCAGGTCGTGCGCCGGGTTGCCGATCACGGTCTGGTCGAGGTCGCGGATCTGCACCGCCACCTGGCCGCGCGGGCTGGCGATCGGGCCCAGGTTGCCGGAATGGCAGTCGCCGCAGATCCAGACCGAGGGCCCTTGCGGGATCTTGCCGCCGCTGGCCTCCAGCCACTCGTAGAACCGCTGCGTCGCGCCGCGCACATAGGCGTGGGCCGAGCGGGTCATCTTCAGCCGCTGCGCCGCGCCCAGCACGGCGGCGCGTTCGTCAGGCGTCGGAAGATGCAGCTTGGCCATGGCGCAAGGGGAAGCCCGGTCGGATGCGGAAGGTTCCTTTCCCTCCCCGTTGCGGGGAGGGAAGGGCTACGCCGCGTAGCTCAGCGGGTGGGGCTCGGCGCCCAGGCCGGCCTCGAAGTCCTGCAGCAGTTCCAGGATCTCGCCCATCGGGGCCATCAAGGGCTTGCCCTGCGGGAAGCGGTAGCGCCAGAAGGTGGCCACGTGGCTGAGCGTGCCGGCGCCTTCGCCCAGCGCCATGAACATCTCCGGCGAGGCCAGCAGGAAGTCGCGGAAGGCGACCGCATTGCCTTCGGTGAGCTGGGCGAAGACCGAGTCGTAGGTCTTCAGATAGCCCATCACCGCCTTGACCTGGCCCTCCATGGCGGCGCGCAGGCGCAGCTTCATCTCGTCGATCAGCACCATCAGGTCGCGGTCGCGCGGGCCGATGACCCGCAGCTTCATGACCTCGATCAGCACTTCCTTGAGCTTCGGCCAGAGGCTGTTCAGCACCCACTTGTAATAGAGGAAGCCCTTCCAGCTGAAGATGCCTTCCTTGTAGCTCTCGCCCTCCAGCTGCAGGGTCAGCCGCAGGGGCTCCAGGCGCTCGTCGGTCTTCGACGACAACAGCGCCTCGACCAGGCGACTGGTGGCGCCGCCGGAGCCCGCGCCGCCGTAGGCCAGCTCGATCAGGCGCGCGATCTCGCCGCCCACGAAGCGCTGCATCTTGTCGGCGTCGCCGGGCGAGATGTCGAAATGGGTGGGGCTGACCTCGAAGCCGCGGCGCTTCATGTGCTCGCGCAGCAGGAAGGGGTCGAGCGAGGGCAGCTGGTCGATGGCTTCCAGGATCTCGACGTCGCGGATCAGCTCGTCGGCCCCGCCGCGCAGCTCGGTCAGGATCGGCAGCCAGCCCTTCTCGCCGACGAACACCGTGCGTCCGCCGAGCGCCAGCTCGGACTTGTCGAAGGGCACGATGATCTTGGTGGCGGTGCGGGTCAGGCCGTCGAACAGCTCGGCCTCGTCCATGCGCAGCCGGTGCTTCAGCACCACCGAGCCGTTCAGGACCGGGCTCTTGAACAGCGGCGCGGCCATGTGTTCGGGATTGCCGGTGTGCCGGACCGCCAGCGCCGCCAGGTTCAGCACGCGGCTCGTCGAGGCCGTTTTTTCGAGACCCCGGAGGCTGCGGTAGATGCGCTCGTTGGAACCCGCCACTTGCGATCGTCCGGTCTGGGGGCGCCGCGTCGCGCGGCCCTACCGGCACATGCATCCCACGCAAACGCGAAAGGACCGTTAAGGACGACCCCTTGGGGCGCTTCGTCGCGGATCGGCGCTCAGGCGGCCGGGGGCCCGATCACATGGGCGCTGACCTCGCCCGAGGCGACCTCGCCGCGCACGAAGATCCAGGTCATGTCGCGCGTCGCGGTGTGGCGGATCTCCACCTCGCCGTACCAGGCCCGGTCGACGGCGGGATCGGGGTCCAGCCGGATGGCCGCCTCGCCGCCCTCGGCGACCAGCCGGGTCAGGTCGTCGCGGCAGGATTCGATCCACTGCACCTCCAGGCCCCGCGCCGTCAGCTCGGCCAGCTTGGCGTCCAGGGTGTCGGTGAGCCGCCGCTCGGCGGCGTCCGGGGTGATGTCTGGGGCGGAGTCGGCGCGCTGCGGGTGAGTCGGCATGGACGGGATGGTAGCGCCGGACGCGGCGGCGCCAATCCCGCGCTACGGGGCGGCCCGCGGCCGCGCCAGCCACAGCGCATAGGCCATCAGCGCCGCCGTCCCGAAGACCACCACGGCGGCGTAGGGGCCGGCGGTGGCGGGCGACAGGCCGGTGATCTCGTGGAAGGCCAGGATATAGGCCACGTCGCCGAACAGGCCCGGCAGGGTCATCACCACCGCGGCGGTCACCGCCTGGGCGGCCGGGACCTTGCGCCAGCCCATGATGCTGGAGAGCAGCAGGCAGACGCTGAGCGCGATGCCCGCGCCGCTCGCCGCCAGCACCCAGGGTCGGGTCTCGAACATCAGGGCGCCGCCGAGGCGGAACATCGCCGCCCCCGACAGCCAGATCCCGAACCCGAGCAAGGCGAGCGTGGTCATTTCCCGGTTGGTCATGGCGGTCTTCCCCCAAAGGCGCCCCCGCAGGCGCCCCGGGGGCGAGCTTAGCCGTACCGCCCGCCGCGCGTCGAAGCGATTCGGCCAGTCCGTAGTTCCGCCTAGGGGTTTTCGCGGAATACCGGCCGTGCGCGACGCACCCTAGCTTCCCGATCCGAGGTCAGGCCGAACCGCTCCCGCAACCACCGGCTCCGGCGGACACCTCGATCCGGGCGGCGAGGCGTACAGCTTCGTCGCCCGCCCCTCTCTTCACCACGTTTCTGCGTACTTGCCCCTAAGCGTTCTGCCGAATACCGCCGGGGCCTCCGGCCCTATAGATAGTAGGGCAGGGCGCCCGGCCGAACCGTCCAAACCACGGCTCCGGCCTCAGCGTCTCAGGGCGGCGGGAGTCCAGTCCCGCCGTCCGCCTTCATATTCACTTCTTGTTCCAGGAAACCGCCGGTCTCGCGGTGTCCTCCCGGCCGATGGCCAGCCGCTTCCGCGCCCTCCCCTATGACGAGGCCCTGGCCCGACGGGTCCTCGGCCGCCTCGCCGGCGGCGAGATGCTGCGCGACCTCTGGCGCGACCCGGTGCTCCCCACCCGCGGCGACCTGCGCCGCTGGCGGCCAGGCCGACCCGCCTTCGTGGGATGACGTCACGCCACGTGGGCGCGAGCCCAGCCATCTTCAGATGGCTGACCGCCCCTGAAACCCATGGATGATGCGAGCCTGCCCCTGGAGGTTGGTCAAGGACGCGCTCTTCGGCGCGCCGCGACGCGGCGAGGGCGTTCGCCCTCGTCCTTGAGCAACCTCCAGGGGCAGGCAAACTGGCCGCCATGGGTCTTAGGGGGAGGTGTGGGCGAGGTTCGCCCTTAGGACGCAGCAGTCATTTGACAACCTTGTAGATGGCGTTGCCGAGGTCGCGGATGAATGCGATGGCCTCCTCAGCGTCAGCCGGTGAAATCGGCCATCTTTGCCCCGGATAATCCCCCACCCTTTCGTTGACACCCCGCTCCCCTTGCGTATAAGTCCGCCGCTCTCGCCCGCGGGCCATCTCGCGGGCGCATTCCGTTTTGCACATACACAGTGATTTTGAAGGCGCGAACGATGTACGCGGTGATCAAGACCGGCGGCAAGCAGTACCGGGTCTCCCCCGGCGATCTGATGGTCGTTGAGAAGCTCGTTGGCGAGCCCGGCGCGAACGTCTCGTTCGGCGACGTGCTCATGGTGGGCGAGGGCGACGCGGTGGTGATCGGCTCGCCGACCGTGAAGGGCGCGTCCGTGTCGGCGACCCTGGTCGAGACCCGCAAGGGCGAGAAGGTCAAGATCTTCAAGAAGATCCGCCGCCAGGGCTATCGCCGCACGCGCGGCCACCGCCAGCACGAGACCGCGCTGCGCGTGGTCGGCATCACCGGCGCCGACGGCAAGGAAACCAAGTGGGACGGCAAGGTCGACCTGACGCCGAAGGGCGAGCTCGACGCGCGCGCCCGCGGCCTGACCTATGAGAGCCCGGAAGCCCAGGCCGCCGCCTACGCCGCCTCGAAGATCCAGACGCCCCGCAAGGGCGCCGGGACCGCCAAGGCCGCGCCGGTGAAGAAGGCCGCCGCTCCTAAGGCCGCCGAGGCCGAGGTGAAGGCCGCCGCCAAGACCGCGCAGACCAACGTGCCGGTCCCCGAGGCGAAGGCCGCTGCCAAGGCCGCCCCGAAGCCCGCGGCCAAGGCCGCGCCGGCTCCGAAGGCCGCGGCCCCCAAGGCCGAGGCCAAGCCCGCCACCGAGAAGAAGGCGGCGCCCGCCAAGGCGGCTGCGAAGCCGGCCGCCAAGGCCGAGGCCGCCCCGAAGAAGGCCGCCGCGCCCGCCGCGGACAAGAAGGCCGCTGCGCCGAAGAAGGCCGCCGCGGCTCCGAAGAAGGACAAGGGCGCCAAGTAAGGCGTCCGCGTAAGCAGGTTTAGGAGAGCACCATGGCTCACAAGAAATCAGGCGGCTCCTCGCGCAACGGGCGCGACTCCGCCGGCCAGCGTCTCGGCGTGAAGAAGTTCGGCGGCGAAAACGTGCTCGCCGGCAACATCCTCGTGCGGCAGCGCGGCACCAAGTTCTGGCCGGGCGACAACGTGGGTCTTGGTCGCGACCACACCCTGTTCGCCACCGCCACGGGCGCGGTCCAGTTCACGACCAAGCGGGACGACCGCACCTACGTGAACGTGGTCATGGCCAACGAGAACACCAACACCAAGTAGGCGAACCGCCTCTTTCTCCGGTTCGCCCTACGGGCTGAACCGGACAGACGAACCCAAGCGGGGAGTCCGGACAGCCGGGCTCCCCGCTTTCGTTTTGGGCCCCTTGAAGAGGGCCGGGAGGTAGGACATGTGCGCAGTTGAAGTGACCCCCGTGGTCTCCACGGAACGGCTGATCCTTCGCGGGCCGGTGGCGACCGACGCCGCCGCGATCGCCACCTATTGCGGCGACATCAACGTCGCCGGCATGACCGGCGATATCCCCCATCCGTACGGCCTGGCCGACGCTGAGGCCTGGATCGCGCGCAAGCAGATGGCCGACTGGGGCCGCGAGGCCGCCTGGGTCATCGAGCACGCGGCCTTCGGCGTGGTCGGTGTGGTGGGCCTGATGCCCGGCGAGCGGCCGGAGATCGGCTACTGGCTCGGCCGCCCGTTCTGGAACCGCGGCTACGCCACCGAAGCCGTGCGCGGCGCCCTGAAGTGGGTGAAGCGCGACTGGCGCCGCAACGTCGTGGTGGCCGGCCACTTCGCCGACAACCCGGCCTCCGGCCAGGTGCTCTGCAAGGCGGGCTTCCTCTACACCGGCGACATCGAACGCCGGCCGTCGAGAGCCCGCGGCCGCGACGACGTGCCCACCCGGATGATGGTGTGGCTGGCGTGAGGTGCGTCCGCAGCGCCCCCTCCACCGCTTCGCGGTCCCCCTCCCCCGTTTCACGGGTGAGGTTGAGTGCGCTCATAACCTCCCCCGCCCGCGGGGGAGGGGGACCCGAAGGGTGGAGGGGGCGCTGCCGCCCCTCGGCCGTTCGTGCTAAGGCCCGCGTGACATGAAGTTCCTCGACGAGTGCAAGATCTACATCCGCTCCGGCAACGGAGGCGGCGGGGCCGTGTCCTTCCGGCGGGAGAAGTACATCGAGTACGGCGGCCCGGATGGCGGCGACGGGGGCAAGGGCGGCGACGTCTGGATCGAGGCGGTCGAGGGGCTGAACACCCTGATCGACTTCCGCTACCACCAGCACTTCAAGGCCGAGACCGGCGTCCACGGCATGGGCCGCAACCGCCACGGGGCCAACGGCGCCGACGCCACCCTGAGGGTCCCGGTGGGCACCCAGGTGTTCGCCGAGGACAAGGAGACCCTGCTGCTCGACCTCGATACCGCGGGCAAGCGGGTGCGCCTGCTGAAGGGCGGCAACGGCGGCTTCGGCAACGCCCACTTCAAGGGTCCGATCAACCAGGCGCCGCGTCACGCCAACCCCGGCCTGCCGGGCGAGGAACGCTGGCTGTGGCTGCGGCTGAAGCTGATCGCCGACGTGGGGCTGGTGGGGC